>FWWL01001679.1_pt1 | contig 50902 bp, 48 predicted proteins | sample 2228331 | NCBI WGS metagenome assembly FWWL01 (sample SAMEA103939775, study PRJEB20133) | metagenome | reverse complement strand
GCCGGGACAGTGTGATACCGCCTAGTCCCGATCAGGATTTTATCATGAGAGGGCGCGCTTATACGTCGTGCCGACGTGGCGTTTGGGGTGTAACTGGATTGCCGTCATGGCAATCTTTCACTTCAGCGCAAAGGTCATCGGAAGGTCGAGCGGACGCAGTGCCGTTGCGGCAGCAGCCTATCGTGCGGGCGAGCGGTTGCACGATGAGCGCATCGACCGCGATCATGATTTCACCAACAAGGCAGGCGTCCTTCATTCCGAAGTGATGCTGCCCAAAGGCGCGCCCGAAGCCTTCGCCGACCGGGCCACTTTGTGGAACGCGGTCGAGGCCGCCGAGAAGCGCAAGGATGCCCAGCTCGCCCGCGAGGTCGAGTTCGCTTTGCCGCGCGAACTATCCAAGAAGGACAACATCAGGTTGGCGCGCGAGTTCGTGAAAGCTGAATTCGTCGAGAAAGGCATGATCGCCGATCTCAATGTTCATTGGGATATCGGCGAAGACGGCAGGGCCAAGCCGCACGCGCATGTCATGCTGACCATGCGCGAAGTGACCAAAGATGGCTTTGGAGCAAAGGTCCGCGACTGGAACAAGACCGCTCTCATCGAACAATGGCGCGAGCGCTGGGCCGATCATGTCAACCGCGCTTTGGCCGAACGCGACATCGATGCCCGTATCGATCATCGCAGCCTAGAAGCGCAGGGCATTGCACTCGAACCGCAGGACAAGATCGGCCCCGCAGCCTCGCGCAATGGCGGGCGCGGACTAGAAGCCGAGCGGATCGAAGAGCATCGCGCGATTGCCCAGCGCAATGGCGAGCGGATTATCGCAAATCCTGCGCTGGCGCTGGATGCAATCACGCACCAACAGGCCACCTTCACCAGGCGCGACCTGGCTGCCTTCATCCACCGGCACAGCGACGGGAAGGAGCAGTTCGACACAGCCTACAATGCGGTGCGCGTATCGCCCGATTTAATCTCGTTGGGCATGGATGGACGCGGGCAGGACCGGTTCACTTCGCGGGCGATGATCGAGACCGAACAGCGCCTGCACCGTGCCGCCGGCGAATTGGCGCAGCGCACCGGTCACGCCGTCAATGATGTGCGCCGAAACGCCGCACTTGTCAGCGCGGCCAAGCGCGACCTGGTCCTCTCTGGCGAGCAGAAATCTGCATTCGAACATGTAACCAACAGCAAGGGCCTCGCGGTCGTGGTCGGCTATGCGGGAACCGGCAAGAGCGCGATGCTGGGCGTGGCGCGCGAGGCATGGGAAAGCGCGGGCTACAATGTGCGCGGTGCAGCGCTCTCTGGCATTGCAGCCGAGGGGCTGGAGAATGGCTCCGGAATCGCATCGCGCACCGTTGCCAGTCTTGAGCATCAGTGGGGCAAAGGGCGCGAGCAGCTCACTACCAAGGATGTGCTCGTCATCGATGAAGCAGGCATGGTCGGTACGCGCCAGATGGAGCGCGTGCTGACCCATGCCGCCAAGGCCGGTGCGAAGGTCGTGCTGGTCGGCGACCAACAACAGTTGCAAGCCATCGAGGCAGGCGCGGCCTTCCGGGCGATCCACGAGCGCCACGGCGGCGTCGAGATCAGCGAGGTTCGTCGCCAGCTTTCGGCTTGGCAGCAGGATGCGACCCGGCAGCTTGCCACGGGCCGCACCGGCGAAGCGATCCGCAGCTACGAGGAACGCGGCATGGTCCATGCCGCCGACACACGCGAGGCTGCGCGCGCCGCCCTGATCGAGCGGTGGGAGCAGGAGCGGCAGGGAAACTTTGGCGACAGTCAGATGATCCTTACCCACACCAATGACGAAGTCCGCGAGCTGAACCAGATGGCGCGCGAGAAGATGCGCGACGCTGGCGCGCTGGGGACGGATGCCACTATCAGATCGGCACGCGGCGAACGCCAGTTTGCATCGGGCGACCGCATCATCTTCCTGCGCAATGAGCGCGGGCTCGGGGTCAAGAACGGAACGCTAGGCACGGTCGAAATGGCCAATCCCCAGAGCGTGACCGTGCGCACCGACGATGACCGCGAAGTCGCGTTCGAGACCAAGGATTATACCCACATCGATCATGGCTACGCGGCCACGATCCACAAGGCGCAGGGCATGACGGTGGACCGCGCCCATGTGCTCGCCACGTCGGGGATGGACAGCCATTCCGCCTATGTCGCCATGTCGCGCCATCGAGAGGGCTTGGCGCTGCACTATGGGCGTGACGACTTTGCCGATCAGTCGAAACTTGTCCGCACGCTCAGCCGCGAACGCGGGAAGGACATGGTGGGGGACTACCAGCCCGAGCAGGCTTTCGCCGAACTGCGTGGCATCAGCTTCCGCGAGCGGGTCATGGAGATGGTTCGGCAGGTGCCCGAAAAGGCCAAATCGATCTTTGGAAACTTCCGTCCGCAGGCCCGCCAGCTTGAGCCGCTTCCGGCAAAAACGAACACGCAGGACGACCAGCGCCGCGCGGTCGAAGGCTATGCCCGCGCGCTTGGCGATATCGGCACGATGCAGGCCCAGGGCTTGCCGGTCCTTCCGCACCAGAAAGACGCGCTGGAGAAGGCTGGAAAGTCGCTCGACGCGATCCGGCCCCATGCCGCCACCGATCTCGCCAAGGCGCTGGATCGGCGTCCTGAGCTGATTGCAGAAGCCGCTGGCGGACGCAGCCAGGAGGCCATGCGCGCCATGAGCCAAGAGGCCGCCGTCCGCACCGATCCGGCACTGCGAACCGAGCGCTTTATCAGCGACTGGCAGGGGCTGAGCGCTGCGCGCAAGCAGCTTGAGCAGCAAGGTGATCGGGATGGCGCAGCCCGCGTGTCGGCAAAGCAGAACGAGCTAGCCAAGGGGCTTGAACGCGATCCGCAGGTCGATGGCCTGCTGCGCGGCAAGACCCGCGAACTCGGCATCGAACCCAAGCCCGAACGCAGCATCGCAAACGAACTCACCGCAGCCCTCACCCGCGAGCGCACCCGCGCTTTCGACATGGGCATCTAGGAGAAACGACATGGAAGACGACCACATCGAAGAAGTGCAACTGGACCTCGAAGTTGAGGAACCACCCGCGCCAGACCCGGAACCGGAGGCCGTGACGGAAACCGATCCCGCGACTGAAGCCTTCTCCCGTCTTGAAGGGGAGATGGCGATGGTGCGCCATACTGTCCAGAACATGGCCAGGGAGCGAGTCGACATCGTGATTCCGGACTACACTGCCACGCTCGGACAGATGGCCGATCAGCTAGCTCAGGTCTGCGGCAAGTTGACAGCCATCGGGAGCAAACCCGCCATCGAGCTGACGCCTGAAGACATCGCAGTTCAGATCAAGCGCGCCTCGCTCGACATGCTGCGCGATGCTAGCGACCTGTTCCGGCACGGACGAAAAGATCTGGACCTTGCAACGAGTCGGCTCGCCGCAATTGTAGGGCGTGTCCGCACCGAGGCCGAACAGAAGGGCCAGACCTGGCGCTTTGCAGGCGTAGGGATGGCTGCCGGTATCCTGATATGGTCGATCTTACCCGGCACCATCGCCCGCGCCATGCCTGAAAGCTGGCAATGGCCCGAGCGGATGGCGCGTAAGGCTGTTGGTGAGCCGACCATTGTTGAGGCAGGAATAAGACTGATCCGGTCTCAGAACCCCGAAGCGTGGGAGGAACTCGCGAATACCCAGCGTATTGTGGGCGCCAACCGCGAAGCGCTCGATCGCTGCATCGAGCGGGCGCAAGAAGGGGGGCACTCAGTCAGTTGTGCGCTTCGGGTCAAGCCATGAAGAAACAGGCGACAACGATGGGGGCGATCTGGAACGGCAGGTTCAAAACTCGACTTGCGAACAACTGCCGTACCGTCCGGAAACGTCCAGCGGCGGCTAGCTGAAACTCGCAGATGCTTTAATCGACTAAGAAGGTCGGTCAAAACGAACGGTGTCAGTGCCGGATGGGATTGAAGTTCGACATGTGCTGGATCGGAGTTGGCGGACATGTCGTCTTTCGAACACATGTGTAACATGCAACCGCGTTTTGCCGTGCGATGAGTCTTTAGCGATGAGACAGAAATTCGGCGAGCTGCTCGCTATTCGGGTTCTTCTGCTCAAATTGGAGTTGGCCGGTAATCTCTTTGCCATCGAAGCGGTAGATGCCCCAGTAGTCGAGCTGGCCACCCCAACCGCTTTTATGCGGACGACCACCGTGCGCACTTTTTTCACCTAGGAATATCCAGATCAACTCCAAGCCATCGCGTTCCAGCAGCGTAGTCAAAGCAGTGCGGTCGACGAGCGCAGCACTGTGTCCAGTGGCTTCGGCGGACGGATCCTTGAATTGGATGGTGCCCTGTGCATCACAAAAGGCAAGCGAGTGTCCTTCAGCAAGCCGGAGGTCAAGGCCGCGGACCAGCCGTGGCCCTGGGATCGAAAGGTTGAACGATTCCTCGATTGAGTAATTGTGGCCGGATCGCTCGACATAGCGGTTGGCGATAGTGCCGAAGACCTCGATCTTTGGCCGGCCCATTTCCCAGTCGCCGTGCAGACGGTCATAGGACGGATGCCAGGGATATTCGCCAAGATAGGCACGCCAAGGCAGATCGATTTCAGGCGGATGGTCGCGATCGCGCTCCGAGCTGGTTAGGAGCCTGACAAGGCGATCGGCATCGCCTCGCGCGACGAGAAGCGAATGGACCTTATGCCAGGTCATACGCAGGAACACGGACTCGCCGTTATCGACCACCGACTGATTGCGGGTCGCACCCATATCGAGGACCAGCCAGCATCGACCATCGGGATCGGTCACATCCAACTGCTTGAGAACGTCGGGCACGTCGCGGCTCTCGTCGCGCATCCAGGCAATCCTTGCCTGAGGTGGATCCTCGCGCCAGCGCGGCGCATGCGGTGACCACCAAGTCGCTGGTTGTCGGCTGCCGTCCCGCTCTTGTGTACGCGTGATCAAAATCGTGGGATCCATCTCGCGCGTATCGACCTGCCAAGGACCGCGATACGGCTGGGGCTGGTCGCGGAAGCCGCCATCGACCGCGACGAGATCTGAGAGTCGACCGGTCAACTCATGATAGGCTATCCATTGATATTTCTTCCCGATCCGTTCGATGCTGTGTTCCATACGACCTTGGCTCGGCATATGGCGTTCAAATTGAGCAAAACGCTCGGGTGTCCAGCCGAGGTCGTGCGCGCGCCAAGCCACCCATCGCCGCGCCATCTGGCCGCTGAATTCCGGATGTCTTGGTGATGCTTCGGCATCCCACATCCCCTCCTTGACCCAATTCTCAGCATAAATCTCATAATCCCCGCATTCAGCCTCGCTGAGCAGCGACCGAAAATCAGCCACCGCTGCATCGCGTTCGGCCTCCACCGTCTTTCGCGTTGGACCTTCGTCTCCGCCGTTCGGAGCATCCTCGATATTGTCGAGCCAGTGGTTAAAATCATGCGGCATGACGCTCAATCGCCCGGAAACTTCTATTAGATGCTCCAGCGCCGCCTCGCGGTCTCGACGCCCAGCTATGGTCCGAGCATGCCACTCATCGTAGCGGGCCACGTCCGAGCGCCCGACCTCATCACGCGGTAGTTTGAGGAAGCGATGCGCGAGCGGATCGATCTCGTAGCGCGCAAAATCGCCGTCCTCGAACGCCGAACTCATGATGTCATCGCGCAGGAACGATCCCGAATAGTCCTGGACGAAGCCAGCTAGAACTTCGTCGCTGATCGTCTCAAGTGGCGCCCCGGCCAGATAAGGGGGCCGCGCGCGATCGACAGCTACGCTCGCCGGTAACACGCTACGATGCGCGGCAAGTTCGATGAGACCCCGTGCGTGGTCGCGGATCAGGGCGTGGGTCGGGATGGGATCGTTCGCGAACACCGCCATGTAGGCAGCTTCGGCCAACGCACCGAGTCCCTTGTCGCTGCTGCTACGTGTCGCACCACCGTAGACGGCGGCGAGGACACGATCGACAACATAGGCATCGTTCAGCCCGGCAAATCGATCGATTAGATAGAGTCCTAGCTCGCGCCTATTCACCAGCAGCGCCGCCAGCGCCTTGGTCGCCATGTCGCGAACGATCCGGTGGCTGAGGCTGGTCAGCCAAGCGAGCGTGATCGCAGTGAGCCTAGCACGCTCGGGCTCAATGGGATTGAGGCCATTCGCAAGCACCCATTGGATCAGCGTATCAATCGCATTGTCATCATTAGCCGCGAGATAGGTCGCTCGTATTGACCACAACTCGTCCCGCTCCGGCATCGACAAGGGGCGCAACCAACCGTCGAGATAGTCCGCATTGAAGGCATTGCGCGGTTCGGTCGCAATCGCGATCAGCGTGTCGAGCCACGGATCGCCTTCCAGATAGTCGGCGTATTCATCGAGCAATTCCAGCGTGCGTTCGCGAAAAGCGTCCTGCCGTCGCCACAGCAGGCTGGTCCGGAAGCCGGGCAGTAGGTCGTAGATCGCGATATCGTCGTCGATGAGATCAAGAAGCTCGATGCCGAAGCGCTCGGGCAACTGCACGGCGAAGGCTTCGGCAATGCCAGCAAAGCGATACGCGCTAGATCCGACCACGTACTCGCGAAGCGACCCACCCGGTGCAAGGGCGGGCGTCGGATAGCTACCGGCTATTGCTGTGTCGAGTAGCGTTTGGGCGATGCGATGGTCGCTCAAGCGCTCGAACGTGAAGCGGACCAACTCCATCATCGTCGAGCCGTCGATGACCGGCTCTACGGTCAGGACTCCTTCATTCTCCAGCTGAAAAAAGAGGCTCTGTTCGGTCCGGTTCTGTGAAGGGTGCAGCTCTTCGAGTAACGCATGGACCTGGGCCATTGGCAGATAGCCGCTGCGCGCGTCGACCATCGCTTGCGTGAGCCTTTCAATCGCCGTCTCGACGATGCGGAGACGCGGGTACAGCCCCATCCGCGCCGTGATCGCATCCGCGACGGCTCCGAAATAGAAATCGAACACGCCCGATACACCGGCGAGCCCTCGTGGCAGTTCCTGTTCGCCGCGACGCTCAAGCGCATCGCAGCACGTGCGCAGAAACAGGGGGTTTTCGAACTCGGGGGAGAAGTTGGGCGCTGCCATGCGCACAATGCCGCGGGCATCGAGATAACGCTGGGCGGCCTGCGCGGCCTGGCCGGCGAAGCCGGGATGGGCGATGCGAGGCAGCGCCTTTTCGTCGATCTCGCGAACGATGTAAGGCAGAAAGGTCGTGCGGCAGGAGAGGATTACCGCCACATGCGAGAAGCGATCAGCCGTAGCGAGAAACGCTGCAAGGCGATTGGCCCATAACGCGATCCCTCCGCGTTCATTGATTGCATCGATCATGACGAGCGCGCGAGTGCCCGCTGCTTCGCCAGCGGCGTCCAGCGTGCCGAGCAGTTCATCCGGCGTCGTATTGGTCAGGCCGAGCTGATCGGCGACCTGCCGCCAGGGCTCGCCATCGACGAAGCTGCCACCCAGGACCAAGACCGCAGGGAAACCTTGGCCGACATGATGGTCCGCCACATCGGCAAGCAGATGCGATTTGCCGGTTCCAGCCTCGCCCGTCACAAGCAATCGATGCTCGTTTGCCAACCGACTGACCGGCCGCTTGATTTCGTCGGATACTTCCCCGATCGCCTCGTAAAGCTGCTCGATGTAAAATTGCGCGCGCCGCACCTCGTCGCGATCACCTCCTTGCTGCGTGCGCAGATCCCAGATTGCTGCCGAGCAGGTGCTCAAGGTCGCGCTCGCGGCATCGAGAGCCTCTATCCACAGATCGAAGGGCACAGGATCGGCTGGGCCAATCGACGCTTTCCTAATCAATCCGCAGATCGTCCGAAACCGGGCATCAAGGTCCGTAGCGGGTGCGGCTGCCGGGCCTCCGACAAGCAGTCTTGCGATGCTGTCGGTCGCGCGATGCCGCGCCTCATCGATATCGTCGGCGAGGCGGGTCAAGCTCTCGATGAAGCTCGGGTCGCGTGCAATCGCGAGCAGACCACGGCGGATTGGGAGCTCGATGTTGAGTTCGGGCGTGTAGCGCGTGCCGAGCGCCTGGCGAGTGATCGTGAAGCGCGTTTGAAACCAGTCAGGCGTGAAATGCAGCAGATCGAACCAGTAGTGCCGCCGTCCAGCGTAGCGCGGTTCAGTCCGGGATAGTCTTTCGATGAATTGAGTTTCGTCCAATAGCTCAATCACAATTGTACGTGGGGCGATTGCCTTGGTGCGGGCTTGCACCCAGCGGTTCCAGCGATCTCTTTCAGAAATCCGGTTCCCGACGCGCCCGTCCGAAAGGTTGAAGGGCAGACTGACAATAAATCGTCCGAGCTGAGGGTGGCGTGCGACTGCTTGATTGAAGGATTTGGTCAGCTGCGCAGCTTCGTTGCTGCCGAGCTCGAAGAAATATTTGGCCTGCCAGCCGGTCTCCGATCCGTCGGATTCGACGCGGTAGCATTCGAGCCCGGCATCAGCGCCCGCTCCTTTGCGGTGAAATGGCACGCCCGGAGCGGTCTCCAGCGCAGCGAGTTGACAAACCAGCTCCTCGAAACCGCTATGCCGACTCCCATGATGTGGTCGAATGGTTCTGAAATCGATCGCGGGCGACGGCATAGATGCTCTTGCTTTGGAGGTCACGGCTTGTGCGCTATGGATCGGAGTAAGTCGAACAAACTTAGTCAAACAGTCTTTACGCGTCGCCATCCTTCCAGCGCGCGTAGCGACCACTGGGATCATGTAGTGCACTCAAGTTCGGTTTGTTCTTCAGTCCGAAAATTTTGCTAGCCAATCGCGCAAGTTCATCCGCAGCTTCAGGCTTCCAGCCTTCTCGAATGGCCCAAGACTTAATGTCTCCGGCTGGAGCCGAATGGCCATTCGCCCGTAGAATGCGTAATATCTCGTCTGCATATTGCTTGTCGCGGGGGTGCATCACGCCATGGGCGAGATTGGCCATGCGAGAGAGTGTCCTAAGGGCATTCTCGATCACCGGATCGCTCAGGAGCGAGGTCGGCGCTTGGCGCGCTTGCCCATGGATATGCGGCGTCCATCTCTCCCCCCAGGCCTTCGCTCCATCTTCGAGCCAGGGCACAGCGATGCAGCCAACCACTCCGGAAAGCCCATCGACGAAGTCCAGCATCTTTTCGTCCGCGTAGAAAGCAATGATGACCGAGTTGCGCGCTCCGAAGCGAAGCGTCTGCATCGTTTCATGTTGCATCATGAAACCATCTCCGATTCCAACCGCCTTGTTGGCGGCAAGGGCCTTGCTCGCTTGGGCACCGAGATGACTTTCCAGTGAAGTGGATCGCAGTTGCTGCTTGGTATGTGTGAGCAAGATGATGTTGCCGGTGCGAGGAGTTGCGCGCTGCGCGATCATTTTCGCATAGCCGAGGGAGATTCCCAGTGCTTCGGGCTTGGAGTCATCGATAGGAACAATAACGCGGGTCGGTTCTGGCATCGAAATATCCTGAAGAGAGTACTTTCCTGTCCATAGCCGCCGGGAGTTCAAAGCCAAGCTAGGAAGACACTCGACCATAAGTCGAACGTTCTATCTGAAAGATGACTGACGACACACGAACGTGGTTCTTGCTCAATCCGCCAGTTCCGTTGGTAAATGGCCCGCAGCTGCAGTGCAATGTGAACCTAGGACAGTTTCGCTAGAATTCAGTCGCCCTCGTCAATTGCCGTTTCGTCGGTAAAGCTGCCATGTGCGCTACTATCGCGAAGTTCGAGAGGCCGCTTTCATGCGACCAATCTCCTGCCAGATTGTTTCGCAAGGCCCCAGAATGTGCTGGAAAAGCCCGCACATTATGTGGGGTCAATCGTAGGAACGTATTCTACGATTTGTCTAGAACTCGAGCAAAAACAACGCGCTAAGGCAGTTGACTGGCGCACCCGACAGGATTCGAACCTGTGACCTCTGCCTTCGGAGGGCAGCGCTCTATCCAGCTGAGCTACGGGTGCCTGTCGCCTGAAGCGAGCGGCGCGTCTAGCAGAGCGGTTTGCGGCTTGCCAACGATAAAAGCACCGCGCCGTCGGTGTCCGAACAGGGGCCGGCATTAGCGATTTGGCAAGCGAATCGCGGCTATTCCGGCAGGATGAACGCCCGTGCCACCAGTTTCGCCCCTGCCGCCGACGGACCGCGCGGCAATGCGCAGTCGCTCAGCGTGCAGTGGACGGCCTTACAGGACGCCGCCGCCGCCGTGGGCGCGCTTGCCGGCCTAGCCCCGGAGCGGTCGAGCCCGCACGTGCGCAATTTTCCCGCGCTGATCAAGGACGCCGGCGGCTGGCGCTTCGACCTTGCCTCGGACCTGATCGACGATCTGACCGCGATGATGCGTCCCGGCCTGACCGCACTGCTCGCCGTCAACGCCCGCGGGCAGGATGCGAGCGCGGCGGCGCTGACCTTGTGGCGCGAATTCCAGCATGCGCGCACCTCCGTGCTGGCGCTGGTTCCCGACAGCGGCGAAATGGGCCCCCGGCGCAGCGCCTGAACCGGCGCAAGCGACTTGACAAGTGTTCGCCGTATGTTCCAATTGCGGCGATGGCCAGCGTCCCCGTTCCCCAACCCGCCCCTTCTCCCGTCGACGCGCTTGCCGTAGCGCGCGGGATCATGCGGCTCTTCGCCCGCAACGACATCTGGTGCGTGACCGAAATGCCCCTTCGCGGAGGGCGCCGCGCGGACCTGATGGGCGTCGATGCCAAGGGGCAGGTGATCATCGTCGAAATCAAGGTGGCGCGCGGCGACCTGCTCGGCGACGGCAAATGGCACGATTACCTCGACCACTGCGACCGCTTCTATTGGGGCGTCGCGGCGGCCCTCGACCGCAGTCCGCTCGACAGCGATCTGTACCGGCCCGATTGCTGCGGGGTTATCGTCGCCGACGGCTACGATGCCGAAATCCTTCGCCCCGCCCCGACGCGGCCGCTGGCCGCGGCCCGGCGCAAGGTGGAAATCGAACGCCTCGCCCGCACCGCGATGCGGCGGATCACCGTCGCCGGCGATCCGTCCTGCAACGGCTGGGGGCAGGAACGATAGGCCCTTCCCGCCCGCCGCCGCGCGCGGCATAGAGCGCAGCCATGTGGGAGGCCATATTCCTGTCGGCACTGGCCATGACGGCGATCGTCGCGGTGCGCTATCTCGCCTCGAGCGGGCTGTTCGCCTGGATCACCACCCGCGTCCGGCCCGGGTTCTACGACGGCCTCGGGCCGCAGATGGTTCGCGAGATGCGCTGGTCGATGATGTCGGCGCTGATCTACGGCGTGCCCGCCGGGATCGTCGCCTGGGGCTGGGACACGCGGGGCTGGACCCTGATCTACCGCGAATGGAGCGATTACCCGCTGTGGTACGCGCCGCTGTCGGTGCTGCTGTATCTCGCCGCCCACGACACCTGGTTCTACTGGACCCACCGCTGGATGCATCGCCCGCGTGCCTTCCGCATCGCGCATGCGGTGCATCACGCCAGCCGCCCGCCGACCGCGTGGGCGGCGATGAGCTTCCACCCGGTCGAGGCGCTGACCGGGGCTGTGGTCATCCCGCTCCTGGTGTTTGTCATTCCGATTCATGTCGCTATGCTCGGCATCGTGCTCATGATCATGACGGTGATGGGGGTGACCAATCACATGGGCTGGGAGATGTTCCCGCGCCGGCTTGTTCATTCGCGCTTAGGGAAGTGGGTGATAACGGCGAGCCACCACGAGCTCCACCACCAGCGGTACACCTGCAACTACGGGCTCTATTTCAGGTTCTGGGATCGCATATGCAAGACGGACGGGGGATTGGCCGAGGCCTGGCGGCGCTGAGCATCGCCGCGGCAGCGCCGGGATTGCTGGGAAATGCCGCGACGCCGGCACAGGACGTGAAGGTCACGGTGACCGACCTGAGGTCGGAGAAGGGCAAGGTCATGGCCTGCCTGACTGCCAAGCCGAACGCCTTTCCCGACTGCAGCAAGGATCCGCAGGCATTGTCGAGGATCGTTTCGGCGGACCAGACGGTGACCTTCACCTTCCACGGCGTGCCGCCCGGCACCTATGCCATTTCGCTGCTGCACGACGAGAACGCCAACGGCCGCGCCGACAAGGCGTTGATGATCCCCAAGGAAGGCTTCGGCTTCTCGCGCGACGCCAAGGTGCGGATGGGCCCGCCCAAGTTCGACAGCGCCGCCTTCACCGTCGGTTCGGGCACCGTCTACCAGCGCATCCGGATGCGCTATCTGTTCTGACGCCGGCTGACGTCAGGCCGCCGCGAAAGCGCGCGGGAATAGTTTGCGCAGCCGCTTAACGGGATGTTTACCACACATCGCCACAACGGTCCCGAACGCCAAGTGAGGGGCATTTTACGTCATGGACACGCTGCGCGGCCACATCGGCTCGTTTGACGACGATCTTCGCGACGACGACTACGGCGAGGACGACATCACCCGCGAAGCACCGCCCAGCCCGGTCGGGCAGGACGAGCGCCGCATGCAGGTGCGCGCCTACAATCACTGGGCCGGCCTGTTGCAGGACCGCAGCTTTCCCTCGATCGAGGACCTCGCCCCCGACCAGCTGCCCGACTTCGGCCCCTACAGCGTACTGCTCGATTTCAGCGCCGGCATCGAGAACCCCGGCGTGCAGTATCTGGGCGACCAGCTGGCGGCCGAGTGCGGCACCGAAGGCGTCATCCGCACCCTCGACGACGTTCCCAGCCGCTCGCTGCTGAGCCGGATCACCGATCACTACATGCAGATTCTCGCCAACCAGGCGCCGATCGGCTTCGAGGCGGAATTCGTGAACCAGCGCGGCGCGACGATCCTCTATCGCGGCATCCTGCTGCCGTTCTCCAGCGACGACGACACCATCGATTTCATCTACGGCGTCATCAACTGGAAAGAGGTGGCCGACCAGCTGACCGCCGACGAGCTGCTGCTCGAGATCGACCAGGCGCTGGAACAGGACGCACCGGACCTCGGCCCGATCGACATCGAGACCGCCATGCTTGCGCCGGACGCGCCGGCCGGGTGGCCGGACGCGAGCGAAGAATTGCCGGATGACGTTGCCGCCATCGCCGCCGCCGCCGCCGATGGGGAGGAATGGCACGAGGACGAAGGCGCCTACAGCGAATTCGTGCTGCCCGATATCGGTGATGCCGACGAAGAAGATTTCATCGACCAGGACGCCTATGCGTCGCTGTCGCCCGATGTCGAGAATGTCGACTCGCTGGTCGGACTGGGCGGTCTGCGCAGCAAGCCGGCGAAGCGCCCGCTCGACCTGACCATCGCGCAAACCCTGACCCCGCTCGACGGGTCGGAGCCCGAAGACGAATTCGACGAAGACTATCCGGCCCCCGCCTTCGGCGCCGCCGACGACCGCTTCGCCAGCCTGCTCGGCAGCGGCTACGACGATGCGGACGAAGAGGACGAGGACGAGGACGAGGATGACGGCACCGAAGACGGCACCGTCGACGCTGGTTGGAGCGCGCCGTTCGACCTCGACCAGGCCTTCGAGCTGGCCGAAGAGACGCCCGAGGATTTTCCGGCAGTCGGCTTCGGCGCAACGGACCTGGCCCCTGCCGAAGAAGCCCTCCCCGAAGAGGCCCTGTCCGAACACGCCCCGGCCGATGGCGAAGACGCCTACGGTTTCGATATTGCGCCGCTGGAGCTGGACGATTCCGTCGAAGAGGAGCCGGCATTCGAACCGCTGGCCGAAATCGCGGACGACGAACCGTTCAGCCATCGCGAAATCCTGCTGCCCGCCGCGGCGCAGGACGACAGCGAAATGGGCCTGTACGATACGCTGGCCGAAGCGCGCGAACTGGCGCTGCTCGCCAGCAGCACCGAAGACCGCAGCCGCGCGGCGCTGTACCAGGCCGTAAGCCGCGCCTACGACGTCAGCCTCGCCGCGCAGGAAGCGCCGGAGGATTTCGCCGAGCTGATCGCCGAAAGCGGGCTGACGGTACAGGATCGCGCGCCGATGACGCCGGTCGTGAAGCTGGTTTTCGGGGCCGACTATGACAAGACCCGCCTGACCGAATACGCCACCGTGCTGGGCCACGCCCACCGCTGCGGAATCGAGCGCGGCGGGCTGAAGGACTATCTGGCCACGGCCGAAGGCGGCCTGAAGGGCGTCGTCCAGGCCGAGCGCCGCCTGCGCCGCGGCGAGGATGCGAAGCCGGGCGAATCGCTCGACCAGCTGCGCGAGGCGCTGGCCCGGAAGCTGCGCGAGCTGGAAGCGATGACGCTCGAGGCGCTGGCCGGGGATGGCCCGGAATTTAGCGTCGTGCTGGTCCGCCGGAGCGGCGACGGGGATGTCGTGGTACTCGGCGAAGTCGCCGACGATGTCGCCCTGACGGAAAAGGTCGCCCGCAAGCTCGTCGCCTGACCGCCCGCCTGCCGGTGACCGCCGCACAATAAGCGTTTGCATCGCCCTGCCTCGCCGCTAGGGCCCCGACCTGCATCGCCGGACGGCGATGGCGGAAGGAACGGGCGCAGTGGCACGAACGAGGCGGCAGATGGGCTGGATTGGCTGGACGATCGTCATTCTCGCGCTGCTCGGCGCCGCGCTGTTCGGGCTGTGGCGCTGGGCCATCGCCACGCAAGCGGTCTGGCTGCTCGACCGGGTCGATGCGCTGGCGACCTCGCGCCAGGCTGAAACCTCGGCTCCCATCGCCTATGGCGACGATCCCGGGCAGGTCGTGATCGTCACCACCCCGACCGCGACTTCAGGCAAGCCGCGCCCGGTGGTGGTCTTCATCCATGGCGGAAGCTGGTCGCACGGCGCCGCTGCCGATTACGCCTATGTCGGGCGTAATCTCGCCGCCGAGGGCTATGTCGGGGTGAGCGCAGGCTACCGGCTGGTGCCCGGCGGTGAATATCCCGCCATGCTGGAAGACGGCGCCGCTGCCGTGCGCTGGGTGACGGACAATATCGCCAGGTATGGCGGCGATCCGTCGCGCATCTATCTGATGGGCCATTCCGCCGGGGCCTACAATGCGGTGATGCTGGCGCTCGACCGCCGCTGGCTCGACGGGGCGGGCGTGCCGCAACCCGCCATCTGCGGAGCGATCGGCCTCGCGGGGCCCTACGATTTCCTGCCGCTCGACAGCGAGGGGACGATCGGCGCCTTCGGCAAGGCCGGCGACCTTGCGGCGACGCAGCCGATCAACTTCGCCCGCGCCGATGCGCCGCCCTTGCTGCTGCTGACCGGCGATGCCGACACGACGGTGCGACCGCGCAATTCCTTCGCCCTGGCGAAGGCGCTGACCGCGACCGGGCGCCCGACGGAGCCGGTCGTCTTCCCGGGCATGACCCATGCCGGCATCGTGCTCGCCCTGTCGCGGCCTTTCGCCGGCGACGGAGGAGTCCAGCGGGCGGTCGCGGACTTCATCTCTCGCCGCGAAGCGGAATCTTCAGGGGACATTCAGGCCGCGTCGCGCTAACCAGCGGGCAATGCGCTTTCTCGTTCATTGCGTCGCTTTCGCTGCCGCCTGTGCGCTGGCCGTCCAGCCGGCGGCCGCGCAGTCGATCCTGCGCGATGCCGAGACCGAGGCCTTGCTGCACGACATGGCGGCGCCGCTGATCGAGGCGGCAGGGCTGGAGCCGGAGAACGTCGAGATCGTGCTGGTCAACGATCCCTCCATCAATGCCTTCGTCGCCGGCGGCCAGGTCGTCTACATCCATTCGGGCCTGATCAACGCCGCCGACACCGCCAACGAAGTGCAGGGCGTGATCGCGCACGAACTGGGCCATATCACCGGCGGCCATGTCATCAGCTCGTCCGACAACTATCGCACGGCCACCAACATCACGCTGCTGTCGCTGCTGCTGGGCGTCGCCGCGGTGGCTGCGGGCGCGGGCGATGCCGGGATGGCGGCGATCATGGCCGGGCAGCAGGCCGCGCTGGGCAAGTTCCTGTCGTTCAATCGCGCGCAGGAAAGCTCCGCCGATGCCGCCGGGGCGGAATATCTGTCCAAGGCCGGGATTTCCGGACGCGGATCGCTGCAGTTCTTCGGCAAGCTGCTCAACCAGGAATTCCGCTACGGTCGCAGCCAGTCCGACGAGGCGCAGTTCGGCCGCACCCACCCGCTCTCGGGCGACCGCATCGCCCGGCTGCGCGAAGTCTACGAGATCGACCCGGCGTGGAACGCGCGCGACGACCAGGCGCTCCAGGCGCGGTTCGAGCGCGCCAAGGCGAAGCTCTACGGCTACCTGGCCGAGCCGGCCTTCGTCCTGCGGGCCTATCCCGCCACACGAACCGACGTGCCGGCGCGCTATGCCCGCGCCTACGCCTTTCACAAGGACGCCCAGGTCGACCGGGCGCTGGCCGAGGTGCAGGCGCTGCTCGCGACCGATCCCGACAATCCCTATTTCCTCGAACTCGGCGGCCAGGTGCTGCTGGAATCGGGGCGCCCGGCCGAGGCGATCCCGGCGCTGCGCCGCGCGGCCGAGGCGACCGGCAACCAGCCGCTGATCGCGACGACCTTCGCCCACGCCCTGATCGCCACCGAAGACCGCGCCAATTATGCCGAGGCCGAACGCGTGCTGCGCGCCGCCGTCAGCCGCGACCGGCTCAATCCCTTCGCCTGGTACCAGCTCGGCGTGGTCTACGCCGCGCAGGGCGATCTGCCGCGTGCACGGCTCGCGACCGCGGAACAGCAGGTCATGTCGCGACAGTACATCCTCGCACTGGCCAGCGCGCAGGTGGCCGAGGCCGGCCTTCCCAAGGGTACGCCGGACTGGCTGCGGGCGCAGGACATCAGGATGCAGGCTGAAGCCGAGCTTGAACGCGAGCGGGAGCGGCGCTAGCCCTGCCGCCATGCAACGCACGTTTCTGACCATCGCCCTGGCACTGGCCGCCGGTTTCGCCGGCGCCGCCGCCTTCAGCTTTTCCGGACTGGGCGACCGCCAGGTGGAAAAATACCTGATGGCCAACCCCGAAGTCCTGCAACGCATGGCGCAGGGGCTGGAGACCAAGCGGGCGGAGGACAAGCTCGCCCGGGCCGGCAACGATCTGCGCCAGCCCTTCGCAGGGGCCGTGCTCGGCAATCCGGAAGGATCGCACACGCTGATCAAGTTCACCGACTACAATTGCGGCTATTGCCGGGCGAGCGCGGGCGAGGTCCAGAAGCTGATCGCGCAGGACCCGGAGCTCAAGGTCGTGATCCGCGAATGGCCGATTTTCGACGGCAGCAGCGCGGTCGCCGGGCTGGCGCTGGCGGCGGGCAAGCAGGGCAAGTACGAGGCGTTCCACCAGGCGCTGTTCGCGGCTGGCGACACCAGCCCCGCCGGCGTCGCCGCGGCGGCAAAGAAGGTCGGGCTCGATTTCGAGCGGCTGAAGCGGGACGCCGCCGATCCGAAGATCGTCTACGAACTCGAACGCAACAGCCAGTATGCGCAGGAACTCGGCTTCACCGGGACACCGAGCTGGATCGTCGGCAATCGCATCATCGAAGGCGCCGTGCCGGCCGAGATGCTGGCGCAGGCGATTGCCGAGGGCGCTTGATCCGCCGCCGATCCGTATCCCTGTTGCTAGCCGCTGTCGCCGCCCTGGCGGGGACGGGCGCAGCGGCTAGCGTGCCATCGAGCTTCCTCGAGCTCAGGGCCAAGGATGCCCGGGTAGCTCGGATCGGGTACGCGCTGGCGACCGCCAATGCCCCCTTCTGCGAGCGGCGGACGCCGGCCATCGGCCTGCTGCTGCATGACCTGGCCGCCTATGGCGACAGCGAAGGCCTGAAGCGGACCCTCGGTCTCGGCGGCGATGTCGCCGTACAGGCGGTGGTCCCGGGCTCGCCCGCCGACAGCGCCGGACTGACCGCCGACACGGCCCTCGCGGCGGTCGGCGATCTCGACCTTGCGGCGATGCCGGTCGATGCAGCCAAGCGCTGGCAGCGGCTGGAGACGATCCGTGTCGCCATGGCCGCGACGCTCGAGAAGGACGGCGCGATCGCGCTGCGACCGCTCGGACGATCGGCGGTAGCGCTGAAGGGCGTGCCGGCCTGTGCCAGTCGCTTCGAGGTCGGGCCGCTGGGCAAGCGAGCCGTGGCGGACGGCGACCGGATCGTGATCGGCGACGATTTTCCCGGACATGGCTGGAGCGACGAGCTGCTGGCCGGGGTGATGGCGCACGAACTGGCGCACAACGTGCTGGCGCACCGCCGCTGGCTCGACGCCAACGGCCGCAAGCAGAAATGGGTGCGGCTGACCGAGCGCGAGGCCGACCGGCTGGCCCCGTGGCTGCTGGCCAATGCGGGCTACGACCCCGAGGCGGCGGTGCGCTTCATGCAGACTTGGGGCCCGGCCAACAGCGGCGGCATCCTGCGCAAGCGGACCCACGACGGCTGGGACGAACGGCTCGAGATGATGCAGGCCGAAGTGCCGCTGGTTCGCGCGCAGATCGAGGCGACGGGCCGCGCGGACTGGCGCACCCACTTCCGCCGCGAAGCCCTGCCCGGCCTTTAAGGCTTCTCAGGCCTCCTGGGCTTCAACGGCCTTGGCGTACATCGAGTTGACCGGACGCTCGAACACGCGCCGGACCATGGGTTCGAAGAACTCCAGCGGCTCGCTGTCGTAATCGGGATCGAAGGCGGCCTGGTCGTATTTCTCGCAGAATTCCGCGCAGGCGCGGTAGTGCGGATAATCCTCGAACCGGTCGCGGATATTCCGGTCCATGCCCAGATGGTGGAAGTAGTAGTATCCCTGGAAGGCGCCGTGGTTCTGGCAGATCCAGTGCTCTTCCTCCGACACGAAGGGCTTGACGATCGAGGCAGCGACCTCGGGGTGGTTGTAACTGCCCAGCGTGTCGCCGATGTCGTGCAACAGCGCCATCACCACGTAGCTTTCGCCCCGGCCGTCGCGATGCGCGCGGGTCGCGGTCTGCAGCGAATGTTCGAGCCGGTCGACCGGGAAGCCGCCGAAATCGCCGTCGAGCAGCCGCAGGTGATCGAGCACGCGGTCGGCAAGACCCTTGGAGAACTCGCGGTACTCGTGGCCGATGATGGCCCAGTCTTCCGCCGTGCCTTCCTTCATTTCGCGGAACTTTGCGCGTTCGTGTGCGCTCCCCTGCTCAGGATGATGCGGTGCATTCATGGCAATTCTCCCTTTGCCCGCCATATTACGCCAGAAACGGCGCTGCCGCAAAATATCTGACTTGCCCGGTTCAATTCGCTAAGACACCCCGCCATGGCCGTCCTGCCCTTCCAACCCACGCCGTTCTTCGCCAACAAGAGCAAGGCTTTCTGGAACCTCCAGTTCGCGGGCTGGACCGGCGCGATCGTGCTGCGGTCGATCCAGGGCATCTCCAATGGGCAGGGCGCATCCTACATCGTCCTCATGCTGATAATCGGGATCACCGGCTTTGCCATCAGCACGTTGCTGTCGGTCGTCTATCGCCAGTTGATCAACCGCCCCGCGATCGTCACCTGGGGCGCAACGACCGCCGTGCTGGCGGTGGCGGTGGGCCTCTACGCCCTGATCGAGGCGTGGGTCGTCGGCCTGTATTATTCCGACCGCGACACGACGCTGACGCAGCTCGTGCTGCTCTACCTGTTCTTCGATTTCTCGCTGCTGGGTGCGTGGACCGGGCTTTATTACGCCATCAACTTCTTCCTGCAGGTGGAGGAACAGGCCGACCGGCTCGAACGGCTCGAGGCGCAGGCGACGAGCGCTCAACTCGCCATGCTGCGGTACCAGCTCAATCCGCATTTCCTGTTCAACACGCTCAATTCGATCAGCACGCTGGTGCTGCTCAAGCAGACCGAGCCGGCGAACGCCATGCTGACCCGGCTGTCGGGCTTCCTGCGGCACACGCTGGTGACCGAGCCCGGCGGCAAGGTGACCGTCGCGCAGGAGGTGGAGACGCTGAAGCTCTATCTCGATATCGAACGCATGCGCTTCGAGGAGCGGCTGCGGACCGAATTCGACATCACGCCCGAAGCGGCCAAGGCCGTGCTCCCGTCGCTGCTGCTCCAGCCGCTGGTCGAAAACGCCATCAAATACGCCGTTTCCCCGCTCGAGGAAGGCGCCCGCATCAGCCTCAGCGCGCAACTGGTCGGACCGAGGCTTCGCATCACCGTGTCCGATACCGGCCCCGGATTGCAAAGGCCCGAAACCCGCGCCAACCTTCCCCTCGCGCTGACGGGCAAGCCGGTGTCGACGGGCGTGGGTCTACCCAATATCCGCGACCGGCTGGCGCAGGCCTATGGAGACAACCACCTGTTCGAAATCCGCACCCCCGATGACGGCGGCTTCACCGTCGTGATCGAAATCCCCTATGAGGCCATGCAGGACAGCAGCAGCGCCGCCCCCACGGCGCAAACCCTTTCGGTGCTGCCGACCCCCGTGGACTCGCTCACCGCGCAGCGCGCGACCGGAAGCTGACCCATGACCATTCGCACAATCCTCGTCGACGACGAAAAACTCGCCATTCAGGGCCTCCAGCTGCGGCTGGCCCCGTTCGAGGACGTCGAGATTATCGGCACCTGTTCCAACGGGCGCGAGGCGATCCGCAAGATCAAGACCGAAAAGCCCGATCTCGTCTTCCTCGACATCCAGATGCCCGGCTTCGACGGCTTCAGCGTCGTCAAGGGAGTGATGGAGATCGATCCGCCGCTGTTCGTCTTCGTCACCGCCTATCAGGAGCATGCGATTCGCGCCTTCGAGGCCAACGCCCTGCATTACCTGATGAAACCGGTCGACGAGGCGGCGCTGGCCGACACGATCGAACGCGTGCGCCAGCGCCTCGCGGAAAAGCGCAGCGCCGAGGAAGCCGGCAAGCTGATGAACGTGCTGAGCGAAGTCGCCCCGCAGGTAGCCGAGGAATTTTCCGAGAATACGGAGGAGAGCGGCGAACGGTTCGAGAAGCTCATCAACGTCAAGGATCGCGGGCAGATCTTCCGCGTCGAGGTCGACACGATCGAACGGATCGAGGCGGCCGGCGACTACATGTGCATCTACACGGCGGAAAATTCGCTGATCCTGCGCGAGACGATGAAGGATCTCGAACGCCGGCTCGACCCGCGGGTGTTCCAGCGCGTGCATCGCAGCTGGATCGTCAATCTCGACCTCGTCCGGCAGGTCAAGCCGCACACCAACGGCGAATGCTTCCTGGTGCTTGAAAGCGGCCAGGAAGTGAAGGTGTCGCGCAGTTACCGAGACGTCGTCGCCCGCTTCATCTAGCGGCAGAGCCCGCCGGTGCCGCCCGGCTTCAGGCCGGGCGGAGCACCGTCTTCAGGTTCATGAACTCGTGCAGGCCGAGCTCGGAGAGCTCGCGGCCATGGCCCGAGCGCTTGATACCGCCGAAGGGCGCGCGCGGATCGGAGGCAAGCATCTGGTTGATGGCGGTCATCCCCGCCTCGATGTCGCGCACGAAGCGCGCCTGTTCGTCGGCATCCTCGGTCCAGACCGACGACCCCAGCCCGAAGGGAATCGCGTTGGCGATGGCGATGGCCTCGTCGATGTCGTCCGCACGGAAAAGCTGGGCGATGGGGCCGAAAATCTCTGCCTGCGCGGTCTTGCTGTCCAGCGGCACGCCGGTGAGCACGCCGGCAGTGATGTAGGCGCCCGGACCCTCGCGCGTTTCGCCGCCGAATTCGAGCGTCGCGCCCTCGTCGAGCGCAAGGGCGATCTGTTCCTGCACCGTTTCGAGCTGGTCCCTGCTCGAAAGCGGGCCCATGTCGCTTGCCTCGTCCATCGGATCGCCCGCGACCACCGCCTGCATCGCGGCGAAGAACTTGTCCGCGAAGGCGTCGTAGATCTTGGCATGGACGATCATCCGCTTGCCGCAGATGCAGGATTGCCCGGTGTTCTGGATGCGCGCCTGCACCGCCTGTTCGACGGCAGTGTCGAGATCGGCCGAGGGCATGATGATGAAGGGATCGGAACCGCCGAGTTCGAGCACGACTTTCTTCAGATGCTTGCCGGCCGAAGCGGCAACGGCCGCGCCCGCCCCTTCGCTGCCCGTCAGCGTCGCGGCCACGATACGGTCGTCGGCAAGGATCGCCTCGACCGCCCCCGATCCGATGGCGAGGTTCTGGAAGAGCCCGCGCGGGGCATCCGCGATCTCCATCATGTCCTCGATCAGCGCGGCGGTGCCCTGGACGATGCTGGCATGCTTGAGCAGGCCGGTGTTGCCCGCCATGATCGCCGGACCGAGGAAACGGGCGACCTGCCAGAAAGGGAAGTTCCACGGCATGATCGCCAGCACGGTGCCTTGCGGCAGCCAGTGCCCCTCCGCGCTGCCGTCGTCGCCGAGGTCCCACTTCAGCGGTTCGAGCATCGCCGGCCCGTGTTCCGCCAGGTGCCGGAACAGCTTGGCGCATTTGCCGACTTCGGCCTCGGCGCTCTTCAGCGTCTTGCCCATCTCCAGCGTGGCCTGCCGCGCCAGCATGCCGGCGTTCTGTTCGTAGGCGTCCGCCAGCCGCGCAAGCAGTGCCGTGCGCTCGTCCATCGTGGAGGTCCGCCAATCGGCATAGGCCTTGGCCGACAAGGCAAGCCTGGCCTCGATCTCCTGTTCCGAAAGTTCGGCATACTGCCCCAGCGTTTCGCCGGTGGCGGGATTGGTGGTGGTGATCATCGGGGCCTTCGCTGGGTCTGCGGTGTTTGTTGTCCAGTGAACCCGCCGCGCGGCCCTGTTGTTCCTGCCCCTTGAGGGCGAAGACAAAATCGCGCAGGACCGCGGGCATGACCCAATTCACCCTGCCCGGCTTCGACCTCGCCCGTTTCGTCCGCGACACTTTGGCGGAGGATCTGGGCGAAGGCCTGCCGGGCGGCGGGCGCGACGTCACCTCGGACAGCGTCATTCCCGCCGATGCCCGCTTTGCCGGGGTGATGGACAGCCGCGATGCCATCGTCGTCGCCGGGCTGCCCATCGCGGCCGCCTTCTTTCGCACGCTCGACCCGGCGATGGAGATCGACATCCTCGCCGGGGAAGGCGCCGAAGTTCCCGCCGGGACCGACCTGATGCGCCTGTCGGGCAATGCCCGCGCCATGCTGACGGCGGAGCGCAGCGCGCTCAACACCGTGCAGCACCTCAGCGGCATCGCCACGATGGTACGCGAGTATGTGACGGCGATGGACAATCCCGCCTGCACCCTGCTCGATACCCGCAAGACCATCCCGGGCCTGCGGCACCTGGAAAAATACGCGACCCGCATGGGCGGCGCGGCCAACCACCGCATGGGGTTGTGGGATGCGGCGATGATCAAGGACAACCACGTCCTCGTCGCCGGGTCGGTCGGCGAAGCCGTGCGCCGCGCGGTCGAGGCCGGGGTCGAGGAGATCATCTGCGAGGTCGACCGCCTCGATCAGATCGAACCCGCGCTGGATGCGGGGGCGACGCGGCTGCTGCTCGACAACATGGAGCCGGACGAGCTGCGCGAAGCCGTGGCCATCGTCGCTGGGCGCGTCCCGACCGAGGCCAGCGGCGGGATCAACCTCCGGACGATCAAGGCCAAGGCGGCGACGGGCGTCGACTTCGTTTCCGTCGGCCGCCTGACGCAGAGCGCTCCCGCAGCCGACATCGGGCTGGATTTCACCCCGCTGTGAGAATGGGGCTCGCCGCATTGTCGGCTTTGCTTGTCGCAGTGCCTGCGCAGGGGCAGGCGTATCAATGCCGGGTGCCGCAAGACCTGCTCGTGCCCCCGGCGACGAAAGACGGGGCGATCCGCAAGGTGCCGGTCACCGGCTATACGCTGGCGCTGAGCTGGTCGCCCGAGTTCTGTCGCAATCGCCGGTCCTCGCCGCAGCACCGCGAGCAATGTTCGGGCCGCAACGGGCGCTTCGGCATGATCGTCCACGGCCTTTGGCCGCAGGGCCGCAGCAGCTGGCCGCAATATTGCCCGACCGCGCGGCGGGTGAGCGTGCCCGAAGCCAGGCGCAATCTGTGCATGATGCCCTCGCCCAGGCTGATGGCGGAAGAATGGGCCAAGCACGGGGCCTGCATGACGCGCAGGCCGGAAACCTATTTCAAGGTGACCCGCATCCTGTGGAGCAGCCTGCGCCATCCCGACTACGACCGGCTGAGCCGCGAGGAGAACCTCACCGCAGGCCGCATCCGCGCCGCCTTCGTCGAGGCCAACCGCGACTGGCGGCCCGATCAGGTCGGCGTGAAGCTCAACGAGCGCGGCTGGCTGGAGGAATTGCGGCTGTGTTACGGCAGGGACTGGATGCCCGCCCGCTGCACCCGCGCCTCGCTCGGCCCGCGCGACGCGGCGAGCGTCAAGATCTGGCGCGGGCTCTAGCGGCGTGTGGCGAAGAAGGCCTTGAGCATCCCTGCCGCTTCCTCCGCCCCCATACCCGCATAGACCTCAGGCGCGTGCAGGCATTGCGCCTGCTCGAACACCCGCGCGCCGTGTTCGACAGCGCCGCCCTTGGGATCGCTGGCGGCGTAGTACAGGCGGGCGATGCGGGCGTGGCTGATCGCGCCGGCGCACATGGCGCAGGGCTCCAGCGTCACCCACAGGTCGCAGCCGTCGAGCCGCTCCTCGCCGAGCGCCCTGGCCGCGGCGCGAATCGCGGCGATCTCGGCATGGGCGGTAGGGTCGTGGTCTGTGCGGGGCGAATTGTGCGCCATGGCAATGACCCGGTCACCCTTGACCACGACGGCGCCGATCGGCACTTCGCCCGCAGCCTCGGCCCGCCGTGCCTGTTCGAGCGCGAGGCGCATGGGTTCGGGGAGCGGCCAGCGGGTCATGCGGCGGCGCTAAGCCAGCCTGCGGCCACGGTCCAGTAGGATGTTGACGATTCGCCCCTCCCCCGCTATGCGCGCGCCTTTCCCGGCATCGACCGCTATTTATTTGAGAAGAGACGAACCATGTCGCGCATCTGCGAACTGACCGGCAAGGGCCGCCAGACGGGCCACAATGTGAGCCACGCCAACAACAAGACCAAGCGCGTGTTCCTGCCCAACCTGCAGAACGTCACGCTGCTGAGCGAGAAGCTCGACCGCGGTTTCAAGTTCCGCGTCTCGACCCATGGTCTGCGCTCGGTCGAGCACAACGGCGGGCTCGACAACTGGCTGCTCAAGACCAAGGACGAGAAGCTTTCGGCCAACGCGCTCAAGGTGAAGCGCGAGATCAAGAAGGCGCTCAAGACGGCGGAAGCCGCCTAAGCCAGCCGGCTGGAATTCATCAAAGGGCGCGCGGGGCGACCTGCGCGCCCTTTGTCGTGCCTAGCGCGGGAGCTCGCCATCCCACCGCAGTCGCAGCAGCAGCGTGCGCTGGTAGCGGACCTCGTTGTCGTCGGAAATCATCGTCAGCGTGACGGGAAAGCCTGCGCCCGGATCGACCGCAATGCCTTCGTAATTGTCGGTCGGGAAAGGCGGCGCGAATCGGGCGAGTTCGGTCCCCCGCCAGCTCCGCCCCGCAGCGATCGAGGCCGGATCGGCCACCAGCAGCCGCACCTCGAAATGCGGCGGCAGGCCGAGCACCACGCGGCGCACCAGGATCAGCACGCGGCCGTCGGGCAGGCCGGCCATGTCGGTGGGGCGGAAATCCTCCGGCGCGCGGAAGGTGAAGGCCAGCGGCTCGCGGCCCTCGACGGGATCGGCCGGCCACATCAGGCCCGGGAATTCCTCGCCCAGCCAGCCAGCCCGCCCTTCGCCGAGCATCAGGAACCGCCCGTCGGCGAGCCGCGTCATCGCCTCGGGGCCCTTGTTGCCCGACCATCCGGCCATGGCCTGCGGAAACACGCGCCGCGGCCGCGACAGGTCACGCTCGCGCCGCTCGACCATGTTGCGCAGTTCGTAGGCCGCCCAGATCCGGCCCGTTGCCGGGTCCTGCGCCAGCGCCTCGATATCGACTGCGGTCTTGTCGGCATCGGCATTTCCCGAGCCGAAATTGCCCAGCACGAACCGGGCAGGCGTGCCGTTCGCGAAAGCGAACCGCATCGCCTTGCCCCGGTCGCTGGCGGCGAGAAATCCGCCCTCGGGCAGGGCCAGCAGTCCGGAGTAGCTGCCGAAGTAGGCGTGCCGGCTGGCAAGCTCCCAGCCGCCCTGCACCTCCAGCGCCCCGATTCGCCTGCCTAGGCCACCGAGCGCGGCCACCTCGACCCCGGCATCGAGGACGGGCGCCGGGCGCGGGCTGCGCACCCAGGTCCCGGGCGCCAGCACCAGTGCGACCGGCAGCAGCAACAGCAGGCGTCGGATCATCGGCCGGATGGGCTCAGCGCATCGGCCCGGTGAAGAGCAGCGGATCGAGCCGTGCGTCGTTCCACTTGATGCTCCAGTGCAGATGCGGCCCGGTGGCGCTGCCGGTGGCCCCGACCAGACCGATCCGGTCGCCCTGCCGCACCGCCTGCCCCACCTGCACGAAGATCTGCGAAGCGTGGAGGAAGGCGCTGTTGAGGCCCGCGCCGTGGTCGACGATCACCAGATGCCCTTCGAGGCTGAACGGATCGTAGGCCGCGAGCGTGACCACGCCGTCGGCGGGCGCGACGAAGGGCACCCCTGCACCCGGCGCGATGTCGATCCCCGAGTGATAGGAGCCCGCTTCGCCGCCGCGATAGATCCGCTGCGAGCCGAAGCGGCCCGAGATGCGCCCGGTGACCGGCCAGACGAAGCCCTGCCGCCAGCCCTCGGCCGGCGAATTGGCCGTGCGGGCCGCCTCGATCGCGGCCAGTTCCGGCTTGCGGCGAGCGAGGAATGCAGCCGAAGGATTGCTGATATTGCGGGCGACATCGACCCGCTCCACCTGCCAGTCGCGCGGCTTGATGGCGAGCGGGGTGACGATCCGCTTGCCGCCGCGGAGCTCCGCCACCAGTTCGGCGGCGGGCCCGGCATCGCGGTCGAAGGCGGCGAAAAACCGGCCCTGCCTGTCGAACACCAGCGGCTGATCGCCAAGCCGCGCACGGTCCGTCCCGCCCGGCACCTGACCGCGAATCCAGCCGCCCTGTTCCAGCGCGCCGTCGACGACGAAGCTGGCCGGGCCGGCTAGCGGCGGCGGTGCTGCGGGCGCGGCGGATGCAGGCGCAGGTGCGGGAAGGGCCTGCACGGTTTCGACCGGTCCGGCGGGAGCGGATGCCGCGCTGCAACCGGCGAGCGCGAGAGACGCGGGGAGAAACCAGCCTGCCGCCCGCATTACCCCTGCCCGGTCAGGCGGCGGGTCGCGATTTCTGCCGAGGCATAGGCTTCCTGGTGCTCGACGCTCCAGTAACGCAGGTCCTCGAGCGCGATTTCCGCCTCGGTCACGGCGCACAGCACGAAGCGGCCGGTGCGCAGCACGCGGAAACCGTTGGGGCCATATTCGAGACGGGCAGGCTGGGTGCGGGATGACATCAACATGGGCGGCACCCTAGCAGGCGGCAATCAACCGAACAAATCTTCCTGCGCGCCGGCTGCCGGAGGGGAGGGCGGTTTTCGTACAGGTTTCGGGGACGGAGAGCCGAGCGGGACCACAGCCAGCGCGCCATCGGCAAATTCGACCGACAATTGCGGCTCCTTGCCCGCCGCTGCCTTGCTCCGCACGAGCGCGCCCGACGAATCATGCACCAGCGCGTAGCCGCGCTTCAGCGGGGCCTTGGGGTCGAGCGAGGCGTGCACGCGCCCCAGCGCGGCAAGCCGCTCCGACGCTTGCCGGAGGCGCTGCTCGACCAGCGAGGGAGCGAGCCGGACCTGTGCCAGCGCCCGCTGCCCGTCGCGCAGGCTCCGCTCCAGCATCTGCGGCGAGAGGCGCGGTCCTTGAGCGCGCCGCGCATCCGCTCGGCCTGCTCGTCGAGCTTCTGCGCCTGCGGCTGGAGCAGCGCCTCGATCTTCGGCAGGCGGTCGGCCCGTGCCTGCAGGCGCTCGCGGCCCAGCGACAGGGGGCGGAGCACGCCGCGTTGCTGACGGGCGGCGAAATCGCTCAGTGTCGCGGCCAGTTCGCCGCGCACCGGCACCGCCATTTCGGCGGCGGCCGTCGGCGTCGGGGCGCGGCGGTCGGCGGCATAATCGGCCAGCGTCGTATCGGTCTCGTGGCCCACCGCGCTGATCACGGGGATCGGCGATTCGGCGATGGCGCGGACGACGACTTCCTCGTTGAAGCTCCACAGGTCCTCGATCGAGCCGCCACCGCGGGCGACGATCAGCAGGTCCGGGCGCGGGACGGGTCCGCCTGCGGGGATGGCGCCAAAGCCGCGCACCGCCTGCGCGACCTGCTCCGCCGCGCCCTGCCCCTGCACCAGCACCGGCCATACCAGCACGTGCGACGGAAAACGATCGGCCAGCCGGTGCAGGATGTCGCGAATCACCGCGCCGGTGGGCGACGTCACGACACCGATCACTTTGGGCAGGAACGGCAGCGCCCGCTTGCGGCCTTGCGCGAACAGCCCCTCTGCCTCGAGCCGCTGGCGGGTCTTTTCGAGCAGCGCCAGCAAGGCCCCCTCGCCCGCCAGTTCGAGGCTTTCGATCACGATCTGGTATTTCGAGCGCCCGGGAAAGGTGGTGAGCTTGCCGGTGGCGATGACTTCCAGCCCGTCCTCGGGTACGAAGGCGAGGCGCCCGGTGGTGCCCTTCCACATCACTCCGTCGAGCACGGCCTTGTCGTCCTTGAGCGCACAATACAGGTGCCCGCTGGCCGCACGCTTGACCCCCGACAGCTCCCCGCGCAGCCGGACGTAGCCGAAGCGGTCCTCCACCGTGCGCTTGAGCAGGGCGGACAGGGCGCTGACAGTGAGCGGCTCGGCGTTGTCGCCTGCCCTTTCCCGCGCTACCAGCCCGCCAGCACTGTCGTATTCGTCATCTTCGTAGGGGCTTGGCATGAACATCCTTCTGATCGGCGCGGGCGGGCGCGAACATGCGCTGGCCTGGAAGCTGGCGCAATCCCCGAGCGTTGCGAAACTCTATGCCGCCCCCGGCAATCCCGGGATTGCCGAGGAGGCGGAGCTGGTCGCTTTGGAGGTGGCGGACCATGCGGCAGTGATCGCCTTCTGCCGGGACAAGGCCATCGACCTCGTCGTCGTCGGGCCTGAGGCGCCGTTGGTCGACGGGCTCGGCGATGCGCTGCGCGGTGCGGGCTTCGCCGTGTTCGGGCCGGACAAGGCCCCGGCCCAGCTCGAAGGCAGCAAGGGCTTCACCAAGGACCTGTGCGAGCGGGCCGGGATCCCGACCGCAGGCTATGTCCGCACCGCTTCTCTGGCCGATGCCACGGCGGCGCTGGACCGCTTCACCGCGCACTATGTCCTCAAGGCCGACGGGCTTGCGGCGGGCAAGGGCGTGGTCATCGCCGAAACCCGCGAAGAGGCCGAGGCGGCGCTGGCCGACATGTTCGGCGGCCAGTTCGGGGACGCCGGTGCCGAGGTCGTGATCGAAGAATTCATGGCGGGCGAAGAGGCCAGCTTCTTCGCGCTCACCGACGGCAAGACGGTGATCCCCTTCGGCACGGCGCAAGATCACAAGCGGGTCGGCGACGGCGATCGGGGCCTCAACACCGGCGGCATGGGCGCCTATTCCCCCGCCCCGGTGCTGACCGCAGAATTGCAGGCCCGGGTGATGCGCGAAATCGTCGAGCCGACCGTTGCCACGCTGCGCGCCGAGGGCATGCCCTACATCGGCGTCCTTTATGCCGGGCTGATGCTGACCGACGCCGGCCCCAAGCTGATCGAGTACAACGCCCGCTTTGGCGATCCCGAATGCCAGGTGCTGATGATGCGGCTGGACGGGGATCTCGCCGCGCTGCTGCTCGCTTGCGCCAAGGGGCGGCTGACCGAGTTCGGCGAGGCGAAGATGGTGCCCGAAACCGCGTTGACGGTGGTGATGGCCGCCAAGGGCTATCCCGGCACGCCGGAGAAGGGCGGTTCGATCGATCTCGGCTCGGCCGAAGCGAGCGGAGCGAAGGTCTTCCACGCCGGCACTGCCACAAGGGACGCCCAACTCGTCGCCAGCGGCGGCCGCGTGCTCAACGTCACCGCCATGGCCCCGAGCGTCACCGAGGCGCAGCGCAAAGCCTACGCGGCGGTGGATGCGATCGATTTCCCGAGCGGTTTCTGCCGCCGCGACATCGGCTGGCGCGAGGTCGCGCGGGAATTGGACACGGAAGCCCTGACGCGATAGACTGCGCGGAAAGACAATCGGGCCGCAGATCGTTGGGGGAGATCTGTCATGCCATATCGCCAGGCGCATTATTTCGTCGGCTTCGTCCTGCTCGTCATCATGGGCGGGTTCTGGGCGTCCTATTTTTCACGCGTCGGCGGCACCATGCCGCTCGCGTTCCACGTCCATGCAGCGACCTCGATCAGCTGGCTGCTGCTATTGATCGCCCAGCATGTCGCGATCCATCGCCGAGCCAACGCGCTGCACAGGCAGATGGGGCTTGCCTCTTTCGTGCTGTTTCCGCTGCTGATCCTCGGCTTCACCATGATCATCAACGTTTCTGCGGCGCGCTACATGGCGGCGGAAAATCCGTTCATCGTCCACAACGGGCCTGCTTTCGGCATCGGCATGGCCGTGGCCATCGCCGCCTATCTCACCCTGTTCTACCAGGCGCTGAAAACACGGAGAAACGTCAGGCTGCACGCCGGATACATGCTGGCGACGCCGATGATCCTGTTTGAATCGCCCTTCAGCCGGCTGATGGACGCCATGTTCCCGTGGATGAACGTCATCGGCAGCGAGGGCGTGCATGCCGTGCAGGACACGATCGTCATCAGCGACGCGATCATGATCGCCTTTGCCCTGGCCTTGTATTTCCGCGACCGGAAGCACGGCGCGCCGTGGCTGGTGGCGGCGGCCTTCATGGCGCTGCAGGCAGTCACCATGTGGTTCGCGCCGTTCATCCCGGCGATGGGGACGCTGTTCCGCGCCTATGCCGCGATACCGCCCGCGCTCACGGTGGTCGCAGGCACGGCGCTGGGTGCGGCGGCAGCCTGGCTGGGCTGGCGCGCCGGGATGCCGGTCGGCAAGACACCGCGGCCGGTTACCGCCTAGCGGGCGACCGCCGCCGGCTGGCGCGTCAGGCGAGCTTTTCCGCCATCAGCGCCTGCATGTCCGCTTCGGGCCGCGGGCCGTAGTGGCTGATGACTTCGGCGGCGGCGATGGCGCCGCGCTTCAGGCAGCGCTGCAGATCTTCGCCGCGGGCATAGCCGGCGAGGAAACCGGCGGCGAATTGGTCGCCCGCACCGGTGGTGTCGACGACCTTGTCGATCGGCTCGGCGGCGACTTCGGCCCGTGTCCCGTGGGCGATGGCGATGGCGCCCTTGGCGCTGCGGGTCGCGACCAGCACCGGGACCTTGCCCGCCACGGCGGCGACGCCGGCCTCGAAATCGCTCTCACCCGTCAGGGTCGCCAGTTCGTGTTCGTTGACGAACAGGATGTCGATCACGCCGTCCTCGATCATGGCGCGGAAATCGTCGCCATGGCGGTCGATGACGAAGCTCTCGCTGGCGGTGAAGGCGACCTTGCGCCCCGCCTTGCGCGCGACCTCGATCGCGCGGCGCATCGCCTTGCGCGGCTCTTCCGGGTCCCACAGGTAGCCTTCGAGATAGAGGATCGCCGCTGAAGCGATCAGCTCCTCGTCGAGCGCGCTGGCGGGCAGGAACTGGCCGGCGCCGAGGAAGGTGTTCATGGTCCGCTCGCCATCGGGCGTGACGAAGATCAGGCAGCGTCCGGTCGGAGGCTCGCTGTCCAGCGGCGGGGTGTCGAAATCGATCCCCGTCGCGCGCATGTCGTGGGTGAAGACCTCGCCCAGCTGGTCGTTGCAGACCTGGCCGACGAAGGCGCATTGCAGACCCAGCATCGAGGCGCCCGCCAGCGTATTGGCCGCCGATCCGCCCGAAACCTCGCGCGCCTGGCCCATTGCGTCGTAGAGCGTCTTGGCCCCCGCCGCATCGACCAGCGTCATCCCGCCGCGATTGAGGCCGAGCTCTTCGATCAGCTCGTCGCTGCAGGAGGCGATGACATCGACGACCGCGTTGCCGATGGCGATGACGTCGTAGCGAGGTTCGGTCATGGGAAATCCGTTATGGGGTGTTGGGAGGGAAGGTTCCGGCGCGCCTAGCCGCTCGCCAGCCACAGGCCAAGCCCCGATCGCCCCTTGCTCGCACTGCCGGCGTTGACTTGCGCGGGCCAGCGACGGACAAGCTCCGTTTCCATGACCACGCTGCCTGCCGCCCTTGCCCGCTCCATCGCGCAATTGACCGATCCCGCGATCGTGCGCGTGCTGGCCAAGACGATGGCGATAACGCTCGGCATCTTCCTGTGTGCCGGCGGGGTCGTCCTCTACGCGCTCTACGGCTGGTTATCGTCGCTCGGGACGGGCTCGAGCGCGGAACTGAGCGCCTTTGCGGCAGTGGCACTGACCGTGCTGGCCGGGTGGTTCGCCTTCCGCATCGTGGCGCTGGCGGTGCTGCAGTTCTTCGCCGACGAGGTCGTTCTGGCGGTCGAGCGGAGGCACTATCCCTCCGCCGCCGCGAACGCCCGTGCGCTGCCGTTCCGCGAGGATTTGCGCAACAGTATGAAAGGCCTGCGCCGCGCCGTGCTGTTCAATGCGCTGGCCCTGCCCGCGGCGCTGGTGTTGCTGTTCACCGCCATCGGCCCGGCGATCGTCTTCTTCCTCGTCAATGCCGTGCTTCTGGGGCGCGAGTTGACCGAGATGGCCTGGCTGCGCCACCGCGCCACTCCGGAGGAGCCGATACCGCTTGCCGGACCGACGCGTTTCCTTCTCGGCGGAGTGGTCACCGCCCTGCTGGCCGTGCCCTTCCTAAACCTGCTGGCGCCCGTTATCGGTGCGGCGACCGCCACCCACCTCGTGCAAAGCCGCAAGGATAGCCGCAATCGTGCGTAGTCTCATCGTCACCGCCCTCGCCTTGTCGCTCGCCGCTTGCGGAGGGTCGGGCAGCCGCGTCGCCAGCACCGGGACCGCCGCCACGCCCGAGCCGCGCCAAGTGACCGTGCGCGTCCCGCCGACGCGTCCGGCAGCGCCGCCCACCGCGTCCGCCGGCACTTTCCGCGCGCCGCAGGTGATGAGCCTGCCGGGCATCGATGGTGTGATCGGCGCCAGCGCCGCCGACCTGCAGCGCCAGTTCGGGACCGCGCGGCTCGACGTCTACGAAGGCGATGCGCGCAAGCTGCAGTTCGCAGGCGAGGCCTGCGTACTCGATATCTATCTGTATCCGCTGAGCCGCGGGGCCGAGCCGACCGCGACCTATGTCGACGCCCGCCGCGCCAGCGACGCGCTCGATGTCGATCGTGCGGCCTGCATCAGGGCGCTGCGAGGGCGGTAGTCCGCCTCACACCATGAAGCTCTCGCCGCAGCCGCAGGCGCCCTTGGCATTCGGATTCTCGAACACGAATCCGGCGGTGAAATCATCCTCGACCCAGTCCATCGTGCTGCCGACGAGGTAGAGCACCGACGCGCCGTCGATGTAGAAGTTGCCGCCCGGCGTTTCGATCTTCTCGTCGAATTTCGCCTCTTCGCTGACGTAGTCGACCGAATAGGCGAGGCCCGAGCAGCCACGGCGCGGGGTCGAGAGCTTGACGCCGATGGCGTCGGCAGGGGCCTTGCCCATCAGTTCGGCAATGCGGGCCTCGGCGCGGTCCGTGAGGATGACGGCGGCCTTCGGCGCAGGGCGGGTCTTGGTCTCACTCATCACAGCATCCCCAGTTCGAGCCGCGCCTCGTCGCTCATCAGGTTCGGGCCCCACGGCGGATCCCACACCAGCACGACCTCGGCGTCGCGGATACCGGGGACGCTCGAGGCGCGCAGCTCGACTTCGCCCGGCATGGTCTCGGCCACCGGGCAATGCGGAGTGGTCAGCGTCATGGTAATGGTCGCATCGCCCTCGTCGTCGACCTCGACCCCGTAGATCAGCCCCAGGTCGTAGATGTTGACCGGGATTTCCGGGTCGTAGATTTCCTTGAGCGCCGCGATCACCGCCTCGTTGAGCTCGCCGCCCGGCGCACCGGCGGGTACGTTCTCGGGCTTCTTTTGCAGGAAGCCCTCGAGATAGTCGCGCTTGCGCTCGAGCTTCTCGTGCGGCGTCTCTTCCACGACATCCTCGACTTTCGCTCGCGGCGGTTTGGGCAGCGTCGCTGCCTCGTCCGCGCTCAGCACCTGCTCGTTCGGAGCCGGGGCTGCGACATAGTCCTTCTTCGCTTCTTCGCTCATCCGAAGATCCTCTGGGTTCGCTCGATCCCGCGCAGCAGCGCGGCGATATCGCTTTCGTCGCTGTAGAGCCCGAAGCTCGCCCGCGCGGTTGCGGGCACGCCCAGATGCTCCATCAGGGGCTGGGCGCAGTGATGGCCGGCCCTGATCGCGACATTCTCTTCATCCAATATGGTGCCGAGGTCGTGCGGATGCACCCCTTCCATGGCGAAGGAGAGGATGCCCGCGCTCGATTCCGGCCCGAACAGGCGGATCGAGTTGACCTGGCCGAGCGCCTCGCGCGCCTGCCGGACCAAGCCATTTTCGTGCTGGTACAGCCGCTCCATCCCGAGCGGCTCGACGTAATCGATCGCGGCGTGGAGCGCGATGGCCTCGGTAATCATCGGCGTGCCTGCTTCGAACCGCTGCGGCGGCGGAGCATAGCTGGTCCTCTCGAAGGTGACCTTGTCGATCATGGAGCCGCCGCCCTGGTACGGCGGCATGGCATCGAGCAGCTCGTCGCGCGCCCACAACACACCGATGCCGGTCGGGCCGTAGAGCTTATGGCCGGAAAAGACGAAGAAGTCGCAGTCGAGCTCGGCCATATCGAGCCGCATGCGCGGCGCGCTCTGGCAGCCGTCGAGCAGGAGCTTCGCTCCGACAGCGTGCGCCACCTTCGCCGCGCGCTTTGCGCCCAGCACCGAGCCGAGGACGTTGGAGACATGCGCCAGCGCCACCATCCTGTGCCGTTCGGTCAGGTTCGCCTCCAGCCAGTCGAGATCGATCCGGCCATCATCGGTCAGCGGGCAGACGTCGATTTCAGCGCCGGTGCGCCCGGCCACCATCTGCCATGGGACGATGTTCGAATGATGCTCGAGTTGGCTGAGCATGATCCGGTCGCCCGGTTTCAGGTTCTGGCCGCCCCAGCTGTTGGCGACGAGGTTGATGCCCTCGGTCGCCCCGCGCACGAATACGATCTCGGCCTCGCTCTTCGCGCCGATAAACTGCGCCACCCGCCGCCGCGCCGCTTCATAGGCGAGCGTCATTTCGGCCGAGCGCGCATAGACCCCGCGGTGGACCGTGGCGTAGTCTGGGCCCAGCGCGCGGGCCATGGCGTCGATCACCGCCTGCGGCTTCTGCGCCGTCGCTGCGGTATCGAGATAGTGCCACGGCTGCCCATCGCGGGCCAGCAGGCCGGGAAAGTCTTGCCTTGAGCCCGCACCCGTTCGGGCTGAGCCTGTCGAAGCCCCTGCGCTATGCCCTTCGACAGGCTCAGGGCGAACGGAAGTGTTTTGAGTGCCTCCAGTCACAGCGCGTCGCCCAGCGCGTCGAGAGCGGCATCGAGCAGGCGTTGCTGTTCGTTCTCATCGCCAATCGCGACTAATGCGTCCGCGATGAAGGCCTGCACCAGCAACCGCTTGGCGACCTGCGGCGGGAGCCCGCGCGCGGCCATGTAGAAACGGGCGCTCTCGTCGAGCTGGCCCACGGTGGCGCCGTGGGCACACTTCACGTCGTCGGCGAAAATTTCGAGCTGCGGCACGGCGTTGGCGCTGGCGCCCTTTTCGAGCAACAGCCCCTTGAAGTCCTGCGCCGCGTCGGTGCGCTGCGCGTCGCGCGCGACCTTGATCTCGCCGAGAAAATTGCCGGTGCCATACCCCCAATGGACGCTGCGAACGATCTGGTTGGAGGTCGCCTCGGGCTCGGCATGGGTAAGCTGGGTCACGAATTCGCGCACCGCTGCGCCGCCGCCGATGGTCACCCCGCCGAATTCGAAATGCGCACCCTTCGCGAGCGTCACTTCGACTTCCACCCGGCAGGACTCATCGCCGGCGATGACGGCAAACATCTCCGCCCGCGCGCCTTCGCCCAGCGTCAGGCGCACGCGGTGCAATTCCGGACTATCACTGCCGACCACCATGCAATGCGCACGGGTTTCCCCGGCTGCGAGAGTAATGTCCTTCCAATGCCCAAGCGCATCGACGCCGAGCCGCTCCAGCGCAGCCATATCAGCATAGCGCCATGCCTCGTCATGGCGGGTCGGGAGGTCCAGGACAGCACTCATGCGTCGGCCCTTGCAAGCGTAACGCCAAAGCGCGTGTTAAAGGCGTGGAACTCTCCTTCGGGATCAACAACCAACCCGGTTATGTTTTCCCGCTGGAAGGTATCCTCACCGGCCACATCGTCGATACCAAGCGTAACGGCCAAGGCACCATTGTCCTCGTCCACGACAAAGAAATCATGCCTGACGGGCTGGCCCTGGAAACGTACGTCGAATCCGTCCACGACCAGCTCCGAACCGTCGTCGACATCGAGCCATCGCCCCTGCATCTCGGCAGGCAAGGGTGTTGGCCGCCTATGCATCGGCCATCACCGCGTCATAGCCTTCGTTTTCCAGCCGCAGGGCCAGCTCGGGTCCGCCGGTCTGGATGATCCGGCCGCCGGCCAGCACCGACACCCGGTCAGGCTTCACCACGTCGAGCAGGCGCTGGTAGTGGGTGATCAGCAGCACGCCCTTTTCAGGCGAGCGCATGATCGCATTGATGCCTTCACCGACGATCCGCAGCGCATCGATGTCGAGGCCGCTGTCGGTCTCGTCGAGCACCGCGAACTTCGGGTCGAGAATGCCCATCTGGACCATTTCCGCGCGCTTCTTCTCGCCGCCCGAGAAACCGACGTTCACGTGACGCTTGAGCATCTCCATGTCCATCTTGAGCAGCCCGGCCTTGTCCTTTGCCAGCTTGAGGAAATCGCCGCCCGACAGGGGCTCCTCCCCGCGCGCCTTGCGCTGGGCGTTCAATGCCTCGCGCAGGAACTGGACGTTGGAGACGCCCGGGATCTCGACCGGGTACTGGAATCCGAGGAACATGCCCGCTGCGGCCCGCTCGTGCGGGTCCATCGCCAGCAAATCCTCGCCGTTGAAGATTACGCTTCCGGCAGTGACTTCGTAGCCGGGCCGTCCGCCCAGCACATAGGCGAGCGTCGACTTGCCCGCGCCGTTGGGGCCCATGATGGCGTGCACCTCGCCAGCGGCGACTTCGAGCGTCAGGCCCTTGAGGATCGGCTTGGCGCTTTCGCCTTCTCCGACGGTGGCGTGGAGGTTCTCAATCTTCAGCATCGGTCGTGCCTGTTTCCTGCGTACCCGCCGCGGCGCAGCGGCCGCGTTCGAGCGTGATCAATTCGTTGTAGCGGGTGAGCTGCGCGCGATAGCGGTCGAGCGCGGCCTGCTCCTCGGGTGTATGACGCTGCTGGCTTGTTAGCGCCTCGATCCGCAGCGCCTCGGCGTCCATGTAGCTGGCGCGCTGGTCGACGAGGGTCTGGACGTCGGCGGCGCAGCGCGCATCGGGCGCATATCCGGCCGACTTGGCGAGTCCGGTGCGGACGACGAGGTCGAGGCTCTGCCCGCGGGCGACATGGATGCGGCGCGCGCGTTCGAACACCAGCGCCACCTCTGCTGGCGGGGTCGCATCGGCGCCGCCGCTGTCGCGCAGGGCCTTGTTCGCTTCGGCTTCGAGCCTTGCTGCCGCCGAAGCGCACCGCGGCAGGTCCTTGCGGTATTGGCTTTCGAAGGTGACGTCGTCGCCGATCGAATAGAAACCGCCGCGCAGGCAATTGTAATACTCGGACACATAGGGCTCGATCCGCACGGGGTAATCGAGCGACCAGCTCGTCGGATCGTCGGGATAGACCGCGACGACGGACGTGCCCGCCTGCTGTGCGAGCGCGACGAATGCGAGCGCGGTGGCGATCATGCGCGGGGGCCTTTCCTGTGCGGTGCGCCCGCCTGGGGGGGACGCGCGTATGCCTGATTCGGGTTTTCTGCCGCATGCTTGCGCGCCGCGGTCTTCCGGTCGCCGATGCGCATGCGCATGCCGGCGGTGATGCGGGCGAGGACGGCGTCCATGTTCTCGAGGATATCCTCGGCCTTGATCCGCATCACCCGGATGCCGACGGCCTCGAGGCTCTTGTCGCGGCGTTTGGCAACGGTTTCGTTCTGGCCCGGCTCGTCGATGATGATCGCCATGCCGAGGCTGTGGCAATTAAAATCGACGATCGCGCTGCCGACCACGGCAAAGCGTTTGAAGGTGTGGCGGCCGAGATCGGCCTTGGCGAACTTCGCCGCCAGCGCCTTGTGCGCCGGCGAGGCCTCGCGCCGCTTCTGCCGCGCCATATCGTGCAGCGAATCGAGCCGGGATTCGGAGATTTCCCACCCGCGCCCGCGCTTCTTGATCGCGGGGGCGGTACCGGCGGTTTCCGAAGGGTCGCGGAGCTGGAGGGTCTTGCGGTCAGTCATCCCACGCTTCCTTCCAGCGAAATCGCCAGCAGCTTCTGAGCCTCGACGGCGAACTCCATCGGGAGCTCCTTCAGCACATCCTTGGCAAAGCCGTTGACAATCAGCGCCACTGCTTCTTCCTCCGGCAGGCCGCGCTGCATGGCGTAGAACAGCTGGTCGTCGCTGATCTTGCTGGTGGTCGCCTCGTGCTCGATCTGCGCGGTGGGGTTCTTCACCTCGATATAGGGCACGGTGTGCGCGCCGCATTTGTCGCCGAGCAGCAGGCTGTCGCACTGGGTGAAGTTGCGGACATTGTCGGCATTGGGCCCGACGCGGACGAGGCCGCGATAGGTGTTGTTCGACTTGCCCGCCGAAATGCCCTTGGAGATGATCGTCGAGCGGCTGCCACGCCCGTTGTGGATCATCTTCGTGCCGGTATCGGCCTGCTGAAAGTTGTTGGTGACCGCGACCGAGTAGAACTCGCCCACGCTGTCCTCGCCGTTGAGCACGCATGACGGGTACTTCCACGTCACCGCGCTGCCGGTTTCGACCTGAGTCCAGCTGATCTTCGACCGTGCGCCTTGGCACAGCCCGCGCTTGGTGACGAAGTTGTAGATCCCGCCCAGACCTTCGGCATTGCCGGGGTACCAGTTCTGGACGGTCGAATATTTGATCTCGGCATCTTCCAGCGCGACCAGTTCGACCACCGCAGCGTGGAGCTGGTTCTCGTCGCGCATCGGCGCGGTGCAGCCTTCGAGATAGCTGACGTAGCCGCCCTTCTCGGCGATGATCAGCGTGCGTTCGAACTGGCCGGTATTCTCGGCATTGATGCGGAAATAGGTGCTGAGCTCCATCGGGCAGCGCACGCCTTCGGGCACGTAAACAAAGGTACCGTCGGAGAAGACCGCGCAATTGAGCGTGGCGAAGAAGTTGTCGTGCTGCGGGACGACCTTGCCGAGCCACTTCTTCACGAGCTCGGGGTATTCCTTGATCGCCTCGCTAATCGAGAGGAAGATCACGCCCGCGCGCTTCAATTCCTCGCGGAAAGTGGTGGCGACGCTGACGCTGTCGAACACCGCGTCGACCGCGACCTTGCGCGCGCCTTCGACTCCGGCCAGCACTTCCTGCTCCGCCACGGGAATGCCGAGCTTGTCGTAGACCGCCTTGATCTCGGGATCGAGCTCGTCGAGGCTGGCGAGCGTCGGCTTCTTCTTGGGCGCGGCGTAGTAGTAGGCGTCCTGGTAATCGATCGCCGGATAGCCGAGCTTGGCCCAGTCGGGCTCCTCCATCGTCTGCCACAGGCGAAAGGCCTTGAGGCGCCATTCGAGCATCCACTCGGGTTCGCCCTTCTTGGCGCTGATGAAGCGGACGGTGTCTTCGCTGAGGCCCTTCTCGGCGAATTCGGTCTCGATGTCGGCCGACCAGCCGTGTTCGTATTCGGCCGCCTTGGCGGCGGCTTCGCGGGCCTCGCGGTCCTGGATGTCGATATCTTCGCTCATGCCACTTCTTCTATCCGTGCCAGCCGGGTCAGCGGGATGGCCGCCAGCGCGCCGCGCAACGCCTCGTTCACGACCGGCCAGTGCGGCTTTACAGTGCAATTGTGATCGACCGAACACTCGGTGCCGTCGATGCAGGCGGTCAGCGCGATGGGCCCTTCGGTCGGCTCGACGATATCGGCAACGGTGATAGCCGCCGCCGGCCGCGCCAGTTGCAGCCCACCTCCCGCCCCGCGCACCGAGCGCAGCAGCCCCGCCGCCGTCAGCTTGCTGACGAGCTTCTGCACCGTCGGCACCGGCAAGCCGGTTTCGGCCGCGAGTTCGGCCGCGCTGCTGCGCGCACCGCCGCAATGGCGCGAGGCGGCGCACATGGTGACCACGGCATAGTCGGCTAGGTTGGAAAGGCGCATGTCTAAATCGGACCAATTCGTTCCGATTAGCCAGCTAGTCGCGCGCGAGGATCATTTCAACGCGAAACCCATTGTTGCGAGTCGTTAGCAATTTGGGTCAAGCGAACGGGGCGTCATACCCGTCTGAGGTGTCCGTGATCCGGAAATTGCGGGTGTCGAGGAGCTTGTTGAGAATGGGATTGTCGCCGCCGCCCAGGCGTGACGGGGTGCGCCCGACAAATACGCCGATCTCGCGGATCAGGTGCGACTGGTCGTAGAAGTGCTCCTGAACGGCGGTGACCTGCTCGTCGGTGGTTTCCGGCGCGGTCAGGATCGCCGCCGCGCGCACCGCCCGGTACTTGCGCTTGAGTGCGCGCGGGTTGAGACCGAAGTAACGCTCAACTAGCCGCTGTGTCTGCCGCTTCGAGTAGCTCGACTGGCCATAGAGCGCGTCGAGATCGGGATCGAGCGAACTGCCCAACCATTCGACGGCCATGTGCACCAGCTTCATGTGCCGTGCGGCCACTTTCTTGATGTGCCTCGCGATGAAGGAGCAAAGCTCCTCGACCATTGTCGCCTGCTGCAACGTCCCCTCGCCGTAGCGGCGCTGGATCGACTGCAGAGCTGCATCGTCTTTTAAAATGTCGGCGATGGCGAAAATGCGGTTGGCGTGCTCGTCGGCGGGAAGCTGGGTCAGCGCCGCCCATCCCAGCGGGGTCAGCGCCGCACCGACGGAGTGGAAGCCCTCGATGAAACGAAACGGCACCGCCATGCTGGTTGGCGACTGGAGCGAGAACGGCGGTATCGGGAATTCGGGGTCGTCCGCGAGCTTTGCCGTGCCGCGGCCCTTGAGCACCAGCAGGAGTTTGCCGACGTCGGCCGGCTGGATGTCGTGAATGTCCGGATCGTCGCAGCGGAAGTGAAACAGCGTGGTGACATAGGTCCGCAGATGCTCGGGCGGATCGAAATACTCGATCGCCACGCGACCGGGCGTCAGCCCTATCGGCCCCTTCTGCGGTCCGGAAGGACCGGCCGAACTGGAATCGTCCCCCACTTTCATCGCGCGACCTTGCTGTCGTTATGCTGCCCGGCGCCCCTCTGCGCCCTTTTGCAAGATTGTCCAAGACAATCCGGCAGCGCAAGCAATTTACGTGTAGCCGACGGGGCGGCGCCGAACGGGTCCTGCGGCCGCGGCCGTTCCGGCGCCTGTCGCCGTCACTTGGCCTTTCGGGTCCGATCGATCCACTGCAAGACGTTTTCCTCGAGTATGGACAGCGGCACCGGCCCGCTCCGCAGCACAACATCGTGGAAGTCGCGCATGTCGAAATCCTTGCCGAGTTCGGCCTGCGCCTTTCCGCGCAGTTCCATGATCTTGAGCTTGCCGATCATGTAGGCGGTCGCCTGCCCCGGATAGACGACGTAGCGTTCGATCGCCTTGCGGATATCGCCGTCAGGGTTCGGGGTATTGTCCTTGAGGTACTGGATCGCCTGCTCGCGGCTCCAGCGCTTGTGATGGATACCGGTGTCGACCACCAGGCGGCAGGCACGCCACAGTTCCATCCCCAGCCGGCCGAAATCGGAATAGGGATCGGTGTAGAAGCCCATGTCCTTGCCGAGCTCTTCCGTGTAAAGGCCCCAGCCTTCGGTGTAGGCAGTGACCCCGCCAAAGCGCCGGAAAGGCGGCACATCGCCGAGCTCGGTCTGGATCGCGCGCTGGAGGTGATGCCCGGGGAGACCCTCGTGATAGGCGAGCGCCTCGAGCTCGTTCTTCGACATGTCCTTGAGATTGTAGAGGTTGACGTAATAGGTCCCCGGCCGCGATCCGTCTGGCGCGGGGCTCTGGTAGAACGCCTTGCCGGCACTCTTTTCGCGGAACGCCTCGACCGGCTTGATGACGAGCGGTGCCTTGGGCAGCGTGTTGAAATACTGCGGCAGCCTGGCTTCCATGGCATCGAGTTTCGCCTGCGCGTCGGCGAGGTAGGCTTCGCGGGTGTCGTAGAAGAACTGGTCGCCGGTGCGGGTGAACTCGAAGAATTCCTGCAGCTTGCCGGTGAAACCGACCTGTTTCATGATGACGCGCATCTCGTCGTGGATGCGAGCCACTTCGCGCAGGCCGATGTCGTGGATCTGGTCTGCCGTCAGGTCGGTAGTGGTGTAGTTGCCCAGCAGCGCCTCGTAATAGGCCGCCCCGTCCGGCAGGCGCCACACGCCGTCCTCGCTCGGCGCGATGGCCTGCTGGCGCTTCATTTCGGCGAGCAGGCGCTCATACGCGGGCCGGGCCTCGCCATTCCAGGCGGTCCGTGCCGCGGTTTCGAGTTCGGTCTTGTTCGCGCTTTCCAGCGTCAGCTTGCCGACCTTGCCCGAGAAATCCTCCAGCACTGCGTTGTCGTCGCCTGCCTGGAGCAGGTTCTCGATATCGGAGATGACATAGGCATAGACCCACTGCGGCGGCATCACTCCGCGTGCGGCACGCTCGCGCGATTCGGCGGTCAGCGTATCGAGCACCGCGCCAAGCCCGGCGATGCGGCTGACGTAATCGCGCGCCTGACTTTCGTCGGCGACGCTGTGGATGTTGATCAGGAAGGCCGGCAGGTCGCTCTGCGCGCCGTTCATCTGGTCGAACAGATAGCCGTTCTCGCGATAGGGCCAGCTGCGCGCGCTGCGCCGGGCGGCAGCGTCGAACAGGCGGAACGACAGGGCGTCCTCGGCCAGCAGCTTCGCCGGATCCCAGGTGGCGCGCATGGCCTGTGCGGTCTGCTGCTGCAGTTCGTAGTCCTTGCGTTCGCCTTCATCGGAGACGTCGCCCCACGATCCGTAATCGCCGTCGCGCACCCCGCGATAGGCCTTGCCGAGCGGCGAGAGCGCGAGCTGCGCGGCGTCGTAGTCTTCGAAGAATTTGCCTATGTCTTTCGCGGCCACCGGATCCGTTGGCGCCGCAGTGTCGGCCCGGGGCGTGCTGGCAATATCGCCGGGCGTCCGTGCGCATGCGGCCAGAGCCAGCGAAGCTGCACCCAAGGCGAGAGTGGAAACGAGCTTGCGAACGCGATTCATGCCGGCACTCCTTGCTGAAGACCGGCAGCCATAAGCTATTCTGGCATCGATGCAAAAAAGAGGGCGGCCCCGGTCAGACCGGAAGCCGCCCTTCGAAGTTGAGGAACTCGTTGCATCGCTGCCTCGAGCCCTTCGGGTCGCAAGGTCCGTCTACCCAAACGGCCGATTCGGTGATTGTATGAAAACGACAAGCAGCGGGCCTTGCGAATCCGTCTCGTTTTGGGTCGCTCGACAGGGTCGGCGTTAAGCGGCTAGGGCGGCGCGGCCATGATCTTCCCGTTGCTCCGCCCATTCGTGCATATGATCGATCCCGAGCGGGCGCACCGCCTGTCGATCGAGGCGCTCAAGCTGGCGCCCGTGCCGCCGCTCCATGTCACCGACCGCTCTCTGGAGAGCGACGTTGCCGGAGTCCGCTTCCCCACTCCGGTGGGCGTGGCGGCAGGCTACGACAAGGATGCGGAGGTTCCCGATGCGCTGATGGCGCTGGGGTTCGGCTTCGTCGAGGTCGGATCGATCACGCCGCGCCCGCAGGAGGGCAATCCCAGGCCGCGCCTGTTCCGGCTGAGCGAGGACCGGGCGGTGATCAACCGCATGGGCTTCAACAATGCCGGGGCGGACGCAGTCGAACGGCGATTGCAGCGCCGGCGAGCCAAGGGTGTGCTCGGCATCAATATCGGCGCCAACAAGGATTCGGTCGACCGGATCGCGGACTATGCCGAGATGACCCGCCGCATGGCTCCCTATGCCACCTATCTCACAGCCAATATCTCCAGCCCCAACACGCCTGGGCTGCGCGCACTGCAGGACGAAGGCGCGCTGACCGCCTTGCTGGATGCGGTCATGGAAGCGCGCGGGCCAGAGGGTCCGCCCGTCTTCCTCAAGGTCGCGCCCGATCTCGAACCGGCCGATATCGACGCCATCGCGCGGATCGGCATCGACAAGGGGCTCGGGGCGCTGATCGTTTCCAACACCACCGTGTCCCGCCCGCCCCTGCGCTCGCGCGATGCGGGCGAGACCGGCGGGCTATCGGGCGCGCCGCTTAAACCGCTCGCCCTGCAGCGGCTGCGCGATTTCCGCGCGGCCACGGGCGGCGCGCTGCCCCTGATCGGTGTCGGCGGGATAGCTTCGGCCGACGATGCGTGGGAGCGCATCCGGGCAGGGGCAAGCCTCGTGCAGGTTTATTCGGCCATGGTTTACGAAGGGCCGGGGCTCGGCCGCGCCATCGCGACGGGCCTCGCGCGCAAGTTGCGCGAGTACGGCATGGGCTCGATCGCCGAGGCGGTGGGAAGCGAAGCGCGCTAGCTAGCGCTTGCCCACCAGCACCGCCCCTTCACGCCGGGGATCGTAGCCGCCGTCGATCCGCCCGTCGCGGATGAGCACTCCGTGCACCCCCGAATCCTCACCTTGGCCCGGCGTCAGCACGATCCCGCGTTCGGCGAGCCCAGCCACCACATCAGGTGGGAAGAGGTCGGTTTCCGCCCCGATCCGGTTGCCGCGGGCGACCAGGTTCGGCTGAGCCAGCGCGTCCTGCATCGACAAACCCCAATAGACCGCCGCCACCAGCGTCTTGCCCACGTACGCAGGTATCGAATTGCCGCCAGCGGATCCGATCGCGCCCGCAAACCGTCCCTGGCTGTCGAGCAGGATGAGCGGCGTCATCGATGATCGCGGGCGCTTGCCCGGGGCCACCGCATTGGGCGCTTCCCCACCGTTTTCCTGCAGCGGGTTGAAGCTGAAATCGGTCAGCTGGTTGTTGAGGAAGAAGCCGTCGACCATCCGCCCGGTACCGAAGATCGATTCGACCGTGGTGGTGATCGACAGCACATTGCCGCGCGCATCGCCGACGATGAAATGCGACGTGCCTGCTGGCTCGTGGGTCATGTCCGCTACCGCCACCTTCGCGCCCGCCGGCATCCCGGCCTTGACCGTGTCGGCAGCCTTCGGCCCGATCAGCCTGGCCCGCGCGTCGATATAGGCGGGATCGAGCAGGCCCTTGACCGGCACGTCGACGAAATCGCCGTCGCCGAAATAGGCGTCCCGGTCGGCATAGGCGAGGCGGCTCGCCTCGGCGAACAGGTACCAGGCCTGCGGATCGCCCGGTCCGCGGCTGCCGATGTCGGTGCGGTCGAGCAGGCCGAGCAGCTCGATCATCGCCGCCCCGCTCGAGGGCGGGGGCGGCGCGCACACCTTGTAGCCTTGCCACGGGCCGCACACCGGCTCGCGCTTGGCCGGCCGGTAGCCTTCAAGATCGGCCAGCGTCATGGTCCCGCCGAGCGGTGCGGCGCGCGTCTTCTGCACGATCTGCGCGGCCGTGCTGCCGGAATAGAGCGTCTGCACACCGTTTCGCGAAAGGCGCCGCAAGAAGTCGGCATAAGCCGGGTTCCGAAGGACGTCGCCGGCCTGCTTCCGGCTGCCGTCCGGCCGCGCGAAATAGGCCTTGGCGTCGGGCTGTTCGAGCTGGGGGAAGGGCCCCTGCAGGAACCTGCCGAGCCGCGGGGTGATGGTGAACCCTTCGTCGGCCGTGCGGATCGCGGCGTCGAACAGCCCGTCCCACGGCAGGCTGCCATGCTCGGCGTGAAGCTGCGCCAAGGCCGCCATCGCGCCCGGAACCCCGGTCGCCCGCCCGCTCACCACGGCCGCCCTGAAATCGAGCGGCTTGCCCTCGGCATCGAGGAACATCGTCCGGCTCGCCTGCGCCGGGGCTTTCTCGCGCCCGTCGTAGATCGTGATCTTGCCGCTCGCCGCGTCGAAGTAATTGAGGAACGCGCCCCCGCCCACGCCCGAGGACTGCGGTTCCACCAGCGAGAGCATGGTCTGCACCGCCAGCGCCGCATCGGCCGCACTCCCGCCGCGTTCGAGCACGTCCATGCCCGCCTTTGCCGCCAGCGGATTGGCGGCGATGACGAAGGGCTGGGTGTTGGTGCCGGCTACCAGCTGCGAAACCGAGGTTTCGACAGGGTCTGCAACGGGGGCACACGAGGCGAGGGCACCTGCCAGGACAGCGGTGCAAAGGCGAAACAGCGTCATGCCCCGGTTCTTAGGCAAGCGCAGGGGGGCTGGCAACGGAGCGCAACCCGGCCCGGCGCTTGTGCGCCGCGGGCTTGCCGCTGCCGCAGCGGAAGCCTAGAGCGCGGCAGACCGTTACAGCGGCAATTGACCTGCGGAGGACGCCTTGAACCTGTCAGAGCTGGAGTCGGCGAACAATCTCGTCGAACTGTTCCTGAAGCGCGCGAACGAGCGGGCCGGCCAGCCATTCCTGGGGGCCAAGAAAGACGGCCAGTGGGTCACTCAGAGCTGGAGCGAAGTCGCCGAGCAGGTGTGCCTGATCGCGGAAAGCCTGCGCGCCATGGGGCTGGAGGATGGCGACCGGGTCATGCTGGTCAGCGAGAACCGGCCGGAGTGGTGCATTGCCGACCTGGCCATCATGGCGGCCGGTTGCATCACCGTTCCCGCCTACACCACCAATACGCAGCGCGACCACATCCACATTCTCGACAACTCCGGGGCACGGGCAGTCATCGTTTCGACCGACAAGCTGTCGGACCCGCTGCTGCCTGCTGTCATGCGCACTGGCATCGCCGAGCACATCATCGCGATCGATTCGATCCGCGCCCACCAGTCGGGCGGGTCGGAAACGGTGCACATGTGGCCGAGCCTCCTGCAGGGCGATGCCGCCGCTGCGCGGGCTGCGGTCGAACAGCGGATCGCCGCGATCGGCCGCGACCGGACCGCCTGCATCATCTATACAAGCGGCACCGGCGGCGCGCCGCGCGGGGTCAAGCAGCATCACGGCTCGATCCTCTGCAACGTCGCGGGGGCGGCCGAAATTCTCGCCACCGATTTCGGGCTCGACGAGGAAGAGCGGTTCCTGTCGTTCCTGCCCCTGAGCCACGCCTACGAGCACACGGGCGGGCAGTTCCTGCCGATCGGCGTCGGGGCGCAGATCTACTACGCCGAGGGGCTGGAGAAGCTCGCCAGCAATATCGAAGAAACCCGCCCCACGATCATGGTGGTTGTGCCGCGCCTCTTCGAAGTCCTGCGTACGCGGATCATGAAGCAGGTTTCGAAGCAGGGGCGGCTGGCAAACTACATGATGGACCGTGCGCTCTCCATCGGCGAAAAGAAGGCCGATGGTCGTGCCGGCGTGCTCGACAAGCCGATGGACATGATCCTGGAACGCTTGCTGCGGCCCAAGATTCGCCAGCGTTTCGGCGGCCGGATCAAGGCCATGGTCAGCGGCGGCGCCCCGCTCAATCCAGAAGTGGGCGTGTTTTTCGACGCCATGGGCCTGACCATGCTGCAAGGATACGGCCAGACCGAGGCCGGGCCGGTGATCAGCTGCAACCGCCCCAAGGCCGGGCTCAAGATGGACACGGTCGGCCCGCCGATGAAGGGGGTCGAGGTCAAGATTGCCGAAGACGGCGAAATCCTGGTGCGCGGCGAACTGGTCATGCACGGGTACTGGCAGAACGAGGCGGAGACGCGCCGCGTCCTGAAGGACGGATGGCTGCACACCGGCGATATCGGCCATCTGGACGAAAAGGGCCGAATCAAGATCACCGACCGCAAGAAGGACATGATCGTCAACGACAAGGGCGACAACATCGCCCCGCAGAAGGTCGAAGGCATGCTGACCCTGCAGCCCGAAATCGGTCAAGCGATGGTGGCGGGCGACAAGCGGCCCTACATCGTCGGGCTGATCGTGCCGGACGCCGAATGGGCGGTGGAGTGGGCCAAGGCCAACGGCAAGAAGTTCGACATGAAGGCCCTGCAGGACTTGCCCGAATTCCGCAGCGCCATCCGCACGGCAGTCGACCGGGTCAACAAGGACCTCTCGGTCATCGAGAAAGTCCGCGGCTTCGCCTTCGCCGACGAAGGCTTCTCGATCGAGAATGAAGAGATGACGCCGTCTATGAAGATCCGCCGTCACAAGATCCGGGAGCGGTATCAGGAGCGGCTGGACGGGCTTTACAGGGGCTAGAGAGCCTTCAATTTGGCTATCAAAATGCGGTCGGCGATTATGTTTCGCACATGATCTGCTATCGAACGACTGTCGTTGCTCGCTTGGCGCAAAAGTTCTTTTTGCTCCTCAATAGTCCAAAGTCGGTCTGGGGTGACGTCTTGAGCGTCGCGCGGCAGGTGGCGGGTGACGATGACGAGTCGGCCCTTTGCATCAAAGAGACTCGTGATCGTCGCATGAGCCAATAAATGCCGGAATGACCGGTTTCGACTCCAGCGCGCTATTCGCTGCTCGAGCAACTTTGCTTTCTTGTCATTCGCAGCTACGAGTTTTGTGCGCACTTGCTTTAGCGAGCCTAACGAGCCGTTCTCAATCGGAAGATCGAGTTCAAGCGCCAAGAGCCCAAGTGCTTGTTCCCCTCGAGCAAAGTGGTCTAGCACTTGCCCCATCCAGCAATAGGGATCAAAGGCTACGCCAGTTACGGGCAAATTCTCCATTGCTGTCATATAAAGCAATCAAGCCGCCTCGGCTTCGATAAATTCCGGATAGAAGGTCGGCTGCTGGCTCGACCAGCCGGGTGCAGTGGCGGCGGCTTCGCTGAGCGACTGGAGCAGGATTTTGCGGCGTTCCGGCCGGATCTCGGGCAGTGCTGCGGCTGCGACGAAGGCGCTTGGGAGCCAGGGGCGCACCTCCGAACCCAGCAGGCGTTCGTAGAGGAAGCGGAATGCGGAAAATCCCTCGATCCGTTCCTGTCCGAGGTCGAAGCTGGCCAAGTGGATGAGCGACGCGAGGATGGCGTCCATCCGCTCACCGACCGCGAGGTTGGCGATATCATCGCGCAGCCGCTTCAATTCCTGATACACCACATACTGGCTGCGTATGGCCGCATTTTCGTCGGCGTTTCGCGCCCATACTTTGAAGGCATCGCACCGCCCTAGGCCGATGTCGAGACTGCGGCGTATGTAGCGTTGCTCGCATGGTGTAAAACTGGCGAACTCGCGCATTTCGGCGATGCTCAGGCACTGGAAACCGGTTGTAGCCATGATCGACTCCCCCTGCACCCAACCCATCTGGTGCAGGCCGAATTTCTCGCAGGATGGTTAACAACCGGTTAGGCAGAACAAAAAAGGGGCCGCACTGACGGCGGCCCCTTTTTCATCGCAACTGTCGTTAGCTCAGATGTCGTCGCCGAGCGCGCCCTTGACCGAACCCTTGACCTGCTGGGCTTCGCCCTTGCGTTCCTGGGCGCGGCCTTCGGCCTGCGTCGCCGGGTTGCTCGATGCCTGCTTCACGTTGCCGATGGCTTCGTTGGTGAGGCCCTTTGCCTTGTCGATCAGTTCACCCATGATACTCTCCTTCGTTTCGCTCGCCGCATCGCTTGCGGCACACGAAATCAATGGGTTCGTGTCATGTTTGTTCCCGCCATGCGCCGGAACGGTCGGTGTCAGCGACAATCAGATCAGGCCAGCCAGCGGGCTCGAGGGGTCGGCATATTTACGCGTCCCCATGCGCCCGGAAAGATAGGCTTCGCGGCCGGCTTCGACCGCCAGTTTCATCGCCCGCGCCATGCGCACCGGGTCCTTGGCTTCGGCGATGGCGGTGTTCATCAGCACGCCGTCGCAGCCCAGTTCCATGGCGACGGCGGCATCGCTGGCGGTGCCGACACCCGCATCGACCAGCACCGGCACGCTCGCGCCCTCGACGATCAGCCGGACGGTCACCCGGTTCTGGATGCCCAGCCCCGATCCGATAGGTGCGCCCAGCGGCATGACAGCAACCGCACCGGCATCCTCCAGCTGCTTCGCGGCGATGGGATCGTCGGTGCAATAGACCATCGGCAGGAACCCTTCCCTGGCCAGCACTTCGCAGGCACGAATGGTTTCCACCATGTTGGGATAGAGGGTGCGCGCTTCGCCCAGCACTTCCAGCTTGACGAGGTCCCAGCCGCCCGCCTCGCGTGCCAGACGCAGGGTGCGGATCGCGTCTTCGGCGGTGAAACAGCCGGCGGTGTTGGGCAGGTAGGTGATCTTCTTCGGATCGATGAAGTCCGTCAGCATGGGCGCCTTCGGGTCGCTGACATTGACCCGCCGGACGGCCACGGTGACGATCTCGGCCCCCGAAGCCTCGACCGCCGCGGCGTTCTGTTCGAAATCCTTGTACTTGCCGGTTCCGACGATCAGGCGCGAAGTGAAGGTGCGGCCGGCGACGGTCCAGTTGTCGCCCCGACCGCTATCTTGTCCACCACCGACGAAATGCACGATCTCGAGCGTATCGCCGTCGGCCAGCGCGATGCCGGCAAGCTGCGAGCGCGGCGCAATTTCGCCATTGTGCTCGACCGCGACCTTTTCCGGCAGCAGGTCGAGCTCGCGCACCAGGGCGGCGATGGTCGGGGCCGAAGTGCGGCGGATCTCGCCGTTGACGGTCAGGGTCAGCTGGTCGCTCATGGCGAGCGAAATAGCGGTCAATGCGAATGGCGCAAGTTCAGGATGTGGCCGAGCGACACCAGCGCGACCCCGATGATGGTCAGCACCGCCTCTTCGATCCCGTGCGGGGCGGCAAGCGCGCCGCCCATGAAGCTGAGGCCGGTCATGGCGACGACGAAGGGCGCGCGGCGGCGATGACGGATCGCCCCCCAGCCGATGGCGACCCCGGCAATGACGCAGGCAATCGCCAGACCCCGAGCCCGCAGGATGTCATCCAGCTTGTGGACCACCCGCGAAGGATCGCGCCGATCGGCGATGCAGGTGGCCAGCTGCCTGCAGATGT
>FWWL01001678.1_pt1 | contig 50928 bp, 47 predicted proteins | sample 2228331 | NCBI WGS metagenome assembly FWWL01 (sample SAMEA103939775, study PRJEB20133) | metagenome | reverse complement strand
GATAACCGCTGAAAGCATCTAAGCGGGAAGCCTCCCTCAAGATAAGATTTCACAGGACCGTGGAAGACCACCACGTTGATAGATCGGATGTGGAAGTGCGGTAACGCATGAAGCTAACCGATACTAATTGTCCTATTCGCGCTTAAACGGTTCATCACGAACCGCAGAGTCCCACCATCAATGACAGCTCTGGACAACAGATGCCTGACAGACATGGTCGGTTATCAAGCCAGCCAGATAGATCTCTCATAAACAAATGTGCACGGTATCGATTGAAACCCCTTATATGCGCCTGCTTCATTGCTTGGTGACCATAGCGTCTGTGACCCACCCGATCCCATCCCGAACTCGGCCGTGAAACCAGTCTGCGCCGATGGTACTATTGCTCAAGCACTGGAAGAGTAGGGCGTCGCCAGGCATTGAAGCACGCGCATATCAGGACAAAAACCCATTCACAGTTCATCAAAGGGCGGACCCAAAAGGTCCGCCCTTTGTCCTTTGGTGACGCGGGATGGAGCAGCCCGGTAGCTCGTCAGGCTCATAACCTGAAGGTCGTAGGTTCAAATCCTACTCCCGCAACCAAAACAAGGTCCAAAAAGACCAACAACGTCCCAAATGGGCGTCATAAAAAGGCCTATATTCAGGCTGTTATCTCATGTAACATGGTCTCCAACAGGATCATAACCGCCCAGGTGGTTACCATGAGATTTGTTGGTAAATTTGTTGGTGCAAAGTTAGGATTCAAGTCTCGCGCACGGCGTCCAGGAGACTGATCCGTGCTGACCGATACTATCATCCAATCCATTTTGCCTGCCGCCCGCCCGATCAAAAAAGCCGATGGTGGTGGTCTCAATATCTGCGTCCTGCCCAACGGCCGACGCGAGTGGCGGCTCTCCTACCGTTTCCATCATAAGCAGAAGAGCATTACGGGAGGCGACTATCCGTTGATGAGCATCGACCGCGCCAGGGTCTGGCGTGAGGAGATGAAAGCGGCTCTCTCCGCCGGGAAAGATCCGGCCAACATCAAGCGACAGCTAAAATATGAGGATCAGGCCGAGCGGACGACGTTCCGCCAACTGGCCCAGGAATGGATGCTTGCCAAGCGACCGGGATGGTCCGATCGCTATGCGGGTGTGATCGAGCGTCGGCTCGAGGCCGACATTTTTCCTACTATCGGAAAACTGCCTGTGCGATCGATCTTGCCGCGCGACATGCTCAATGCTCTCAAGGCCATTGAGGACCGCAGCGCGTTCGAGATGGCGCATCGGGTGCGGGCCTATTGCAGCGAAATCTTCCGGTTCGGCATTCCAGACGGTCGAGTTCTTACGGATCCCTGTCGTGATCTGGGCACCGTAATGCGCAAGCGCGCGGCGGTCACGCATCGATCAAAGATACCGATCAAGGAATTGCCGCGCTTCTATGCTGCGCTGAACGCAGATACGGGCTCTCGGCTAAGCCAACTTGCCTTGCGTTGGACGATTCTCACCATGGTCCGGACGACGGAAACCCGGCATGCACAGTGGAGTGAGTTTGAGGGCTTGGGCGGCCCTGAGCCGCTTTGGCGCATTCCAGCCGAGCGAATGAAGATGCGCGTCGAGCATCTCGTGCCGTTGCCACCGCAGGCGGTTGCTTTGCTCCGGGAAATCAAGGAGCTCAACGTCTATGGGAAATATGGGAATGAGCGGTTTGGCCAATATTTGTTCCCGGTAATCGGCAACCAGGGGGACACGATCAGTTCGAACCGCATGCTGGTCTTGCTTCAACGGCTAGGGGTTGGCGACAAGGCGACAGTGCATGGATTTCGTTCTATAGCCAGCACCGTGCTGAATGAAACCGGGCTGTTCAAGGCGGATTGGATCGAGCTGCAGCTGGCACATGTACCCGGCGGTGTTCGTGCCGTCTACAACGCCGCGCGCTATCTGTCCCACCGTCGGCAGATGCTCGAATGGTGGGCCGACTATCTCGACAAGGCCGAACAGGCTTCAGCGGCGATCGCCATTGAGAAGGCGACGCCGGCAAAGCCCAATATCGGGGCGCTGGAGTGGTTTCAGTCCTCTTGGTAGGCGCTTGGTGCCTGCATCCAGCGTAAGATCCTCGAAAGGCGCCAGGCCACCGCTCTGGCGCCGATCTTTTCCGGCGCCGGGAATGTTCCAAGGTGGATGTCGCGATAGATGGAAGCCTTGGGCTTGCCCGTCTTCGCGATCACGGCTCTCAGCCGCAGAAACTGCTCGTTATTCTCGTCCATTTGCAAACCAACTCCAAATGTTGATCTGCCCGCGGGAACAGTATGACGAGAGTGCAAAAATGGATCAATATGTCCCACGGAAAATATATACTGCTGTTTGTCCAGTAATCCCGTGAAACAAAGATTTGAGGATTTCGAGTAGGCGCGTTCCAAAGAGGAGAGAGTGAAAAGGTTGATATGGAGCCTGGGTCTTCTGTTCTGAAATTGGGTCAGCCTGATGGCGAGCAGCAACGCATTGCCCCTATCGATGAGCTGGAAGAGGTGATAGATTTTAAATCATGAGCGGTGATGAGTTTGAGCATGATGGAAAATTCTCAACGTCAACGACAAGCGCCCACTCGGCTACGGGATTGGCTGTGGCGGCCGTGGTATGCGAAGCTATGGTGGAGCGGGGTGCCAGCCTATTGGCTGGGGATGCTCGCATCCGTCAAGATTGATGCTCTGGCTGAAGTTTATCATTCGGCTGCCGGTGGATTTCTGAACATCTTGTTCTTCCCGCCGATGGTGACGCTCGTTCTCTCGTTCGGTTTCCTTCGACAGAGGTTGGCGTCGTTGCCAGCTCAGGAGGACGGTGAATTTGATGAGGACGCATTCTGGGAGAGCAGGAAGTATGGGCCATCAGGCTTGCCGAAAGAGATTGATCCGCTGGATTCTTCGTCCGGCGCTCTGTGGATCGGCAGCTCTTTGAACCCCCATAACCCCGGCTACATCAATCGCGCTTCTTGAACGACCCGTCCCCGTCTGTTGGACCGTTAGCTAAATCGGTCGAGAAGCGGCCACTGTAGAGGAGCGAAGACTGCTCGAATGAAGTGACGGGGGCGTTCAGGTCAGTGGTTCCACGCGCGCTGTCAGCATCTCCAAGATAGCGATTTCTCAGGCCATGGGGTCCAAGGATCTCTGAGGTAAGGCGATTTGTGAACGCATCTGCGGGTTGGCCGGCCTTCGAAGCTGCTTGCTCGGCGTTAGCGATAGCTTGCCGGACATCGTAATTTACGATGCTGAGCTGACTGCTGGCGGCTTCGTTCGTGGTCCCGCTTTCCTGACTTGAAACGGCAAGAGAACCTCCAACTCGGCCGCTGCCACTCCCCGATCTACCTTTGCGAGTTCCGCCGCCTGTGCTGATGGTCGTACCTGCGATTTCGCCTTGGGTAGTAATATTAAAAACATTCTGATCTTGAGCGGCCCTTCCGATCGAGCGCTCCCAGCCTGTCTGGGCCATTATCGCCTGCACGTCGCGTTGGAGCGTGTCAGCGATCTGTGGTTTCAGCCGCCAATCGCCTTTGCGATCCATCTCGAACCCGCCCTTGAGCCAGTTCGCCATGGCGGCGCGCCCTTCGGCACCTCCTCCCATGAAATGCTCGATCGTGTCGGGACCGGCCTGCTTGCCGGCCTCGAACCGCGTGCTGGTGTCATTGCGCGCCGACTTCTCGAACCCTGCGCTACTGGAGACGAGCAGGTCATTGTGCGCGAAACTGAACCGGGCATGGCCGCCATTGGCGACCGCGCCGAGCTGGCTCTCGTTGAGGAGGCCGGCCTGCCACATCTGTGCGGCCGTCGCCGGGGTGAGGTTCATCCTGAAGTCGCCATTCTGATCCATGGCGATCTGGCGCTTGCTCATTTCGATACCGTTGGCGCGCAGCAGGCCCTGCATGCGCGAAAGGCGCTCGCGTTCGACGATGCTGGTCATCCTGGCGTTTCGCGCTCGGTCGGCAATGCCGTCAGCGCCACCTTCCGCCATGTCGAGCTGGTTACCGCTAGCATCGGCAAGCGTCCGAATGAAGCTGTCGAGACGGGCGGCTTCGCGCATGGACATGCCGGCTGCTTCTGCGCCTTGCGCAAAGCCGAAATTCTCCGACTGGCGCCGCTGTTCGCCGATCCGGGCAGCGCTGCGCGTGCCGTCATGGCCGACCTCGCGCTGGGCGTCGAGCTTGCCCGAGCGCTCGGCAAAGTCATAGCCAGCAGTTTCCCGGGTCCGCCCATAAACGCTGGTGCCTTCCCGCGCTGCTTCAGTCGTTGCCCCGTCAGCGGTACCCAGATCGGTCGCCGCCCGATAGGTTTCGAGAGCCTTGGTGACCTGGGCCTCATTGCGGCCAGTGGCGCGGGAGAGTTGCGTGATGGCAGATGAGCGCGCTTCGCCGGAGAGGGCATTGATGAATGCGATGCGGCGGCTCATTTCATCGACTGGAAGGCCGAGCATCGCGGCAGCGTTGCGCTGACCTTCATTGCCGCCAGTGCGATGTGCCTGCTCAGTCGCGACATTGCCCCGTTCCACTTGGCGGACCCGGTCGCCAGCATAGTCGCGCCGTCCTTCCATCGCCCCGACCTGCACCTGCGCTGCCGTCAGGTCATTGCGCAGCATCTCCTCTTGAGTGAAGCTATTGGCGATCAGTTTCGCGAACGTCGGATCGGCGCTGGCCTCGGCCACGACGCCGCTCGCCTTGAGTTCGGCATCCTGGGTTCCATAACCGGCGCGTTCAAAATGCCGCGTTGCCGCCTGCATCATCATGCCATAGGCACGGGTGTCGCCAAAGGCCCGCCACTGGACCAGACCCTGGGTGAAGGCGCCAAACGCACTCTCGCCTGCCTCACCCTTCCCGAAATAGCTGGTGCCAAGGTTGCGCATCGCGTCCTTTTCGGCAAAATTATGGATCGCGCCAGTCGCCGCCGCCGCACGCACGGCGCTGGCCGTGGCCGGATCGTTGAGATCGCGCCCGTGCAGCGCGGGCGCGAGGCCGCCCAGTTCGCGGGTGGCATCGATTGAACCCAGACCCATGGCCGCACTGCCGGGCACCCCGCCGCCATGAGCGGCGCCGACTGTGCCTGCTGCGCCAAAGCTGCGGTTGGTTCCGAAGGCCGAGCGCTCGCCGAAATCCCCAAAACCAGAAGCGGCCGATCGGCGGGCGCCCGTGCCCATGGCCGATGCCTGGGCCTCAAGCGCCGAGGCGAAGCCTTCGGACGTCGATACGGTGGCCGCTGCCGCCGAGCCCTGCGCCTGAACGCCCAGCGACCCGCTGGTGAAGGAGGAGAAGACATTGCCGGAAAAGCGGAACACGGTGAACACAAAGGCGCCGGCCAGGCCCGCCGCTGCCGTGCGGAAGCTCCCGAAGATAGCGAGCGCTTTCATTGCCGAGGAGGGGGCAAGCATCCACGTCGTGGCCGCCACATGATTGGAGCGCAACTCAGCCAGCACCGCCATCGCGCGGCCTAGGGTCAGCTGATAGATGCCAGCGTCGATCACGCCCCAGAGCGCCACGAACACGAAGAGCCCCAGCGCGAAGCTCGCGACCCGAAGGTTGATGGGGGTGAGGATGAACAGGAGGGCGATCGGCATCATGAACAGCATGATCCCGAACACCATCGCGCGGATCGTTGGCATCCATTCATTGGCGGTCGACATGGTCGCCAGGCCGCCTGCGACAATGGTCCGGTTGGCCATCACCCGCGAGGCCGTCGCCGGACTGTCCTCGAACAACACATCGCCGACACTGGTTCCCAGCAGCACATCGGTGAGGAAGGCCTGGGCAGTGAGCGGCGCGCCCAGCATTATGTCGCCCATCTCGGCGAGATTGCTGCGGCAGCGCGCGAGCTGGTCGTCCTTAGCGACATCATAGCCTGTGCGCTGGCAAACCTGGGCGGAGTAATCTTCGAACAGCGCTGGGTCAGAGAGCCTGTCCGCGATATGCTCCCAGGCCTCGTTGCAGCTGACCGTCGTCCCGCCCTTGTCCGAAGCTGTGAAGACCGTGCTGAAGGTCGAAGGCCCTGCCATCGCCGCGAAGGAGGCAGGCAGGTCGGGGCTGGTTCGGAACAGCTGGTCGTCATCCACGCCATAGGCTGGCGAGACGCGGGCTACGGGATAGCATTGACGTACATAATCCTTGATCGTCGCGTCGAGAAAGGCATCGGTCATCGGCCCGCGCGGGCTCACCGCATTGAGGAACAGGTCGAAGGCATGGCCGCCCGCGCCGAATTCGAGCTTGGCATGCGGGTCGACCGTGTTGTCGTCGATCGTCTCGGCGAGCGCGCGCTCCATCATGTTGGTGACGCCCGCCACCAGGACGATCAGGTTCGGAACATCGCCCACCGGCTGATAGGCGTTGCGCACCCGGTCATAGACATGGACGGTACCGGTGGTCGCGACCAGACCGACAAACAGGCCGATGCCGACCAGCATCTGGAGCCCAAAGGCAACCAGACCCATGCCGGTGCCACGGATCATGGCAAGCACAGCGCCGAACGCGAGGCCCACGACCGCGACGATTAGTACCAGCGTCTCATAGCGCGGATCGGCGAAGATCATCGAGACGAGGTGGAAGGCATCTACGGTCTCGGCAAAGCCGTCATAGGTGTGGAAGCTGCTTTCCAGCGCAAGGGCAGGGGAGGCGACGAACAGGCTGGCGAGACCGACAAGCAGCGCGGGCAGTCGGGATAGGCGGCGCATGGTGTCTGATCCTTCAGCGGTTGCGGCTGGCGGCGGTGCCGGCGGCGTCGCGTGCATCCCGGTCGCGCTGGCGGATAAGGCCGGCATAGCCTGTCGAGAGGTTCGCCTGAGAGAGCGCGGCAATATAGGATTGCCGCATCTGCGCTCGCTGGCGCAGCACTTCTTCGCGCAGGTCGCGCAGTTGCTCGATGCCCTTGGTGAGGATGCGGGTCTGGCAGATATTGGCGCTGGCTCCATCGGCGGCGCCCGCCGCGCTGGTCCCACGCTCGGCATTGGAGATGGCAAAATCGATGCTGCGGGTGAGGTCGTTCAGCATCTGATAGGCGAGCGTCAAGGCGACCAACTCGTCGGTATCGCTGATCACCGAGTCGACCACATCCTGGCGCACACCCCATTCAAGCATCCGGTAGACCGGCAGGGTCCGCACATTGGCGACGAACTGCCGTTCCTCGGCCGAAAGCGCTGCGCGGGTGCGGATTTTCTCGGCGATGGCGGTCATGCGCTCGCGGGTGAACGCCAGCGCGCCCTTGCCGCCATCCTGGGTGCAGTCGGCGGCGGTCGGTGGCATGGCGAGCGCACGGCGCATCACCCGGCCGCTCAGGAAATCATCGGAGGATTCGGTATCCTGCGCCGCGCAGGCGGGGATCGCGGCAAAGAGCGGCACCTTGTCGGTCGCGTCCCAGCGCATATAGACGTCGCCCACCCGGGCGCGCATGACGCCTGCCCAGTCAGACGCGCCAACGCGCGAGGCGGCATGGGCGAGTAGCGATCCAGTGCGGAAGATGTCGGTCACTTCGGCCGGGCAGTTGGCGAGCGCGTCCTTCAGATCCTCGGTCGGGCTGTTGCCGTTCGCCTGGATCTTCTCGCGGCTCTGCTGATAGCTTTTGGCATAGCCTTCCTTCACCGACTTGTAGCCGGTCATTTCCTCGATGATCCCGGACATATTATCGTCGCCTTTGACGATCTGAACCATTCGATTGGCAAGACGGCAGTCGTTGACCTGGATGGAATTCAAAAAATTGGTGGCCGCCTCCATCTTTGAGATGATGTTGCCCATCTTCTCGTCGAGCGTCTCGAGCAGATATTGAAAGGCGACGGCGGGCGCGGCCTGGAGGATGCTTTCGAGCTTCTGGACGAGATAATCGGGGTCGAGGAAGGACATGCCGCCCAGAAACATGTCGATGCCTCCGCAGCCCGCCTTCACTTTGGGAAGGGTGAGGCTGGTCAGATAATCGCTATGGACATCGATCCGGCCCGACATGCCGCCGGCGGTCACATAGCCGCGGGTCTGGTCCTCGAAACTGCCGGGGCTGGTATAGGTCACATTGTCGAACCAATGTTCGGCCCAGCTTTGCGCATGGGCCGGCGCTGCGGTGAGGCCGCAGGTCGAGAGAAGGGCGATTACGGATAAGGCCGGGCTAGATATGAAGAGGCGCATGGCGGTTTCCCTGGTAAAGAAAGGACAGGAGAAGCCGGCCCGCCATGCGCGGACTTCTCGATATGTGAGGTGGAAAATCCGAGGGATCATCCTCGCAAATTCGGAATAGAGATACGAATTTGAGAGGATGAAGGAGCGCCAGACTAAGCGCGAACCTATTGCATGTTTGCATGAAAGCTCCGCTGCCGCCCTGCTGGCACCACAGCAGGCCGCCAACGTTGCCCAGACAGTCGCGGCTTGTTCGTTGGCGGAGACAGACAGACTGTTCCTGGCTTTGCAGCGATGTCGCGACCGCAGTGGGAGTGAACGGAATGGTCATTGCCTCGCTCGACTGGCCACCCTTGCAACAGGCGCCACGATCCCGGTGAACTTGGCCATGCCCCGTACGCCGACGGCTGGACGCACACCGGTCTGCATCTTGATGCCAAGATAGAGATTGCGCGCGATATTGACCGCATGATCGGTCCCGATCGCCATCGGCAGGGTGCGGCCGCTGTCGGAGACCGGGCGTAGCCAGAGGACCGGATGGCCGATCCAGGGGAGGCCCAGCCGCCCCGATCGCAGCATGGCTTCCTGTTCGCCGATCGTGCGGACGGTCAGTCCGTAGCAGGACTTGAGCGCAAGCAGCCTGGTCCAGAGATCGCCGCAAGGGACGCAGCCGGGGGTGGTACTCATCTCGATCACGAACGCCGTGCCCTGGCCCTTCAACGTCGCGTCGAAGTCGGGGGGATAGTCGCGGGTTTGCGGAACCCGTTTCAACCAGGCCAGCATCTCCGCCTGGGTTGTGACCGGATGGATGGCGGCGCGCGCGGCAAGGGTGCGATCCGGCTCGGCGCCAGCAGCATGGATTGGAGCCAGCACCAGCATCGGCAGAATAGCGAAGACCGTGACAATCGCCGCCTTCTTCATGGCCGCGCGCCCGTCGCAATTGCGGGATCACTCGCCGCCACCGGTCCATTGGCCAGCGCATCGAAGAAGCCATTCTCTTCGCCCGCGCTGGTCAGGAACTGTTCGGGCCGAATATCGCCGGAGAGGAGCTTGACCGCCTGATAGGCGGTCTGGATCAGCGTCGGGAACGCCTCGACCCCGTTGGCGATCACCATGCGCTGGCTCGAATTGCGACGGATGACCATGGTGGTGGGGGTGACCTCGACGCCGAAGCGGGTGCCAAGCTCCGGCTTCTGGTCGAGATCCTGCCGCATCACCTGCCAGCCCGTCTCCTCCTGGAAGCGCTGGATGATCGGCCATTGCACCCGGCAATAGCCGCAGGAGGCCCGCGAGAACATGACCAGCGCGAACTCGCTCACTCGCGAGCGGAGATAGGAGCGTCGGACGGCGTCCTTCTCCGCGCCCAGCGCATCGCGCGCGTCGCCGACCATGGGATTGGCGGATTTGGCGCTCAGTTCCGGATGGGCGAGCATGGCGAGCTGCGTGACGCCGGCAAAGGCGCGGGCCTTGCGGCGGGCAAAATCCTGCAGCCGCCAGAAGTCCGACACCGCCTCGATCGTCAGCACGGTCGCGGCATAGTCGCGCTGCTCAACAATGAGTTTGGCGATCCGTGGCGGCGACCATCTGGCAAGCTCGGCCATGGGCGGGATGACGGGCGCCTTGATGTCCGCTGCGCCGGGCTCAGCCGGATCGGTCTTGGGAACATACCACCAGTATCCCTGTCGCGCCGGGGCCTCCTGCGCGACCGCCGGAATGGACAGCCACAGGGTCAGCGCCGTCGCAAGGATGCGCGCCTTCACAGGATGCGCTCCATGCGCGTCAGGCGCTCGATCCGCACCGGCCCGAAATAACGGCTGTCAAAGCCGCCGGCATGATCGGAGCCTACATAGATATAGCCGGGCGGGATCGGCCGATTGCCCCAATGGAGAGCGCCCAACGCCTGCCCGTTGCGGCCGAAGGGACGGGTGGCGCCGAGGAAGCTGTCCCCACAATAATACCAGCTTCTCCTTCCCGGCTTGCCGTCAACCGCCGGTCGCTCGATTTCGCGGAGCCGTTCTCCGGGCATGCAGAGGGCGCGCTTGGTGACGCTGACGGGCCTCGGGCCAGCGACTGGATGGGACAGCATGAACTGCACGAGGTCGCCCCTGGCGATCGGCCCGGGCACAGGCCTGACCGCCCAGGCGTCGACCGACGGGCTCATCACCAGCGTCACCTGGGAAAGGCCAAACCAGGTGAGCGAAGCGACGGGCAGGATCACCGCCAGCGTCTTCCAGTAGCGCCGACCATTGGCCGGCTGATCCCCGACCGCGCCGCCTAGCGCCAAGGCGGCGTCGGCGGGGAGCGCCCGCACGCGAGGCCAGGCGCTCCTAACGGCGAGACAGGCGATACGCAGCATCGCGGACCTCCTCCTTGCCGCCAAGGCGGGCATATTCTTCCATAAGGCCCGATAGCGCGGCATCGCCATAGACGATGCGGCTCGCGCGGGGGCCGCTCTCCTCGTCGCGCTCGCAATAGGGGAGGGTGGGATCGCCCGGCACCATCGCGAAGGCAGGCACGCGGGCAACGCCATGCTGGCGGAACAGGATCGGGTCGACGACGATCTGGACATTGCGCATCGCGCAGACGGGTCCTTCGCATCCCGGATCAAGACGCAGGATTTGGGCGCTAAGCTTCGCCATCGGGCCGATGCGCGAAAGGCCGCCGGGTACGCCGCGAAAGGCGATGACGCCGCCCGCCTTTTCGAGCTGCGCGGCATAATTGCGCAGGGTCGGGATCGGCATGGAGGAAGAGGCGAAGATCAGCGGCACCCAGGCCTTGCTTGCGGGGGTGGGATGAGGCTCTGGCGTTGCCGGATCATCGGGGAGGGCGAGACCGAGCGCCTGGTAGAGCCTGGCCTGCATGGCGTCATGCTCTGCTGCCAGGCGCTCGGTCGTGGCCGCTTTGTCCGCTTTCGCCCGGGCTTCGATCTCGGAGAAGCGGCCCCTGCGCCCGAGCGCGTCAAAAGCCCGCCTGCGCATCGCTTCGCCCGGGACGGGGATGGACGTTGGACCCGCCTGTGCGTTTGTCGGCGTCGGCGGCTCGGCATCGACCGGTTCGGTTGCGCCTGCCGGGCTGGCAAAGCCAATCGAGGCGAATGCGAGCAGCAGCACGGGGCTCACCCGTCGCCGCCGGTCAGGGCGTGATGGTGCGTAGATAGTCATCGACCTTGTCCTTCATGTCGATCTGGATGTCGGATTGGGCGCGGGCCTCGATGTCGGCATAATATTCGGTGAGATCCATCCGGCTGAAATCGAGCGCCTGGAACTCTTCTGCTGAAAAACCGCGGCAATAGGGATGTTTGGGGGTACCCCAGCCAAGCGCATTGAAGGCGGCGAGCTGGGGGCGGCCCTGTTCCTGGATGATCCGGCCGAGCTTCGTGTTGAAGCAGCAGTGGCCGATCGCCTTCTGGATGCAGACGCCCAGGATGCTCGAGGCGCAATAGCTGCCGACCTCATGGCACATGTCCGAGCCCCGTAGCATGCCGGTCTCCATATCCTGCTGGTCGCAGCCCTGGAGCAGCAGCTCGATCATGTAATTGACAGCCAGGCTGATCGCGATCGAGGTGGGATCGATGCCCACAATGATCGCATGGGCGCCCGCGCTCGCCGCCTCGCTCGCGGTCGCGCCGGCTTTAAAGGCGGTGTAGGCTGCTTTCATCCCGGTGAAGACGCCTTTGGCGATCGCTATCTTGGTGGTGATCGAGCTCAGCGAGCCGCCCATCCCGTCCTTCACGATCTTGCCCTTGTCCTTGCAGCAATTCTGGAAGGTGGTGCTGGCGCCGGGCGGGCGGCAGCGCAGCGCGCGTCCCCCGAAAATCTCTATGGCGCCAAGGCAATTGCCCTGCGCATCGACCGGGCCGTCGGCAGGCGCGCCCGGATCATCGACCAGCTCTTGGGTCTCGATCGGGGTGAGGCTTGTATCGATGCAGCGATGGGGCGAGCAGGCAGGCACGCCGCCGCCGGCCGGTGTGCGACAGGCATAGGCCACGCCCAAAGAGCATGCATAGGCGCCGCTGCTATCCGCCACGCAATCGACCTTGCTGATCGGGCAGAGCGACCCGCCATCGGTTGTCGCCAGGCACTGCGCCATTTCGCCTGCGTCGGCGGCATCGCCATTGCCATTGAGGTCCGCGGCGCAAAGTTGCGCTGCATGGGCTGCTTGCATCCAGCCAGGTGCCATTGCCCCCAGCGCGAGCGGGATAAGCGCGCGGGCAAAGGGAAAAGAGGGAACGGCGAGGCGGCGGATCATCGGCTGGCCGCCGTGCAGGCCAGATCGGACCCGGCGAGCCGCACGGTCTGCATCATGACGACTGCCTCGGGAAAATCATCGAGGCAGCCGCAGTTCGAGACGATTTCCTCGCCCGGGCCCAGCGGACAGACATTGTCGCTGGTGCAGACATGGTAGAAGCTGTCCCAGCCTACCGGCACATTCTGCTTCTGCGCGACGGTTCCGGCCGGCCCGACGCCGCTATTGGCGCTGGGCGCGCGGGTCTTGCAGACGGCCTCGCAGGCCGCCACCGTGGGGCGATCGGGCAGGGTAAAGGCGCGAGTGGTCTGGCTGAGCGACCCGTCGGCGCCACGCGTCTGATCGGCGAGCAGCGTCTCGGTGGAATGGTCGATGATATAGGCGGCGCGTGAAAGGTCGGGCTGCGTGGTTCCCGATGTGTCGATCAGGCAGGCGTAGCGCCGGGTCCTCAGGAAAAAGTCGCGGCTATATTGGTAGGTGCATTGTCCCGTGCCGAACAGCCGTGTCTGGGGCAAGGGCTTGAGTCCGGTATTGACGCCGTTGCGGACCGTCTCGACACCGTCGACATCCTCCTGGGTGAGGCGGCAGGCGGTGTCGCCCGCATAGCCTGCGCACAGATCCACCAGCCGCTCGGAGACCTCGCAGTCGGTCTCGACCTGGATCTCGACGGTGATAGCGCCCCAATTGCCGCTGCCCCCGCCGCGCACGCGCGCGCCGACCGTAGTGGCGCCGGACTTGAGCCTGTCGGTGAAATCGATGGGATTGCGATTATACCAGGGATCGTCGCTGATGCGGCAGTCGCCCGAGGGCAAAGCGTCGCCGGTCCACGGCCGCTTTCCGGCATAGCCCACGACCACGCCATTGATCCGGGCCTGGACCCAGTCGTCAGCGCCCATCTCGACGATCCGCGCCGATCTGATACGCGCGGCAACGAGTGGCGTGAAGGTGACCGCATAGACGGGTGAGCTGCTGTCGCAACTACCCGCGCCCCGGATCTCGAAGCGGAGGCATCCGGTGCCGCAACTGCTGGTCGACGTGATCGTGCCGCTGGCCGCGACGATATCCTCAAAATCCCAGGCCTTGACGCTGATCTCGCGCTCGATCGTGCAACTGCGCGATTGCTCCGCCTTGCCATTGCCGGCGGGCGAGGCGGCGAGCGTGGTGAAGACAGAACTTGCCTGCGAGGCCGAAGACGCATCGCCGCTGATCGCGGTCGGATTGGCGCGATAGGCGGTGGCCAAGACCTGCGGCGAATTTGTGCAGGCGGTGGTCTGCGCGCCTGTATAGCGGATGACCGGTCCCTCGATACTGGCCTGCGCGACGCCGATCCTGGGATCAGCGGTCGTGAGCGCGCCGACGACCCCGCCGCCCAGATCCTTGAGCACCGAGGAAAGATTGCCCGCGACGAGGTTCGCGCCGCAGCTGGCATTGATGCAATAGCAGCCAGACAGTTGGGGCAGCTCGACCTCAGCAAGTTTGAGGTCGCCCGACGAGGCGACGTCCCATTGGTAGGACCGGCAATTGTTCCAGCTCCCTGGATCGCAGGACATGACGCCATTGGCGCAAATGCCCGAAACCGGAACCGGCACGGTCAGGTTGGTATCGAAACTGCCATTGAGATCCTTGTCCTGCGCGATCGAGAGATGGGTGATATCGCCGGATTCGCCGGGCTGTACCAGCAATTCGAGCATGGTGGCACTCTCTTGGCAGGCGAGCTTGGGGGTGAAGCTGAGGCTGCTGTCGACCGTGCTCACCGGCTGGTTGGCTAGGCCCGGCGTCAGATAATTGCTGGTAATCGCATCGCTGTCCGATGATTTGGCGCGCGATGCCGCCGCGGCGGCGCGCGCCCGTGCATCCATGTCCTGCGTGCTGGCCGTTTGCGCCTGTGCTGTCGGGGCGAGCAGCACACAGAGGCCGGCCAGGCTGGTGGAGAGTCTGCGCTTCATGCCTCAGGCTCGTCTGCTTCCGCGGACGCAATGCTGCGGAGGGGAAACAGGGGGCAAAGCGCGGCAACGCCAGGAGGCGCCGACAGGCAGCGGAACGCGGCCCTTCCATCCACTATGGTCAGCACGGCCGAAGCGAACGGGGCTTCAGGCAGAGGGGGGTAGCCTCGCTCGCCGGGGGTATTTCCGGCCGTGCCGACCTTCCTCTCCTGCGTTTTCCAAGCCGCAGGAGAAGAAACCGGGAATGGAGCGGCGCCGGATGGCACCGACGCCGCTCCGCCCGCGCAGCGTCCGGCCGGACCGACATGGCCTTGGCGGGCAGACCGGGCAGGGAGCCGGGTCGCTGCGGGGCTTGGGGAAAGGGATTGGCTCATGGGGTCGAGACCCCCGCGCAGCAGATCACCTTTTCAAAGGACATGAACTGGGCATTGTCCTTGCCGGGCGCATGTTTGCCAGAGGACCAGAGTGCGCCGGGGCGCCCGATATTGACGCATTTGCCGCCCTTCACTGGCTCCATGATCTGGAGTTTGTAGCGGCTCTTGGTCCAGATCGGCTGCGCCTTGAACGAGCAGCCGTCGGCCGAGGAGATGGTGAGCGTACCGAGCCGCCCCATCATGAAGGTTCCGCGCGCAGCGAGGCCCGCCCAGGCTTCGACGCTGTCGCCAAAATGGATATCGCCCGCGACCGGATAGGTGGCGCCCCAGCTCCCCATGCACCAGAAGAGCGGGTCGATGACCTTGCCAGCGACCGCCGCCGCGCTGTCGGCCATGCAGGCAAGACCCGCAGCGGGATTGCCGAAGAGAATGCCCTCGGGCTGGATGATCGCGCCCAGCGTGCCGGACTGCCAGGTCGGCAGTATCTCGGTGATCATCGCGACGTCAAACCCGTCATCTTGCGTGCAGGGGAGGTCGGTGAACATGTCGAGCATCTTCCAGACCGGCGAGATATAATAATGCATCTGCGCGAACAGCTTCTGACTGTTGGTGCCGTCAGCGATAGAGGACTGGCTGCCCTCAAGCCTGCCGCCGGTGGGGAGGAGATCGGCGCCGAGCGCCATCATGCAGCCCGGCTCGGTCACGACATCGATCATGCGGTTGGGCGACCAGAAGCTCACCTTGACGCCGAACCAGAAGGTCGCGCCCTTGCGACAGGCGCATAAGGGTTTGGAAGCGGACTGGGCATCGAGTTCCTTGTCGAGCTTGTCGAAACTGCCGATGCGCACCCCGCCGATGGTGATCGGAAAGATGCAGTTCCAGCGCACCTTGGTGAGGGGATTGAAGATGGTGCCGGCCTCGCATTTGGAAGCGTGGGCAGGTGCCGACGCGCCGCCGGCAGCCAGCGCCAGGGCGAGCGGAGCGAGGCGCGTGAAGAGGCTCCGCTTCATGGCCGCGCCCTCCCGCCCGCTGTGCGGAGTGGCGCATATTCGGTAAGGACGAGCTTCTTTCCTTGTTGCGCGACGATCACCGGCGCAACAACGAGGCCAAGCCGCTCCTTGACCCGTTCCTCCAGGATGAAGAGCGGCCGTCCGCTGCGTTCTGAGAGGACTAGCGCATCGCCTGCGGTCAGCAGGATGAAATCGGTGAACCGCGCCTGTTTCAATGCCCAGCCCAGATCACGCGGATGGACGATGACCAGGCGCTGTGGCAGCGACACATAGTCAAGCGGATTGAAGGTGAAGCCCTTGGGGTAAAGCAACCGACCATCGGGCAGGCGGATATCCTCCTCCACCGTATAGAAAGGGACTAGGCTGCGCACCCGATCTGCCTTGGCCTGCCCCAATGGCGCTGCTTGGAGCGCCGACCAGTTCGAGCGCGGGCCAAGGCGCGAGGCAAGGCTGGGTGCCCTGGCGGCGCGGGCCTCTATCTCCGTCATGGCGTCGGGCTCGGCGATGGGCCAGGTCCGGCCAATCGTAGAGGTCGCAGCCGTTGCAGGCTGACCGCAGGCGAGGCCCAGCATCAGCGCGCCGATCAGGGCGTGGCGGGCACGATCAGGGAAGCCTGGTTCAGCGACCATGGCGCTGTCTCCACCAGGGCCGCTCGTCAGTTCTGTCGCCACAGATCGCGCAGATGAGCGCCGACGCGCCGAGCACGAAGCCCGCGAGCAGCAGAAGCTGGAGACGCAGCGGCAGCGCACCTGGCGTTTCGAGCACGAGGATCGTAAGGACGAGGAGCATGAGCTGCGTGCCCACTAGCAGGCGGATAGGCCCAGTTGCCGGGGCGGCGCTGAGGATGCCCTTCATCGCCGGTTCCACCAGTGGCGTAGCCATTTGGCCGACGTGCCCGCAGCGCCGGTCATGCCGATGAGTAATATGCCGCTCCCAAAGCAGCACGCGGCAACCATCACCGCGGCGCGTAGGATGAGAAATGGCGGCTTCTGGAGCGCGATCCCGGCGGCGCCAACAAGCAGTCCCAGCATCATCGTCTCGATCGTCACAAGCCGAAAGCGCCATTGGAAGGCCTGCGCCTCGGCCTTCTCCGCCGCGCGCGCTTCGATCAAGGCTTCCAGTTTCGGGTCGGGCTCGAATTCGAAGCGGGGTTGCTTGTGGTCGGGCGGTGCGCGCATCAGAGATGCTCCCCACTTGAACCGTGGCCAAGGATTTCGCGCGGATCGACGCCGGCCAGATCGCAGACAGCCTCGAGCGGCGAGAACCCCGCGCGCAGCCGCGTCTCGAACGCCGCCACCTCCTGCGGTGCGCTGGTGTTGATCCAGTAGGAGAAGGGATCGACGACGAGGCGGGCGATGCCCAGACCCAGCGGCGAGTCGATGAAGACTTCCGAATAATGAGGCTTGTTGTTGCGTACCGACTTCAGGAGGTCGAGGACGAAGCCCGAATAGTCGAGGATCTTGTTCTCTACCGCCCGGTCATAGGTCGAACCCTGGAGGAGGAAGCGGGTGGCGGCATTTTCGAGGATCACCTGTCCGGTTCCTCCGAACAGCAGCAAGTCGTTCATCGACTGGAGCACGACCCCGAAGCTCCCCTGATATTTACGCGCCCGCCTGTAGCCCTGACCGAACACCTCGGCGAGGCGGGAGAGATCCTGGCCCTCGGTGCGGGTCATGAACTGGGCGGCCTCATCGCACAGGACAAAGCGGGGCCGGTCGCGCGCCGAGAGATAGAGTTCCTGGGTGACCGCGTTCACCACCACCATCACGATCACATTGAAGAGATCGGGCATGGCTTTGAGGCGCTCAAGCTCGAGCACGACGAACTCGTCTGCGGAGATGTCGAAGGTCGAGGGGCCGTTGAAATAATGGCCATAGGCGCCCGAACTGGCAAAATCGCGCAAGTTAAAGGCCAGCTCGCGCGCGGCGGGCACCAGATGATCGACCTTGTCGAGATTGCCTGTGGCATAGGCGGGATAGGCGCCAAGCCAGTCGCGCACCGCGTCGATCCCGGCTTCCGCGCGCCCGCTGTCGATCGTCCACTGGACTGCGGATTTAAGCAGGTTCCATTCGGACGTGCTGACGCCCCTGCGGGTCGCGGCATTGGCCATTTCCGCGACGATCGCGACCGCCATCGAAATGGCCGACTGGCGATCGTCGCCGTCCAGCGCAAAGCCCATGTCGAAGGGGTTAAGGACGAGATGCGCCTCGCCAATGTCGATATAACGGCCCGAGCAGAGCGTGCAGAGCTTGGCGTAGCTGCCGCCGATATCGATGATGCGGATGAGCGCCCCTTGCGCATAATATTGCTGGCAGAGGTTGTTGAGGAGGAAGCTTTTCCCCGCGCCGCTCTCGGCCGAGACGATGAAATTATAATTGTTGATGCGCGGGTCGAAGAGATCGAGCGTGACGAGCTGGCCCTTGCGTCCGGCATAGAGAAGGGCGGGACGCCCACCGCCGCGAAAGTCGGTCTGGACGGGCGCCAGAAGCGCTGCCGCCTTGGCGGGCATGGGAAGGTCGCGCTCCAGCATCCGCACCGTGCGCCGGTCGGGATAGAAGCCGAACGGCAGGGCCATCGGCAGCAGGACCGGATTGAGGTAGCTCTCCTCCTGCATCATCCAGGGCAGCGGTTCGCTCTCCCAGAGGCGCTTGGCGCGCGCGGCCATCTCGCGCGCCTGCGCGCTGTCACGGCCGAAGACCCATATGACCGGGATCACCGAGACGAAGCGGCTATTGCCCGCCTCATCGAGGACCCAGCCTATCTCCTCGATCTGCTTGCCCACCTCGACAGCAAAGCTGCCGGCGGCCTTTTGCGCGGAGAGGATCTGCGCGCGCTTGTGGATTTCAAAGCTTGAATGATCAAAGAGGATGTTGAGCGTGTAGAGGAACGGACCGCCTATCTGGTCACTATCTTCCGAAGCGCCGCGCATGCCGCCGAGCAGCCGGTTGCAGCGCTCGGCGGTGACGCGCCGGGCCGGCGACTTGGGTGTGAGGCACCGCGCGACCTGGTTGCCCAGGAACAGTTCCGGGCCATCGAAGACGAGATCGGGGCCGGCATCGATCAACTGCTTGCGCACCGGGCGCGCGGGCATGTCGTCGCTGCCGCGAGCAAAAACCCCCGGTGCGTTCTCGAACACGCCGTTGAAGATGCGGCGATAGAAGGTAATGAGCGCCTCGGGCGCGAGGCGGGTGATGCCGAGTTTGGAAAGCTGCTCCTCGATCTGACGCCGCAGGTCGGCGCCGAGGGGTTTGCGCGTCTTGATCGAGAGGAGCAGGCGAAAATTGCGCAGCGGAATACCGTGCAGCGCATCAAGCCCCTGCGTCCCGCCGCGCAGATAGTCGCGGGTCCGGCGCGCGGAAGCCTGGATCAGCGGATCGGGCCGGGATTTGAGATCGAGAAAGGCGTCGAGCGCCTCATCGATCAGCGGGTCGGCAAAGCAATGCAGCTGAACCACAGTGCCCGGCGCGAAATGGATATTGAGGAGGCCAAGCAGGGCCTGATGGACATGGGCGAAGAGATAGGCACTGGGCACGAGTTCCCAGGCCTGGCCCCAGCCATCATCGATGCAGAGGAAGGCTTCCTCCTCCGCTACCCAGGCGACCATCGGCAGATAGTCGGAATAGGCGTCGCGCGATACGCTCTGGCGCAGCCGCTCGAAGGTCATGCCGCCGCCATGACGGGTGCCGGGCGCCCTCATTGGCCCTCCTCCCTCGGCTGTTCCTGCAAGGAAACGGGAAGGTCGCTCGTCTCCATCGGCGCGGGCTTGGCCTTCACCTGCTCGAGGACGGGCACATGGCTCGCGGGATTGACGGGGCTGACCAGATAGTCGCCGACCACCCATTGGGGCTTGTCGAGGATCGAATAGACATAGCGCGGCATGTAGAGCCGGTCGGGCCGTTCGCGGTCGGCATAGGGAAGGATGAGCGTGCGGATCGTCCGGCCAGGCCGCAGCATCGGCGTTACAGGCGCTTCGACCAGGCCCTGAAGCTCGCGATAGACGCTCATCCGATAGCCAAGATAAGGTGTGGCGGTCTTGCCCCCGGTGCGTCTCTCAAACGCTGGCGCAGCGGTCGCGCCACCTTTCAGCATCTTGCGGTCGTTCGTGACCTTAGGATCGGACCGGGAGGCGGCGCCGGCGATCGCATCCTCATAGGCGCGCTCGGGGTGAATGCACTGGCCATGGTCGCTATTCTTGCAGCTGAACTTTTCAGGATAGGGCGACATGACCGACCCGATCGCGGTGCAGGCGGGAAGGGAGGCGAGCATCAGCAGCGGTCCGCCGGCGCGGCGCAGGGGGGACGCTGAGAGGAAAGAGAGGAGCGGCATGGGCATGTCTCCTGGGATGAGGCGCGGGCACATCAGAATTTGCTTCCCGCTGTGGGCTTGATTTCGAGGGCGACACCCTCCTGGATCACCACGACCACATCCTTGGCGGCGCCCACCTCGACGATGGGACCGGCCTGGCGGGCGAGATCGAGATAGAAGTCGGTGAGCTTGTCGGAGGATTTGGAGAGGCCGCCGGCAATGCCGGTTTTGGCTGCATCACCCGGATCGAGCGACCGGACGGTGCCGAGCGCGGAGACCGAGGTGTCGCCGAACGTGTTTTCGACGGACTGACTCATGCCCGAGATCGTGCCGGCAATGAAGCTGCGCGCGAGCGCGGCCCCGGCGCGGGTGACGACCCGGCCCGACAGCCCCTTCTTCCCGTCGGTATCGACGAAGAAGCCCTTGATCGGCTGATCGACCACCGAGCGTTCGTCGAAATCGACGCAGGAGAGAGAGACGAGCTGGACCTCGACCCGCTCCTTGGCGAGGCTGCCCGTCGCATTGCCGATGACAAAGCAGCCCGACAGGTTCGCCTTGACGTCATTGGGCAGCACGGCGGGCGCCTGGACGCGGGCGATCAGCGGTTCAGGGTTGCTGGTCGCGTCGCGGCTTGCGAGCGCGTCGATCCCGGTCAGCAGCCGCGCCTTCATGAAACCAGGCGGCAAATAGATCGTCCGGGTCTTTTTTTTAACGCCTGTTGCCCCTTTGTCGCCCGTGTCGGGGATGAGCGCTGCGGTAGCGGTTCCGATCGAGCCGACCTGCCGCTCCACAGGTGGGGCGGGCGGCGCAGGGGGCGCGGACGGCATGGGTGGCGGTGGCAGGCTGCCGTCAGCGCTGTCCAGTTCATGGGCGCTGGGACTCTCGGGGAAGGGCGGGATGTCGCCGGGCATGGCGCTCGGAAGATCGCCTTCCGCCGCGGCCATGGAGGCCCCGGCGCCCGGGGCGATCCTGCCCTCCTCGATCGCAGTCACCCTGTCGCCCAGCAGCGCCTGGCCGTCGAGGATCTTCTTCAAGTCCCCGCGCATCTTGGTCTCGAGGCTGTCGCCGCGCAGCCCCGCGCCCATGTTAAGGCTGGACGCCGCCGGAGCCCCAGGCTCTACGTCCTTCGACCCGCTCGAGGCGGTGTAGAGGCCATAGCCAAATAGCGCGATAACGGCGCCAACGCCGGCCTGACGCGCGCGCAGTTGCTGGCGAGCCGTCAGCAAGGTCCAGCGGGCCTTGAGGTCGAGCAGCGCCGGACCGCGCACCGCCGCAGGCGCGCGAGCATCGGGTTCGCCGCCCGCGCCGTTCTTGGTCTTTCTTGGGCGGGAGTAGCCCTTTATGCCGGCATGAGGCCGCTGGGTCGGTGCATCGGGCCTGGTGCTCACCGGTCGCGTGCCCGTCGGTTGCGCACCCGTCGACTTCTCGCCGCCCTTGTCGCCGGGGCCGTTCACAGCGCCTCTCCCCGACGCAGCAGAATGAGGCGCCCGGCCTCGCCAGCCTTCAGGGACAGGCGATCGAGGGTGACGCTGAAGATGCGCTTGCCGAGCGACGCATCAAGAAATATCCGTTCGTCAATCTCGCTATCGGCGCTTGCTTCGACCCAATATTCCGACGCCGACAGGCCCGTGCCCTCGATAGCGACGCGGCGGCGCTCGGTGATGCGCAGCGAGGGCACCGCGCTGAGCGCGACCGGCTTTGTAGAGACGGCGATCTCGGTGAAACTGGCCGGTACCCGGTCCTGCAGCATCGAGAGGGTGATCGAGACTGCGCGCTCTTCCTCGACCAGCGGCCCTAATAGCTCGCCATTGGCGCGGGCGCGCTGGCTGGCGCCGGGTGCAAGCGTCACGGTCTGGGCGGGAATGTCGGCGGGTTCGGCATAAAGCGGATAGATCGCGCCGTTACAGGTCACGAAAAATTCCGAAGGCGTGGTGACGAAGCTGCGGGTAACCTGGCCCGCATCGTCGCTTTCCCTGACGAGGAACTTGACCCAGACGTCAGCGCCCGCCTTTTCGACCGCGATCGCCTTTTCGGCGGAGAATTTGACATCCTCGATCTCGCCGCCCTGGCAGACCAGATGGTTGATGTCCCGGTTGGAGAGACGGATGCTGCTCATTTGGTCGGGCAGTGCCATGATGGCCTGCGCGAATGTCGGGACCGGAAGACAGGCGGCGATGAGCGCCGCAGGCGTCCAAAGCCGCTTACCGAAGTTCGGCATCGAAATTCTCCTCGGAAAGAGACAGAAGCCAGAAGCGTCCGGCATCGATCGTGTATCGAACGCGCAGATTGCCGCGGAACTTGCGGATGACGCGCACCTTTTCTACCGGCACCAGGATCTGGCGGTCCGTCCAGGTGACGGGCTGGTCAGGCCGGATATAGGTCGCGATCGAGAGCGTCGGATTATTGGCCAGTTCGTCGAGGATCGCGTTCAGGCTATCGCGGATGCCGTTATAGGCGGTGGGGTGGACGATGCTGAGCAGCTCCTCAAACTGCCGGTCGGCCGACAGCGCGGAATAGGTGCCTGAAAGCGCGACGATATTGCGCGTCATGGTGCGCAGATAGGCGGGCGAGGGCTTGCCGCCGGTCACATAGAGATCGCCACCTGCGCCAAACGGGACCACGATCGTGCGCTGGTTCTGGCTTGTCGTGTAAAGGGCGATGCCAAGGACGGCGGTGATGCCGAACAGGCCCACAATCGAGAATTTGAGCAGCCTGTTCTCCTCGAACAGGTTGGACGACCCCTGGAGATAGCGATGGATCCCAAAGCTCGCGGGCTTGTCGGCCAAGGGGTCGCTGGTCTCTCGGGCGGATGATCTGCCGAACATGGGATGTCCTCACTCGCAAAAGCGGGTCTGGGTCGGGCCGGGGTAGCGGGGCAAGGCGAGCAGCCCCCAGCGCCAGGCGAGATGCGGGATGAAGCCGCGCGCCTTGGTCCGCTTCCAGGGAATGAAGAGGAGAAGGACGCCGAGGATCGACCAGCCCACATATCCGCCGACGATGACGGCAACGAAAATGGTGGACACCACAAGGATGAACTCCTGCGCGTCGAACCAGAGGATCTGGACCGGCTTGTGCAGAAATTGCGGAAGTCTCTCGTCCACGTCCTTCTCCCTTGCTTCGTCACGTCCGACCAGACGTGATTGTTACGAAGAGCGACCATTCGCTCCCCGTGTCCGGCGCGGACAAGGAACCTGAGATCCGCGCCAGTCTCTGTTTGAGGCGAATCTCAGGCCATCATGCCGAAGGTCTGGAGGATGGAATCCGCCCGGATGAGGCAGACAGCAGCGACGATCGTCGGGATGCCGATCATGATGTTGGAAAAGAGGCGGCTGACCCCGAACAGGAAGGCTGCGACGCCGCCCACGAAGCCGAGCGGCCCCTTCACCCCCTGGTTCACCACGATGTCGTAGATATCGTAACCAAGGTCGCCGGCGGTCGGCGCCTGGAAGGCGTGAGCGGCCGATGCCAGGGTCATCGCGACGAGCAGAGTTCCCACGGCATCGGCCGACGCAAAAGAGACGCGGCGCATCCGGTTCCGGGGAAGAGTGGATAGTGAAGCGAGTGTGCGCATAAGCTTTCTCCAGGCAATAAGGAGCCTTCCCATGGAAATACCTGCCGGCACCGACACGGATGTTCGTTGACGGCCAGCGAAGGGATGGGTGGCTCCTTGAAACAGGGCCCTCTCGCCGGCATCTGTTGCTCGAGGTTTCGGCACACTTGCGCTCGTCGCCATGAGCCCGCCAAATTTGTGGGAGATCAGCTGGGCGGCTTTTTGCGCGCCAGCTTTTCCTCGAGCCAGGCCTCGATCTCGGCCTGCTGGAAACCGGAAATGACGCGGCCGTCCAGGATGAGGGTCGGCGTTCCTGATATGCCCATGGCCTTGACCGCCTGCGCATTGGCAGCGACGCGCGCGGCGCCCTCCTTGCAGGCAAGCAGCGGCTTTGGCGCCTCGCCGGCATAGGTTGCGCGCAAGGCACCAGCCTGGTCCTTCGAGCAGAGGATATGCTCGGCCTTGGACGCGGCTTGCGGGTGGATGCCGCTCACGAAATAGGTTTGCCGTCGCACCGGCTTCCCTTCAGCAGCTTTCGCTTCCCAGAAACGATTGAGGGCGCGGCAATAGGGGCAGTCGGGATCAGTGAACTCGATGACGGTCGGCGCGTCCGGCGGGCCCATGGTGAGTGCTTGAGTGGGATCGAGCGTGCCCAGCTTTTTGCGCGCGCTGGCCTCCTGTGCGAGGGCGGTCAGGTTGACGCCGTTCCGGTCGTAGATGGTGGCGAACAGCAGATGGTCGCTGTCAGGCGCATAATAGAGGATGCGGCCGCCGGCGCTCGCCTGAAACAAGGGGCCTTTGACGGGCGCAGGGCCGAAATCCTCGAACTGGAGGTTGGTGAAGCTCTGCCGAAGACTTGCCTGCGCCTTTGCCGCCACTGCGTCGAGAGCGGTCGTATCCGTCGCGGGCTCTGCAGGTGCCGTGTTCGCGATCCCAGCGGCGCCTGCGATCAGCGCAATCGCCAGTGTCTTAGCGGTCCGAGCGTGGCATGACATCATGATATCCTTTCCTCTTTTGGAATGGCCGGGCAAGAAGCGCAGGATCGAAGCGGATCGACCGCCCAAGCGGTAAGGTCATTGCAGGAGCGGCCGGGATTCCGCCCAGGGTTACCGCCTCGATGATAAAATCGCCGCCCTGCTGCCGAACTGCCAGCGGTCGGCCCCAGTCAGCGCGAACCTGCGCCTTCACCATGGCTTGCCCTTTGGCCGCTATTGCGGGCATAGTCGCCGCCATGAGAATGACGAGCGCGGGGGCGCCGATAGGAATGCCTCTGCCCATGGGGCATGTCTCCTCGCATCTGGGCGGCTGAAGCGCGGCCCGGTTTCGGGAAGGGTGCTGGCGGGAAGCTTCGGTCATTCGGGTAAGCTCGCCGTCACCGGTTGTTGAAACCATCGATGTCGAGACTGCCCCCGTCCGGCAATGGCCAGGGCAATGACGTGCCGGTGCAGGGCACTGACGTGCCGCCCGGCGGCAGTGAAGTGCCGCTTGGGCATTTGCGTGCCGCATCATGGATCGTTTGGAACGGGAGAAGCGTCGACCATCGCGGATACACTCTGCATTGCTGCGCGAATCGCGTCAGGCTCCGCCCGTCATTTTCAGTGAGGAAAGTGCAAAGGATGAACGGTAAAAGGTCACGCGCCTATCGGCTGACCCTTTCGGAACGCGGCTTGGAACTCTATCTATCTGTCCACCTGCGCCTGTGCACCCTGGCGCAGGATTTGCTACCCTATGGAGCGACGCTCCAGGCTGCGATCGATCTTCTGGAGCAGCGGGATTGCGATGAGGTGGCGGCCGAGATGCTCGACAATCGCCTGGATATCTATTCCGGCAAATGCGAGCATTTCGTGGGCGGTTCGCTTGCTATCGGCCGGTCCGCGCGGGCGATCAGGGAGAGATTATCGCAGACAGGCTTGATGCATGCGCCCCAGATCGGTCGGATTTACATTGCCGGGCTGGGTGTTCTTGGCGCCTCAGAGAACCGCGAATTGATCAGCTGGGTCGCTCGTCTCACACGCGATCGGGCGCGATCATAACTACTGCGGGTAAAGGACGCCGGCGCCAACATCAGGTTAGATCGTCGAATTCATCTCAAAATGAGAAGGATTGTTTTTGACCACGTGCGTCAAATGCATAGATTTGGGCTATCGGGTAAGTGCCATTGGGAGCTTCGAGCCAGTGTCAGGGGTGCCTGCGCATGCCGACTCGAAGACTTCAGACCAAGGATAACGTGCTGGTTCTCTCCAGGATAAAGGAGATTTCCGGGAAACGGATCGAAGAGCGCCGCCGACGTGACCGGATCACGCAGCCCCAGCTTGCACGCGCGGCCGGGGTCAGTGTTCGATGGTTGCGGGAAATTGAGGCGGGCAATCCCAAGTCAAAGCTTGATGAGCATCTTGCATGTGCCCATCGGCTCGGTCTCTCGACCACCCACATCATGATCCCGCTTCTTCTCATGGAGCGAAGAATGTCGATTCCCGAGGAATATCTGGTGGAGGAGGACCTCTCCGAACTGGAGGATCGCTGCATCGCGCTCTTCTATGAGCATTCGCAGGCTGCCGTCACCCGGCGCAGATCCTCCTTCTTCGGGCCGGGTGATGACGGCGAACCGTCCTGACAGGAGGCCCAGATGGCACCTGAACCCCTGACGGCAGAGCGCATCTATCGCCGGCTCAAGGCCGATATACTCGATGGCGTATTCCCTCCCGGATCCCAACTCATCGTACAGAATGCAGCTGAGCACTATGGCGTAAGCATATCGCCCGTACGCGATGGCGCGCATCGGCTGGTGGGCGAGAGACTATTGGGCCTCAATGTCGGGGGAGGGTTCATCATCCCGCAACTCGATGCGCAGGTGCTGCGCGACCTTTATGTTTGGCATGGTTATCTGGTCAGGCATGCCCTGAAAGCAAATAGTCCAGTTGCGGTGGAGCCAGGGCCTATCGCGATCCTGGAACGCAATCGTCCGCACCATCCAAAGGATATTCGCGATGCAACCGCCGCACTGTTCGGGCAGATCGGTAGCAGGCCCGGAAATCAGGTGCATCTCTATGCAGTTCTTGCCGCGGGCGAGTTGCTTTCGGTCGCGCGACTCCATGAGCCGTCCGTCGTCAAAAATGTCGAGGAAGAACTGCTTGCGATCTGGAACCTGACCAGATCCGGTCAGGATGCTGCATTACGAGATGCCATCTGGGCCTACCATAGGAGACGGATACGACGCGCTTCGGCAATCGCTCATAGAATCAGCGCAGTCCCGCCATCCTCCGACATCGCCGGTAGAAACTGATGTCCAGCGGCTCTAATTGCCGCCGGTGCGGGATTAATTCCAATATGGCGCTTATAAGCTGGCGAAATGAGAGCTTATAAGATCGGGTATAAGTGGCGAGCTACTTATCATCATGCATGCCGCAAATGACTGCGGCATGCATGATGGAGGTGAACATGGAACGTATCGAAGACCGCTCCGACGATTTCGTCGATCTGGGCAATGCCGCCTTTGAAACCAAGGGCGCGATCGCGGGCGAACCGTCGGACGGCGTCGGCTACCGCCTGAACGGCATGGCCGACGAATAATCCGAACGGGTCGGCGCGGCTCCGGCCGCGCCGATCTACGACACGATGCTCTACGCAACGCCTCATTTTCACCATTGCCTTGTCGACGGGCACGTCGTCGCACTCGATATGAGGACGACCCGCTACTTCTTGATCCGGGGTGCATCGCGTGAGGCACTGATCCGATGGGAAGCGGGCACCGAAGACAAGGCGGAGCATGCATTCGATGACCTGATAGCGAAGGGATATGTATCCTGCGAACAGGCCGGAAATCGACGCCTGGAGGCATGCGCGGCGAAACCCCTGAAGGGCCGCGCCGAGATTGGCGTGTCGTCCGCGAGTCCTGCCGAGTATTTGCAGATCGCCTGGTATCTTGTCTCTGCACGTCTGCGCATAGCATCGGGATCGCTTGCGAGAACCCTCGAGCCGATGCGGAAACGAGCAGGACAGATGCCGGTCCGGGAGCAACAGGTCGTGATGGACCGTGTCGGGCGCTTCATCGCTTCCCGGCCAGCCATTCCGTTATCGCGCGTCTGCCTCCTCGACAGCGTCGCGCTCTATCATTTTGTAGGAGATTCCATGACGGAACTGGTCTTTGGCGTCAGTCTCGATCCCTTTGCCGCGCATTGCTGGCTCGAGCGCGATGGGTGGCTTCTGAACGACGAAATCGACCATGTCCATCGATTCACGCAGATCATGCGATGCCGGGCATGAGCGATTTCATCCTCTGTCCAGCAGCTGGACCGGCTGTCGCGATTCGGTGGGCCCTTGCCGATCTGTCATTGAATGACGCCTTTTCCGAAACGTCGATCGACGCGAACTACACGCTTTTCCTGAGAGGGCGCTTTGAGGTTTCGTCGGACCGACGGCTTGTCATAATCGGCGAAGCCTTTGATGCAGCTGGCTGCCGCTTGAGCCAGGAGAGCCTCGACAGGGCGGCGCATTCCGCTGTTCCCCTCGAAACGGTGGCGTCGCGCCATTGGGGGCAGTTTGTTGCCGTCGCGGTCGATGCGCAGACCGTGCGCTTCTACAGGGATCCATCGGCTGGGCAGGCCTGCTACATGTGCCGCGTCGGCCGCGCGTTCTTCGCCGCGTCGAGCGTCGATCTTTTGCGCCTCGCCACAGGGCAGGATTTCGAGATTTGCCGGGACGCAATTATCCAGGCGCTTGCCTATCGGGATCTTCGGCATGACCGCACGGCGTTGAAAACCGTCTGCGAACTGACACCGGGTTGCACTGCCAGCGATCAAAATGAGGAGGTTCGCTATGCCTGGCAACCGCTTGCGGACCTGGAGGTGGGCCGCGCGCTTGCGCATGAAGAGATTGCTGGTCGGCTAGAGAGGGTGCTGAGGGTCGCCGTGCGCGCGCAAACGAACGGCGCTGGTCGCGTAATGCTGGAATTGTCCGGCGGATTGGATTCTTCCCTCCTCGCCATGCTCCTGGCGGACATGGCGATCGACTTTACGGCGGTCACCTATGTCGGGCCTGACGCGCGGGACGATGAGAGCGATTTTGCCAGGGCAGTTTGCGACCATTTGGGCTGCCAGTGGCGCGGATCGGTCCTGTCCGCTGATCACATCCGCCTCCATGAATCGGCTGCCGCGCATCTCGCGTGGCCGAGCGCACGGCTTTTTACTCAGCTATTCGATCAGGCGGCGGAGAAGGCGATGGACGAGCTTGGCTGCGACATGATCATGAGCGGGGGCGGTGGCGACGGCACCTTCTGCTATCTTCCCTCCAGCGCACCGCTGATCGATTGTCTTGGCAGTTGGAAAACAATGTTGAACGGTCGGGCGGTTGTTCATGACCTCGCGCTCGCCCATGATACCACCAGCGCGGAGATAATCTGGCGGGCATTGCGCAAGATGAGCCTGCCGCATCGGCTTTCCTGGAAAAGGGATGGCTCCTTCCTGTCCCGTGACGCGCGGCGGTCGCTGTCTCGCCGGGCCTATCACCGGGGCATTGATCTGGGCTGCGCGCCGAGAGGTAAATGCGATCATCTCAAGCAAATGATCGGCATCCATAATCACCTGGACGCCTACGGCGCGCCTCGCCACGACGCCCTTCGATTCCCGCTCGTGTCGAAGCCGGTGGTCGAAGCGGCGCTTCAGATACCGACCTGGCAATGGTTTGAGGGTGGGAGCAACCGTGCCCCGGTTCGCCGGCTGCTCGCCGACAGATTGCCACCGATGATCTCGGGTCGCCGGTCGAAGGGCGGCTTTGACGCCGTGATCCGCGATATCTTCAAGGAGCGCAGCGGAGAGATGAGGGCGCATCTGCACGATGGCTGGCTTGCTACCGAAAAGATACTCGATGTAGAGGCCGTGGATGCGGAGTTTCGCCGCTTCCAGGAAAGCGGAAGCGGCAACATCAACCGGCTGATGTTGCTGTGGGATACGGAAATGTGGGTCAGGGCCGTCCGCCGGCGAAAGCTGACGCCGGGTTTATTTGAGGGCGCAGCCAACGACGGAACCATGCGATCGATCGCCGGTAGATCGCCAGGCGATGCGCCGGCTGCCATTTGATATGATGCTCGTCAGGAAACACATACATGTCCACGGTTTTTCCCGCAGCCTCCAGGGCGTGATAGGCGGGGAGAGCCAGTCGAAACTCGTCGTCTGAAAGCTGCATGAGAATGGGCGCTGCAATCTTGTCGGCATTTTGCAGAAGTGAATAGGGTTGCCAGAAGGCGCGGCCGTCCGTCCCTCTGGGCGGGTAGCCCCAACTGACGAGATCGCGATAATATTCCTCGCCGGCACTGTCGTAATTGCTCGGGTCTTCGCAGCAGGAGCTGACGGCTGCAGCGCGGAACATCCTGGAATTGACCAGAGCGAACTGGACCGTCGACGCCCCGTCGCTGAGGCCAGTGATGCCAATGCGCGCCGGGTCGACCAGTCCGCGGTCAATCAGTTGTGAGATACCCGCTTCAAGAGCGTTTAGAACATGACGCCGATCCGCCCAGCCAGCGACATTGTTTCGGCTGAACGCCGCAATATCCGCGGCAGGGAAGCGATTGGCATAATCCGTCGGCCTCTGGAAACTCAGGACCGCAAAGCCTGCCGCGGCCAACGGCAATATGGGATATTCATCGCCGGTTCCGCCCCGCAGAAAGCCGCGGCTCGTATATTGGACGACGACAAGGGGAAGCTTCCGATCGTTTCGATAGTCGGGCGGCAGGACAAGATCGCCAAAGGCTTCACCGCCCTGGAATTTCCAATAGAGGCGTTGCACCGCGCCGAAACGATGCCGCGCGAAATCGGGATTAGGCTCATAGACGGTGGAAGCGGCGCCATCCCGCGCCGAAATGGCGACGACACGGCGCGGCTCTAGGCTGCGCTCATAGCCGCAAAACAGTTCGCCCTTGCCTGCCTGGCAGCCCAGAATGAGATCTTCCGTCCGCAGGAGGAGGGTGGGTCGTCCACGCCGTGGATGCCATTTGTAAAGTGCAAGGTGGCTCCGGTCGGCTGGACCTTCCGTTCGCAGGAACAGGATTTCGCGCCGATCGGTCCACCAGATGCCGAGCAATTCGCCCGCACACGCCTCGCCCTGGCATGCGATGGGAACGCCATCGACGACTGCGTGAAGCCTTGAGGGGGAGCGCAGCTGATCCGGCTGCTCACGCTCGACCCACGATGCAGCATTTCCATCATCACTGAATGTGCCAAGCCTGGCGTTTTCCGGAATGCCTTCGCCGCGCCATCCGAAAGCCTTGTTGGCTGCGTCTGCCGGAAGGCTCGTCAGCTGTTTCGTCTCGCGATCGACCTGATAATAGACGGGTGGGTATGCGCCGGGCGGAAAGGGAAGGGCGCGGGCCGCCTGCCATATTCGGTAATCATAGCGAAAGCCGGCATGCCCTTCTTCCTCGATGCGATGTTCAGCTTCCAGCCGGTTCGTGTCGGCCGCCAGAAGCACACGCCTCCCATCTGTCGACCATCTCAGATCGGAAATCGGCAGGTCGCCGGACGTTGCTGCTTCTGCCCCGCTGCCATCCGCATTGGCAATCCAAAGTCGGGTCTGCCCCTGGTCGCGCCGCACATAGGCGATATGATGTCCGTCCGGCGACCAGCGCGGTGTCAGCGGCATGGGCAGGCCGATCGGAAATCCCGCTAGACGGCGGTTGGAAAATCTCGCCTTTATGAAGTCTCCCCCCTGATCGGCTATGATAGGCGCGCTCTTCCCGCTCCGGTCGATGATCACAAGCGCCATGCAGTAGCGATTGGTTGCTGCGTCAGCACGGCGCATCTGCACTACCAGTTGCTTCCTGCTGGGGGACAGCGCGATATGGGAGGCATTCAGAGGGCTGGACCCACCATCGCCAAAGTCCCAGAGGCCGAGCAGATCCTCGGGGCTGACATTAACGCCATTTGTGGCGCTCTGCTCCGCGCGTGTCGGCGGCGGGGAGCAGAGCGCGGCGGCAGCGGACGGCAGGGCGCCGACTGCCGCAAACAGGACAGCGACGAGGCAGTTTGGAAGGCCCATCTCACCACGCCTTGGTGAGCTGAAGCGAAACAACCCGGCCCAGTGGATTGGCGTTTTGAGGATCATAACCAACCGCCGTAATGCCGTTGAACGAGAAGGCCGCGTAGGGCGGATCCTTGTCGAACAAATTCGTCGCACTGAGCGCAACAGCGAGGCCCTGCAGCAGACCTGTCTTGTTCTCGAAGCGGTAGCTGAGCTGCGCGTCGATGGTCGTCCACGCATCCACATGCTCGACCGGACTAACAACGCTGTTGGTATAGCCACGCACATAGTTAAGGCTGGTGAGCGCAGAGAGGGGGCCAGAGGTCCATCCCGCATGCGCGCGCAGACGCAGATCGACCGGGTTGTTGATGCTGTTCAATATGTCGATGGCTGGTGCCGATGCGCTCGCTGCACGCGTGAAGCGGAAGAGATAGGTACCATCGATGCCAAGCCGGGCTTCCCCGCTCCCCGCTGGAAATTGATATTGGGCTTCGAAGTCCAGCCCTTTCTGCCGGACAACCGCGAGATTTTGCGTTCGGGCATCGATGAAAACATCGACATCGGCGGCTTGCAGGCCAAAATAGTCGATGAAATTCGGCGAGTTGATGGCCGCCTGCAGCATCGCCAGCGAGGGATTGTCGTTGATCAGTGCAGCATAGGTTGCCCGATTGTTCAGCATCTGCAGCAGGGCGGATGTCAGATCGACGATCTGATCCTTATAGCGGATATCAAAATAGCTCGACGAGAGGCGCAGGCCGGGAAGCAGTGCTGGCTCCAGCACAAAGCCCAAGGTGAATGTGCGCGCCTTTTCCGGCTTCATGCCGGTCTTGTTGCCGCGATAGTACATCACGTTGCTGGTGCCAGTGGGCGACTGCGGATCGCTGACGGGGTAGATGAAATAGACGTCCGAATCCGGTGTTTGCCGCAGTTCGACGAACCCAGGCGCGCGGAAAGATGTGCCGAAGCTTCCTTTAAGCTCCAGGCCGGACACAGGTTTCCAGGATAGCCCGAACTTCGGGTTCGTCGTGGAGCCGAAGTCGTTGTACCGCTCGTGCCTGACTGCTGCGGACAGGCTCAGCGATTGGAATGCGGGCAGGGCGTTCGCTTCGCCGATGACCGGCACGAAGATTTCGCCATAGACGGCTTCGATATTGCGCGCGCCCTGGGTGCCGGTGGAACCATAAGGCTCGAGCCGACTCTGGTCTGAAACTGTCCGCGATCTGAAGCGTTCATCGCGATGCTCGGCGCCCAAGGCGAGGCGCGCCTGGCCACCGGAGAGGTTGACCAGCGGACCGTCACCTCGCACCGCGCCCGACCATATCGTCGACGCGAAACGCGAGTGTGTGGATCCGCGAATATAGTCGAGCACCGAGGTACTGTTGACCTTGCCGTCCCCGAGGAGATTGACGGCAATCAAGGGATCGCTGCTCGCCGCAGCGACGGCCAGTCGGGCGGTATTGGGAAGATTGATCGTCCCGAAATTCTCGATCTGTTTCCCATAGGTGCCGCGGATATCGATTGCCCAGCCGCCAAGAGCGATCGTACCGCCGCCGTTGAACCCTAAGGCTTCGACCTTGCCCTTATCGGTGCGCGGGCCAAGCTCGTCGGTGAAATCATAGCGGACGCTGATTGCGCGGCCCGTCCCGATAGGATCGACATAATAGGGATTGTCGGGTGTGACGGTGATGGAGGATTGATAGCCTGCGGGGTTCACGCGTTTGGAGAAGGACCGCCGGGCGTAAAGGCCCTCAATGTCCAGCGTGATGCTGTCGGTCACATCCTGTTCGACCCGACCATAGACGGAATAGCGCGTCTGGCGTGGGAGAAGGTCGGCCTGCTCCCATCCGTCCTGTCGGTTGAGCGACCCCGCGATCAGGTCAGATGCAACAAGCGAACTTCCGTCCTGGCCTGCGGGAATTGCATAGGTCTGCCCACCAGCCACAATGTTTCCGGGGTTAGCGAACTGGACGCGATAGTCGCTACCCCCCCAGCGGCGCAGGTCCTGTGTAGCAAAGTCACGATCATCTGCCGCAAGGCGGCCGCGACGATAATATTCGATCGCAAGCACGGCGCGACCCGAACTCCATTTGGTGCCGGCGACCTGGCTGGCCTGGATCTCCGAAAAATCTCCATCAGCCGTGCCATAGCGAAGGCCGGTTTCGAGCCCCTCAAATTTTCGGCGCGTGATGAGGTTGACGACGCCGGCAACCGCATCGGATCCGTAGATCGCGGACGCGCCATCGGGCAGGACCTCGATCCGCTCGATCGCACTGACGGGCAGCATCGAAATGTCAGCAAAGACGCCCCCGGAGCCGCCCAGGGCTGGACGATTGCCGTTGAGGAGCACCAGCGTGGAGGAGGGGCCAAGACCGCGCAGATTGATCGAGGATCCATAGGACGCGTTGAGGTTTGCGCCGCTCGCGCCGGTGGTGCCGCTGGTCGCTTCATTGGCGCCGCCGCCATAGGCTTGGGGGATCGACTGGAGGATCTGCTGCGCAGACACATAGCCGCTTTCGCCGATTGCCTTTCGATCGAGACGGATGACGTTCGATCCTGGCGCATCCGCGCCTCTTATGCGGGAGCCGGTGACGAAGAGCGTGTTCGCCGCGTCAGCGCCGTCACTCAGCGCCGCCGACGCTTCCGATCGCCCCAGAATCAACAGGCTCCTGCCATTCTCGCGAAAGCGCAGATCACTTGACCTGAGGAGAATGGTGAGCGCCTGCGCGGGTGTAAAATGGCCCTCGACCGCCGGCGCGGTTCTGCCCGCTACGGCTTCGGGCCGGAACAGGATCTCACGCCCCGTCGCGGCGCCCAGCGCCTGGAGCGAGGCGGCCAGATCCTGCTCCGCGATATGGAGCTCAATCCTTTGATCACTTTGCGAGAGTGCGATCGGGGCATAGCTGGCGGTTGTGATCGCTGCGATGCTGAACACCGAGGAAACCAATCCATGGAATATCTGTCGCACTATGTCCCCCTTTTTCTGTCGCGCGCCGATTGCGGCGCATGATGGGGACCACGCTCGAATTTACCGATTTATGAGAGAGCTGCCGGCATGCGAGAAATTTTATTGGGCCGTGATACTGATCGTGCCGTCTGGCTCGTTCCGGGCGCGCAGATCGAGAAGAAGTGCAAGATTGCTGGCCAGACGCTGGGGGTCGTTGATCCTGAACGTGCCCGACGCCCGCAGTGCCGCGACTTCGGGCGCAGGCGGCCGGATCTTCATGCGCGAATAGCGGTTCGCTTCCTGGATCAGTTCGCCCAGTTCAATCTTGTCGAACCGGCGCAGCAGCGAGGGCCAGTCGTTCCCTGCGGGACCTGTGGGAAATTGCTTCAGAAGGCTGAGCCCCGTGGATCCGGTTTCGGCCGCTTGCCCGGGGGCAAGGATTTTGGTCGTCAATATTCGTCGACCTTCAGCGCGGTCCCTCTGGTTGACCTCGACGGAACCGCGCAGCAGATGGACCGAATAGCGACCATCGGAAAGGGCACTGATATCGAAGACCGTTCCATGAGCTGTGACCGACATGTCGCCTGCCATGACTGTAAAAGGTCGGGCCTCGTGCGCGACCTCGAAGCGTGCCTGCCCGCGCTCGAGATGAAGAGTCCTGGTTGAATCCGTGAAGTCGGCTCGAACGAGGCTGTCGGTGTCGAGCGTGAGGATGGACCCATCGGCCAGTTTGATCCTGCGGATCTCGCCAATGGCGGTCTGCATCAGGTTCGATGCTTTTGGTGCCACTGCCATCGAGCGCGAGGCATCGATTGACGGCCCAGAGTGGAGAGGTTTCCAGACGAAAGTGGCGACAGATATGATGCCGAGACACAGGGCGGCAGCCAGAACTGACAACTGCCGTTGTTGGCGCTGATTGGCCGCGATGGCAGGTTCGTGATCGAATTCCAGACCCTTTCCGAGATTATATATTTCGCTGATCCTGGCATAGGCTGCCCGATGCGATGGGTTGGCGGCCATCCAGGCGTCAAACTCTGTCTTCCGGTCCGCTGCAGCCGGACCGCGCATGGCGGCGAACCATGCTGCCGCCTCGTCGCGCAAGGCATCTGAAGGCTTATCCATCGTCATTCACCGTCCAGCGCCTGCGCGATCCGCGCGAGCGCGCGGCCGAAATGATATTGGACAGTCGGGATAGAAATGCCAAGTTCCTCGGATATATGCTTGTAGGTCATGCCTTTGGCACGGTGCATGATAAAGACCTGCCGCGTCTTCTGGGGAAGGGCGGCCACTGCCTGTCGGTATAGACGCAGAGCGTCTGCTTCTTCGATCGCAAGCCCCTGATCGGGCTCCACTGCGATTTCGACATCTTCTGATGTCTGTTTCCCGAAGGCGACCTCCGCGCGCTTGGAAAGGCGGATGCGATCAACGAGAAGGTTGCGCGCAATTTTCTGCAGGTAGGATGCCGGATGGGAGAGGGGGGTCTTTCGCATATGGGCGGTGAGCCTCACGAAAGCCTCCTGCATCAGATCGGAAGCGTCATCGCTATTTCGTGTCTGACGCTTGAAGTAACGGAGCAGGCCCGGCGCCTGCATGCGGTAGGTCTGGGCCAATAGAGGCGTGTCGACCTCTTCGTCCGCTAGCGGAACGACGTCCGTTGAGCGCTCGTCAACGCATTGGGGGGCTTCTGCGCAATAGCTTTCGTCCAGGACGGAAGCACGAATGGGACGGGACACAAAACACCTGGCCATGCGACTGACAGCATCACAGCCCCGAAAACTCGGGGGTGAATTGGCTAGGTGTGTCTCGAACGATGCTGGCGCATCTGTTCTGACCGTCCGACACGCAAGATGGACGTATTGATGCCTGACAGGGAAATCCTACCGGAAGGCTGTCAGCATTCTCCGACCGGCAAAAGGATGATGCATGGTCTACAGGACGATTTCAAGACGAAGTGAGGGGCAGTTTTACGTGCTCGGATGGGGTGTCAGCAGACCGACTGTACTCAAACTGGCCTTCCTCGGTTTTGGATGCGCAACATTCTGCATACAGCCGATGTACCATGGTCCTGGCATTTACAATTTATTCTCGCACGCGCACTATCCAGTTCCCTCCTTCCAAATTACGGGTTCGCATAAATGGCTGATGAAACACCCAATGAGTTCACGACGCTCACCGTCCAGCTACTGAGCGCCTTTGTCTCCAACAATACGGTTCCTGCCGACGGTCTAGCTGATTTGATCAAGTCGACACGCACGGCATTGGCTGCGAACTTGGTTGCGAGCGAGGTCGAGCAGAAAGCGCCAGTGTTCGCGCCCGCCGTATCGATCCGTAGAAGCATTGCTTCGCGCGATTTTATTCTGAGCCTGATCGACGGAAAACCCTATAAGACATTGAAGAGACATCTGGCACAGCATGGTTTAACGCCGGATCAGTATCGCGATCGGTTTAATCTGCCCAAGTCCTATCCTATGGTCGCCCCAGCCTATTCCGATGCCCGGCGAGCCGTCGCCGAAAAGCTGGGTCTGGGTAGAAAGCCCACGAAGATTACAGAGAACGGCAAGGAGGCCGCTCTGCCGACGGGTGCAACTTCGAAGATCAAATCAGTTCCGCCCAGTATGGAGGCCGCCGCTAAAGCAGCCGATGTCGGCGCAAAAAATGTTAAGGCGGACAGGGCCAAGACGGCATCAGAAACAAGGAAAATTGCTGCTCCAGAGACTGCCTCGGCCAAGTCGGCGAAAAAGGAACCAGCGGCACTCAAGAAAACAGCGCGAAACCGTTTGTCGATTGCTACGCCAACGGACGACAAGCCCGCCCCTGCGCTCAAAGCTGACAGGAAAGATCAAGCAGTTTCCCTTGGGGTCGAGGCAGAAACGATCAAACCTAAGAGGACCGTGAAGGCTCCAGGCGCGCCGAAGGCGGCTAAGCCAGCGGCAAAGCGGAAATCGTCGGCACCGACCGTGAAAGCAGGCACTGCGCCTGTCACGGACGGTGGCGAATTGAGGCAAGCCGTAGCTGGGAAGGTGTGAACGAATAGAGCGCGGCGCCGTGCGCGCCGCGCTTCGCTAATTTGCAGATGCTTCAGCGGCATCCGGAAATTTCGACCCTTAGAAGCTATCCAAAAGTCGACTTTGCTTCCTGGGTGCCGACAGCCCGTTTTCGGCAGGTCGCGACCAGTTCACGACCTTTAGTGGCCGTGCTGTGGAGGACCGTCTGTGCCGAAAGCTCCCACCAGATGACGGAGCTTGTCGGGATTACGAACTATATAGATCGCTGCGATGCGGCCATCGCGCACGTCGAGCGCGGTGGTCTGCAGCACGTCGCCACGATCGATACTGATGTAGCCGGGCAGGCCGTTGATCGTGGCTGTCCGCAGGAGCGTGGGCGCTGACGTGTACTTGCGACGCAGCCCGGCGAATAGGCGAAGCGCTCGTTCGAGCCCACGCACCACATTGCGGAAGGCAATCACCTTACCGCCACCGTCGGAATGAATTTCGACATCCCGAGTCAGCAGTGCGGACAATGCGACTGTGTCACCGTCGCGGGCAGCAGCGAAGAAGGCGCGCGCGATCCGATCGGCCTCAGTTGCCTTAACCGCGAAACGCGGTCGCGCATGCTGAACGTGCTTGCGTGCGCGCGAGGCAAGCTGCCGGACGGCGGCTGGCTCGCGGCCCAATGTGGTCGCGACATCGGTGAGCGCCATATCGAACACGTCGTGGAGCAGGAACGCAGCACGCTCCAGAGGGGACAGACTGTTGAGTTGCACTGAGAAGTGACCCGGGAGGGTTATAAGTTTTCACTGAGAATTGACCCATGTTTTCCTCGCCCCTGGCTGACAGTCAGGAGGCATCGGAGTGATCGACATGGACCTACTCAGTGTGATCCGCCGCTGGCATTTTCGGCAAGGCATCCCCATTCGCGAGATCCGGCGGCGGACTGGATTATCGCGCAACACGATCCGCAAATATCTGCGCGATGACGCGGTGGAGCCGACGTTCAAGGTTCCCAAACGGCCGAGCAAGCTTGATCAGTTTGCAGAAAAACTGACGACGTGGCTGCGGGTGGAATCTGGCAAGTCGCGCAAACAGAAGCGAACAGCCAAGCAGCTACATGCAGATCTGGTTAAGCTGGGCTACGAGGGATCATACAGCCGTGTTGCCGCCTTCGCCCGCTCGTGGAAGACCGAACGCCAATATGAAAAGCAAACCAGTGGGCGCGGCACATTCGTACCGCTGATCTTCCAGCCCGGTGAGGCCTTTCAGTTCGATTGGAGTGAAGATTACGCCCTTCTGAATGGCCGGCCTACCAAGCTGCAGGTGGCCCATACCAAGCTCTCCCACAGTCGGGCGTTCATCACGCGAGCCTATCTGCTGCAAACGCACGAGATGTTGTTCGACGCACTGACGCAGGCCTTCCGGGTGCTGGGCGGCGTGCCTCAGCGTGGAATATTCGACAATATGAAGACGGCTGTAGACCGGATCGGCCAGGGCAAAGTCCGACAGGTCAATGCGCGGTTCGCTGCCATGGCCAGCCACTACCTGTTCGAAACGGATTTTTGCAATCCGGCCTCAGGCTGGGAGAAAGGTCAGGTCGAGAAAAACGTTCAGGATGCGCGTCGACGGTTATGGCAGCCAATGCCCAACTTCCCAGATCTTGATGCCCTCAATGCCTGGTTGGAAGAGCGGTGCATCGCACAATGGGGAGAAATCCAGCATGGCGTCCTCCCCGGCACAGTTGCCGATGTGCACGCCGTTGAGATTATCAGCCTGATGCCGATGGGGCGGGCCTTCGATGGCTTTGTCGAACATACCAAGCGCGTGTCGCCGACCTGCCTGATCGCGTTCGAGCGCAATCGCTATAGCGTTCCTGCATCCTTTGCGAACCGGCCAGTGAGCCTGCGGGTCTATCCTGATCGGTTGGTCATCGCGGCCGAGGGGCAAATCTTGTGCGAGCACAACCGGATTATCGACCGTTCTCACCAGAAGCCGGGGCAGACGATCTATGACTGGCGGCACTATCTGGCAGTTGTTCAGCGCAAGCCTGGCGCTTTGCGCAATGGGGCGCCATTCCTCGAAATGCCCGAAGCCTTCCGGCAACTGCAGGGGCATCTGCTCAAGCGGCTCGGTGGTGACAGGGAGATGGTCGAAATCCTCGCCCTTGTTCTACAGCATAACGAACAGGCTGTGCTCAGCGCCGTCGAACTGGCCCTCGAAGCTGGGGTGCCGACCAAAACCCACATCCTCAATGTTCTGCACCGCCTGATCGATGGCAAGGCTCCACCGGCATCCCCAATCGATGCCCCGCAGGCCCTGCGCCTCGCCCAGGAGCCTGTTGCCGATGTCGAACGCTACGACACGCTGAGGGCGTTACGCCATGCGTCATGATCCGGCCAGCGCCGCTGTGGTTGTCATGCTACGTGGCCTCAAAATGTATGGCATGGCGCAAGCCGCTGGTGATCTGATCGAGCAGGGCGCGCCAGCCTTTGATGCTGCCGTTCCGATCCTCTCACAGCTTCTCAAGGCGGAGATGTCCGAGCGGGAGGTCAGGTCCATTGCTTACCAGATCAAGGCAGCCCGGTTCCCGGCCTACAAGGATCTGGCAGGCTTCGACTTTGCCGTCAGTGAGGTCAACGAGGCGCTCGTGCGTCAACTTCACCGTGGTGACTTTATGGATAGCGCCGACAACGTCGTACTGATCGGCGGACCAGGCACCGGCAAAAGCCACATCGCGACGGCTTTGGGCGTCCAGGCGGTTGAGCATCACCGCAAAAAGATCCGCTTCTTCTCCACCGTCGATCTGGTCAATGCGTTGGAGCAGGAAAAGGCCGCAAACAGAGCGGGCCAGTTGGCCGAGCGTCTGTTGCGCCTCGACCTCGTCATCCTTGATGAGCTGGGATATCTACCCTTCAGCCCTTCAGGCGGGGCCATGCTGTTCCATCTGCTCAGCAAACTCTATGAGCGGACCAGCGTTGTTATCACCACCAACCTGAGCTTCAGCGAGTGGTCCAGTATCTTTGGCGATGCCAAAATGACCACCGCCCTGCTGGATCGCCTCACGCATCATTGCCATATCCTTGAAACCGGCAATGACAGCTTCCGCTTCAGAGCCAGTTCCGCCGCCCCAAAATCCAGAAAGGACAAATCACCCGCTTGACCCTGCTCGTCGCAGGCAGTACATCATCCACGCCCACCCGGGTCACTTCTCAATGAAAATCCCGGGTCACTTCTCAGTGCAACTCAACATCATTGTTGTCTGGTCTCCATGGCAATTTCACTTCGTGTCGTTGAAGCGCTGCTCGGCGGCTTCCATCCACTCCCTTTCCTTTTCTAGGCGCAGCACCCCCTCCAGATCGGCCGGGCCCGCCGGCGGCACGCTCCACACCACAAGCGCCAAAAACCCGAGGAGCACCCCGCATGTGGCGATGAAGCCAAGGGCAACTTCCGCACCATCGCGCCAGGTAGGTACGCGCACGGGGGTATGGCTGTCGCTTAACCCAAGCGCTTCTAGTTCGTCGGCGTAATTCCTGAATGTCTCGGCGCCGTCAGCGAGGGCTCGACGCAGGCTTTCAGTTGAATCGCCAGCACCGGGATCAAAGTAAATGCGCTCCATCCGGGAGGAGAGTCGGCGCAGGATCAACGCATGTTGCAAGATAATCTCGCGAGGTGTCTGCGATGCGGGGATTTCATGCGTTCGCATATTCCCCTCCTGTTTCGACTGATGGAGGGTAAGTTTCCAAAGCGTTGTGCCGGATTTGTCGCATTGGGGAATGCCTCATTTCAAGGGTTCCGGTGCTGAGAAATTGGTTCGCGTATGAAGATTACCGGCGCGCGAGCGGTGAAGATCGATCCCGCTTCCATGCCTCTCGCTGAATGTCATTTCGCGGCTGACAGTCTCGAACGTGGTTGTGCTGCCGAAATATTTTTCAGGGCCGTGCCACTTGTCACCTTCGATGACCTGCATTCGGTATGTGCCTGGCGGGACAGGGATCGTGACTTCGTCGCCACGACGAACGTAGACGGAAATGACATGGGTTTCGGTCGCCGGATCATAGAGCTGGATGACGGCGTTCCCCATGTCCGTCACGACCTTCAGGCTCGAGGTCGCCGAACGCGGATCTATGGAACGATTGACTGTGACGCTGCCGCTTTCGGGAAACGGGATCTCGACGTCAGTGTCAGGAATCCATCCGCTGCGCTTCATGTCGCGCCACATGGGAATGACGTAAGTGAGAAGGCAAAGGATGGGGATGAGGCCGGCGAGGGCACTGCGCCATTTCACCCCGCCATTGGATTTCGGCCTCCAACGGTTCTTTTGATAGTCAAATCCTTGGTTCTTCTCAGAGAACCAAAGGCCGTCACGTTCGCTGCGGCCCTTCTTGTCGTTCCAGCGGGTGCCGCCAAGCCCTCTGCGCTTTCGGTAGCGATCGCGCATATAGTCGCGATCATCGATTCCCATTGTGGCCGCCCTTGTTGATGGCTGAAAAGGGAGGCATCAGCAGCGACGACACTGCCTGATGCACCTCCTCGAAGCGGGGTTGGACGGATCGGCCAATGCGAACGGTTCGATAGCCCGCGTGGCTAGTCATGGCATCGCGAGCGCGATCGCGAGCCCCGTTGTGGCTGTAATCATCGACCTCGATCAAAGCGAGGATCGCGCCAGTCGCCCGGTCCTGCGCGACGAAATCAACGATCTTCTGGGAGAACGCATTGCGATCGGAGTGACGGGCCTTGCGCAATGGGTTTGCGGGTGCCTTGAGCAACGCCCCCATCGCCACCTGGGCGTGAATGCGACAATGGGGCAGGGCCCGTTCGAGCGCGATGAGCATCGCAGCTTCACGCTTGGTCAGAAACGGTTTGGAAACTGGCTTTGGCGCTGTGTTTATGCTCGTCAAAGCCTTCAGCAGCCCTAATGCCACCACCACCAGGATGAGCATTGCGATTTTGGTTTCATCCATGATCGCTGTCCTCCTTTGCAAGGGAGGTAGCAAATTCATTGGGCAGGCTTTCACGGTTCATAGGTCAAGTCCCAGGTTCTTCTCCGGCAGCCCCGGAATTTGGCCGTCATCACGGCCAGGCATCGGCGGAATGCCGGTGAGATCATCAATGGTGGTGTCGACGATGCCGAGCCCATCCCCCTCGAGGTGATCCAGCAGTGCTTGCCGGAGCGGATCGGCGTCTTCCTTGTCCTGCGCGGGGGCAGGGGGCTCATCAGCGCCGGGGTCGTAGATCTGATCGGCACTGGCATCGAAGGTGGAATAGTCAGTCTCCGATGGCCCCATCGGAGGCAGGTCATCCAAATCCATTGTATCGGAACCGGACAAGCCGTTCTGGCTCGTCTCCACTTCGCCGCGTCCAGCGGCCGCGTTCTCGTTGCCATCGCTGCCAGTGCCGGCGCCGCCGTCCTGCGCATCGGCTGCGGGCATGGGGGGCAGGTCGCCCAATTCAGCGGTGGCATCGCTGCCAGCGCCGTTCGGCGCGCCACCGGCACCGTTCTCACGCTCGAGGACATCGAATGCGGCGGTAAGTGCAGCGTCTGCCGCTTCCTGCCTGGCATCGACACCATCGATGTCCAGCTGCCCGGTGCTTTCCAGAGAGGAGGTCTTGTCGCCGGGATTGGAGTTCAGGCGCCATTCCAGCTTCTCGCGGTCATCGACGATCATGGTGAGGCCGTCGCGCACACGAGTTACTAGGACGTTGAATAGGCGCTGGTTTGAGAGGTTATGCTCATAGGAGAGCATCACGCCGATCCCCTTATCGGCCGTGACGCCTTGAGCCATGTGCATATTGAGGGCGTAGGCGAGGCCGATCCTACTGAGCATGGGATCACCGCGCTCGAGTGTCAGGCGCTCGTTATTCGCGGTTTCGACGGTGACGCTCCCGCCCTCGATGGAGACGATCTTTGCCAGTGCAGCATTGTCCAAGCCGCGGTCCTTGTCGTTGGTGGTCCAGCGGATTGTGTCGCCTTCATAAATTTTGAGCGTTTCGAGGTTGGAGAGTTCGAGACGGCTACGGGTGATGCTGGGATCGATCTTTTGGGGATCGAAGCGCAGGTTGCGCCCGTTGGGGCCCGTCAGTTGGACCTTGCCGTTGTCGAATATGCGGCTGACCTGATACTGCCCGCGGCCTAGCCCGACTTCTCGGATTTGCCCCGTTACCGTCAGGGTCTGGCCGACGGTATAGTGATGGGCATAGCGCAACTGCTCGCGCTCTTTGCTGACCCGGTCATGGACCGTGACGTCCAGGCCATCGCCCTTCAGAGTGCCTTCCTGACGCAAACCTTGCTGAATTTCGGTGTTAATCTCGGAACGTGCTTCGCGCCCGGAAACGAAGACGGCCGTAACAGCCCGATCCTCAGCAGAGAGGGCTAACCATGTCTCCGCCGCCTGTGCAGCTGGTTCGGCATGCTCGCTGACATTGTCGCCCAGCACCTTCAGCGCGGCTCCGGCGCGACCCGTGTTTGCAAGCGCAGCGACGGTCAGAAGCTGCTTGTTCTCGGGATTGATACGCACGTTCTGGTCCATGCGCGCCATGGTGATCCCGGCGGCCTGTATCATGGCGAAGGATTTGCCCGCGTCGATCGAGGAGAGCTGTTGACGGTCGCCGACGAAGGCGACCTTCTCGATGCCTAGCGCTTCGGTAATGCGCATCAGCTTGAGCATATCATCGCTTGAGACCATGGAGGTTTCGTCGACGACGACAATGGTTCCGGCCAGTTCGTTACGCCGCTCCTGAGCCCCCGGACTGTTCGGGTCACTGAGGAATCTCTCGTTCTGCCATATGAACGAGGCGATAGTCTGTGCCGAGACCCCAGCCTTTTCCATGTCCTCGGCCGAGAGGTTCTTGGGCACCATGCCCTCGCGCATGTCGCCGACCATCTTGTTCTGGAAGGCGAGGCCGAGGACTTGCTTGCCCTCATCGCGCGCGACGGCAGCGACAGTCTGCAGCATGGTGGACTTACCGGCGCCGGCGACGCCCTGAACGACGACGTAGCGATCCTCGCTGGAAACAATCATGGTGGCGGCAGCGAGCTGCCCCTGGTTAAGTTCACGGGGCGCAGCGGCCTCCTGAAGCCGCGACGGCGCACTGGCGGCATCGACGATGGAGATGCCTTTGCCATTGCCGGCTTCGACGTGATCGAGGATGGATTGCTCGACCTTCAGGGATTCAGGCGTGGTGACAGCATCGACCAACCGACCCTTGTGTCGAATCTCGCCGGATACGAGCTGGCCATTCTTGATCAGCCGATCGATGCGCGCTTCGACATTGTCGATCGTGACGCCCTTGAGGCCAAGATCGAGAGCCGTCTTGGAGACCTGATGGACCTGGAAGGCGGCTTCACGCTGGCTGAGGATGCGGACGGCTGAGGCGACGGCGAGTTGCGCGCGCGCATCGCCGGGCGATCCGGCCAGGCGCGCAATGCCAGCATCGACCAGTGGTTCAGGGGATCGCAGAAGGCCGGATACAAATTCGCGGGCAGTGTTCACCACCTCCAGCATCGCCTTGTAGCCGCGCACGGCGAGGTTTTCCGGCTGCTCGCGTGAGGCCCGTAGAGCCGCCTCCAGGATTTCCTTGCCGTTGAACCCCTGGCTTTCAGCCTTCTCGATCCATTCTTTCACGAGGTCTTGATTGTTCTCTCCGGCGACCTTGGGATCTCGCGATCGCGCGGTGACTTCGCGCATGCCTTGCGTGCTCTTGATGCCGAGGCTTTTCGAGAGAGCCACGATTTCCTCGCGGCGCTGGCTGAAGGCTTCGATCACTGCCTTTGGTACACCGACGATTTCGAAAGTACCGTGCTTGCCCTCGAGTTGGACCTTGTAGCCCAGCTGCTCCATCTCGTTGCGCAGGAAGGCATGGTAGATCGTTCCGATTACCGAATTGTTCTGCCAGATTTTGTCATTGTGCAGAGCTTGCCATGTGCCGTCCGCCATCCGGGTCATGTTGGCGACTACGGCATGGATATGGGCCTGCGGATCACGCGCCCGGCTCGTGTCGTGCTGGAACAGCGCGTAGACGAGGTTGCCGGTCTGGACAGGCACCTTCTTCCCGTCGATGTCCTTACGGGTCTCTGCAAGGTTCTTTTCGACCCAGGCCATCGTCTTCTGGACTGCCTTTAGGTGGGCTCCCTCGGGTCCAAGGATGCGCTTGTCGCCCGCTATATAGGCCATGAGTGACACTGACTTTGGCGCGGAAAAGGTCATGTCGATGCCAGGGCGGCGCCCCTCAAACTGGCGCAGCTGCTGCCCGTTCGGGGTTTCCCCGTTCAACACCTTCTCGAACGCTTCGCGGGTAACGGGCGTGCCAGCGGCGATGGGGCTGTCCTTGACCCCTTCGCCGCCCCATTGGCTCACCTCGCCAGCCTGCTCTGCGGTGTAGTATTCCCCGCTGACCAGATCATCATTGGTGAAATACTTTGCGGCGCCACCAGCGGAGCGAACGGATGCGATGGAGTGCATCGGTCAGTCTCCGATGCCCATGTCTGAATCACCCAGATCGGGGTGATCGTGACTGTGGTTTTTCCCATCGCCGGTGCCGTAACCATCACGCGCTTCGCGGACGCCAAGATCCTCATCGGCAGGATCGATAGGCTGTTGTGTCGCCTCGACAGCGGCGTCTTTATCGGCAGATCGAGACGATATTTCCTGCGCTTCGCGTCGGGCGGTAGAGGTAGAGGGAAGGGCCTCATCACGCTCGGGAGTATCCAGCCCATTATGGCCGTCAGAATTGCCCCTTGTCGCGTCGCCATTTCTATCGCCGTCATGCGCAGTACCGGGTTCCATGCGTTCCAGCGCTTCGCGAGCGTTGGGGTCGCGCCCTTCCTGCTCTTCGCGTTCCTGTTCTGAGGGTTGCGACAGGATATTGGACGCAAGCGCAATTGGGCCTTCGCCTGCCTTCTGCTCCTCTTCGCTGAGCGCGATCTCTTCACCGCGCCCACCGTCATCTCCACCTTTCGGCTTACCCCCACCTCCGCGAACCTTGCCTTCTGGATCGTCCGGCTTGTTCGGGGGACGCCGAATGAAACCTTCCGCGACCTGCGGGTATTGCTGCCACTGAAGACGGACGCGCGCAGCGGGGAAACCGTCAGGGAATTTCACGAAGCCGTGCATCGAGGGCAGGTTCATGATGTCGTCGGGAATGACGAGTGGTTCGATCTGCTTGCGGGGTGTCAGCGTTGATGCGTCGCGGGTGGAATTGTAGCCGTAGGAATAGCCCTCATCCATCTGGCGAATTTCGCGATTGCCGATGTAGCGGGCGCACTGCTCGGCCGTGTCGAGATCGGCTGCGGCGAGCATCAGCTTGGTGCGCGCGAGCGACGACAGGTTGCGGGCGTTTTCCTCGCCGTAGACCTGTACCAGCTTGTCGAAGGAGTGGAGGCCAAGGATCATGGCGCCGCCAAAGTTTCGGGCAGTCTGGAGGCCGTCCTCGATGGCAGGCAGGCGGTGCAATGCACCCAGCTCGTCGAACATGAACCATGTCCGCAAAGAGCGGGTCTTTTTCATGGTCATGAGCGAGTGGATGGCAAGGTTCGACCACAAGGTCAGGAGCGCCTTGTTCATTTCGAGGTCGGTGTACGTGCAGGTGATGAAGAGGATCGAACCGGGGGCCTTGTCGGCGGTGATCCACTGTTTGATCGAGTAGGGCTTACCTTCGTCAGGGAGGAAGCGCAGGGCCTGTGCATTGGTGTTGAAGACGGCACGGATAGATTCCGCCATGCGGGCCGCTTCTGGGGCAGTCAGCGGGTCGGCAATCGTCTTCTGAAGATGGCGGTGGACCTGCTTGAGATCGGCGGTCATCAGGTTGTCCGCGAGGGCCTGATTAGAGGTCTGTCCTTTCTCGATCAGCTTCATGCACATTTCGATGAAGAGGGTACGGGCAGCGAGTGCCCAGAAGGGTTCGGAAGAGCCGCCATCGGAAGGGATCAGCGCAGCGGCGGCGGCAGTAAACTCGCTGTAGGTTTGGCAGTCGTTGAAGATCGACCAGGCCGGGCAACGCACGTCCATCGGATTGAGGATCGTGTCTCTCTCAGGGTCGTAGAACGCCTCGACGTAGGCGCCGGTAAGATCGAACACGACGGCATTGTCTTCGCGCTCACGCATCTGTTCCAGGTGCTTGCGCAGGACAGTGGTCTTGCCGGTGCCGGTGGTGCCCAGCAGCATGGTGTGAGATTGCTCGAGGCGGTGCGGGTAGGGGATGCCGGCGATGTGGTAGGGATGGTGTATTCCAGCTGCCTTGCGAGCCGCGAAGGGGAGGGCGAGAACATCCTTGGCCGACAGGTCCGGGAATAGGTCTTTTGCCTCTTCGACGAACTTGGTTTTGTTGTGCTCGCTGATCTCCTTGTAGAGTAGATCCCGGTCCACCAGCATGGCACCGCGCTCGTGGCGTTCTTCCATGATTTGGCCACCACGTTTGCGAGAAAATTCGACGTACCAGATGGACGCGGGAACGGCGGTAAACGATGCGATCAGGGCTGAGCCGATGATGCCGCGCATTGCCTTGTGCCAGGCGAGGGCAACCTCGGGCACATAGGGCACGTAACCCATATAGGTGTGGCGCACGGAATGGTCTGGCAGTTGCAGGTTCGCCTGCTTCATCGGATCGAGAGCGCACCAGTCCCAGAGCCATGAGAGCATGCGCATGCAGATGAGTTGGAAGTTGTTCTCATCGAGCGTGATGGACAGGATCACGAAGTAGGAGAGCGCGAAGATGCCCAGCCAGAAGACGAAGGGCATTTTAGCACCCTGCAGCCACATGATGACCTGGGTGTTGAGGAGCTGACTTCCGCGCACAAAGTTGCCGTTGTTACGCGGTGTGTCGCCGCGCGCGGAGTGGTGCTTCAGGGGGACGGGCCGACCGTCGTCGCGAATGTCTTCGCGGTCTTTTTTGCCGTCTTTACGCGCCATGATAGCGCTCCATGCGGCGGTTCACTTCGTCCATGACGATCTGACGGTGATCGGGATGATCTTCGCGTATAAGCGTGTCGACTGCAGCCTGAGTGTATTCAGCCAGGCGGGCTATGCGAAGATGACTTTTGGAGAGTGCTTCGACGCCCTCGAGATGCTGCTTGATAATCTCGCGCAGAACATCGGACGGGGTGCATTTGCGGGCAGCAGCCATCTTCTTGAGATGGTTATACTGGTCCGGGTCGAAGCGCATGCTTCGCTGCAAAGCTGATTTAATCAATCCAACCTCCTAGCAGGGAGGCTGGTGGGCATTACGAAAAGCGGCATCCTGCTATCAGATGAGCCGTAGAATAGCAAGACCCAACGGGTTGATATTTCTATGTAAGTCTGTCTGGGTCTGCGCTAATGCACGGATATTGTTAGTTAAAAACGACACAAACCCAACGGGTCGTTATGCGGGTCTGTATGGGTCTTTATTTTATTTCCTCGCAACACATTGTAATATCGCCATAATCTTGCACGCACCGTGCGTTCGGTGTGCTACTGTAGCTGACATATCGTTGTTGGAGCCTCGGTCTGTTCCTGCGTTCGTCTGGTGCGGATATGATTCCGGTTTCCGGTGGGCACCGGGCCGCCGCGAGGCGGAAACGCCGGAGGGAATAGAGCGCTTCGCGCGGGTGAAATGGGCCAGATGGCGCATGATTTCTCCGTGGGTGAAGGGGTGATTTCGAAGGGTTGCCGTAGGGGAGTACGTCGCGGGTTTTCGCATGGCGTGAGAGCGGTTATGGTGGCGGGGTTCAGAGCCGATCAGCCTGACCGAAAGGTACAAGTAATGGCGAAGTCACTGGACGCGGAAATGGCCGCGATCGAAGCCGAGGAACGCAAGCTGGTGGAGCGTCGCAAGGCGCATCAGCAGAAGGTGCGGGAAGCGGCGATCGGGACGGTTGAGAAGGCGGGGCTTTTCAAGCTCCCGCATGATCGACTTGAGCGGATCATGACGGCGGTGAAGACGCTGGGCGTGGATGAAGTGGAGAAGCGGCTTCAGGCTTCAGCCTGAGCCGTTTCGCCACCGAACAAACGACCGATGGCCGCACGGATGGGCTTGCCCATTCGGGCGGCCATTCCTTTTGCGGCGGGCCCCGGCGATGCGTAGCCCTGGCCGCCAGGCCAAGGCGAGCGAGCCGGGTGGGGTCGCGCAGCGGTCGGGACGGCATCAGACAAAAAAAGGGAAGCGCGGCCCTGTAGGGCTGCGCCTCCCGTGCGTAGCGATTCCGGCTCACCAATTGAGCGGATTTTCCATATACGCGGCATAGAGTGCTTCGGATGCCATGTGTATCTCGTGATCGATCTCGATCATGGTGTCGTTGAGGCGGTCTGCGTGGTTGTGGACCGTCTCGCGATCGTCGATCGTCATGGCGTTCCAGTCGATCATTTTGAGGAAGTCGTCGCGGCGGTCATGGATGCGGCAGGCGCTGTGCATTTCGGCTTCGAGCGAGGCGATGCGACGCTCGATGCGGATCTCCTTATCCGACTTGGGGATGAACTCGATCTTGTCTTCGGGGAGGGTAACTGACGTGCTCATAACGCTCACTCCTTAGTCAAAACGACAGTTACGGTCGGACCTTCGGGGCGCGGTCGGCGATGCGTAGCCCTGGCCGTCAGGCCAAGGCGAGCGAGGCGAGACCGCGCGACAGGTGAGGGACTTCACCGGGCGCTATGACCAGACCATTCGAAGTGCGCAGCTGGGCGAGGAAATGGCGGCCATCTGGTTGAGCGCCGGCAGGTATCGAGCAAGGCCCGGCTCGGCATCGAGGCGGCTTGCCATGACGGGATCGGCGAGGCTGCCGCGCAGCTGCTCGATGCTGATCGTGCCGCAGCTATCGAGGTCGAGGCCGAGCATCGCAAGGATGGCGTAGGCGTTCGAGTTGGAGACGTTCATCTCGGGTGCGGCGTCGGGGTTCGTCGAGAGCGTCACCATGATGTCGGGTTCGTCATCGCGGCGGGCGATGCGCAGGCGACGGCCAAGGAATTGGGCGGTCTCGATCAGGGCGATCGCGTCGACGTCGAACGTGAAGTGACGGGCGATCATGGCGATCGGCATCATGGCGGTGCGGGCCTCCCATGCGAAGACCTGTTCGTCGAGCGAGCCGTAGTCGTGGATGATGAGGTCGAGGCCGTAACGCTCGCCGTATTCGGCGAGGGTTTCGCGCAGGGCGCCCATCTGGAGGGCGTCGATCATGACGGGGCGCAGGTTGTCGGTTTCGGCGTCATCTTCGATGCGGAACGTGATGCTCATCTGAACCTCCTTCGTTAAACTGGCCTCGTCTCTCCCTCTCTCCTCCAGTGCCGATCCGGCGACGGATCGTGGGCGCAAAAGGGCGCACTGGGTGAAAGGGCGAAATGACACCAGAAGGGGCAGGGCAGGGCGGTCCCGATGGTCCTGATCCGGGAGCCGCGGCGCTGGCAGACCGGCGCGGATCTGTGTTCATGCTCGCGGCAGCAGCGCGCGCCGGGTTCGATGCCCGGCGCGCGCTCCCCCGCCCT
>FWWL01001677.1_pt1 | contig 50989 bp, 50 predicted proteins | sample 2228331 | NCBI WGS metagenome assembly FWWL01 (sample SAMEA103939775, study PRJEB20133) | metagenome | reverse complement strand
ATGCTCACCCGCCTCTGCCTGGCCGCCGACCTGCCTAAGCCAAAGCTGGCCATTGCCGACCTCGACCTGCCCAACGCCTTTGCCGCCGGCCGCGACCCGAAACACTCGGTGGTCGTCCTCACCCGGGGGCTCCTCGAGCGGCTCGAGCCCGAAGAAATTGAGGCCGTCATTGCCCACGAGCTCAGCCACATCCGTAACCGGGACGTCCTGGTAATCACCCTGGCCACATTCTTCTCGCTGGTGGCTTACTACGTCGTCAGGTTCGGGCCGTACCTGACCGGGGGCCGGCGTCGGCGCGACGCCGGCAACGTCTTCATTGCGTTCATCGTTGCCCTCGCCGTCTGGCTCATCAGCATGCTGCTTATCCGGGCCCTTTCCCGGTACCGGGAGTATGCTGCCGACCGGGGTTCGGCCTACCTTACCGGCCGGCCGATGGCCCTGGCCTCGGCCCTGGTGAAGATCTCAGACGAGGCCGTCCGGCTGCCGAAAGAGGACCTGCGGACGATGTCGGCCCTTAACGCCCTGTTTATCTTCCCCCTGCGGGGCGGGGGCATCTTCGAGCTTTTCTCCACCCACCCCTCCCTGGAGAACCGGCTCCGGTACCTGGAGAAGGTTGCCCGGGAGCTGGAGCGGCCGTGAAGCGGCTCTTCGACGTCCTTTTCGGCCGGACCCTGCCGGAGCCGGCCCGAACCGAGAAGCTCTTTGCCCTGGCCACGGCCTACGTCGAGCTCCAGGAGGATTACGGCCTGACCAGCACGGGCCGGGCCGGCATTGCCTACCGGCCGGTCGAAAGCTCCTTTTTCGACGAGGCCCAGGAGGAGCTAAGGGGCGTCTTAAAGATAAGCGGCCGGGAGACGGGCACGGCCGTAGCCATTCGCAAGGACACCTACGGCTACGAGTGGGTCGTCTTTTCGGACCGGGAGTTCGAGGACCTGGTTTCAACGGCCCACATCGTCGCCCGGATCCTCGAAGACCACGGCTTCGGCCCCCAGGTTCTGGCCGCCGTCTTTGAATTTACCGACCGGAACGGCCGCCGGCTTTACATCATTTACAACTACAAACGGGGAAGCTTTTACCCGTTCGTGCCGCGGCCGGGGCGGAAAGACCGCGACGTCGCCTATGAGCTCAGGCTGAAGGCCCTGCTGGCCGGTAAGCTACCCCTCGAGGCGGACCTGAGCCGCTGGTTCCCCCTCTGGGACCCGCCCCTTGACCCCGGGCCGGACCTCCCGGCAGATTCCCGGCCGGGGTAGGGCCTTGTCCGGGTTGAACCGTCCGGCCGGGTCGAAGGCCCGCTTAACCTTGCGCATGGCCTCCAGGTCGGCCTCGTCAAAGATGAGCCCCAGGTAGTCCCGCTTTTCGAGGCCGATCCCGTGCTCGCCCGAAAGGGTTCCCCCGGCCTCAACCGCCAGCCGCAGAATCTCCTCGCCGGCGGCCAGCACCTTTTCGAACACTCCGGGCTCCCGGGCGTCGAAGAGGATGTTCGGGTGGAGGTTTCCGTCGCCGGCGTGGAGGTAGGTGGCCATCTTGAGGCCATATTCCCGGCCGATGGCCTCGATTCGGGCCAGGACGGCCGGCAGGGTGTGGCGGGGGACGGTGATATCGTGGACATAATAGTTCGGGGCCAGCCGGCCCAGGGCACCGCGCGCCCGCTTCCGCATCAGCCAGAGCCGGTCCCGCTCCTGGGGGGTGGCGGCAAGGTCAACCCGGATGGCCCCAGACTCGGCGAAAATTGCCCGGCAGACCTGGGCGGCCCAGTCGGCCTCTTCTTCCAGGCCGGCAACCTCCGCAATCAGTAGGGCTTTAACCTCGGGCGGAATCGCCTGGCGGAAAGCCTGGCCGACGGCATCGAGAGTTGCCCGGTCCATCATTTCGAGGGCGACCGGGCGGACCCCGGCCAGCAGGGCCCGGTTCACCGCCTCGGCGGCCAGGGTAATGTCGGGGAAAGCTGCGCTCAGGGTCCGAACTGCCTCGGGCCTGGGCAAAAGCCGGACCTCGGCCTCAACCGCGACCCCGAGGGTGCCCTCCGACCCGACGAAGAGGCCGGCCAGGTCGTAGCCGAGGGGGTCGGGGGCTGCCGAGAGCTCAACCTCGGACCCATCGGCAAGCACCACCCGGACCCGACGGGTGTGGTTCGACGTTACGCCGTAGGCCAGGCAGCGGGGTCCGCCCGAGTTTTCGGCCAAGTTGCCCCCGATGGTGCAGGCCGGCTGGCTCGACGGGTCGGGGGCGTAGAAGAGGCCGTACGGCTCGGCCGCCTCCGAAAGCTCCAGGTTGACCACGCCGGGCTCCACCCGGGCGACCCGGGCGGCCGGGTCAATTTCGAGAATACGGTCCAGGCGGGTGAGCACCAGGAGGACCCCGCCCGAAGGCACCGCCCCGCCCGAAAGGCCGGTTCCCGCTCCCCGCGGCGTCACCGGAAGGCCGTGCCGGGCAGCCCAGGCCACCACGGCCCGGACTTCCTGCGGGCTTCCGGGGTAGACGACCACCTGCGGCTCGGCCCACTCGATCGAGGCGTCCGAACCGTGGACGTAGCGGTCGTCGGCCTTTAGCTGAACGTAACGGCTGTCCCCCACGGTGTCGACGAGCCCTCGCAGGGCCTCGGCCGAAACGGTCGTCACGACGTCCCCGGCTCCCGGTATGTGGGTTCGTCAGCATTGTACGGGGACCGCCCGCCCCGGGTCAACCGCATGTATCTGCCCTTCGGGTAGTGGCGAGATTGATAGTTAGCAATCCGGCCGACAGCTGAGGCCCGGCGCGGTTCGGTTGGACAGCCGGTCGGTCGAGACAACCGATAGGGCAGCCGAAGGACTACATTCCCGCCGGGAACGCCAGCTCCTGGTGGACAGGCGCTGGTCCGCTCGGCCGGTGAGTCCGATAAGATTGGGGACACGGCCTTGCCGGAGACCTCCGAGGCTTAAGGTCTCTTTCCGTGGGCTTAAGCAGTTTGTTCGGAAAATTTCCGGCACAACGTTGCAGGTCGCTGAGCCGTACTGCTCTGAACTTTTGCATACCCTGTCAGGCCGTGTCCGGTGGTGCCGGTCCTGGTGGCTGCACCTCTTACTTCCGCGCGGCTAAACGTTCGGCTGGTGGCCGGTCGTTTACCGGCGGAGGACACGGCGCTTCCGGGTCGGCTGACCGGGGACTCACGGCTGCATCGGGCGAATCGACGATAAGGCCCGGGGGTCCGGGCTGGTCGGCCTCGGGGCATTGTTTGGGGGCGCTGAGACCGGCGGCTGGCTCCGGCCGGACCTGCAGTGGGCGGCGGCCACGGTCGAGCGGGCTCCGCTGGCTGGAGGGCCGGCGCATGCCCCCCAGGATCATCCCATAAATGACAGCCGGACAAGCTTAGTTAGCTTGTCCGGCTACTATATCTTGTGGTATCTGGGGCTTTTGGCCCCGGTATTTTGTGGGCCGCGAGGGACTCGAACCCCCAACCCGCTGATTAAGAGTCAGCTGCTCTACCTGTTGAGCTAGCGGCCCGGTTATGACCGGGACCGGACACAGGCGCTCAGCCATGCCCAGTCCCGATGAATATTATACCACTCTAAGCGGGAGACCCACCCACGGCGGCGGTCCCTGACAGGACGGGGCCGATTGTCCGGGGCCCCCGCCGGCCGGTATACTCTGCGAGGGGATGGATCTGCTCGCCGACATTCTTGAACCCCTCGACCCGGCCCAGCGCCAGGCCGTAACCCACCCGGGCGGCCCCCTCCTCGTCCTGGCCGGGCCCGGCAGCGGCAAGACCCGGGTGATAACCCACCGGATCGCCTACCTGGTCCGTTGCCTGGGTGTTCCCCCGGACCGGGTCGTGGCCGTTACGTTTACCAACAAGGCCGCCGGCGAAATGCGGGAGCGGCTCGAACGGCTCATCGGGGCCGAACTCCACGACCTCTGGCTCGGCACCTTCCACCGGGTCTGCGGCCGCATCCTCCGGGTCGACGGCGATGCCGTGGGCCTGCCCCGGGACTTCGTCATCTACGACACCGACGACCAGCTTGAGATCCTCAAGCAGGTCCACAAAGAGATTGGCTGGGACGAACGGCTTCTCAGCCTGCGCCACCTGCTCGCCGAAATTTCGTCGGCCAAAAGCCAGCTCATCCCGCCGGAGTATTATCAGGGCCGCAACCGCCTCACGCCCGGGGCGGTGGTGGCCCTCATCCGGCAGGCGTACGCCCGCTACGACCAGCTCCTCCGAACAAACCTGGCCGTGGACTTCGACGACCTGATCAAGCTCACCGTGGAGCTCTTCGAATCCCGGCCCGAGATTGCCCGCAAATACCAGCAGAAATTCCTGCACATCCTCGTCGACGAGTTCCAGGATACGAACGTGGCCCAGTACCGGCTGGTCCGGCTCCTGGCGGCCGGCCACCGGAACCTCTGCGTTGTCGGCGACCCGGACCAGTCGATTTACAGCTGGCGCAACGCCGACATCCGGAACATCCTGGGCTTCCGGGACGACTTTCCGGACGCCACCGTCGTTTACCTGGACCAGAACTACCGTTCGACGGCCAACATCCTGGCGGCCGCCGAGGCGACGATGCGGCCGGTTCGGGCCGCCCGGGGGTTCGACCGCCGGCGCCTCTGGACCCGCAACCCGGAGGGCCCCGCCCCGGTCATTCTCGAGGTGGGAACCGCCGAGCACGAAGCCCGCTACGTCGCCGACGAGGTCGAGCGGCTCATCGGCGAGAACCCCCACTACGGTTACCGGGACTTCGCCGTGATGTACCGGACCAACGCCCAGTCCCGGGCGTTCGAAGCCATTTTCAGCAACTACGGCATCCCCTACCGCCTGGTCGGGGCCGTCCGGTTCTACGACCGCAAGGAGGTCAAGGACCTGATCGCCTACCTGCGCCTCCTGCGCAACCCGGCCGACACGGTCAGCCTCCAGCGGATAATTAATGTCCCGCCCCGGGGCATCGGCCGCCGCACGGTCGACGCGCTGTTCGCTGAGGCCGCAAGGCGGGGGGTGCCACCCCTCCGGCTGATTCTCGAGGAAGATTTTCGCGAACCCCGGGCTGCCCGGGCCCTGAACACCTTCGCCCAGGTCTACCGCGACCTGAAAGAGCAGGCCGAGCAGCTCCCGGTCAATGACCTGCTGGATTACCTGATCGAACGGGTCGACTACCGGGACTATCTGCTCGCCGACGACGTCTCGGGCCCGGACCGGTGGGACAACGTCCAGGAGCTCCGAAGGGTGGCGGCCGAGTTCTCGGACCTCCCGCCCGCCGCCGGGCTGGCCGCCCTGCTGGAGACGGCCGCCCTCGCCACCGAGCTCGATACGGCTGACGGGGGCAACGCCGTCACCCTGCTCACCCTTCACGCTGCCAAGGGTCTGGAGTTTCCGGTGGTTTTCCTGGTCGGCCTCGAGGAAGGGCTCCTGCCCCACTTCCGGTCAAGCCAGAGCGAGGCCGAACTGGAGGAGGAGCGCCGCCTCTTTTACGTGGGGATCACCCGGGCGAAAGAACGGCTCTACCTGCTCTGGGCCCGCCACCGGGACCGGGCGTTCGGGGAGGCCGGCCGGCCGTCCCGATTCCTTGAGCCGATCCGGCGGCACTTCACCCGGACCGAACCGGCCCGAGCCGAGGTCCCGGTCGGACCCCCCTTTCGGGCCGGCGACCGGGTCGTTCACCCCCACTTCGGCGAAGGCACCGTCCTGGACTGCATTCCCCTGCGGCCCGGCAATGACTTCGAGGTCTGGGTGGCTTTTCGCCGGGTCGGGGACAAGCGGCTGCTCTACAGCATCAGCCGCCTCAGCCGGGTCGAGGCTTAGCCCGACCGGAGCCAGACCGCCAGGGTGAGGGCCGCCAGGATGACCCGGTAGGCGGCAAACGCCCCAAGGTTGTGGCTGCGCACGTAGCGCATGAGAAACCCGATCGCCAGGTAACCGGTTACGGCGGCGGCCACAAGGCCTAACAGGCCGTAGACCCAGGCGTCATGCCCGGCAGCCGACGCCCGGATAAGCTCCAAAAGCTTCTTCCCGCCGGCCCCGGCGATCACCGGCGCCGAGAGCAAAAACGCAAAGCGGGTCGCCTCCTCCCGGCGCAGTCCCAGCAGGCGGCCGGCGGTGATAACTATGCCGGACCGGGATACGCCCGGCACCAGCGCCACGGCCTGGGCCAGCCCCAGCACCAGCGCCCGGCCGGGCCCCACCGACTCGAGGCCGGCCCGCCTGGGTCCAACCACATCGGCCACCCAGAGCAGAACCCCGAACCCGGCCAGGTTGGCGGCGATGAGAACCGGGTTGCGGAAGTCGGTCTCGACCCGGGATTCAAAAAGCCAGCCCAGCACCGCCGCCGGAATGGTGCCGACCACGATGGCCAGAGCCAGCCGGGCGGCAGCCGGGTCCTTGCGGCGGACGTCCGGCCGGAAAACGGCCGCGGCCAGGTGCAGGAAATCCCGGTAAAAATAGGCCAGGACGGCCAGCAGCGTCCCCAGGTGGACGACGGCGTCGAATGTCAGCCCGAAGCTTTCCGGGTCCAGGCCCAGAAAATGCTGGGCCAGGACCAGGTGACCGGTGCTGCTTACCGGCAGGTACTCCGAAACCCCCTGAATGACGCCGAGTAAGAGGGCGTACCAGACCTCGGCGGCCACCGCCTAGATGCACCGGCCCCCGTCGACTTCCAGGCAGACCCCGGTAATCATGGCGGCTTCGTCCGAGGCCAGGAAGAGCACGGCCGCGGCCACGTCCTCCGGGGTGTTGAGCCGACCGAGGGGGATTGATTCCAGAAACTTCCGCCGGGCTTCCTCCGGGTTGGCGGTCCCAAAGAATACGGGCAGCATCGGCGTATCGGTCGCAACCGGGGCGACCGCGTTGACCCGAATGCCGTAAGGGGCCAGCTCGAGGGCCAGGGCCTTCGTGAGGGTGATAACGGCCCCCTTCGAGGCGGCGTAGGCCAGCATCCCGGGCCGGGGCCGGATGCCGGCGGTCGACGCCGTGTTTATGATCACCCCCCGCCCCTGGGCCCGCATGACCGGGATCGCATAACGGCAACCGAGAAAAACGCCCCGAACGTTCACCGCAAAGACCCGGTCGAAAAGCTCCGTGGGGATCGCCTCGGCCGGGGTCGGGGCCATCGGGATCCCGGCGTTATTGAACAGGACGTCGAGCCGGCCGAACCGGTCGACGGCCGTCTGAACCATCCGTCCGCAGTCGTCCTCACGGGTTACGTCCGCCCGGACAAAAACCCCCTCCCCGCCCAGTTCTCCGGCCAGGCGGGCGGTCTCATTGCCGCCGGTCTCGTTCAGGTCGGCCACAACCACCCGGGCCCCCTCCCGGGCAAAGGCCAGGGCGGTGGCCCGGCCGATTCCGGACGCGCCGCCGGTAACAACGACAACCTTCTCCTGAAAGCGCATCGGGGCTTACTCCTGCTCCCACAGGTTGATCAGGCCCAGGGCGATCACCCCCATGGCCCGGCGCATGTCTTCAACCTCGACGTACTCGTCGGGCTGGTGGGCCAGCTCCAGCCGGCCCGGCCCGTAGGCGATGCAGTGCTCGATTCCGCCGATCCGCCGGATGTGCTTGTGGTCGTAGGTGCCGGGGCTTGCCACCAGGGCGGCGTCGTAGCCGTACACCTGCCTCACGCCCCGGGCAAAGGCCCGGACGAGGGGGGAGGCGACGTCGGTTATCACCGGCTCCACGACCATCAGGTCCCGCCACTCGTATTCAAAGCCCCTGATTTCGGCTTTAAGCTCGCGCAGGACCTCTTCGACTTCCCGCCGGACCTCAGCCGCCGCCTCCTCCGGGATGAACCGCCGGTCGAAGACGGCCCGGCAGACGTCGGCGACGCAGGGCGTCGGCAGGGTCTGGGTGTCGGTCTGACCGCCAGCGATCCCGTTCACGTTCAGGGTCGGGTGGCGGGCGGCCTCCGGCACCACCGGCAGGGCGGTCCGACGTTCGGCCAGACGGGGTTTCAGCTCCCGGCGGAGCCGGTCAATAAACAGGGTCATGATTTCGATGGCGTTTACGCCCAGGTGGGGCATGCTGCCGTGGGCGACCCGGCCCCTGGCCGTGACCTCAAACCAGTAGACGCCCCGGTGGCCGATGCAGACCCGGTCCGGGTCCAGGGGCTCGGTTATCACCACGAAGTCCGTCCGGCCGGACCGGATGAGCCCCTGCCGGCACAGGTAGGCGACGCCGGCAAACCCGCCGCTCTCCTCGTCGACGGTCGCACTCTGCTCAATCCGGCCCCGGACCGGGTAGCCGGCCCGGCGCAGCGCCTCCACGGCGTAGACCATCGCCGCGATGCCGGCCTTCATGTCGGCGGTTCCCCGGCCGTAGATCCGGCCGTTCTCGATTACCGCCCCGAACGGCGGCCGGGTCCAGCCGCCACCGGCCGGAACCACGTCGAGGTGGCCGTTAAAGTGGACCGTGGGCCCTGGCCGGCCCGAGTCGAGGGCACCGACCACGTTCAGCCGGGGGTACTCGGCCGAGTGTTCGGCCAGGCCCTCGGCCGGCACATAAACGACCTCATAGCCGAGCCGGCCCAGCCACGAGCCGACCAGTTCGGCACACCGGGGGTAATCGGCCCCGGGCGGGTTGACCGTCGGAACCCAGACGAGGGCCCGGCAGAACTCCACCGCCTCGCCGAGGAGCCGGTCGACCTCGGCGAGAACCCGGTCCTCCAGGCCCATGGTCAGCGCAGGTTCTGCGAACGCCGCAGGAAGGGCGGGATATCCAGGTCGTCGGCCGCCTCGGCCGGGATGCGGCCCGGGAAGGTCCGGATCCGGTCGGTCTGCGGCTTCGCCTGGGCCATATCGAAGCCGGTGGCGATCAGGGTGATCCGGACCTCGTTGCTCACCTTCGGGTCGATAACGACCCCGAAGATGATGTTGGCGTCGGGGTCGACCGCTTTGGAGATAACCTCCTGGGCCTCGTGGACCTCCTGCAGGGAGAGGTCCGGCCCCGCCGTGATGTTGAACAGCACACCCCGGGCACCGCTGATGGAGACGTCCAGAAGCGGGCTTGAGATGGCCGCCCGGGCGGCGTCGACGGCCCGGGTCTCCCCGGTGCCCCGACCGATGGCCATGAGGGCGGCCCCGCCCACGCTCATCACCGCCTTGACGTCGGCAAAGTCCAGGTTGATCAGGCCGGGGACCGTTATGAGCTCGGCGATGCCCTGAATGCCCTGCCGCAGAACGTCGTCGGCAAGCTTGAACGCCTCCAGAAGGGTCAGCTTCTTATCGGCCAGGCTCAGGAGCCGGTCATTCGGAATCACGATAAGGGTATCCACGTTCTGCTTGAGGCGTTCGATCCCCTGCTCGGCGACCATCCGCCGGCGGTTGCCCTCCGTGCTGAACGGCTTCGTCACCACCCCCACCGTCAGGGCTCCGACTTCCCGGGCCAGGGCCGCGACCACCGGGGCACCCCCGGTGCCCGTTCCGCCACCCATTCCGGCGGTGACGAACACCATGTCGGCCCCCTCGAGAGCAGCCCGGATCTCTTCCCGGTTCTCCTCCGCCGCCCGCTGGCCGATTTCCGGGTCGCCCCCGGCCCCGAGGCCCCGGGTGATCTTGTCGCCGATCCGGATCCGGATTGGCGCCTGGCAACGAGCCAGTTGCTGGGCATCAGTATTTACGGCGATGTAGTCGACGCCCTTGATTCCCTCCTCGAGCATCCGGTCGATGGCATTGTTACCGGCCCCGCCAACCCCCACCACCTTGATGTTAGCCACGTTCTCGGCCGGCAAGTTATGGCTCCGCATAGACCCTCCTTACCCGTGAAATTTACACCCTTTTATTGTGGCAGAAATTCCCTCAACCAGTCGAGAACCCGGCTGAAGAGCCCCCGGCCCCGGGGCCGGGACCGGCGGCCGGGCCGGCCCTCCTCCCCGTAGCGGACCGCCCAGAGCAAGAGGCCGATGGACGTGGCAAATGCCGGATCGCCGACCTTATCGACCAGCCCCACTGCCCCCATCGGATACCCGACCCTGACCGGCACCTGGAGGTACTGGCGGGCCAGCTCGTCGATCCCCGAAAGCTTCGCCGACCCGCCGGTCAGTACCAGCCCGGCCGGCAGTAGCTTTTCCTTGCCGGCCCGCTGGACCTCCCGGTGAATCAGGGTGAAAATTTCAAGGAGCCGGTCCTGCAGGATCTCGCTTATGCGCCGGCGGGACACCGGGCGCGGGGACGTGGAGCCGAACGTCTGGACCTCGACCGTATCGTCGATGGAGATCTCCTGGGGCAGGGCGTAGCCGTATTTCTGCTTGATCTCCTCGGCCACGGCGTACGGGGCCTGGAGGCCGATCGCCAGGTCCCGGGTGAGCTGGTAACCCCCGACGGGAATGCTGGTGCTGTGCCAGACCGCCCCGTCGGCAAAGATGGCCACGTCGGTCGTACCGCCCCCGATATCCGCCAGCACAACCCCGATCTCCCGCTCCTCCTCGGTCAGGACGGCCTCGGCCGAGGCCAGGGGTTCGAGCACCAGCTCGTCCACGTCGACCCCGAGTTGCTGGAAGCACTGGGTGAGATTGTGGATCGCCGTCGCTGCCCCGGTGACGATGTGGGCCTCGACCTCGAGCCGCAGCCCGCTCATCCCGATCGGGTTGCGCACCCCGTCCTGGCCGTCAACTACGTAGCCGCGGGGAATGATATGCAGGATCTCCCGGTTGCTCGGGATGCTCACCGTCCGGGCCGAGTCGATGGCCCGACTGACATCTTCGGCGGTGATAACCCGGTTCGGGTGGCTGATGGCGACAATTCCTTTGTTGTTTATCGATTCAATGTGGCTTCCGGCGATGCCCACCAGGGCGCGGCTTATCCGCCGGCCCGATGCCCGCTCGGCCTGGTCGATAGAAGCCTGAATCGACTCGACAGCCTCTTCAATGTTCACCACCATGCCGCGGCGCAGACCCCGCGACGGGGCGATACCGACGCCCAGAACCTCGACCTGGTCGTCAGCCAGAACCCGCCCGACGATGGTGCAGACCTTCGTGGTCCCAACGTCGATAGCCGAGATAAACCGCTCCCTCGGCACTAAGCTCCCCCGGACCTGTTTTCCAGGAAAAGTTTTCGTCTAATAATCGCCAGATTATTGAACACCCTGACGCCGAAGGCAACAATCGCCGCCAGGTAAAGCTCCACCCCCAGCCGGTCGGCCAGAAACGTCAGCAGCACGGCCATCAGGGTGTTGCCGACGAAGCCCGAAACAAAAATGCGGGTGTCAAACGCCCCTTCCAAGTCGGCCCGCCAGCCTCCGAGCAGCGAATCTAGCCCGGCGAGAATGCCGACCGCAATGTACCGGGCATACTGGGGCGGCACCACCAGACCGACCAGGCTGCCTGCCAGCAACCCGAGGCCGATCCCGAGCAGGCCGACCCAGACTGCTCCCTTCACCGGCGCACGATACCAAATCGCCCCCCGCGCAGGTCGATAACCCGCGCCCCGGGTTCCCGGGTCAGGACCTCGCGGAGGATGGCCACCCGCTCTTCCAGGCCTTCCCCCTGCCCAAGGCGCCAGACCTGGCCGGTCGGGGTGGTGACCACGAAGCCGGTCATGGCCGCATACTCCACCCGGGCCGGCCTCAGCCCGAACTGGTCGCCCAGGACCTGCCAGAGCCAGACCGCGGTCCGGACGGTGGCCGGGTCCAGCCGGGCCGCCGCCGGGTCGCCGTTTCCCCCGTCAACCAGACGCGGCAGGCCAAGGTCCCCCGGGGCCGGCCGGTAAATGACACCATCCTCATCGACGAGAAACGACTGGGTTCCCCGCTGCCAGACCAGGACCGGTTTCCGCGCTTCGGCCTCAACCCGCACCCGGTTCGGCAACACTCTTGTTATTCTAACCGATTTTATGTCGGGAAAGCGGGCCAGCAGGGCCTTTTCCAGGTATGGCCGGTCGAAGTCCAGCATCGGCTTGCCTTCAAGGCTCAGGGCCGCCCGCACCTGCCCGGCCAGCTCAGGGCTGAGCCCCTGGACTTCGACCGCGGCCACGACCCACCGGGGGTAGAGGGCGAAGACGGCCCCGATGACCACCGGAATCGGGACGAACCAGCGGGCGACCCGCCAGAACCGGCCGAGAAAGCCCGGCCGGCGCCGCCGACTCAGTCGGGCTCGGTCCGCCACCGGCTCCGCTCCTGGTGACGTTCAATCGCCAGGCCGATGAGGCGGTCAACGAGCTCGCCGTAGCTCAAGCCCGCCGCCTCCCACAGCTTCGGGTACATGCTGACCGGGGTGAAACCCGGGATCGTGTTGACCTCGTTAATGTAGAGCCGGCCGGAGTCCCGGCAGTAGAAAAAGTCGACCCGGGCCATGCCGGCCAGGTCCAGTGCCTTGAACGCCGCCACCGAAAGCCGCCGGACCTCCTCGGCCACGGCATCCGGAATCGGTGCCGGAATCAGCAGTTGCGTCCGGCTGTCCTGGTACTTCGCCCTGTAATCGTAGAACTCCCCGGCCGGGACCACTTCCCCAACCCCGGACGCAACCGGGTCGTCGTTGCCCAGGACGCTGCACTCAAGTTCCCGGGCGTTCACCGCCCGCTCGACCAGCACCTTCCGGTCATACTGGGCCGCCCGCTCCACCGCCGGGGTCAGCTCTTCGGGCCGGGTCACCTTGCTTACCCCGACCGAAGAGCCCAGGTTCGCCGGCTTGACAAAACACGGCAGGCCGATTTCAGCCTGGACCCGGGCGAGGACCCCGGCCGGGTCGGCCCGAAAATCCCGGACCAGAAAGTAGGTGTGGGGAACCACCGGCAGGCCCCGGGCCATGAAAACCGCCTTCATCAGGACCTTGTCCATCCCGAGGGCCGAGCCGAGAACCGGGGCCCCCACGTACGGGATACCGGCCAGCTCCAGCAGGCCCTGGACCGTGCCGTCCTCACCGTACGGGCCGTGGAGCACCGGGAAGGCGACGTCCACCTCAAGGACCTCCTCCCCGGTCAGGGACGCCAGGGCCAGTGACCCGGCCGAGACCGGCAGGCCGTGGGCTTCTTCCTCCGGGCGGGCCTCCGGCCGGCCGGGCAGGGCAGCTTCGGGGCCGCCGTCCAGGGCCGCCCAGGCCCGGGCCGGCTCCAGCACCCACCGGCCGGCCCGGGTGATGTAAACCGGCCTCACTTCATAGCGGGCCGGGTCCAGCGCATTTATAATCGAGCGGGCCGAAACGACCGAAACCTCGTGCTCGGCCGACCGTCCCCCAAAGAGGACAAGTACCCTCACCTTGCCCATGTCCTGACCTCCCGCGGCAGTTCCAGGTCGGCGCCGACCAGCTCGACCTCAAGCTCCAGGTCGACCCCGAACCGGGTCTTCACCTCCCGCCGGCCCAGGTCGATTAGAGCCAGGACGTCGGCGGCGGTGCCGTCGCCCCGGTTGATAATGAAGTTGGCGTGAACGGGCGAAAACATTACCCCCCCGATCCCGACCCCCTTCAGCCCGGCCCGGTCGAGCAGCCATCCGGCCGGCGTATCCGGACCGGGGTTCTTGAACGTTGAGCCGGCGCTCGGCTCAAACGGCTGGGTGCGGCGCCGGTGGTCGACGGCCGCCCGGAGCTGCGCCGCCGTTCGGGCGGGGTCTGACCGCCTCAGCCGGAACCGGGCGGCCAGGATGACCCAGCCCGCCGCCTCCCCCCGCCGGAACCGGCTATCCCGGTAGCCCAGGTGCAGGTCAGGGGCCGGCCACTCGGCCCGGCCGTGTTCGGGGTGGAACAGTTCCACAGCCTCGAGGACTTCGGCGGTGGCCCCGCCGAACGCCCCGGCGTTGTTCACCACCGCGCCGCCCACCGTGCCCGGGACCTGAACGGCCCACTCAAGGCCGGTGAGGCCCAGGCCGGCCGTAACCCGGGCAAGCTTCGGCAGGGCCGTTCCGGACCGGGCCCGGACCACCGCCCCGTCGGCGGTCTCTTCAACGGACAGGCCGTCGGTCTGGTTCACAATAATCAGGCCGTCGAAGCCGGCGTCGGACACGACCAGGTTGCTGCCCCGGCCGATGACCCGGTACGGAATACCCCGCCGGTGGGCCTCCTCAACGGCCCGAACCAGCTCCTCGGCAGTCCGGACCTTAACCAGGTAGCCGGCCGGGCCCCCGATGCGAAGGGTCGTGAATTTCCGGAGCGGGATGCCCCGCTGCCAGCCGTTCGGCACCGCGACTTTAGCCCCCATTACCCTGTTTCTTTACCAGCCGGCGGGCGGCGTCGTCAATGTCCCCGGCCCCCATCACCAGGATGACGTCGCCCGGCCGGACGATTTGAGCCAGGACGTCGCCCAACCGGTTCACGTCGTCGACAAAAGCGGCCCGGCCCCCAAGGCGGCCTCGCACCGCGGCGAAGAGGTCCTCCCCCGACGGGTCGCCGGGCCGGCGCACCTCCCGGGCCGGGTAAATCTCAGCCAGGACCACGAAATCCAGCCGTCCGAGGGCCTCGACAAACCCGTCAAAAAGGACGCGGGTCCGGCTGAAGGTGTGGGGCTGGAAGACGCAGACAATTCGCCGGCCCGGGAAGGCCGCCCGGGCGGCGTCAACCGTTGCCCGGATTTCGGTTGGGTGGTGGGCATAGTCGGAGAGCACCGGGACGCCGCAAAAACTGCCGACCGGCTCGAACCGCCGCCCCACCCCCGAAAACCGGCGGAGAACGCCGGCAACCGTGGCGAACGGCACGCCGAGGATATCCGCCACGGCGAAGGCCGCCAGGGCGTTCGCCACGTTGTGCCGCCCCGGCAATGCCGACTCGACCCGCCCGGCCGGACGGCCGTTACGGATAACCTCGAAGCCGGCCCCGCCCCCGGCCCGGAGCCGCACCGCCCGGGCCGTCCAGAAGTCGGCCCGGGCCGGCCACCCTTCGAGGCCGTAGCCGACGACCCGCAGGTCGGGCCGCTCGGCCGCGAGCCGGCGGCCGGCCGGCGAGTCGGTTCCCACGACCAGGGTACCGCCCGGCAGCAGGTTCCCGACAAAGGCGACGAAGGCGCGGTAAACCGCCTCAAAGTTCGGGAAGCAGTCCGGATGGTCGTATTCGATGGTGGTCACCACGGCCACCGCCGGCCGCAGGGTCAGGAAGCTGTAGTCGTACTCGTCGGCCTCAGCCACCCAGTACCGCCCGGACCCGGCCCGCAGGTTGCCTTCCCAGGCGGGAACATCGGCCCCGACAACGCAGGTCGGGTCGAGGCCGGCCGCCTCAAGGACAAGCCCAATGAGGGCCGTCGTGGTGCTCTTGCCGTGGGTCCCGGCGACGGCAACCCCCGTGCCCCCGGCCAGGAGTTCACCCAGAGCCTCGGCCCGCTTCTGGACCGGAATCCCAAGTCGCCGGGCGGCCTCAACTTCCGGGTGCCCGGCGGGCACTGCCGCCGACACGACCAGCCGGTCGCAGGCGCCGACGTGGCCCGGGTCATGGCCGACAACGGTGGGGATTCCTTCCGCTTCCAGCCGGGCCAGGACCGGGCCTGCCACCCGGTCACAGCCGGTCACCCGGTAGCCCCGGGCCCGGTAAAGCCGGGCCAGGGCGCTCATTCCGGCGCCGCCGATACCCATCAGGTGGACCCACTCACCGCCCACCGGCGGCCACCTCCAGGACAAAGTCGGCCAGGGCCCGGGCCGCGTCCGGCCGGTGGAGCCGACGCAGCCCCGCCACCATCTCCGAGCGCCGGTCGGGGTCATCCAGCAGGGCCAGAATCAGGGGTACCAGGCAGTCGAGGCTGTGCTGGCGGACCACCACGACCCCGGCCGTTCGGGCCAGGTATTCGGCGTTGGCCCGCTGGTCAGAAAACTCGCCGGGCACCAGGATCGCCGGCCGCCCGGCCGCCGGAAGCTCCCCGAGGACCGACGCCCCGGCCCGGCCCACGACCAGGTCGGCCGCCCCGTAGGCCAGCTCGATTTCCTCGAGATACGCCTGCGGCACGTAACGGGCCCGCTGCTCCGCCGGGAGACCGGCCCGGGCCGCTTCCGCCCGGGCGTAATCGGCCCGGCCGGTAAGGTGCACGACCTGGGCGCACCCCAGAAGCCGGCCGAGGCCGGCAAAAACCGCATCGTTGAGGGCCCGGGCCCCCTGGCTTCCGCCCATCACCAGGACGGTCGGGAGCCCTTCGGCCAGGCCCAGCGCCGCCCGGGCGGCCGCCGGGTCAACCCGACCGATGGCCGGCCGGACCGGGTAACCCACCAGCCGGGTCCGGGGATGGTGGAGCCGGTGGCGGGCCTCATCGTTGGTTACCGCCACGGCGGCGGCCAGCGGCGCCAGAAAACGGACGGCCCAGCCGGGGGCCACGTCCAGCGGGAAGAGGACCAGGGGTATACCCAGGGACCGGGCCGCCAGGCCGACCGGGACCCCGGCGTAGCCGCCGGTGCTGAGGACCACCTGAGGCCTGAACCCCCGCAGAAGGGTTCTGGCGGCGTAAAACCCCCTGGCCACCGTCAAAACCCCCAGCCCCCAGCCGACCGGCGACCGGCCCCGGAACGGGGCCGCCGGCACGGCCGCGTACGGAATTCCCGCCCGGGTTACCAGCTCGGGTTCCGGGCCCTGGCCGCTCCCGACCACGAGGACGGCCCCGAGCCGGTCACCCAGGGCCCCAACCAGCTGGAGGGCCGGGTAGAGGTGACCCCCGGTCCGGCTGCCCGCTATAACCAGACGCAACTCAGTCCTGGTCAGACCCATCGGTTTTCACCGGACGGTGCCGGGAGATATTTGCGACGATGCCGAGGGCGGCCATCGTCATAACGAGGGCCGACCCGCCGTATGACACCATCGGCAGGGGTATACCGGTCAGGGGGATCAGGTGCATGACCCCCCCAATGTTAAGAAATGCCTGCCCGACGACCCAGATGGTCACGCCCCCGGCCAGGAACATGCCGAACCGGTCCGGCGCATTCAGGGCAACCCGCAGGCCGCGGTAGGCGAGTAGACCGAAGAGGGCCAGAACAAAGAGGCCGCCGATGAGGCCGAGCTCCTCGGCAATTATGGCGAAGATCGCATCCGTGTGGGCTCCCGGAACGTAGGCAAACTTCTGGCGGCTCGCCCCGAATCCCCGACCAAAGATGCCCCCGCTGCCGAGGGCGATGAGCGACTGCACGATCTGAAAGCCGATGCCCTGGGGGTCACTCCAGGGGTCCCGGAACGCCGCAATCCGCCGAATCCGGTAGCCCTCCGCCAGGGCGATGGGTACCACCGCCCCAACCGCACCCAGACCGAGCAGCCCGACCTGGACGGCCGAAAGCCCGGCCAGGAACACCATCCCCAGGGCGATCCCCCCGACCATGACCGCCGTGCCCAGGTCAGGCTGAAACAGGATGAGCCCGACCAAGCCGCCCACCGTCACCGCAAAGGGCAGGGTCCAGCGGACGAAGCCGACCCGCCGGCCGGCCTGCTTCTCGAGCCAGGCGGCCAGGTAGATGATGAGGGCGAGCTTGGCAAACTCGGAGGGCTGCCAGGCGGGCAGCGGCCCGAGCTGAATCCAGCGGCTTGCCCCGTACTGGGTATCGCCGGCGTGCCAGACCAGCACCAGGCCGGCGTAGGCCAGCAGGAGGGCCCAGACCGCCAACCGCCGCCAGAGCCGGTAATCGACCAGATACGCCACCGTGAATGCCACCGCCCCCACGACCAGTGCCAGCCCCTGACGGGTTACGAAGTAATAGGGGTTTCCGAATTCCCGGAGGCCGACCGCAAAGCTGGCGCTGTAAACGGCCATGAGGCCGAACGCGGCCAGGACCCCGACCGCCCCGAGGAGCCACCAGTCGGGCGGCCCCAGGCGGGTGGCGGCCGCCTCCCGGGCGCGCAGGCGCCGCCGCCTTTCGGCCACCGTTTCCCGCCGCCGGGTCTGGCCTAGGGGGAGCTGTTGTGCGCGCGCCATTCGGCTACCAGCCGGCGGAAGACTTCGCCCCGGTGCTCGAAGTCCCGGAATTCGTCAAAACTGGCATGGGCCGGCGAAAGCAGGACCGTGTCCCCCGCCCGGGCCAGCGCCACCGCCCGCCGGAAGGCATCGGCCAGACCGGCCCGGGGCTCATCGACGGGCACACCCGCGGCTGCCAGGGCAGCGTGGAGCTGCGGCCCGGCCTGGCCGTAGGGGATAACGAGCCGGCAGCGCTCCCGGGCCGCCTCAACCAGCGGCCCGAGGGGGAGGCCCTTCGGCTTGCCGCCGGCCAGCAGGACCACCGGCCCCGGCGTCGCCCGGATACCGGCGGCCGCCCGGACGGGGGATGTGGCGATGCTGTCGTTTACAAACCGCACCCCGGCGACCTCGCCGACCACCTCGAGCCGGTGGGGCAGCGGCCGGAACCGGGTCAGGACCCGGCGGATGGAACTTACGGTCGCCCCGGCCAGGTAGGCCGCCAGGGCGGCCGCCAGACAGTTATAAACATTATGTCGACCAGGTAGCTGAAGCTGGTCGGGGTCGGCCAGGTCGACCTCTTCGCCGGCGGCCGTCCGGAGAACCAGCCGGCCGTTATGGAGTCCGGCCCCCGGCCCCCCGGCCGGCCGCCCCAGCCCGAACCAGGCAATCCGACCCGGCGCCGCGGCCGCAAACCCGGCGACCACCGGGTCATCGGCGTTCAGCACGGCCCAGTCGTCGGGCCGCTGCTTTAACAAAATCTGCTTCTTGGCGGCGGCGTACGCCTCGAAGGAGGGGTGGCGGTCGAGGTGGTCCGGGTAGAGGTTGAGCACCACGGCCACCCGCGGCGACGGCGGTCCCAGCTCGAGCTGGAAGCTGCTCAGCTCAAGGACCACCCGGTCCTCGGGCCGGATGAGGGGTAGCCAGTCCAGGAGGGGCCGGCCGATATTCCCCCCGACCCAGGCCGTGAACCCGGTGTCCTCCAGGATCCGGCCCACCAGGGCGGTCGTCGTGCTCTTGCCGCACGACCCGGTTATCCCGACGGTGAAGGCCGGGCACTCCCGGAAAAAAACCCCGGTGAGGGACGAGACCCGCCGGCCGGCGGCCCGGAGCCGGCCCACCCACGGGGCGTCCGGAGAAACCCCCGGCGAAAGGTAAACGACCTCCGCCGGGAGCAGGTCTTCGGCCTCGTTCCGGCCGAGGACCAGCTCGACCGGCAGGTCGGCCACCGCCCGGAGGGCCGGACCCAGCTCGACCGGTCCCTTCCGGTCGGCCGCAATGACCCGCAGGCCCCGGCCGGCCAGGTACCGGACCAGGCTTACGCCTTCCCGGCCGAGGCCGACTACTGCCGCAACTCCCGCAGGGACCTCAGCCATAGCTCCACCGGGTTCGGTTTGACCAGCCGGCGAAAGAGCTTCGGCAGGCGCCGGGGCCGACGCCGCCGGCGGGATCTGAATAACTTACGGGCGACGTAAATCACGGCTACAACCTCAGGTTGCGGGTGGAACGGCCAGGGCCAGGGCCACCCCGACCATGGTCGCACAGATTCCGACCAGCCAGAACCGGGTCGTTACCTGGGGCTCCGACCAGCCCAGCAGCTCGAAGTGGTGGTGGATCGGAGCCATTTTAAAGAGGCGCTTACCCCCGGTCAGCTTAAAGTAAGCGACCTGCAAAATGACCGAAACCGCAACCGCGACGAAGACGAAGCCGACCACGGGCAGCAGGAGCCACTGGCCGGTCATCAGGGCCACCGTTGCCAGGGTCGCCCCCAGGGCCAGGGACCCGGTATCGCCCATCATCAGCTCGGCCGGGTGGGCATTGTACCAGAGAAACGCCAGGATCGCCCCGACCACCGTAAAGCAGAAGGTGACCAGGTAACTCTGGCCCTGCAGGTAGGCGATAATCCCGTAGGCGGCAAAGGCCATCGCCGCCGTGCCGCCGGCCAGGGTATCCAGGCCGTCGGTCAGGTTCACGGCGTTGGCCGTCCCGACGATAACGAAGACCGCCACCGGGATGTAGAACCAGCCGAGGCTGTACGACCCGACGAACGGGATGTGAATCTTCTCGTAGCCGAGGAGGAAGTGGAGCACCAGGGCCGCCCCGGTGGCCAGGGCCGTAAGGAGCAAAAGCTTGACCCGGCCGGCCAGGCCGCCCCGGTTCCGGCCGACGAGGCCCAGCATGTCATCCAACGCCCCGATCAGGCCGCTCGTCACGACCACGGTCAGGGGCAAAAGCATCGACAGCCGGCCCACCAGGTTGAACAGAATCGTGCTGACAAACGTGGCGGCGAAAATCAGGATGCCGCCCATGGTGAGGGTGCCGACCTTCACCCGGTGGCCGGCCGGTCCCTCCTCCCGGATCGCCTTGCCGATACCGTAGCGTCTGAGGAGTCGGGTCACCGGCCGGCCCAGAATCAGGCCGACCACAAACGTAAACGCCCCGACCAGGAGGGAATAAATCATAACCTCGGCGTCCATTAACCCTCTCCCCCCACCAGCGCTTTAACGGCCCGCTCGAGCCGGACACCCCGGGACCCTTTAACCAGAATCCAGTCCCCCGGGCCGGTCCGGGCCCGGGCCAGGGCAGCCGCCTCGACCGGGTCTTCGGTCCAGTAAGTTTCGACCAGGCCGGCTGCTCGGGCCGCGTCCGCCATCAGGGCCGCCCGCTCCCCGACGGCGACCAGGACGTCCAGCACCCGGGCGGCCAGCCGGCCCGCCTCCCGGTGGGCCTCGGCCTCGACCGGGCCCAGTTCCAGCATATCACCCAGGATGGCGGCCTTGCGGCCCGGAAGCTGGCCGAGAAACTCGAGGGCCCCGGCCAGGGAGGCCGGGCTCGAGTTGTACGAGTCGTCCACCACCCGCCGCCCCCCTGCCCCCGGCCGGACCGCCAGCCGCTGGTCGACCGAAACCCGTAAAAGCCCCCGCTCAATCTCGCCCCACCCCACCCCAAGCACCCGGCCCACCGCAACGGCCGCCAGGGCGGCGTAGAGGCCGGCCCGGCCGGGCAGGCCGAGCCGGAGCCGCCGGGACCCGGCCCCGAACCGCACCCACAGGTCCGTGCCGAGCAGGCCCCGGAACGCCACGTCCACGGCCCGAAAATCGGCCGGCTGCTGCCAGCCGAAAGTTACGACCCGGGCCGCCGTCCGCGCCCCGAACCCGGAAACGATGGGGTCGTCGGCATTGAGCACGGCCACCCCGGTGCTCGGCAGGCTTTCAACCAGCTCGGCCTTTGTGTTGGCGATGGCGGTCAGGGAGCCGAGCCGGGCCAGGTGGCTCGGGCCCACCGAGGTGACGACCCCGATTTGGGGCCGGGCGAGGGAGCAGAGAAAGGCGATGTCGCCGGCCTGATACATCCCCATTTCGAGGACGGCGACCTGGTGTTCGGGTTCCAGTTGAAGGAGGGTTAGCGGCAGGCCGACCTCGGTGTTGAGGTTTCCGGGGTTTTTCAGGACCCGGTAGGCCTCCGCCAGGACGGCGGCCACCGCCTCCTTCGTGGTCGTCTTCCCAACACTGCCGGTGACCCCGACGACCGTAATCGATGCCCGCTCCCGCCAGGCGCGGGCGGCCTCCTGGACGGCCTTGAGCGGGTCATCGCAGACCCAGACCCGGGCCCCAAGGCTGACGGCCAGCGCCCGGTCGGCGGCCGAAATCCGGTCGGTAAGCACCACGGTTGCGCCGCGACCCAGGGCGTCGGCAATAAATTCGGCCCCGTGGTGGCTGCTGCCGGGCAGGGCGAGGAACCCGTCGCCGGGCCGGACCTGGCGGGAATCCGGGCGGATCGGCGGGAGCGGCCGGTCATCGGGTTCAGGCCCGATGGCCTCAACCAGGCGCGGCCCGACCAGGGCGTAAAACTCGGAGACCTTCATCGGGGCTTCTCAGTAGGTGGTATACCATAATACGCCAGCGCTTTGCTGGCCACCTCCCGGAAGACCGGCGCCGCCACGGTGGTGCCCCAGGGCACATCCTTGGGGTTATCGATTTTCACCAGGATGAGGAGCCGGGGGTCATCGGCGGGCAGGTAGCCGATGTAGGAGGCGACGTATTTGGTCTTAGAGTAGCCGCTGCCTTCCGGGACCTGGGCCGTCCCGGTCTTTCCGGCCAGCTTGTAGCCCGGAATAATCGCCGTGGGGCTCGACCCCTTGCTTACGGCTTCGACCAGCAGGTTCGTCACCTTCCGGGCCGTCTCTTCGGATACGACCCGGCGGATGGCCGTCGGCTCGAACCGGCGGACCCCGTCCGGTCCCCGGATTTCTTTGACCAGGTACGGCCGCATCAGGGTGCCCCCGTTGGCCACCGCCGCCACCGCCGTGGCCAGTTCCAGGGGCGTTACCGAAAGGGCCTGGCCAAAGGCATTTGTAGCCAGGTCGACCTCCGACCAGGTCGGGTCGGAAGGCAACTTCACCTGCCCCGCCACCTCCGACCGGAACTCCGGGTTAAGCCGCTCGGCAAAGCCGAATTCCCGAATGACCCGGTAAAAGTCGGCCGGGCCGGTCCGGCGGGCCAGGTGGACCGCCCCGACGTTGCAGCTATACCGGATAAAGTCGACCAGGTTAGAGGGGCCCATCGGGGTGTAGTTCCACATCCAGATGGTCCAGGGCCCGACCTTGACGTACCCCGGACAGTAATAGGTCTCGCCGGTGCCGACCCGCCCCGACTCCAAAGCGGCCGCCAGGGTGATGATCTTGAACGTGGAACCCGGCTCGTAAAGGTCGCTGAAGGCCCGGTTCCGGGTCAGGGCCGGCAGGTTCGGGTCGTTCAGGTCGAGCCTGGCCGGGTCGGCGGCCGGGCGGCTCACCACCGCCAGCAGGGCCCCGGTTTTCGGGTCCATGACGATGACGACCCCCGAATCGGCCCGGTGCTCCTTGAGGGCCTTGTCCAGCTCGGTTTCGGCAACCCGCTGGACGTAACGGTCCAGGGTTAGCACCAGGTCGGCCCCGTCCACCGGCGGGTCGACCTGTTTAAGCCCCAGGGGAATCTCGTCGCCGGCCGCGTCCCGCTCATAGTAGACCCAGCCGGTCTTTCCGGCCAGCAGCACGTCGTAATCGGCCTCGATGCCGCTGAGGCCCTGGGCATCCTTGCCGATAAACCCTAAAACCGGGCCGGCCAGCGAACCCTCCGGGTAGTACCGGTACCACTTCGGGTTCAGCACAATTCCCGGCAGTTCCGCGGCCGCAATCCGGTTCGCCACGTCCGGCTGAACGCCTCCGGCCAGCAGGGTCGGGGTTTCAGCTCCCAGCTTTGCCCGTAGCTCTTCCGCCGGCCGCTTTAATAACGGCCCGAGCTCGGCGGCGATACGGTCCCGGGCATCCGCCGCCCCCGGGTACTTCGGGTAGAAGTAAACGTCATAGCTTTGCAAGCTCACCGCCAGGGGATGGCCATCCGACGCCAGGATCGCCCCCCGGCGGGGGATAATCGGCCGTTTGCCCAGCTGCTCCGACCGGGCCAGCTCGGCAAACCGGGCCTGCTCGAGAACCTGCAGGTAGACGAGCCGGCCGGCCAGGGTGCCGAGCCCGGCGAGCATCAGCAGCCCCACCAGGAAGAACCGGAAAACCGGCCGGCCCGGTTCGGCCCGGGTTAAGGCAGTCCCGCCGCGTCGGCGACCAGCAGTCGAAGCCACACCAGCCCGTCCAGCAGGAGTTGCAGCGGGTCCGGCTCGGTGGACTTTTCGACCGGGGCCGCGGCCGGAACCGGTGGGGGCAGTTCGGCCGGGTTCACGAAGAGGCGTTCCTTGGCCTCGGTCAGCTTGAGGCGGGTCCGGGCCTCCCGCTCGACCCGGTCGAGGGACTGCAGGGAGCTAATCTCGGTTTCAACCCGCAGGATCTGTTCCGTCCAGCGGGCCCGTTCGGTCTGGAGCCGCTGGACCTCGTAGCCCCGGGTGGTGACAAGGGTGGTCAAGGTCAAAGAGATCAGGCCCAGGACCGCGGCCGACAGGACCAGGAACGCCAGGAGCCGGCCGGTTCGGAGCCGGATGCCGGCCGCGGCGGTGGCCTGGCGTCGGCGGGGGTAAGTTATTACGGCCATCAGGCTGCCTCCACCACTTTTTCGGCGGCCCGCAGCTTCGCGCTCCGGGCCCGGGGGTTGGCTTTCAGTTCGGCTTCGTCCGGGGTGAGCGGCCGGCGGGTGAGCTCCCGCAGGACGGCGCGGTGGCCGCAGACGCACGTGGGAAGCCCGGGCGGGCAGATGCAGTCCCGGGACTCCCGGCGGAAGAACTCCTTAACAATTCGGTCCTCAAGGGAGTGGAACGAGATTACCACGACCCGCCCGCCCCGGCCCAGGACCCGCACCGCCCCGGCCAGGCCCCGCTCCAGGTTTTCCAGCTCCCGATTCACCGCAATGCGCAGGGCCATAAACGTGCGGGTCGCCGGGTGAATCCGGCCCCGGGTGGTGCCGACGGCCCGGGCCACCACCCGGGCAAGCTCGTCGGTGGTCCGGATCGGCCGGGACCGCACGACCTCCCGGGCGATTCGGCGGGCCCGGGGCTCCTCGCCGTAGCGGCGGATAATTTCGGCAAGCTCCGCCTCCGGCAGCTTGTTGACCAGGTCGGCGGCGGTCACCGGGGCATCGGGGTCGTAGCGCATGTCCAGGGGACCGGAAACCTGGAAGCTGAATCCGGCCGCGGCGTCCTCAAGCTGGTGGCTGCCGACACCCAGGTCAAAGAGCACGCCCCGGGCCGGGACAAACTTCTCCCGGGCCGCCACCTCGGCGATGTCCCCGAAATTGGCCCGGACCAGGCGGACCCTGGGGCCAAACCGGCTCAGCCGTCGGGTGGCAACGGCCAGCGCCCGGGGGTCCAGGTCGAGGCCAAGGAGCCGGCTCTCCGGCCCGGCGGCCTCGAGAATCCGCTCGGCGTGGCCCCCGAGGCCGACGGTGGCATCGATGTAGTCACCCGGACCGGTCACGAGCAGGCTTACCACCTTCTCGACCATAACCGGCCGGTGGGCATACTCACTGTTGTTCAAAGCCGGACCGCTCCTCCCGCCAGCGCTGGGGGTTCCAGACTTCGAGGTAACGGTTCAGGCCGACAATGACGCCGCTGTCCTTCAGGTCGGCGTAGGCCCGGAGGCTCTGGGGAATCAGAATCCGGCCCTGCCGGTCGACGTCGGTCAGGTAGGCCAGCGAAAAAGTCAGCCGCCGGAGCCGCCGGACCTGGGGGTCGGTCAGGTCGAGGCTGTCGAGCCGCTCGGTAAGCTCCGACCAGGCCGACAAGGGAAATACGAGCAGGCAACGCTCAAAGCCGCGGGTGACCACGACGCCGGGCCGCAGGTACTCGCGAAACTTCACCGGCAGGGTGATGCGGCCCTTCTCGTCGATGGCATACTCGTACTCGCCGAGAAACATTACCCGCCCGGACCACCTTCTGGCCCCAATTTAACCACCCTCCACCACTTTGCCCCACCGCCCTAAAGCCTATCACCCCCGCCGGCCCCCCGCCAAGCCGGGTTTTCCACGGCGTTATCCCCGGCAGCCAGAGATGGGGCCGCCCGGCCTGGGTGCAGGCCGGGCGGCCCGTTTCAGGCTCGGGTTCCGGGCGGCTAACGCTCGATGGGCAGGCCCACCACGTTGCCCCACTCGGTCCAGGAGCCGTCGTAATTTTTCACCTTCGGGTAGCCGAGCAGGTATTTGAGCACAAACCAGGTGTGGCTCGAACGCTCCCCAATCCGGCAGTACGCAATCACTTCCTTGTCAGGGGTGATGCCCTGGGCCTCGTACAGCGCCTTTAGCTCCTCAAAAGGCTTGAACGTCCCGTCCTCCCGCACGGCCTGGGCCCACGGAATGTTCTTGGCGCCCGGAATGTGCCCACCACGCTGGGCCGTCTCCGGCAAACCCGGCGGCGCCAGAATCTCACCCGTAAACTCCTGCGGGCTCCGAACATCCACCAGGGCCACATCCGGCCGGTTCAGCCGCTGAAGTACATCCTGCAAAAACGCCCGCAGCCGCAGGTCCGGCTCTTCGGCCCGGTAAACCGTCCGCTCGTACCTGGGAACCTCGGTGGTGAGCAGCCGGCCCTCATCAAGCCACTTCTTGCGGCCGCCGTTCATCAACCGGACATCCTCATGGCCGTAGATCTTCAAAAGCCAGAAGGCATAGGCCGCAAACCAGTTGTTGTTGTCCCCGTAAAGGATGACCGTGGTGTGCTTGTCGATGCCGGAGCTGGCCATCAGCTCCTCAAACTGCTCCCTGGATGCGATGTCCCGCCGGACCGGGTCATTGAGCTGGTTGGTCCAGTTCCAGCCGACGGCCCCGGGGATGTGGCCGGTCTCATAGGCGGTGGTGTCAACGTCGACTTCGGCGATGCGAACGTTGGGGTCATTTAAATGCTGGGCCACCCACTCGGTCGAAACCAGCACCTCCGGATGGGCATACTCGGCCATGGCCTTTACCTCCCGAAAATTGATTTTGTTGAGAAACTTACTGCCATATTATAGCATCGGCCCATTCCGGCCGGCAAGAACCGGCCTTAGGGCAATGCCAGCCGGGCGGCAGAGTTTCAGGCGAGCCCGTGGCGGCGGGCGTAGGTGAAGCCGGCCACCACCCCAACCCAGCAGAGGCCGGCCGCCACGGCCAGGGCCGTCTGCACCCCCCACCGCTCCGCCACCGCCCCGACGAAGGAGCTGCCGATGGGGGTGGTCCCGAGGAAGAGCAGGGTGTAGAGGCTCATGATCCGGCCCCGGAACTCGTCGGGGGCCGTGAGCTGGAGGATGGTCTGGGCGTTCGCCGTGAAGAACACGCTGGCAAACCCGAGCACGAGCAGCAGCCCGAGACTCAGGGCGAAAATCCGGGAGAGGCCCACCAGCAGGAGCAGGACCGAGAAGGCGGCGGCCCCGGTCAGCAGGCGCCGGAGGGTCGGCCGCCGCCGGTAGGCCAGCCAGAGGGCGGCGAGAACCGAGCCGACGCCCATAGCCCCCGTCATCAGGCCGAAGCCGGCGGCGTCGACCAGAACGACGTAGCGGGCCACCAGCGGCAGGACCACCGTGAAGTTGTAGCCGAAGGTCCCGACAAAGGCGAGCAGGATTATAACCGTCAGAACGGCCGGCGTCCGCAGGGCGTACTTGAGGGCCGGGCCGACGCCGGCCGGGGGCGGGCGACGGCCCTCGCCCGCCCCCACGAAGAGGGATTCCGGGTCGATGAGCCAGAGGGCCCCGATGGTGGCCAGGAAACTCAACCCATTTGCCAGGAAGCAGCCGGCAAACCCGACCGTAGCCACCCCGAGGCCCCCGATGCTCGGCCCAAGGATCCGGGAGGCATTGAAGACCATCGAGTTGAGGGCCACCGCGTTCGGCACCTGGGCCCGGCCGACCAGCTCCGGCACGAACGACTGGCGGGCCGGGTTGTCCAGAGCGTTCACTAGGCCCAGAAAGAACGCCAGGGCGTAGATATGCCAGAGCTGGATTACCCCCAGGGCGGTCAGCCCGGCCAGAATCAGGGCCTGGCAGGCGGCGAGGCTCTGGGTCACCAGCAGAAGTTTCCGCTTCGGCACCCGGTCGGCCAGCATCCCGCCGAGGAGGGAAAAGCACAGAATCGGGAGAAATTGCAGGGCGGTGACCGTCCCCAGGGCCAGGGGTGAGTTGGTCAGGGTGAGCACAAGCCAGGCCTGAGCGACCCGCTGGACCCAGGTCCCCACCTGGGATATAAACTGGCCGACCCAGTAGAGCCGGTAATTCCGGACCCGCAGGGCTTCGAAAGCGACGCCAAGGCTGGCTACAAAACGTTCAACCCGGTCCGCCTGCATCTCTGTTAGCCTGGGTTTTCGGGGTCGGTCGGCACCCGCCGGCCTGCCCAGAGTATACAATTGGGGTGGGCTAATTTAATATAGGGTAAAAGGCGATGATCCTGGACTGGTTCTTGCGCAACCGGGAATGGCTTGCCGCCGCCCTGATTTTGGCCACGGGCTTCGGAATCGGCATCTGGGAATTCCTGCGCTGGGTTCGCGGCAACAGGTAAACACCGGCCGCCGGCTGCGCCCCCTCACACCCTCCGGGAGGTAAGTCTGCCGGTTGGCGGAACATCTTTAGAAGATTTTGAGGGCTTTCCGCCGCTTGTTTAGACCGCCTTAAGCCGGATCCCCCGAAAATCCATTCCAGAACGGAGCCCAGACCCCTCCAGGAGGTAGAAAATGGCCGTCAGGGCAAGCCGGCAGTTGACGAAAGACTCCGGCCTTGTTCGTTCGGTGTTGAGGGCCCTGGACCTTCTCGAGCTGCTCGGTTCGGCCCGGGAGCCGGTTGGCATTGTTCAACTGGCCCGAACCCTCGGCCTTCCGCCCAGCACCGCCCACCGGCTCTGTCGCAGCCTGGTTCGGGCCGGCTTCATCGCCCAGGACCCGGCGACCGGCCGCTACACGGTTGGCCCCAACCTGCTCCGGGTAACCGCCGACTGGGGAGCCGACCTGCTCCTCGGACCCCAGGCCGAGGAGGTGGTCCGGCGCCTGCGGGACCAGCTTGGTGAGACGGCCTTTCTGGCGGTTCCCCGGCATGACTCCGCCCTGGTGGTGGCAGTGGCCGAGGCTGAAGACTGGCTCCGGGCCGGCCCCAGGCCAAAGGAGCTCCTGCCCCTTCACGCCACCGCTGCCGGGAAGCTCCTGCTGGCCTATTCGCCGTCCGGCCGGGTGTCGGCCTGGCTCGACCGGTCGGTCCTTCAACGGTACACCGACCGGACGATTGTGAATCCCGAGCAACTGCGCCGCCAGCTGGAAGAAATCCGCAGCCGGGGCTTCGCGACCGAAGACGAGGAGTTCGCCCGGGGAGTCCGGTCCCTGGCCGTTCCCGTCCGCCTCTGGGATGACCGGACCGTGGCGGCCCTGGGCGTGGCCGGTCCGGCCCGCCGGTTTCGGCCCCAGGACTCCAGGCCGATTCTGGACCTGGTGCTCCGGGCCGCCGCCGAACTTTCGGCCGCCCTCAGGACCGGGTCGGCCGCTGCGGTTTTGGGCGGCGACGGGACGGGCCAGTGACCCCCTTTTATCCCGGACGCGGTGGGCCGGGCAGCCGGGGTCGACGTGGCTTCGCCTGAAGCCGGCCTGGTCGGTCCGTGACCAAAAGCGAGGTTAACGTTGCCAAACCTGGGTATTCCTGAACTGCTGATCATTCTGGTCATTGCCCTGGTCATTTTTGGCCCGGGCAAGCTCCCCGACCTGGGCAAAGCCCTGGGCAGCAGCCTGCGGGAGTTCCAGCGCTCGGTTCGGGGTGAAGACAGCCCGGCCGACGATAACCGGACCGGTGAGGAGCCCGGGCGGCCGAAGGCCTAGGCCGGTCCGGTCGCGGCCCGGAGGTCCCGGACGTAGCCGCGCACTTCGGCCGGCCACCGCTCCGGCGGGGCGGCCTCAACCCGGTCGATGAGGCCGCTGCCGACAATCACGGCGTCGGCCAGTCCCCGCAGGGCCCGAACCTGTTCCGGCCGGGAGATGCCAAACCCCACGGCCAGGGGTAGCCGCGAAATGGCCCGCACCCGACCCAGGAAACGGTCAAGGCCGGGTGGTAGACGGTCCCGGGCCCCGGTAACCCCGGTCAGGCTGACGCAGTAAAGAAAGCCGCTGGCCGCCGCCGCCACCTTTTCGAGCCGGTCCGCCGGCGAGTTCGGCGCAACCAGAAAGACCAGGTCAAGCCCCCGCCGCCGGGTTGCCTCAATAACCGGGCCGGCCTCGTCGGGGGGCAGGTCCGGAATAATCAGGCCGTCGACCCCGGCCGCCGCCAGCTCGGCGCAGAAGCGGCCCTCGCCGCGGGCCAGAACCGGGTTAAAGTACGTCATCACGACCAGGGGTTGCTCGTACCCGGCGGCCCGCAGCCGGGCGGCCAGCTCGAGCGCATGCTCGGGCCGGACCCCGGCCTGGAGGGCCCGGTGGCTGGCCCGCTGAATCGTGGCCCCGTCCGCCAGGGGGTCGCTGAACGGGATGCCCAGCTCGAGCAGGTCGGCCCCGGCGTCAAGGACGAGGCGGGCCAGCTCCCAGCCGGCTGTCAGGTCGGGATACCCAACGGTGACGTAGATAAACAGGCCGAGGCGGCCCTTGGCCTTAAGGGCCCGAAACAGTTCGTCAACCCGCCCGACGGTCATTCCAGGGGTACCAGGTCGAGGTCTTTATCGCCCCGGCCGCTCAGGTTCACCAGGACCAGCCGGCCCGGTTCCCGGCGGCCGAGCTCCAGGGCGTAGGCGATGGCATGGGCGGCCTCCAGGGCCGGGAGAATGCCCTCGGTTTCGGCCAGGGTCCGGAAGGCGGCCAAAGCTGCCGCGTCGTCGACGGCGACGTAAGTTACCCGGCCGGCCTCTTTGAGAAAGCTGTGTTCGGGACCCACCGCCGGGTAGTCGAGGCCCGGGGCGACGCTGTGGGTTTCCCGGACCTGCCCGGCTTCATCCTGCAAAACGTAAGTGTAGGCCCCGTGGAGGACCCCGGGCCGCCCGGCCACCAGGCTGGCGGCGTGGGCGTCGGTCTCAACCCCGCGGCCGGCCGCCTCGACCCCCACCAGGGCCACCGTCGGGTCGTCCAGAAAACCGTGGAAGATGCCGATGGCGTTGCTGCCGCCGCCGACGCAGGCGACCACGTAGTCCGGCAGCCGGCCGGCCTGTTCCAGAACCTGCCGGCGGGCCTCCTGGCCGATGACGGCCTGGAAGTCCCGGACGATCCGGGGGTAAGGGTGGGGACCGACCACGCTGCCGATGAGGTAGTAGGTGTTGCGGACGTTGGTGACCCAGTCCCGGATGGCCTCGTTGATAGCGTCCTTGAGGGTCTGGCTGCCCGTCGTCACCGGCCGCACCTCCGCCCCCAGCAGTCTCATCCGCCGGACGTTAATGGCCTGGCGGCGGACGTCTTCGGCCCCCATGTAGACCACGCATTCGAGGCCGAGCATTGCGCAGACGGTGGCCGTGGCAACCCCGTGCTGACCGGCCCCGGTCTCGGCAATAATCCGGCGCTTGCCCAGGCGCTTTGCCAGCAGGGCCTGGCCGAGGGCGTTGTTAATCTTGTGGGCCCCCGTGTGGGCCAGGTCCTCCCGCTTGAGGTAGATGGTGGCCCCGACCAGGTCCCCGAGCCGGCGGGCCTGGTACAGCGGCGTTGGCCGGCCGACGTAGTGACGCTGGTAATATTCAAGCTCCTGCCGGAAGCCCGGGTCCCGCCGGAACCATTCGTAGGCCGCCTCCAGCTCCATCAGGGCCGGAATCAGCGTCTCCGGGACGTAACGGCCCCCGAACCGGCCAAACCGGCCCCGCTCATCGGGCAGAGGTTCGGTCAGCGGCCCCATCAGTGGCGTCACCCCGTTTATTGTTTTAGCACCGCGGCCGCCTCCCGCGCCCGCCGGACGAACGCCCGGACCTTTGCCGGGTCCTTGCGGCCGTCGGCTTCAACCCCGCTCGAAACGTCCACCCCGGCCGGCCGGACAAGCTCGACCGCTCTCTGGACATTCTCCGGCGTAAGGCCCCCGGCCAGGACCACGGGGTACGCCCTGGCCAGCTCGGCCGCCAGGGCCCAGTCCGGGCTCGTGCCGGTGCCGCCATAGCGGCCCGGAACGTAGGCGTCCAGGTGGAGAAATTCGACCAGCCCGGCGTAGCGGGCCGCCGCTTCCCGCGACTGCGGCCCGGCCAGGTGGACGGTCTTCCAGACGGGCACCCGGACCCGCCGGCACAGTTCGGGCGGCTCGTTCCCGCTCAGCTGGACCCGGTCGAGCCGGCACAGCTCAATAACCGCGTCCAGTTCGGCGGGGTCCGGGTTGACGAAGACGCCCACCAGGAGCGGCCGGCCCTTCGCCCCGAAGCCGTCGACGATCGCCCGGACCAGGTCCGGGCTGACCTGCCGCCGGCTCGGGGCAAACACGAACCCGACGAAATCCGCCCCGGCTTCCACGGCCGCTTCAAAGTCGGCCCGGCTCCGCAGGCCGCAAATCTTGACCACTAGCCCGCCCATGACCCCGCTCCGGTCAGCTCGGTAAGGGCCCGGCCCGGGTCAGGCGCCCGCATCAGGGCTTCCCCAATCAGCACGGCGTCATAGCCGGCGGCGGCCACCCGCCGGAGGTCGGCGGCCGACCGCAGGCCGCTCTCGGCCACGGTGACGACCCCGGGTGGGATGAGGGGACGGAGCCTGAGGCACGTCTCCGGGTCCACCTCCAGGGTCCGCAGGTTACGGTTATTCACCCCGATTACCTCGGCCCCGACGTCCAGGGCGACTTCCAGCTCGGCCTCGGTGTGGACCTCGACCAGGACTCCCAGCCCCAGCCGCCGCCCCAGGTTGAGCAGGCGTTTAAGGTCGGCCGGAGACAGCGCGGCCACCAGCAGCAAAATGGCGTCGGCCCCGGCCGCCCGGGCCTCGTAGACCTGATATTCGGTCACGACGAAGTCTTTTTGCAGCACCGGCAGGGCCCGACCGAGCCGTTCCCCGAGCGCCCGGGCCCGGCCCAGGTACGTCAGGTCCCCGGCGAAGAAGTCGGGCTCGGTCAGGACCGAAAGGGCCGTCGCCCCCGCCGAAATGTAGCCGGTAACAACAGCCTCAAAGTCCTCGGCCGGCCGGATCCGGCCGGCCGACGGCGAAGCGAACTTCACCTCGGCGATAACCGAGAGGCCGGGACGCCGCAGAGCCCCCGCAAAGTTTCGGGGTGGTGGGGCAGACTCCGCCGCGGCCCGTACGGACTGCCCGTTTCGGGCCGCCCGAAGTTCAACCCGGTGCCGGACGGCCGAAACGATTTCGGCGAGGGTATCCCGGGCCGCCACGTTCAGTACCCCCGGGGCAGGCCGAGCATCCGGCTCCGGGTGATCAGGCCCTCCAGTTTGGTTCGGGCGGCCCCGCTATCAATCGACCGGCGGGCAAGCTCGATGCCCTCCCGGAAGTCTTCGGCCAGGCCCCCAACCACCAGGGCGGCGGCGGCATTCAGCACGACCACGTCCCGGCGGGGTCCCGGCACCCCGGTCAGCACCTCCCGGACCAGGACGGCGTTCAGGGCGGCGGTGCCCCCGGCCACTTCCATCAGGCTGGCCCGCCTGAACCCCAGCTCTTCCGGGTTCAGTACAAACTGCCGGATCCCATCGGGCGAAACGTCGTAAACGGTCGTCGGGCCGCTGATGGAGATTTCATCAACCCCGTCGTGGCCGTGGACGACAAATGCCCGCTTCGTCCCCAGGTTGTGAAGGGCCTGGGCCAGCTTCGGGGCGGCGGTCGGGTCGGCAACCCCCAGCACCTGATGCTCCGCCCCGGCCGGGTTTGTCAGCGGTCCCAGCCAGTTGAACACCGTTCGAATCCCGATTTCCCGGCGGGGTCCGGCCGCGTGCTTCATCGCCGGGTGGTAGAGGGGGGCAAAGAGAAAGCCGATCCCCTCCTCCCGGATGCAGGCCGCAACCTCCTCCGGCCCCAGGTCGATCTTCACCCCGAGGGCTTCCAGGACGTCGGCCGAGCCGCAGCGGCTGGACATTGCCCGGTTTCCGTGCTTGGCAACCCGCAGGCCGGCGCCCGCCGCCACGAAGGCCGCCGCCGTTGAGATGTTAAACGTGCCGAAGCCGTCGCCCCCGGTCCCGCAGGTGTCGACCAGCCCGCTGAGGCCCTCGACCCGGACGCACCGGGCCCGCATTGCCCGGGCCATCCCGGTGATCTCGTCGGCGGTCTCCCCTTTCATCCGCAGGGCGACCAGGAACGCCCCGATCTGGGCGGGCGTCGCCGACCCGTCCATCACCTCGGCCATAACCTCGGACGCCTCATCGGCGGTCAGGTCCTCACCGGCGGTCACTTTGGCAATCGCTTCCCGAATCATCTTTCCCTCCCTCGCAGCGGCTCAAAAAGTTTTTTAAAATCGTCTTCCCGTACTCGGTCATGATGGACTCGGGGTGGAACTGCACCCCCTCGACCGGGAACCGGCGGTGGCGCAGGCCCATAACCAGGCCCCGCTCGGTCCAGGCCGTAATCTCCAGGCAATCCGGGACCGAATCGGCCGCCACCACCAGCGAGTGGTAGCGGATCGCCCGGAACGGACTTGGCACGCCCCGGAAGACGCCCCGGCCGTCGTGGTAAACCAGGGAGGTCTTGCCGTGGTAAAGCTCACCGGCCCGCACGACCCGGCCGCCGAAGGCCTCGCCGATGCACTGGTGGCCCAGGCACACCCCGAGAACCGGCACCCGGTCGCCCAGCCGCCGGATCAGTTCGACGCTGACGCCGGCTTCCCGGGGGGTGCACGGACCGGGCGAGATGACAAGCCCGGCCGGGCGGAGGGCCTCCACCTCGTCCACGGTCACCTCGTCGTTGCGGACGACCTCGACCCGGGCGCCCAGCTCGGAAAGATACTGGTAAAGGTTGTAGGTGAAGCTGTCGTAGTTGTCGATGAGCAAGATCACCCGGCAACCTCCGCGGCCGATCCCGTGAGCTCCTCGGCCAGATCGATGGCCCTCAGGAGGGCCCGGGCCTTGTTGACGGTCTCCATATACTCGGCCTCCGGCCGCGAGTCGGCAACGATGCCGGCCCCGGCCTGGACCCAGGCCAGCCCATCTTTCAGCACCACCGTCCGAATTGTGATGGCCGTATCCAGGTTGCCGTTGAAGCCGACGTAGCCGACCGCGCCCCCATATGGACCCCGGCGGTCGGGCTCCAGTTCGGAGATAATTTGCATCGCCCGAACCTTCGGGGCCCCCGACAGCGTCCCGGCCGGGAAGCAGGAACGGAGGGCATCAAAGGGTGTCCGGTCGGGCCTGAGCTGGCCGGTCACGTGGGAGACCAGGTGCATCACGTGGGAGTAGCGCTCAACCTCCATAAGCTGGGAGACCCGCACCGTTCCCGGCAGGCTCACCCGGCCGACGTCGTTTCGGGCCAGGTCGACCAGCATGATGTGTTCGGCCCGCTCCTTCTCGTCAGCCCGGAGCTCGGCCTCCAGGGCCGCGTCCGCCTCCGGGGTTGGGCCGCGCGGCCGGGTCCCGGCGATCGGGTGAACCTCGATAAGGCCGTCCTCGACCCGGACCAGCATCTCGGGGGATGCCCCGACCAGGTGGAAATCGCCCAGGGCCAGCAGGAACATGTACGGCGACGGGTTTATGTGCCGGAGGGCCCGGTAAATGGCCAGGGGACCGGCGGCGGTCGGGCGGACAAACCTCTGGGAAAGGACCGCCTGGATTATATCCCCGGCCCGGATATATTCCAGCGTCCGCTCCACCACCCGGCTAAATTCGGCCGGGCCCAGGTTCGACCGGACGGGTGCGTCCCCGGACTCCGTCCGGCCTGACAGCCGGGGCACCGGCGCCGTCCCGCCGGCCGGTCGACCAGCGCCTCCACCCGCTCGCCGGCCCGCAGGTATTCGGCCGTCACGTCGGCGTCGCCGTCCACCAGGGTGAGGGCCAGCATCCGGTGCTTCAGGTGGTCGAAAACCAGCACCGTATCGGCCAGCATAAAGACCGCTTCGGGCAGCCCCAGCACATCCGCCTCGGGCAGGGGCACCCGGGGTTCAAAGAACCGGACCACATCGTAGGCCAGGTAGCCGATGGCCCCGCCGACGAACCGGGGCAGGCCCGGCAGGCGGACCACCTCCCGCCGGCCGACCAGGCTTGCCAGCGGCGGCAACGGGTCCTCGGCCGAAATTGTGAGCACCCGCCGCGGCTGCGCCCCGATAAAGCTGAACCGCCCGAGCCGCTCGCCCCCTTCGACACTTTCCAGCAGAAAGGCGTACGGCTCGCCGGCCGCCAGCTTCAGGTAGGCCGAGACCGGAGTCTCCAGGTCGGCGAGCAGCTCGGCGTAGACCGGCACCAGCCGGCCGGGTCGGGCCAGGGTCCGGACTTCCCCCAGGGACGGCTCCAGTTTCACCCGACCAGCACCTCCCGCTTGCGGAAGTAGGTGAGGCCCATCGCCTCTTCGGCGATCCGGAGGGTCTCCTGGGCCTCCCGCCGGGCCACCTTGCTGCCCTCAATGAGGATCTCTTCCACGATGCCGGGTTTGCGCTCGAATTCGGCCCGGCGCTGCCGGATCGGTTCCAGGAACTGGTTAAGGGCCCGGGCCAGCTTCTGCTTAACCTCAACGTCCCCGACCTTGCCCCGCCGGTACCGTCGCTTCAGGTCCTCGACCTCCTCTTTGTTCGGGTTAAAGAGGTCGTGGTAGATGAAGACCGGGTTGCCGCGGGTCCGGCCCGGGATGTCGGCCCGGATGCGGCGAGGGTCGGTGTACATTTTCATGACTTTTTGGGTCACGGTCTTTTCGTCGTCGGAGAGCAGGATCGCATTCCCCAGCGACTTGCTCATCTTTTTCTGGCCGTCGATGCCTGGCAGGATGGGAAAGCGCCCCAGCAACGTCTGCGGCTCCGGGAACACCCGGCCGTAGAGGTAGTTAAACCGGCGGGCAATTTCCCGGGTGAGCTCGACGTGGGGGGCATTGTCCTTGCCCACCGGCACCACGTCGGCCCGCACCATCAGGATGTCGGCCGACTGCAGGACCGGGTAACCCAGCAGGCCGTAGGGGATCGCTTCCAGCCCGGCATCCCGGGCCATCTGCTTGATGGTTGGGAGCCGCTGGAGCCTGGGCACGGTAACCAGCATCGAGAAGATCAGGTGGAGGGTCGTCACCTCAGGGATAAGGGACTGAAGGTAAATGGTGCTCTTGTTCGGGTCGATCCCCACTGCCAGGTAGTCCAGGACCATCTCGCGAATGTTCTCGGGGATTTCGGCGATATCCTGCCGGCTCGGCCTGGTCGTAAGGGCGTGGTAATCGGCCACCAGGAAAAAGCACTCGTACTCGTCCTGAAGCTTGACCCGGTTTTCCAGCGAGCCGACGTAATGGCCCAGGTGCAACTTACCGGTGGGCCGGTCTCCGGTGAGCAGTCTGCCTTTCTTGCCTTGCGCAATCGCCATCACTGAACCCCTCCTTTCAGTCACCCGTAATGGGAACCTTCGGCAAATCCTTCAGGGCCGCCTCCACCCGCTCACGGGGATAGGCGTAATCTTCAAGCTTTCCGGCCAGATACTGCTCGTAGGCGGCCAGGTCGAAGTACCCGTGGCCGCTCAGGTTAAACAGGATAACCTGCGACCTGCCCGCCTCCCGCGCCTCGGCCGCCAGGTCCATGACGACCTTAATGGCGTGGGCGGATTCCGGGGCCGGCACAATCCCTTCGGCCCGGGCAAACTCCACCGCCGCCCGGAAGACCGCGGTTTGATGCTCGGCCCGGGCCTCGATCAGGCCGTTGCCGTAAAGAAGGCTCACCAGGGGGGCCATCCCGTGGTAGCGGAGGCCCCCGGCATGGATGCCGGCCGGCACAAAGGTGTGGCCCAGGGTGTGCATCTTGAGCAGGGGCGTCGTCCCCGCCGTATCCCCGAAGTCATAAGCGTAAACGCCCCGGGTCAGGCTCGGGCAGGCCTCCGGTTCGACGGCAATCACCCGCAGACCTTTGCCCCGGAGCTTGTCGGCGATGAACGGAAAGGCCAGGCCGGCAAAATTGGACCCGCCCCCCACACAGCCCACCACCACATCGGGGTAGTCGCCGGCCAGCTCGAGCTGTTTTCTGGCCTCCAGGCCGATGACCGTCTGGTGCAGGAGCACGTGGTTGAGCACGCTCCCGAGGGAGTACTTGGTGTCGTCCCGGCTGGCCGCATCCTCGACGGCCTCGCTGATGGCGATGCCAAGGCTGCCCGGCGAGTCCGGATTTGCGGCCAGGACCGCCCGGCCGGCCCGGGTATCGGGGCTGGGACTCGGCACCACCCGGGCGCCCCAGGTTTCCATAAGGACCCGCCGGTACGGCTTCTGGTGATAACTCACCTTGACCATGTAGACCTTGCATTCCAAGTCGAAAAACCGGCAGGCCATTGCCAGGGCGCTTCCCCACTGTCCGGCCCCGGTCTCGGTGGTCAGCCGGCGGACGCCCTCGGCCTTGTTGTAAAAGGCCTGGGCCACCGCCGTGTTAGGCTTGTGGCTCCCGGGCGGGCTTACCCCCTCGTACTTGTAGTAAATCCGGGCGGGTGTATCTAGGGCCCGTTCCAGGCGGCGGGCCCGGTAGAGGGGCGTTGGCCGCCAGAGCCGGTAAACGTCCCTGACCGGCTCTGGGATTTCGACCTCCCGCTCGGTCGTAACTTCCTGGGCAATGAGGGCTTGCGGGAAGAGGGGCGCCAGGTCGTCCGGACCGATGGGCTGGCCGGTGGCCGGGTGGACCACCGGCGGCAAAGGAAATGGCAGGTCAGCCACAATGTTGTACCAGTAGCGGGGTATCTCGTCCTCGGCCAGGATATATTTGACCGTATCCACCTTTACCTCCTGACTCAACGTGTGTGATCAAAAAAGCCTCTCGTCCGAAGGGACGAGAGGCTTTGGACCTTCGTGGTGCCACCCTACTTCGGCCGCCCGGCGTGCGGCCCTCAACGGCGGGTACGGTCGGACCGGCAGCCGCCAGCCCGGCGGCCGGCCGCCGGAACTGCGGCCCGACGATACCCTACACCCTGATAACGGTGGCAACTCCGGCAACGCCTACTCTCGCCGGAAACCCCGGCGATTTCGGGTTGCGGCTCCCGGGTCCATTCAGCTCCTGCGCCGGCACCGGGCTTCCACCTCACCCCGGCTCTCTGGGCTGCGCCGCCGGGCACTGACGCCCGGCACGGAGCCTACTAGTCCCGTTCGCAGCCTTTTAACCGTCTTCGATTTTCAACAATAATCTAGCAACGCAAACCCCACTTGTCAAGGGCGGCCCCGGCGCCTCTTGACACCGGTCGGGCCGCCGGGTAAACTTTAACCGCAACGCGGGCGATGGGTCCCGCCCGGCCGCCGACCGGCGGCGAACCGGCTCGAAAACCGAGCCTGATGGCCCCTACCGTAGAACAACTGCGGCAGGGGCCTTTTTGTATGCTCGGCTGCAGCCAAGGAGGTTAACCCAATGACCGACCTTTACGTCGCCGCCGTACTCTCTGCCATGGTCCTGGTGGCCAGCATCCTCTCGGTCGAGCTGGGCGTCTCGGTGGCCATCATTGAAATCATGCTCGGCGTTGTCGCCGGGAACGTATTCGGCATCCAGCCGACGCCCTGGCTCAATTTTTTGGCCGGGTTTGCCAGCATCGTCCTGACCTTCCTGGCCGGGGCCGAGGTGGACCCCGACCTGCTTCGGGCCAGGCTCAAGGAGAGTCTTCTCATCGGCGGGGTATCTTTCCTGGCCCCCTTTGCGCTGGCCTGGGCCTTTACCCAGTTCATCCTGGGCTGGGAACCCCGGGCGGCCCAGATTGCGGGGATGGCCCTCTCTACCACCAGCCTGGCCGTAGTTTACGCCGTCCTGGTCGAGACCGGCCTGGCCGATACCGGCCTGGGCAAGCTCCTCATGGCTTCGACTTTTGTAACCGACTTTGGCACCGCAGCGGCCCTCTCGCTCCTTTTTGTTACGCCGTCGCCCTGGGTGATTGCCTTCATTGCCGTCTCCGCCGCGGCCATTATCATAATGCCCCGGCTCGAGCCCTGGTTTTTCCCCCGCTACGGCAACCGCGTTATCGAACCCGAGATCAAAGGGGCGTTTGCGGTCCTGTTCCTGTTGATGTTCTTCGGGGAACTGGCCCAGAGTCACGCCGTCCTGCCGGCCTTCCTGTTGGGCCTGGCGGTCGCCCGCGTCTTCCAGCGACACCGGCTCGAGCTCCAGCGGTTCCGGGTCGTCGCCTTCGCCTTCCTCACCCCCTTCTTCTTCCTGAAGGGCGGCATGAATATCTCGGTGGCGGCGGTTCTGGCCAATGCCGGTCTGGTGGGCCTCTTGTTCGGGGTCAAGGTTGCGGCGAAAATCGCCGCCGTGTACCCGCTGGCCCGCCGGTACGTTCCCGAAGGGGCCTGGTACATCACCCTCCTCATGAGCACCGGCCTCACCTTCGGCACCATCTCGTCGGTGTACGGCCTCAATGCGGGCATTATCGACCGAACCCAGTTCTCGGTGCTCGTCACCGTGGTGCTGCTCACGGCGGTGGTTCCGACCCTGGTCGCCCAGCGCTGGTTCGCCCCGGCGGTTGGGCCTGAGCCGACCCGGCGGCCGGCGGAGGAGCTGACCCCGGAGGGGGTAGACTAGACTGGAGGTGGCCAATGTACCGGAAGATTCTGGTTGCGCTGGATGGCTCCGAGGCGTCCAAACGGGCGCTCCGGGCGGCGATTGAACTCGCCCGGGCCCTCGGGGCAACCCTGCATGCCCTCGGTGTGGAGGAGCACCTGCCCCATTACGCCGCGACCCTTGGCGAGGTCCAGGAGGCCAAGGCTGAGGCCAACGCCTTCTTCCACGAGGTAATGACCGCCGCCCGGGCCGTGGCCGCCGAGTACGGTCTGCCGCTCACCACCGAAATCCGGGCCGGCAACGCCGCCCAGCAGATAATCAACGTGGCCCGGCAGGGCGGGTTTGACCTGATTGTATTGGGGGCCAGGGGCCACGGCTTCCTGGAGCATTTCCTGCTCGGGTCGACCACCGACCGGGTCGTGGACCACGCCCCGTGCTCGGTCCTCGTCGTCCGGTAGCCGGTTGAATGGCGCAGCAGTCCCTGCTAAAGGGCCGGGCGGTCCGGTTCATTGTTTTGCTCGGCCTCGTAAGCCTCTTCGGCGACATGGCCTATGAGGGGGCGCGGAGCATATCGGGTCCGTTTCTGGCCACCCTCGGCGCTTCCGGCGCGGCCGTCGGGGTGGTCGCCGGCCTTGGGGAGCTGGTCGGGTACGTGCTGCGGCTCGGCTCGGGGTACCTGGCCGACCGGACCCGGCGGTACTGGACGGTGACGATTGTCGGGTACGTCCTGAACCTGCTGGCGGTGCCGGCCCTGGCCCTTGCCGGCCGGTGGGAGGCGGCCGGCGCCCTGATCCTGGCCGAGCGCACCGGGAAGGCCATCCGGACGCCGGCCCGGGACGCGATGCTTTCCCACGCCGCCAAACAGACCGGGGCCGGCTGGGGCTTCGGCCTGCACGAGGCCCTGGACCAGGTCGGGGCCATCGCCGGGCCGCTCCTCGTCTTCGGGGTGGTGAGCGTGGCCGGCGACTACCGGCTGGCCTTCGGCACACTCCTCGTCCCCGCCGCGGCCGCCCTGGCCTTGCTGGTCACCGCCCGAGTCCTTTACCCCAGGCCCCGGGAGCTAGAGGTCGAGCGGCCGGAGCTCGAAACCGCCGGCCTGCCCCGGGTTTTCTGGGTCTACCTGCTGGCGGTCGGCCTGGTGGCGGCCGGCTACGTCGACTTCGCCCTCATCGGCTACCACCTGGAGCGGGCGGCCACGGTGCCGCCGAGGGCGGTGCCGGTCCTTTACGCCCTGGCGATGGGCACCGATGCGGTTACGGCCCTGGTTGCCGGTTACCTTTTCGACCGGGCCGGGTTCTGGGTCCTGGTCGGGACCACCCTTCTGGCCAGCCCCTTTGCGCCCCTGGCTTTCGGCCCGGGGGCCGTTCCCGTGGTCGTCGGGGCCGTCCTTTGGGGCATCGGCCTCGGGGCCCAGGACTCGGTCATGCGGGCCGCCGTGATGGGGATGGTACCGGCCCACCGGCGGGCAACCGCTTACGGGATGCTCAATGCCGGGTACGGGTTAATGTGGTTTGCGGGGAGCGCCATCATGGGGGCCCTCTACGACGTGTCCCTCACCTGGGTCGTCGGATTTTCGGTGGCCCTCGAGCTGGCGGGTGCCCTGGGATTCATCCTGGCGGGGTGGGCTTCGCGGTCAGCGGCGCAGGGTCGCCACCAGCCTGGCCGGTGACCTGATGAGGTCGAGGGCATCCAGGATGGAGAGAACCACCACGTCGGCGGCGAGGAGGACTTCGGCGGCGCAACCCTCGGGCCCGACGACCGCGACCCCGATGGCTGCCGCCCGGAGCATTTCGACATCGTTGGCACCGTTCCCCACCGCGATTACCGAGGCCGGACCCAGTTGCTCGATGAGTCGGGCCTTCTGCTCGGGTTCGGGCATCCCGGCCGAAAGGCGGTGGGCCGGAAGATTCAGCCGGCGGGCAATGGCGTCGAGGCGGCCAAAGGTGTCGGCGCTGATCAGGCGGATCTCGAGGTGGTTTCGCAGGTCCCTCAGCCGGTCCTCGACGCCGGGCAACAGTTCGCCATCCCGGGTCAGGGTGCCGTTGACATCCAGAGCGAGATACCGAAGGTTGTAGGTCCCGCGGCCGGGTATGGTGAGGTTAAGCACCATTCGCTCCCCGGCAATGTTATAATTGATTCGGTAAGGCGATGGGGCCCGCCGGGGCGGCCCCTAGTGGGCTGCCCGAACTGCCGAACGGCTGATGGCTCCTGGTCCGACCAGTCCGGACCGGGAGCCATTTGTTTTAGGGACTTAACCGAAGATGATGTGGCGGCAGACGAGCCCTGGTCACGACCGGGCCGGTCCCGAACCGGAGTCAGGTCGGGACGGGCCGGCAACCGGGCCCGGCTTCGAACCGGTCCTCTCGGATTGCGAGGTACATTTTTTGTACTGGTTTATCCAGGGCAGCATTATGAATCCAGAAACACGCTCGCGGCTCCGGCGGGCGTGGGGCCTGTGTGAGCGGCACGCCCTGGCCCACCTGGCGGTGGAGTTCGCCTTCCGCAACGGCTGGGTGCACGGTTGCGCCCTGCTGTACGAAGATCTGATGGGCCGGGCCCGGCAGGCTTTCGAACGCCGGGTGCCGGTCGGCCTCTGGCTGGCCCTGGGGCTGCGGCAGACGGCCCCCTGCCTGATGTGCGAACTCGGGTTCGGGCCGCACTCGCCGACGACCGCGCCGGTCGAGGTGCTCGCCCGGGGTCGCCAGACGGTCGGGCTGCAGGCCTTCGCCCGCTCCACCGAACCCTGCTGGCGGCCGGCCGTTTGCGTCCGCTGCGCCGGCCGGGCGGTAACAGCCCAGAGTCCCCGGTGTCGGCCCCACCTGCTGAGGGATCTACTGACCCGTCAGCCCGTGGACCTGGGCACCCAGCGGGAACTGGTGGTGTCGATTCACGGCGCCGTCGGCCGCTATTCCCGCTCTTTTCGGCTCGAGTTCCAGGGGACCGATACGGTGGAGGACCGCGCCGGCCTTGTGGCGGCCATCGGCTGGTGCAGCGGCTGGTCGGCGTGGCTTCGCCTCGTCATGGGGAGTAAGGTGTAAGATGAGCTCAGGCATACTCGTCAGGGACGTCATGGTGAGGGAAGTCGTGGCCGTCGGACCGGCCGAGCCGCTGCGCCGGGCAGGCCAGCTAATGCTGAGCCACCGACTCGACGCCCTGCCGGTGGTCGACGAGGCCGGCCGGGTTGTCGGGATGGTCGGCATTAAGGACCTGCTGGCCGCCCCGAACCGGGTGGTTCACACCGGGGCCCGGCACCGGTATATCAGCAAGTACATGGACCTGGCGGCCAAACGGGAGGCCATTAACCGGCTGACGGTGGCCGACATGATGGTTCGGCCGGTGCTTTCGGTCTCGGCGGACACGCCGGTGGAAGAGGTGGTTGCCCTGTTCGTTAACCGGGGGCTGCATCCGCTGCCGGTGGTGGCCGACGGGCGGCTGGTGGGGATAGTCGGCCGCGCCGACCTCCTGCGAGTTTTACTGGAGCCGGTGGGGGGATGACCGGGTGACGACCGGGCTGGCCACCCTCGATTTGTGGGAAAGCCTGCGCCAGCCGGGCTGTCCCATCTGCCGGATTCAGGAAAGGTCTGAGCGCCGCTATGCCGCAAACCTGCTCTGGGAAAACGTCAACGACCCCGGCGTCCGGCTGCGGCTCCTGGCTTCCCAGGGATTCTGCGGGTCCCACGTCCGGCTCCTGCTGGGCCTCGCCGACCGGGAGCTCGGCAGCCGCCTGGGGCTGGCCATTATTTATGAGCACCTGGCCCGCGACCTGGTGCGCCGGGTCGGGGAGCTTATGCGGCCCGCCCCGACCCGCCGGGTCTTCGGCGCCGCCCGGGTCCCCTCCCGCAGGCAACTTAAGGACCTGCTGACGGCCGAGGAGTGCCCGGTCTGCGTTGCCGGCCGGGAGGCCGCCGAGCGCAACCTCTGGTTTCTGGCCGAAAACCTCCGGTCCGCCGAGTGGCAGGCGGCCTGGAAGGCATCCGACGGCCTGTGCCGGCCCCACCTGCTCCGGGGTCTGGTCATTGCCGCCGAAATCCCCGAAGCCTTTGACTTTCTCTGGCAGGATGCCCTCGGCCGGCTGGAAGCGCTGCGGCACAACCTGGCCGAATTTATTCGCAAACAGGCCTGGGAACACCGGGAGAAGCCGGTCTCGCCGGCCGAGGCCGGGGCGGTCGAGGCGGCCACGGACTTCTTCACCGGGGCGAACGCCCGGGAATAGACCATTCGGAGGGCAGCCATGCAGGCAGTCGATATCGGACCGGTTTACGGGCTGGCCGGCCGGGTGAGGGAAAGCGTCGGCCGGGTCATTGTCGGCAAAAGTTCGGCAATTGAGCTGCTGCTTGTGGCCCTCCTGTGCGAGGGCCACGTCCTGATCGAGGACGTCCCCGGGATCGGCAAGACGACCCTGGCCAAGGCCCTGGCCCGGTCGCTGAACCTCACCTTCAAGCGGGTCCAGTGCACCCCGGACCTGCTCCCGGCCGACATTACCGGGACGATGGTCTTTAACCAGGCCACCGGCACCTTCGAGTTCTACCCCGGGCCGGTTTTTACCCAGGTCCTCCTGGCTGACGAAATTAACCGGGCCACCCCCCGGACCCAGTCGGCCCTCCTCGAAGCCATGGAGGAGCGGCAGGTCTCGGTCGAGGGCGAGGTCCGGCCGCTCCCCCGGCCCTTTGTCGTCCTGGCAACCCAGAACCCCATCGAACTCGAGGGAACCTTTCCCCTGCCCGAGGCCCAGCTCGACCGGTTCCTCCTGAAGCTGAGCCTGGGCTACCCGGAGCTGGAGGAGGAGCGGCAGATCCTGCGCCGGTTCCGGGCGGCCGACCCGCTCCGGGAACTTGGGCCGGTTGCCGACGTGGCCGAAATCCTGGCGGCCCAGCGGCTGGTCCGGGAGGTCCACGTTTCGACGGCGGTCGAGGATTACCTGCTGGCCATTATCCGGGAGACCCGCCGGCACCCGGCCGTCGAGCTCGGGGCGAGCCCCCGGGCCGCCCTAGCCCTCTACCGGACGGCCCAGGCGCTGGCGGCCATCAGCGGCCGGGACTACGTGATACCTGACGACATAAAGCGGCTGGCCGGACCGGTTCTGGCCCACCGGCTGATCACGAACCCCCAGGCCCGGCTGAAGGGCCGCTCGGTGGTTGAAATCGTCGACGAGGTGCTGGCCGCCGTCCCGGTTCCGGTCGAAGCCTGAGGGGAGAACGCCGTGGAGTACATCGAGCCCCGGTTCCGGCAGTCAGAAATCCGGGCCCTCCTGGTCGCCCTGGTGCTGGTGGTCGGCATTCTGCTGCGGCAGGTTGAGCTGGTTGCCGTCGGGGCCCTGCTGACGCTGGTGGCGGCGGTGTCTTCGGTCTGGGGCCGGTATGCCATCCGGCGACTCGAGTACACCCGGGCGTTCGACTCGCCCAGGCTTTTCTGGGGCGAAACGACCTATCTTTCGATAGGTCTGGCGAACCGGAAGCTCTTACCCCTGGCCTGGGTCCAGGTCGAGGACGAGTTTCCGGACCGGCAGAAGGTGGAGCTTCTCCGCGGCCAGCTCAGCTACTCCCACCGGCCGAATCGGTTCATCCTCTCAAACCTGTTTGCCCTCGGCTGGTACGAGCGGGTTGTCCGGCGCTACCCGGTCCGGGGCGCCTACCGGGGCTACCACGCCTTCGGCCCGGTGACGATTCGGACCGGCGACCCGTTCGGGTTTTTCACGGCCGAGCTGGTCATTGACCGGATCGATTACCTGACCGTCTACCCCCGGCTGGTGCCCCTGGAGCGGCTGGGAATCCCGTCGCGGGAGCTTCTGGGGGAGATTCGGGCCCGCCACAGCCTCCAGCGGGACCTCACCCGGGTGCTCGGGGTGAGGCCGTATGCCCCTGGCGACAGCCGGCGGCAGGTCCACTGGCGGGCCACCGCCCGGACCGGCCGCCTCCAGGTGAAAATCCCCGAACCGGTGACGGCCCCGAACCTCCTCATCTTTCTGGACCTGGCCACCTTTGAGTACCCCTGGCAGGGGGTCCACCCCGACCGGCTGGAACTGGCGATTATCACGGCGGTGGCCCTGGCCAATGCGGCCCTGGAAGACGGGTTTTCGGTGGGCCTCTACGCAAACGGCAACCTGCCGGAAAGCGACCAGACCCTCAAAATCCCCCCGAGCCGGGCCCAGGGCCAGCTCGCCCTCATCCTCGATGCCCTTGCCCGGATCGGCAGTTTCCCGAGCCTGAGCCTGGAGGCCCTGCTCCGCCGGGAATCCCGGAACCTGCCCTGGGGGGCAACCGTCGTAGCCGTGACCTCGGTGCCGACGGAGGGGCTGGCCGCCGGCCTCCTGCGCCTCCGGCGGCTCGGGCGGCCGGTGGTCCTGATTCTCATCGACGGCCGGGGCGGGCGGTCCGAGCTTTCCGGGATTCCGGTGTACCACGCGGCCGGCTCTGAACTCTGGCGGGAGCTGGAACGTGTCAGCCTGGGTTAGCCGGGTCTTCTTCCCGCTGGCCATCGCCGGGATTGAGTGGGCCTGGGTCTACCCGTGGCTGGCCTGGTGGACCGGCCCCGCCGCCTTCGGCCTGGGCAGCCCCCTCACGCCGGGGTCCGCCTGGCTTATCATCACCGTCGGGGCGGTGGTGGCCGCCCTTCGCCGGCCGGACCTGCCGGCCCGGGTCCTGCAGGCCGCGGCCCTGCTGGTCGGCCTCGGCGTGGTCGGCTTCGGCCTCTGGCGGGACCACTTCCCGGCGGAGGTCGGCCTGGCCTGGCTGCCCCGGCTGGGAGAGGCCCTGCTCGAGACCTTCCGCCAGCCCACGGCCCCGGCCGTCGGGTTCTGGGCGGGGCTTGGCCTCTACTGGCGGGGTCTTACGGTTGGAACCGCCGAGGCCGACTACGATGACCTTTACCGGGAGTTTACCCTCGGACTCGGGGCCCAGGTGGCCCTCTTTCTGCTCAATCGCCTCCGGCCCGACCCGGCGGTCGGGCAGGCGGCCCTGGGCTACCTGGTCATCTTGTTTACGGTGGGCCTCGCCGCCCTGGCGCTGGGCCGGCTGGATGAAATTCTCCGGCGGGTGCGCCGGGCCGGGCGGGAAGGCCCCGGGGTTTCCGGGCCGTGGCTCCTGACCCTGGCGGCCACCGTTCTCACCATCCTCGCCGGGGCGCTCGGGGCGGCCTTCCTCCTCTTGCAGGAGCCCCCGGCCGGTGTCCGGGCGGTGCTGGACCTGGCAAGCCAGCTCCTTCTGGCGGCCCTCTTTATCGTCCTGCTACCGCTGGGGCTGCTGGCCGAACTGCTGGTGACCCTGCTCGGCCCCCTGATCCGGCGGGTCTGGATTCAGCTCCAGATGCCAACCCTTTCCCAGTTCGGCGAAGAGGCCGGCCGGACCGGGCAAGCTCCGGTTGAACTGCTCCCACCGGCCATCGTCCAGGGCCTCCGCTGGTTGCTGGTTGCCGCCGTCCTTGCCGTTGCCCTCGGCCTGGTCGCCCTGGCGGTTACCCGCTACCGGCGCCGGCGGGCCGAGGCCGACGTCGAGGAGGTCCGCCAGTCGGTCTGGTCGTGGCGGGAGGCGCTGGCCGGCCTGCGGGCCCGGCTCCGGGCGCTGCTTGCCAAACTCCGTCCGAGACGGCTGCAGCCGGGCCCCGGTGAAACCGCCGGGGCGGTTTCACCGGAAGCCCGGACGGTGCGGGAGGTCTACCGGGAGTTCCTGCGGCTCATGGCCCGGCTGGGTCGGCCCCGGCGGCCGGAAGAGACGCCCCTGGAGTTTCTCGGCCGGGTTCGCCCGGACATTTTACCCGTTGCCGGGGAGGCCGAGGAGGTTACCGCGGCCTATCTTCAGGTTCGCTACGGGGAACGTTCCCTTCCCCGGCCGGCGGCTGGCCGGATTCGGGAGGCCTGGGGTAAAATCAGACAGAGCCTCAGCCGCCAGCCGTGACAGCAGGCCGCAGCTTCTTTACCGAACCGGGCGGGAACCGGCTCTGGACGGCCGCATTCCTCAACGAGCGGTTCCCGGAGCCGGTTTCGCCCCTGGGCTGGACCGTCATCCGGCCCCAGCTAGAAAACCTGGCCGTCCGGGAGCCCCTGCGGATGGTCGGCATTGACCCGGGGCCGGCGCCGGTTACCCGGCTCTGGTTCGGCCGCCCGTACTTCAACGTCGAACTCTTTGCCGCCCTTTACGGCCTCTTCCCGGACTGGCTCATCCCCGAGGATGCGGCCCGGTACTTTCCCGGCGGCGACCCCGGGTTCCGCCGGCAATTCGCCCGCCGCCCCGGCCTCCTCCGATTGACCGCCAGCGCCCTTGCCACGGTTCCCGGCTGGAACCCACCGGTCCACCTGGCCGACTGGCAGCAGTTCTCGGTCCGGTACCGGGAGGCTATCGCCCGGCTGGCAGCTCAGGCCGACGCCCTTCAACCGGTCCGGGGCGATGAGGGCGTCCGGGCCCGGCTCCGGCTGGTACGGGACGTCCAGGCCTGGAACGAGGCCCTGCTTCGCCGCCACCGCTGGAGCCTGCTCCACGCCGAAGCCTGGTACACCCTCCTGCGCCGGGCGGCCGCCCGGCTGAGTCCCGAGGCGGGGGCGGCCTGGGCGGCGGCGTGGGTTCGGCGGGGTGACGACGTAACCTGCGAGTTCAACCGGGCCCTGGAGGCCGCAGCCACCGCAGACCCGGCCCGGGCGGCCCCACTTCGGGCGCGGCTGGTCGCCGAGTTCGGCCACCGGTCGTTCAGTCTGGATATCGCTCGGCCGCCCCTGGCCGAAGCCCCGGAAGCGTACCTGGCGGCGGCCCGGAGCCGGCGCCTGGCGGCCGGTTCCCCGCCGTCGGCAGCGCCCCCACCCCCGATCTGGCTGCGTCCCCTCGCCGGCCTGGCCCGCCGGTTCATGGGCCTGCGAGAGGCCCAGCGGCACCACTGGCAGATGGGCCTTGCCCTGCTGCGCCGACTCTACCTGGAAGTCGCCCGGCTCCTCACCCCGGCCTATTTTGACAGCCCCGACGACGTTTTCTTTCTCACGGCCGCCGAGCTGGACGCCTACCCGGACCTGCCTCCGCCCCGGGTCTTCCGGGAGCGGCGGGCCGAATTCGAGCGGCTTGCTGCCGCCCCGGACTCTTACCCGGAGTTTCTTCAGGGGGACCTGCCCCTGGGGGCCACGGCGCCGCCGGCCGAGCTGAAGGGCGTCGGGGTCAGCCCCGGGGTGGGGCTGGGCCGGGTCCGGGTGGTCGTCAGGCCCGAAGGGCTGGGCCTGGTGGGACCGGGGGAGGTAATGGTGAGCCCGGCGGCCGATTCGGCCTGGACCTTCGTCTTCGGACGGCTTTCGGCCCTGGTCCTGGAGCGGGGTGGCCAGCTCTCCCACGCTTCGGTCGTGGCCCGGGAGTACGGCCTGCCGGCGGTCGCCGGCGTCCGGGACGCCACCCGGGTCCTGCGGGACGGCGACCGGGTCGTCGTCGATGGGACCCGGGGCCTGGTTTTAAAATGCTGACGGGAGGGCCGCAGAATGGAGATAACCGTCATCGAGACCCCCAGGGGCTACATCGGGCTGGTCGGCGGGCCGAAGGGCCTGCGGGCCGTCACCCACTTCTGTCCGTTGCCGGACGGCTGCCTGGCCGAGGCCGAATCGGAACTGGGCGTCCGGCCGGTCGAGTCGGGCCGCTTCCGGGCCTGGGAAGACCGGCTCCGGCGCTACGCCGCCGGGGAGCCGGTCGAGTTCGACCCGGACGGGAGCCTCGACCCGGAGGTCGGCACCGAGTTTGAGCGGGCGGTCTGGGCCCGCCTCCGGGAGATTCCTTGGGGCCGGGTCGTAAGCTACGCCCAGCTCGCCGCCGCGGTCGGCCGGCCGGAGGCGGTCCGGGCGGTCGGCCGGGCCGTCGGGAAAAACCCCTGGGCCGTCATCGTCCCGTGCCACCGGGTCGTGGGCGCCGACGGCCGCCTCGTGGGCTACGGGGGCGGGATCGACCTCAAAGCGGCCCTGCTGGAACTGGAGGGCCACCAGGTTGACCGGCAGCGGCTCCGGCTCCGCTGCTGCCGGCCAGGCCGTTAGGCTGGCATGAGCGGACCCCAAACCGGAACGGTCTTTGAAGCCCTGGCCGACCTTATCGGCCGGCAGGGTCCCCTCACCTTTGCGCAGTACATGGCCTTCGTCCTGTATGACCCGGTCTGGGGCTACTATACCGCCGACCGCCCGCGGGTCGGGGACCGGGGCGACTACTACACGTCGCCGGCGGTGCACCCGGTCTTCGGCCACCTGCTGGCCCGGCAGGCCGCCGACGTCTGGGCCGGGCTGGGGCGGCCGGACGAGTTTGTCATCGTGGACCTCGGGGGCGGCCGGGGGCACCTGGCAGCCAGCCTGCTGGCCGGCCTGAGCCGGGACTGGCCGGAGCTTTACGCCCGGACCCGCTATTTTCTGGTCGACTTCGAGCCGAACCTGCGGGCGGCCCACCGGCGGCTGGTGGCCGAGCCCGGCGACCCGGTGGCCCGGGTCGAGTTTATCACGGAGCCCCCGGCCGAGCCGTTCGCCGGCCTCGTCGTTGCCAACGAGTTCTTCGACGCCCTGCCGGTGCACATCGTCGTGAACCGGGACGGCCGGCTGCAGGAAGTGTACGTTGGCTGGGCGGATGGGCCGGTCGAAATCGAGGGCGAACCGTCCGACCGGCGGCTGGCGGCATATTTCGACCGGGTCGGGGTCCGCCTTCCCGAGGGCGCCCGGGCCGAGGTCTGCCTGGAAGCCCTGACGTGGGTCCGGCGGGTCGGCCGGCTTCTCCGGGCCGGGCTGTTTTTAATCATCGACTACGGGTACGCGGCGGCCGAGCTTTACTCGGGCCGGTTCCCCCGGGGAACGCTCATGTGCTACTTCCGGGGCGGCTACCATGAAGACCCGTACCGGTTCCCGGGCGAGCAGGATATTACGGCCCACGTCGACTTTACCGGCCTGGCCATCGCCGGCCGGGAAGCCGGCCTGGAGGTGCTGGGCCTGATAACCCAGGCCCGGTTTCTGCGAAACCTGGGCATCGAAGACTACATCCGGGCCCTGGACCGGGCAACCTTTGACGACCCCGAGTCTTACCAGCGGAACCTCACCCTTATCCGGAGCCTGATTCAGCCCGGCGGCCTGGGCAGCTTCAAGGTGCTCTTTCTCGCCCGGGGACTGGGACGGGGTCTGTGGGGCCTGAGTGGTGTCCGGCCGGAGGATCTGACGCGATGAGGCTCACCGTCCTGGGGGCCCACAAGACCGACTTTAAGGGGGGTGGTGCCGTCTCCCTCCTGGTCGACGGCCGGCTCGCGGTGGACGCCGGGAGCCTCACGGCCGCCCTTTCCCTGGACGAGCAGGCCGCCATCGAGGCGATTTTAATCAGCCACCGGCATTTCGACCATATCAAGGACCTGCCCCTCTTC
>FWWL01001674.1_pt1 | contig 51073 bp, 43 predicted proteins | sample 2228331 | NCBI WGS metagenome assembly FWWL01 (sample SAMEA103939775, study PRJEB20133) | metagenome | reverse complement strand
CCGTCGCGACCGCGGTCGTCGCGGTTGGGGCGGCGGCCGCCGGGCTGGCGTTCGCCGGGCGCACCGTCGCGGGGCTGGCCCTGCCGGGAGTCGGGCCTGCGTCCGGCATTGTCTGGCCTGCGGCCGCCCTGGGGACGGTGCGGCCGCCAGACCTCGATCATCTCGGGCTCGGCGGGGGTTGCGGCTGTCGCCGCCTCGACCGGGGCGGCCGTCTCCGTGACAGGCGCGTCGGCCTGCGCGGTCTCGCCCGGCTCGGCTTCAGCGTTCGCTTCGTCCGCGACCGGCAGAGACGACATCAAATCGGCGGGCACCGGCTCGGGCGCTGTCTCCGGCTCAGGCGCGAGTTCGGCCTGCGTCAGGATCGGCGCGTCGGCGGTCTCGGCCGCCGGCTGCTCGACGAGCGGCGCTTCCGGCTCAGCCGGCGTTTCCAAAGCGTCAGGTTCGACAACCGGCGTTTCGGCATCGGTGGCGACTGGCGCGGTCTCAGCGCCGTCGTTCAGCGCTGCGACCGGATCGGTCTGAGCCTCGGCAGCCGGCTCGACCGCGGCGACCGGAGCCGGAGCCACGGCCAGCGGCACGGTGATCGCGGGGCCGGGACGCTTGACGGAATTATAGCCGAGCGAGCGCAGGATCGAGGCGAAATCCTCGCCGGCACAGCCGACGAGCGAGGTCATCGCGCCCGTCGCCACGAACCCGTCCTGATCGGCCGCGCCGGCCGGCGGCACGCCTTGGGTCAGGCCGGGCCGATAGGCGATCGCCGGGCGGATCAGGTCGGCGAGGCGTTCCAGAATGTCGACGCGCACGGCCCGCTCGCCACAGACGCGGTAGCCGGCGGCGCGGTAGAGCCCCTTGGGGATCGCCTTGTCGACCGGAAATGAGGTGCGGCCCGACGAGGCCAGATGGGCGATGTCGTCGAGCCCGGTCAGGTCCGGCCCGCCGTGCTTCAGCGCCCAGAGCTGGGCGGCGAGCGCGCGTGGAGCGGGCTTCAGCAGCGCCGGCACATAAAGATGGAACGCCCCGAAGCGGATGCCGAGATTGCGCAGCGCGGCGCGGCCCTCCTGATCGAGCGCCTTCATCTCCTCGCCGACCTTGGCACGTTCGAGCACGCCGAGCGATTCCGCCGTCTGGAAGGCGATGCCGCGCGCGATTCCGGTTGCGGTCGTCGCGCTCTCGAGAAGCTGGAGCGGCCCTAGCAGCTTGGTGACGTGGTTCTTCAGCCAGAGGTTCAGCCGCGCCTCGACCTGCTCGCGCGCCGGCCCCGTCAGGTGCTCCTCGACGAGGAGCCGCAGGCGCGGCTCGATCGCTTTCTCGCCGGCGGTCAGGCGCGCCACCGGCTCGCCGACCCAGCGCAGCAGGCCGTCATGGGAGAGCACGAAGGCATCGTCGCCGGCGAGCACGACGCGCGCGGCGCGCGCCTCGATCTCGCTGGCGAGCGCCTTCATCGCGGCCATGTTCAGGGCTTTCGCCTCCGGCCCGCCGGCCTTCGGGTCCGCGGTGAAGCGGAATCCCTGCAGCATTCCGACGTGCTGGCCCTCGACGAGCACGTCGCCCGCCGTGGTGACCTCAGCCTCCAACATCACATTCTCCCGCAAACGACGCATCAGCACACTCGTGCGCCGATCCACGAAACGGCTGGCGAGCCTCTCGTGCAAAGCGTCCGACAACCTGTCCTCTACAAGACGCGCCACCCCCTGCCAATGCTCGGGATCGGGCAACCAGTCGGGACGGTTCGCGACGAAGGTCCATGTCCTGACCTGGGAGATGCGCGCCGAGAGCGTGTCGATCTCGCCATCGGTCCGGTCAAGCGCGGCCAGCTGGGCGCGATACCAGTCGATGTCGAGCCGGCCATGGCGCATCAGCCGCAGATAGAGCGTGGTGGCGAGGTCGGCGTGCTGGGCCGGCGCGATCTTGCGGTAATCCGGCAGACCGCAGACCTCCCAGAGCCGCTCGACGCCCGCGCGCCCCATGGCCAGCGCCTTGATCTCCGGGTCGCGCGCCAGGATTTCCAGCGTCGTCTGGTCCTCGGCGATCAGGGCCCGCGTCAGCCCTTGCTCGCTCGGCTGCATGTTGAGCGCATCGAGCAGGCTCTCGACCGAGCGAAAATCGAGATCGGTATTGCGCCATTGCAACTGGCGCAGCGGCTCGAAGCGGTGGTTCTCGATCGCCTCGACCAACTCGGCCTCGAAAGGCGGGCAGCGACCGCTGGTGCCGAAGGTGCCGTCTCGCAGATGCCGGCCGGCGCGGCCGGCGATCTGGCCGAACTCGGCCGGGTTGAGTTGGCGGAACTGATGGCCGTCGAATTTCTTGTCGGCGGCGAAGGCGATATGATTGACGTCGAGATTGAGCCCCATGCCGATCGCGTCGGTGGCGATGAGATAATCGACGTCGCCGGACTGGTAGATCTCAACCTGCGCATTGCGCGTGCGCGGGCTCAGAGCCCCCAGCACCACCGCCGCGCCGCCCTTCTGCCGGCGGATCAGCTCGGCGATGGCGTAGACCTCCTCGACCGAGAAGGCGACGATGGCGGAGCGCGGTGGCAGCCGCGTGATCTTGCGGTCGCCGGCAAAGAGCAACTGCGACAGGCGCGGCCGCGTCACCACGTTGACGCCGGGCATCAACCGCTCGATCAGCGGGCGCATGGTGGCGGCGCCGATCAGCATGGTCTCGGCCCGGCCGCGCCGGTTCAGGAGCCGGTCGGTAAAGACATGGCCGCGGTCGAGATCGGAGGCGAGCTGGATCTCGTCGATCGCCATGAAATCGACCGCGAGATCGCGCGGCATCGCCTCGACGGTGCAGACCCAGAAGCGCGGGCGGGCCGGCTTGATCTTCTCCTCGCCGGTGACGAGCGCGACGGCCTCGACGCCCGCCTTCTCGACCACGCGCTGGTAGACCTCGCGCGCGAGCAGGCGCAACGGCAGGCCGATCATGCCAGTCGGATGGGCCACCATGCGCTCGATGGCGAGATGGGTCTTGCCGGTGTTCGTCGGCCCGAGCACGGCGGTGACGCCTTGGCTGCGGGCTGCGGGCGGCAGGGAACGAAAAGGAATCAAAACGCCGCCAATCCTGTCGACCGGCCGCTGGCGGCCGGTGTCTCCTGCGAACGGAACGAGTCCGGAACGAAAACGGCCCGAATCGCTGACTCGGCGGGAATCAGGGTTCGTTCTTCCCCGTGTCCCCCGTCATACCTTAGCTAGGGGCGGCTGCCCGCAAAACGAAGGGCGCGGATCAAAGATCGCCGAAGACCTCGCCGAAAATCTCCGCCGCCTCGTCGGGCGCCTCGACATGGACGAAGTGCCCGGCGCTCTCGCAGAAGCTGATCTGTGCCCTGTCGAAATGCTCGGGCACGAAGGCGGCCCATTCCGATTTCAGGATCGGGTCGTGGCGGCCCCAATGCACCCTCGTCGGCTGGTGGATCTTGACCGACGGGGTCGGGTGGCCGTCGATCGCCGCCAGCCGCGCCGCATTCTGGCTGCGATACCAGTCGAACCCACCGCGCCAGTTGCCGGGCTTCATGAAATTGTCGAGCCAGATCTCGAAGACCGGGTCGAAGGCGTCCTTGCGGTGGCACCAATGCGTCAGGAAATGGCGCAGATAGAGCGCGCCCGTCTCGCGGCTCAGGCCAACCATCGCCTCGGCCAGCGGCAATTGCTGGAAGGACTGGTACCAGACCTCGTTCACATGGCCGTCATGGACCCAGCGGCCCGCGACGCTCTGCGTCGGGCAGTTGAAGAACAGCAGGCGCTCGACGGCCTGGGGATGCCGCCGCGCCAGCGCCTGGGCGGCATAGCCGCCGACATCGTGACCGACCACGCCGACGTTATCGAGCCCGAGCGCGGCGATCAGCGCCGCCATGTCGTCGCCATGGCAGTTCGCGCCGGCGTCGCTGCGCGGGGTCGCGGATTTGGCGCTGTCGCCAAAGCCGCGCAGGTCCGGTGCGATCAGGCGGAAGTCGCCATGCAGCCGGTTCATCAGCGGCAGCCAGGTCATCCAGAACTCCGGCCAGCCATGCAGCAGCAGCACGGCCGGCCCATCGCCAACCTCCGCGACGTGCAACAGCGTATCGCGCACCGGAATCTGGCGATGGCGCAATCCGGGCGGGGTGGCAAAGTCGCTGGTCATGGCGGCGTTCCGGCGCAGGCGAGGCGCGCGCATCGTAGCGGCAGGGCCGGGCAGACCGCAATGAACGCTGTGCAGAGCGCGGGACGGTTTGCGCATGCCGACGAAAATCCGCGCCACGGTCTGACGCCAGGGCGTTCGTACACGCCCGGGCGCGGCGCTGCCCCGCCTCAGTTCCGCTTAGCGGCGCTCGCGGTCACGCCAGGATCGACCTTGAAGCTCGAGGCCTCGATCACGGCCGTGCCGATCATGGTCCTGACCGAGATGCGCACCGGCAGCATGACGTTCGTGCCGGCAACCGGGGCGAGCCAGGCGCTGATGTCCCTGTTCTCGGCCATGAACTTTGTGCTCGGTCTGAGCGCCCTATGCCCCGCGATCGGGACATAGCGCGCCTGACAGATCGCGACCGGGCCGTTATAGCCCTCCATCGTCACCTCGCGCGTGCCGGCATGGCTCAGCTTGATGTCGTAGCGCGCTGCGCCATCGAAGATCTGGAGCGTGCGGTTGCAGGCCCCGTTGAGCCCGTTCTTGGTGTTGACCGGCATCAGGAAGGCGCTGAGCGGGTCGACGATGTTGCGGCGGTGCTCGTCGGTCAGCGGCACGCGGTCGGCCTTGGCGTCGATCGGCGGAGCGATCTCGACGGCCTGCACCGCGCCGCCGCCGATCGCCATGCGCACGGTGCGGCTTTCGCTGGAATTGGCCGAGCTGATCGCGAAGCTGGCGGGCGAGGGTTTCGCCCCGCCCAGCGAGCCCTTGGCCTCGCCCGAGCCACGCCCGCCGGTAAAGCCGCCGATCAGCCCGGTGAGCCTGGCCGCGACATCGAGCGAATAGCTGTCGGAGTCGATGCCGCCGCTGAGGCTCGCCGTACCGAGCGTCAGGCCGAGCAGGGAGACGTCGTATTTCGCGTCGATCGAGGCCGAGGCGGCGGGCGCGGCCATGACGGCCATGGTGAGCAATCCGGCCAGGGACGATGCGATGGCGGATGTCATCCGTATTCTCCGGGCTCTGCGACGGGCAAGTGCCTGATAGCAGGCGTGTGCTTGCCTTGCGAATCGGTCTGAATCGTGACCGCATTCCGCTCGTTTGACGAGTGGCGGGAAGGTCACGCTTCAAGACGCCGCTCAACAGGCGCATCACGATCGCTCGACGTCAGAGTTGTCCTTGACGCGTCGGGATGGCTTGGGTATAGACCCGCCACTCAATTTGACCTCCGGCGCTGGGTTCCGGCACGTCGCGTGTCGGCCATTACGTTTGGCGCAACGGTTGTACTGCTCAAGGAAGAACGACATGGCCCGCCGTTGCGAACTGACCGGGAAAGGCACCCTGACCGGGCACCTCGTCAGCCACTCGAACCGCAAGACGAAGACGGTTTTCCGTCCCAACCTCGTCAATGTGACGCTGCAGTCCGACGCGCTCGGCCGTTCGGTGCGCCTGCGCGTCTCGGCCAATGCGCTGCGCACGGTCGATCACCGCGGCGGCCTCGACGCGTTCCTGGTCAAGGCCCCGGCCGGCGACCTCTCGACCGGCGCGCTGACCCTCAAGCGCGACATCGAGAAGAAGCTCGCCGCCGTCTGAGCTGGTTTGATTTTCTGGACTGAATCAAGCGGCCGCGAGGCCGCTTTTTTCGTTTTCCCTTCTCCCCCGAGGGGAGAAGGGGAGCGCGCCTCAGACCAGCGCGAATTCCAGCAGCAGCGTCCGCTGCAGGAACGAGAAATTGTCGTCCGAGACCAGAGTGACGATGGTTCTGCCCCGCTCCTGATGGACCGACATTCCCTCCATGTTGTCGATTTCCTGGCCGAGATCGACATCGAGCAGATAGGGCCCGTCCAGCAGCGCGCCGGGTTTCAGGGCGGCTGCCGGAATGCGGCGGATGCGCAGGCCGACGCCGCGCAGCGAGCGGTACCAGCGCTCCAGCAGCAAAATGTCGCCATCGGGCAAAAAGGCCAGGTCGGTGATGTCGAAGCCGTTATGGCGTTTCACTTCGAACAGGCCGGGCTGACGGCCGCCGATGATGACGCCGAGCGTCGGGTCGTCCTCTCCGCCCGAGCGCTCCGAGATCGCGACCAGCGCGCCCGCGAGCGGGTGGCCCTGCGGCGCGACGCCGATCGCCTCCAGCCCCCGGTTGTTGGGCAGGCGCTTGACCTCGCGCGGGGCCGGCACGATGCGGGCGCGCGCCTCGACGCCGTCGCGGGCCCAGTCGAAACGCAGGATCTCGTGAGCGCGCTCGACGCCGAGATAGGCGACGCCATCTGCGATCGTCAGGCTCTCGGTATCGTAATAGCGCGAGCGGTGCAGCGGCCGGCCCGACGTGCCGAGGATCGGCGCGAGTTCGGCATCATTCAGCCCCAAGAGGCGGCCATCGCGATAGGCCGGCTTCGCGGTCAGCCAGAAGCCATTGTCGGTGACGGCGACGAGCGCGCGCCCGTCGGCCGAACGCCACAGGCCCGACAGGCCGCCGAAGCGCGGATGGTCGCCGGTGAGGACCAGTCCGCTGCGGAAGATCATCTGGCCGAAGCGTGTCTTCTCGGGGCCGCGCGGCTCGAAAGCCGCGATCGGCCGCGCGGAGACGGTCAGCGGGATGCGGCCGGGTTCGAGCGGTTGCGCGCGCGCGGGGGCGGCGAGCGGGGCGGTTGCGATGCCGGCGAGGGCGGCGCGGCGGGTCAGGCGCATCTGGTGACGATAATGGCGAAGGCGCCGATCACTGCAGCCGCCGCCCCCGCGGCGCTCCCGTGCCCTCGTTCTCCTCGAACAGCTCCGCCAGCTTCTCGGTCATCACCCCGCCGAGTTCCTCGGCATCGACGATGGTGACAGCGCGGCGGTAGTAGCGCGTCACGTCATGGCCGATGCCGATGGCGATCAGCTCGACCGGCGAGCGCGTCTCGATCTCGGCGATGATGTGGCGCAGATGGCGCTCCAGATAGTTGCCGGCGTTGACCGAGAGCGTCGAATCGTCGACCGGCGCGCCGTCCGAGATCACCATCAGGATCTTGCGCTGCTCGGGCCGCGCCAGCAGGCGCTTATGAGCCCAGTCGAGCGCTTCGCCGTCGATGTTTTCCTTGAGCAGCCCCTCGCGCATCATGAGGCCAAGGTTCTTGCGCGCCCGCCGCCAGGGCGCGTCGGCCGATTTGTAGATGATATGGCGCAGATCGTTGAGGCGACCGGGCGCGGCGGGCTTGCCCGATTGCAGCCAGTTCTCGCGGGAGAGACCGCCCTTCCAGGCCCGCGTGGTGAAGCCCAGAAGCTCGACCTTGACGCCGCAGCGCTCCAGCGTCCGCGCGAGGATATCGGCGCAGGTGGCGGCGACCGTGATCGGTCGGCCGCGCATAGAGCCGGAATTGTCGATTAGCAGCGTTACCACCGTATCGCGGAAATTCGTGTCCGATTCCTGGCGGAAGGAGAGCGGCTGGTAGGGGTCGATGATGATGCGCGGCAGGCGCGAGGGGTCGAGCGCGCCCTCTTCCAGATCGAACTGCCAGGAGCGGTTCTGCTGCGCCATCAGCCGGCGTTGCAGCCGGTTGGCGAGGCGCGCGACGACGCCCTGGAGATGGGCGAGCTGCTTGTCGAGATAGGCGCGTAAGCGGGTAAGCTCCTCGGCGTCGCAGAGCTCTTCGGCCGTGATGACCTCGTCGAACTTCTGGGTGTAGGCCTTGTAGTCGGTGACGGGGCGGTCGTTGGGCTTGCTCTCGCGCGGGCGCGGGGCCTCGCCGGCCTCTTCCGAATCGGAGTTCTCGTCCTCCTCCTCCCAGTCGCCGGCCGGCGCGTCGGCGGCCTCGGAGGCGCCTTCCTGCAATTCCTCGGTCGCGTCGTCGCTGACCTCGGTCTCGGAGCGGTCGCCGGCGCTCTCCTGCTCGGCCTCGCCCTCCTGCTGCTGCTGGTCTTCGGAGGCCGAATCCTTGTCGTCCTGATCGTCCTCGGCATCGTCGCCCTGCGAGCTCTGTTCGGCCATGTCGAGCGAGGCGAGCATGTCGCGCACGGTGCGAGCGAAGGCGCGCTGGTCCTCGACGGCCTTCGCGAGCCGGTCCAGATCGCCGCCCGCTTTGGTCTCGATCACGTCGCGCCAGAGATCGACCAGCTTTTCGGCGGCCTTGGGCGGCTTTAAGCCCGTCAGGCGCTCGCGCACCATCAAGGCGAGCGCGTCCTCCAGCGGCGCGTCGGCGCGGTCGGTGATCTCCTCGTAGCGGCCCCCGCGATGGTAGCGGTCCTCCAGCATGGCGGTGATGTTGCCGGCCATGCCGGCCATGCGCCGCGAGCCGACGCATTCGACGCGCGACTGCTCGACCGCGTCGAACACGGCGCGCGCCGCATCGCCCTCGGGCGCGGCGCGGCGATGTACGGCCGCGTCATGGCAGGCGAGCCGCAGCGCCATCGAGTCGGAATGGCCGCGCAGGATCGCGACGTCCTGCACGGTGAGCTTGCGCGGCGGCTCGGGCAGGCGGGCGCGGTCGCCGACCAGCGAGGGTTTGTCGGCCGCGAAGACGATCTCCATCTCGGGCTTGCGCGCGATCGCCTTCATGGCGCCGGAGATGGCGCGCTTCAGCGGCTCGGCCGGGGCTTCCTTGGTCGTGCCTGGCTTGCGGTTGGAGAGGGTCATAGCGCCTTCGCGAATTGATGAATCCGGTGGCCTTCGACCGGATAATCCTCAAGTATTCCGTACTGAGCGTAGCCGAGTTTCGGATAAAAATCAGGAGCCTGCAGGCTCATCGTCGCGAGATAGACGCCGCGCGCGCCATGGTCGCGCGCCGCTTGCTCCGCCATCGCCACCAGCGCCTCGCCATGGCCCCTGCCGCGATGGGCCTCGTCGATCCAGATCAGATCGACATGGAGCCACTGCCATTTCAGTTCGCCTATCAAGCCGCCGACGATCGTTCCGTCATCGTCGCGCAGGCTGATCGCCAGCGGCGCGCTGTTGCGCGGGCCGACGCGGGCGGCGTTGTAGGCGCTGAGGCCGGCAATGACGGCCTCCTTCGTCTGCGCGCCATCGGTTTCGCGCTGAAGGCTCGCCATGCGCGGCGGAGCCCTAGCTCAGCACCACGTTGACCGCGCTCTCGGGCAGTTCCTTGCCGAAGGAGCGCTGGTAGAACTCGGCCACCAGCGTGCGCTCCATCTCGTCGCATTTGTTCAGGAACGTCACGCGGAAGGCGAAGCCGATATCGGTGAAGATTTCCGCGTTCTCGGCCCAGGTAATGACCGTGCGCGGCGACATCACGGTCGAGAGGTCGCCGTTCATGAAGGCGTTACGGGTCAAATCGGCGACACGGACCATCTTGTTGACGATGTCCTTGCCCTCGGGCGTGGCCTGATAATGCTTCGACTTCGCCAGAACGATCGCGACCTCGTTGTCGTGCGGCAGATAGTTCAGCGTGGTGACGATCGACCAGCGGTCCATCTGGCCCTGGTTGATCTGCTGGGTGCCGTGATAGAGGCCCGACGTGTCGCCCAGGCCCACCGTATTGGCGGTGGCGAACAGCCGGAACGAGGGGTGCGGGCGGATGACGCGCTTCTGGTCGAGCAAAGTCAGCTTGCCGGACTGCTCGAGTACGCGCTGGATCACGAACATCACGTCGGGGCGGCCGGCGTCGTACTCGTCGAAGACCAGCGCGATGTTGTTCTGCAGCGCCCAGGGCAGGATGCCGTCCTGGAACTCGGTGATCTGCTTGCCGTCCTTCAGCACGATCGCGTCCTTGCCGACGAGATCGAGACGCGAGACGTGGCTGTCGAGGTTGACGCGGACGCAGGGCCAGTTGAGGCGCGCCGCGACCTGCTCGATATGGGTCGACTTGCCGGTGCCGTGATAGCCGGAGATCATGACGCGGCGGTTATGCGCGAAGCCCGCCAGGATCGCGATGGTGGTGTCGCGGTCGAAGCGGTAATCCGGATCGAGATCGGGGACATGGGCCTCGGATTTGGAATAGGCCGGCACTTCGAGATCGGAATCGATGCCGAAGGTTTGGCGCACCGACAGCTTCATGTCGGGCAGGGCCGGGGCGGTCGTCGCTGTCATCGTCTGGTCTCCGGGCGCGGGACTTTGCCGGGTGCTTGACCGGTTGTCCCAGGGCCGACCGAAAAGGGAGGCATTCCGCATCCTAGTTAGAGCGAAAGACCGGAGGCGGCAATTCGCAATGCGCCGGGGCGGCAATACGCGTCAGGCATGCCGCAGAGCACGCAACGGGCGTGCCAGTCGGGTTGCGGCAGGCTCTGCTGTGCGTCAGCCGCGAGCCGTCAACAGCCCGGCGATGGCCGTGACGCTGCCCCGCGCGCCATCGCGGTCGAGCACGAGCGGGGCCGGGGGCTCTTCGCTCAGGGCCTGCGTCACGACGGCCGCCAGCGCGGCGGCGTCGCGGTCGAGATCGCCCGACAGGCGCAGGGACCGGGCAAGACCGGCGCGCGCCATCGCCTCTGCCCGGATCGCCTGTTCGGTCTCCGCGCCTGCATCGAAGGGAACGACGATGGCCGGCCTGCCGGCGTCGATCAGATCGAGCACGGTGTTGTAGCCCGCCTGGCTGATCGAGACCGCGCAAGCCGAGAGCAAGGCTGCGAAATCGGGCCGCGCCCATTCGACCGCGACGTGGGCCGGCGCGGACGCGGCGAGATGGTCGAAGGCGGCAGGGTCCGTGGCGCGGCCGAAGAGGATGCGCCAGCGGCGGCCAGCTCCGACTACGCGGGCGGCGGCGATGGCTGTCTCGAACAGGGGCAGGGCCGCGCCCGAGCCGCCACCGGAGACGAGGATTTCGCCGTGGTCGTCATTGCGAGCGAAGCGACGCAATCCAGCGTCGCGCTCTACGTTTCCTGGATGGCTTCGCTTCGCTCGCAATGACGGTGAGGCCATATACCCCGTATAGTGCAGCTTCCCCGCCAGCTCCGGCGTCACCGGCCAGGACGCCTCCAGCGGCAGGAAGGCCTCGTCGCCATGGACGAGCACGCCGTCGAAAAGCGCGGCGATGCGCGCATGGGCCTCGGCCACCCTGTCGGGACGCGGCGTCACCAGCACGTCGCGGATCGAGGACAGGACCAACGCATCGGGACTGGCCGCCTTCGCTGCGGCGATCAGGGCGAGGAACTCGCCCGCGAGTTGCCGGCGGCCGAAGGGAAAATGCTCGGTGATCACGATAGCGGGCCGCAGTTGCGTCGCCAGATCGACGAGCAGGGCGCGGCGCGCGTCCCGGTGAGCATCGTCGATGGCGTCGCCGCGCTCGTCGAGCAGGTTGCGAAAATCCGTGCCCTCGACCTTCACCGGTGGCAATTGCACGAAGGCGAAGGACTCGCCCTCCATCGACCGCAGCGGCATGCCGCCGCTCGCCAGCGTGACCGGATGGCCCGCTTCCGCCAGAGCGCGGGCGAGATGGCCGGCCCGGACGAGATGCCCGCTGCCGAGCAGATGGGTCACCGCGATCAGGACAGGGACGCTCATCGCGAAGCCGCTGCCACTAAAGCGCGCAGCATCGCGTGGATGCGCGCAAGGCCGGCCTGCGCCGAGAAATCACCCGTCAGCCTGGCGAAGGCGGCCTGCCCGAGGGCGAGCCTGCGCTCCGGCGCGGCCGCGAGGTCGGCCAGCGCCGCGGACAGCGCCGCGACCTCGCCGGGCGGGACCAGCAAGCCTTCGATCCCCTCGCGGACGAATTCGGGGATGCCGGCGAAATCCGTGGCGAGGATCGCCAGCCCCTGGCTCGCCGCCTCCATGACGACGTTCGGGAGGCCGTCGCGGTCGCCGTCGCCGGCCTGTTTCGAGGGCAGCACGAAGAGATCGGCTTCGCGCAACGCCGCGATCACCGCGCCTTGCGCCTGCGCGCCGGCCCATGTGATCCGGTCGGCGAGGCCGAGGGTGGCGGCCTGCGCCTGCAAGGTCTTCAGCAGTTCGCCGCCGCCGATATGGCTCAGCCGCCAGTGCAGGCCAGCCGGCAGCAGCGCCAGCGCCGCCAGCAGGTCATCGAAGCCTTTTTTCTCGACCGCGCGGCCGATGGTGACAAAGCGCACGGGATCGCCGGGATCGGAGCCGTCGCGCGGCGGGCGAGTTGGCGGCGCGGGAAAGCGGCCGAGATCGAGTCCGTGATAGACCAGCGCCACCTTGCCGGGCTGCGCGGCAAGGCGCGCGAGTTCGGCGTGGCCGTCGCGGGTGCAGGTCACGCCCCAGGCGGCGCTCGCGATCTTTTCGCGCTTCTCCCGGTCCGGCGTGGTCCAGATGTCCTTGGCATGGGCCGAGAACGACCAGCTCAGGCCCCGGATCAGCGCCGCATAGCGGATGACCGAGGCCGGGGTGTGCAGGTAATGGACGTGGAGATGGCGGATCGTCGGCTGCAGTTCGCGCGCGAGCACGCAGGCCTGGCCGAAGCGGCGCAGGCGGTTCCGCGTCCGGTCGCGGACGAGGTCCCCCAGGAAGACGGGCAGCAGCCGCCAGAAGCCGGGATGCGCCAGCGCTCGCAGCAGCCCCCGGCCGACGCGGGGCAGGTCGTCGCGCAGATATTCGGGCAGATAGCTCACCGGCGCCGTGATCTCACCATGCATCAGGTGCCGTGCGGCGTCGGTCGGCTGGCGCAGCGACCAGATCGCGAAGGGCAGGCCGAGCCGCTGCAGGCCGAGCAATTCCTGCGCGATGAAGGTTTCCGACAGGCGCGGATAGCCCTTCATGGCGACGGCGACGACCGGCTCGGGCGCGGGAGCGCTCATCGCCGGCCGATCAGCATGAAGCGGGTGTAGTTCTTCGTCGGCAGCGCGCCCGAGAACCAGAGTTCCGAGAGGCCTGCCTGCGCGATGAAGGCGTCGAGCGAGGGCACGCAACTGCGGTGGTCGGGCTCGCGGACATAATCGTTGGACTGGAGCAGCAGCGGCAGGCCGGCGGGAAGGGTGGCGAGCCAGCCCGGCACGTCGTCGAGATGCTCGCAGCTTGTGTTGATCACAAGGCCGGGCCGGGGCGTCTGCGCGCCGAAATCCAGCGTCATCATATCGGCGGTCAGCGCGCGGAAGCGGCCGTCGCGGAGATGCCGGCGATTCAGTTTTTCGGCCACCGGGGCGCAAGCCGGGTCGCGGTCGAGACTGACCACCTCCGTGATGCTCAGGCGCTCGTCGTCGAGCAGCAGCGCGCCGAGCACGCCATACCAGGCCCCGAGCACCCAGACCGGGCCTTCGGGCCTCGGCAGCTTCTGCGCCAGCGCATCGACCAGCCAGCGCTTCGAGGCGATCTGCTTGTGATTGACGGCGATCCAGAGGTCGGGCGGCATGCCGTCTCCGAGCAGCTTCGCCAGATCGCCGACGATCCTGTTGCCGGTCAGGGCTGCGACGCCGCGCATGATGTCGTAGAAGGCGTCGGGGGGCGTGTCGCTGCTCATGCAATGGCCGGATGCGGGATCGGGAATGTGTCAATGAAACCGGCGGGACCCTATGCGAGCGCTCCCGCAATTGCCAGCGCGGGCCGGGACGACGCGGCCCCGGATGGAGCGTGCGCGCCCGCGGGCGTGCTGCTGCCGCATCTGGCCGGGCCGGCGGCCTGCCTGCGGCAGGTGCTGGCGGCCCATGCTGTGCTTGATTGCGCCCATGTCGTCGAGATCGGCGGGGCGGGCCTGCCGATCACCGGCTTCCTGACGCACCGGCCGACCTCGGTAACGGTGGTCGATCCGAAGATCCCGGCCTTCGCCGCGCAGATGCTGAACGGGTTTCCCTGCCGCGTGCGCCATATAACGGCCAAGCTGCAGGAGGTGGAACTCGCGCCGGAGCAACCTTTCGGGCTGGCGCTGTTGGGCCTCTCGCTGAAACCGTTCGGGCGGGCTGAGGCCGTCCCGCCCGTCCTGCTCGATCTTGCGGGACGGGCGACGACGCTGGTGATCGACTACGCGCTCGATCTCGACCGGGCGCAGGGGCAGATCGGCGCGCTGACGGCGGTGCGGACCGCGCCGCCGATCATCGATCTCGCGCTGACGATCGCGGATCCCGCGCTGCAGGAAGCCGGCTTCGGCCGCCGCCGCTTTCTGGTGTACGGGGCGGCTTGAAGCATCTCGACGTCACTCGGAACCTGACCGTCATCCTGAGCGAGCGAAACTCGTCCCGGGATTGATCTCAGGCCTCGCCGGATCGTTTCGTCTCAGCCGTCTTCGCTTTGGCCGCCTTGCGTGCGGCCGGCTTGGGTTTGCGGGCCGGCTTCGCCTCGCGGTCGACGCTCTCGGCGTCGTCGATTCGCTCGTCCTCGGCAACCGTCTCGGCAGCCTTCTCCGGAATGACGACCTCGCCTTCATCGGCAGCCCCGGACTTGCCGTTGCCGGTCGTCCCGGCCGCGTCGGCGGTCTGCGCCTGGTCTTGCCACGGCGCGGCTTTCGTCCCGGCCGGCATCGCCGCCGCCGGCTCGTCCTCGTCCTTCGCGATTTCCGGAGCGCTGGCGAAGCCATAGGCCGTCAGAGGCTTGTCGCGACCCTTGATCGAAACCTTCAGGGTCGTCGTGCCGCGATAGCCGCGGCCGGTCGCCTTGATGGTGTCCTCCGAGACCACGACGTCGGCAAGCACCCGCCGCGTCGCCGATTCGAGCTGGCTCGCCACCATCACCGTTTCGCCGACCGTGATGTCGCGGCGGCCGAGGCTCTCGTTCTCGACCGCGCCGATGATCGCCTGGCCGGTATGGATGCCGATGCCGATTCGCAGCGGCAGAGGCAGTGCCGCGCCGAATTCGCGGTTGAGCGCCTCGACCGCGCGGACGATGTCGCCGGACGCGCTGATCGAGGCCTGTGCCGCCCTGGCCGGGCTGCCCTCCAGCCCGAACACGGCCATGAAGCCGTCGCCGTAGAAGGCGTCGATGCGTCCGCCATGGGCCGCGATCGCCTGCGCCATCTCGTCGAAGAAGCGGTTGAGCAGGCCCATCAGCTCCTGCGGCAATTGCCGCTCGGCCATGGCCGAGAAGGCGCGCAGGTCGGCGACGATGATGGTCAGGCCGCGCTTGCCCGAGGACTGGTCCGGCTCGATCTCGCGCGCGGTCGTGCCGGTCAGGCGCGAGGCGAGCAGGATCTGGACCTGGACGTCGTCGCGCGGCCTGATCTGGCAGGCGAGGCGGACGCGATCGGGCGCGCTGATGCGCTTGAGCAGCTTGGCCTCGTTGGGGCCGGGCGGCGGCAGGCCGTCGGCCCCGTCCAGCACCAGCACGCGGCAGGTGGCGCAGCGCGCTCGTCCGCCGCAGAGTGCGGCATGGGGAATGCCGAAGCGGCGAAACATCTCCAGCACGGTCAGGCCCGGCGTCAGCTTGCGCACGCCATGGCCGACGAAGCGCACGGTGATGTGGCGCGAGGTCCGCACCCTGATCTCGCGAATGCCGACAAAGGCGACGAAGCCGCCGACGAGTCCGTAGAACGCTGTCTTCGCCCAGGTGACGTTCTGGTTGAACATCGTGATCGCGGCATCGGAATACTGCTCCGGCGACCGCGTCAGCAGCGCGGCCTCGCGGCCGGCCACGGCGAAGCCGATCAGGGAGAGGATCGGGATCAGGATGGCGGCCAGCATGAATGGGTCGCGCCAGCGGGCATAGCCGTCGCGCGAGCGCAGCGTGAAATGCAGCCCGATGATGCCGTGGGCCCAGACCAGCAGCAGCAGGATGGTCTGATTGGTGGCCAGCCCCGGCCAGAGCCGGCGCAGCACGGCGGGATAGCTCTCGTCGAGATCGAAGAAGGTTCCCATCACCCGCGTGCCGACGATGTGATCGACGAGGAAAAGTGGGATGGCGAGGCCAAGCGCAATCTGCAGCATCTCGCGCAGCGGCATCTTGAAGGTGCGCCGCTGCGCCACGCGCAGCATGGCGAACAGCGGATGCACGATGAAGGCGCCGTAGAGCAGCACGCTGCCGGGCCAGGAACGCCAGACCCAGTAGCGCCAGGACTGCACGTCCTCCATCAACTGAAGCCCGGCGATGCCGATCGCGTGGTTGACGAAATGCGTCGCGGCGAACAGCAGCAGCACCATGCCGGAGACGAACCGGATGTCGCGGCTCCAGGACGACATCTGCTCCATGCCGACGCCCTGCGCCGGCCGGCCGGAGCCCGCAGTCTGGGACAGGCTCATCGCGCGACTGCCTTCGTGATCACGGCCCTGGTCATCAATGGACCTTCTCGCTGTGCAGCACCGCGTCGGCGAGCTTGTAGAGCCGCGAGGCGAGATCGCGCGACAGCGCTATGCTGAAATCGGGTATGGTCTCGAGCAGTTCGAAGAACAGGTCGCGCGGCAATCTGAGCGCCGAGACGTCGCTCTTGGCGGTGACCATGCCGACATAGGGCTGGTCGCACAGCAGCGGCACGTCGCCGAAGACCATGCCGGTCGCCAGCACGAAACGCTTGGTGTGGCCGTCATCGCGCTCATGCGACAGCTCGACCTCGCCGCCGAGGATGAAATAGACCCCTTCCGGGCGTTCGCCCTCGTCGATGATCCGCGTCCCCGCGTCGAACTCCAGCTTCTCGCCCATCAGCGCGACGAGCTTCAGGCGCGGCTTGGGCAGGCTGCGGAACAGCGGAAACTGCTTGAGACAGGCGATGTCGTCTTCGATCGTCATGGTCGCGCCTCCATGGTCGGGACGTTTCGCCGCGGCGGCCGGGCCGGCCTCGCCTCCTCGCCATCGTCATCCTCGACGGTGCCGACGACGCCGTCGAAGACGATGCGCGGCGAGACGTCCGATACCAGACTAGCATCGCTGACCAGCACGAACAGCGTCATCCGCGCGCAGTGGTCGCGCAACCGCGCCACGACCTCGCCGGGATCGCGCGTTGTCGCCAGGAAGGCGCTGGCGTCGAGGATCGCGATCTGCGGCGCCTTGATCAGGGCCTGGGCCAGCGGCACGGCGAGCTTCAGCCGCGTCGGCAGGAAGCGTCCCCTGATGCCGCAATCGGTGTTGAGGCCGAGCCGGTAAAGCGCGCTTTCGAGGCCCGCGCGCAACAGCGCCGCGCGCACGATTCCCGCGACCTTGCGGCCCGCATCGGCCACGCCGAAGCCGATGCGGCCGAACATCAGGTTGTCGCGGACGCTGGCGCCCATCATGACGCGGTCGGGGTCGTAGAAGGAGACGTCCTCCACCGCGTCGGCCGGCAGATGCGCCTTGAAACTGGCGCGCGCCCGCAGGATGCGCCGGCGCAGCCGGTCGTCGAGCAGGTTGAGCCGGTGTTTGGGCTCGATATAGCCGAGCGCCAGCGCCACCAGGTCGCGCTCGGTCTCTGGGTCGAGCGGAGCGCGCATGTCGTGCTTGGAGACCAGTGCCGCCAGCTCGTTCAGCCGCTCGAAATCGAAGCTCGCGCCGAAGGCGTAACGCTCGAACAGGGCGTGGCCGACGGGCAGCCCCTCGAAGATCTCGACCACGGTGGCGACGATGCGCGCGCCGACATCGCTCAGCGGTTCGATCAGCGCCTCGGCCTTGAGGATGGCGTGGGCATAGGGCTCGAAGAGTAGGGTCTCGCTGGCGAAGCGCGGCCCGGTGCGCGTGCCGAAGATCAGGTTCTCGGCAACGGTGGCGTTGGCGTTGTAGCGCTCGGGGTCGAAGGGCTCGATCAGGCCGGTCAGCTTGCTGCCGGCGAGTTCGGCCGCGACGGCCCGCCGCGCCTCGATGATGCGGCCTTCCGCGCCCTCGTTCAGCGGGGCGACCACTTTTCCGTCGAGGCCGAGTTCGTAGACGTCCTCGGCGCAGCCGAGCACGTCGAGCACCAGCCGGATATGGGCTTCCAGCGCCTCGGCGTCCTTGAGGCCGGCGCCCTCGTAGTCGGTCCAGTCGGCGGTGAAGGAGAACGGCGTGTTGCCGGAGCGGATCGCCTCCACAAAGAAGCGGTGCTCCTCGGGGGAGACCTTGCCCTGCGGCCTGGCGCTCGGCCGCCTCCGCTTCAGCGGTAGCAGGATGTTGTCGCGCAGGGTCCCGGCGATGATCTCGGTCTCGTTGCCGGCATAGCCGATCACGTGGCTCGCGCGCTCGACCGAGAAGCGGGCGAGATTGTGGCCGTCGATCAGAACGCGACCGGAATAGGCCATCGCCTGCCGCCCCAGGATGCGGCCGAGCACCTCGCGCGCGCCGCCATTGGGGCCGACCACGCCGACCGCGCCCGGACGAGCCGTCTGCAGCGAGACGGGCGCGAGCAGCGGCTGTCCGCGATTGTCGAGCAACTGCACACCGTCGAGCCTGATCTCGCCCTCGTCGGGCAGGCGCTTCACGCCGTCGGTCTCGTCGAGCACCACGGTCTCGTCGCTGTTGAACTGCTGGATCACCTGCTCGTATTTGATGGTGACGTCGTTGCGCTGCTGGTCCCAGTCGATCAGCTCCTTGATCGGCGGCGGCAGGTCGCGATAGGCGGCGATGACGGCCACCAACTGGCCGATGTCGAGCCGGCCCTGCAGCGCGAAGAAGCCGCCGATCGCATAGAAGAAAAACGGCGTGATCTGAGCGAGCAGGTTGTTGAGGAACTTGACCGCGAATTTGCGCTTGTAGAGCGCGTAGCGGATGTCGAAGAGCCGCCCGAGCCGGCCGGCGATGTCGGCCTGGACATAGGTCGTCGCGCCATGGCCCTGGATCGTCGGGCCGGCGTCGACGATCTCGCCGATGCGGCCGGCGAGCTGGCGCGAGGCGATCTGGCGCTCGCGGCCGAGCCGGAGCTGCTCCTTGCGCAGAATCGGGATGATGATCGCCTGCAGCAGCACGATGATCAACGCGATCGAGCCGAGCCAGACGCTCTGGACCATAATGAAAACCAGCGCCGTCAGCGCCTGGCTGAGCAGGAAGACCGGCTGAATGAAGGCGTCTCCGACGAAGCCGCCGATCGGCTCGACCTCGTCCTTGATCATGCTGGCGACCTCGGCGGGCTTGACCGCGCGGATCTGCTCGGGCCGGAAGCGCATCAACTGGCTGAACAGGTCGTAGCGCATGCGCCGCAGCATGCGTTCGCCGAGAATGCCCTTCTGCAGGTTGATGACGTATTTGAAACCGCCATTGATCAGCACGAGCACCAGGAACCAGCAGCTTAGGCCGAGCAAAAGGCCGAGCTGATCGACCTGGAAGCCGTCGAAGAGCCTGACCTCCGACCCGCCCAGGAAGCCCGGCCAATGGAAGCCGATGTCGAACAGGGTGGCGCTGGTCTTGCCGTCCTTGAAGGCGCCGCCCTGGATGGCGTCGTTGACGATGCGCTTGGGCACGTTGAACGAGGCCCAGTAGAACGGGATCGAGGCGAGGATGATCAGCAGGACGATGATCTGTTCGCCGCGGCTCTTCTGCCAGACATAACGGAAGAGGTTGCTCTCCAACGGGCGGTCCTGTCCGGCGCTTTCTGGCGGCGCGTTCGTCTCCCGCGCCTGCGGTGCCCATATGTGTGCCAGCTTGCGGCCAAGCGCAATGCGGCAGCGCGCCTGCCGGCGCAGGCTTATCCGGCGGCCGGAGACGGGTTCGGACTGTCGGGCCTGACGACAGAGCTGCGTCAGGGTCACGGAATTGCTGTGGCGAAATGCGGATTATGGCAATTTCAGGCAGGGCCGCGTTGCGTCGATGTCATCAGGCGCGGACAATGTCCAAGGGAAAGCGCCAACATGTCGAATGCCATTGGCAAAGCCCGGCTTTCAACGTCTAGTGCACGCCTGACGCACGGCACGGGGATCGGGAAGGGGCGGTTCTAGCGACGTTATGGATATCCTGCGGATCAACGATGTGCGGATCGGCTTCACGGTCCACGGACTTGCTCGCGATGTCGTGAAGGGCGTTTCGCTGCGCGTGCCGGCCGGCAAGACCGTAGCGCTGGTCGGCGAATCCGGCTCCGGCAAATCGGTCATCTCGCAGGCGATCATGGGGCTTCTGCCACGCAATGGCGGCGTCACCGGCGGCGAAATCCTGTTCCGCGACCCGCAGACACCGGGCTCGTCGATCGACATCGCCGGCCTGAAGCCGGAGGGCAAGGAGATCAGGGCGCTGCGCGGCGGGCGCATCGGCATGATCTTCCAGGAGCCGATGTCTTCGCTCTCGCCGGTCCACACCATCGGCAACCAGATCGAGGAGGCGCTGCAACTGCACCGCCCCACGGGCAAGGCGGAAGCCCGCGCGCTGATCGAGGCGATGCTGAAGCGCGTCGGCTTCAAGGACCCGGCCCGCGCCTATGGTCTCTATTCCTTCGAGCTCTCGGGCGGCCTGCGTCAACGCGCCATGCTGGCGATGGCGCTGATCTGCCAGCCGGCGCTGCTGATCGCCGACGAGCCGACGACCGCGCTGGACGTGACAATCCAGGCGCAGGTGCTCGACCTGATGCGCGATCTCCAGGCCGAGATGGGCATGGCGATCCTGCTGATCACCCATGATCTCGGCGTCGTCGCCAACATGGCCGACGAGGTGGTTGTGATCTACCATGGCGAGATCATGGAGAGCGGCCCGGTCGAGGACATCTTCCGCCGGCCGCGTCATCCCTATCTCAAGGCGCTGCTCAAGGCCTCGCCGCATTTCGACATGGAAGATGGCGAGCGGCTTGTCGCGCTGCGCGAGGCGCGCCCGCGTCCCCCGGCCGCCGCGCGTCCGTCCAAACCCGCCGAGGCGGCGGCGCCGCTGCTCAGCGTCTCGGGGCTGCGCAAGACCTACACCACCGGCTCGCGCAAGTTCTTCGGCAAGGGCACGCTCTCGACCGTGGTCGCGGTCGACGACGTCTCCTTCGAGATCAGGCGCGGCGAATGCCTCGGCCTCGTCGGCGAAAGCGGCTGCGGCAAGACCACGGTCAGCAAGATCGTGATGCGGGCGGTGACGCCCGACGCCGGCGAGATCGTCTTCGACGACGGCAGGAGCCGCACCGACGTGCTGGCGCTGAAGGGCGAGGCGCTGCGGAATTTCCGGCCGAAGGTGCAGATGATCTTCCAGGATCCGGTCTCTTCGCTGTCGCCGCGCATGACGGTGATGAGCATCCTGCGCGAGCCGCTGGTGATCCATGGCCGGGGCGAGGGCGCGGACCAGATCGGGCGCGTGCGCGCGCTGATGGAGGATGTCGGACTCGATGCGCGCTTCCTCAACCGCTATCCGCATTCCTTCTCGGGCGGGCAGCGCCAGCGCATCGGCATCGCCCGCGCGCTGGCGCTCGATCCGGAGCTGATCATCTGCGACGAGCCGGTCTCGGCGCTCGACGTCTCGGTGCAGGCGCAGATCCTCAACCTGCTCAAGGACCTACAGGCCGAGCGTGGGCTGACCTTCCTGTTCATCTCGCATAACCTTGCCGTGGTGAACTACATGGCCGACCGCATCGCGGTGATGGCCAATGGCCGCATCGTCGAGATCGCGCCGCGGCACATGCTGTTCACGCAGCCCGCCCATCCCTACACGAGGGCGCTGCTCAAATCGGTGCCTTTCGCCGATCTCGACCGGCCGCTCGACTTCAAGCTCGCCGCGCCCGGCGGCGCGTCGGACCAGAGCCATTGGGGCAAGGCCTTCCGTCAGGAGCGGGACGGCGCGGCGCTGACGCAGGTTGCGCTCGGCGACGGCCACTTCGTGCTGGCCAATCCGGGCATCGACCGGCGGGAGATGGTCTGATGGTACGGCGCTCACAATCGAGCCTGACGGCTCCGACGCGGCGCGGAGCGCTGGCTCTGGGCTCGGCTGCTCTGGTTTCGGCGGCGTTGCCGCCCCTAGCCGCCGCCCAGCAGCCGGCGCTGATCGACAGTCCGTTCTTCGCGGAGAAGGTCGCGGCGGGCAAACTGCCGCCGGTGGCGCAGCGCGTGCCGTCCTCGCCCCGGCTCGTCACGGTGGCGGGCGAGGGCCGCACGCCCGGTCGCCACGGCGGCACGATGCGGATGCTGATGGGCGACCAGCGCGACATCCGGATGATGACGCTCTACGGCTACAGCCGGCTCGTCGGCTATGACGACAATCTCGATCTCGCGCCCGACATTCTCGACGGCTATGACGAGGAGGACGGCCGCGTCTTCACGCTGAGGCTCCGGCCCGGCCATCGCTGGTCTGACGGATCGCCCTTCACGACGGAGGATTTCCGCTACTGGTGGGAGGATGTCGCCAACAACAAACGGCTCTCGCCGGGCGGGCCGCCGCAGGCGCTGCTGGCGGGCGGCAAGCCGCCGAAGGTCGAAATCCTGTCGCCGACCGAAATCCGCTATGCCTGGGAACAGCCGAACCCGGTCTTCCTGCCGTCGCTGGCGGGCGCGCAGCCGACCTATATCTGCATGCCGTCCGGCTATCTGAAGCAGTTCCACGAGACCTATGCCGACAAGGCGACGCTGGCGCATCGCGTCCGCCAGGTGCGCGTGCGCGACTGGGGGGCGCTGCACGAGCGGCTCTCGCGGATGTACCGGCCCGAGAATCCCGCGCTGCCGACGCTCGATCCCTGGCGCAACACCACGCCGCTGCCGGCCGAGCAGTTCACCTTCGAGCGCAACGCCTATTTCCACCGCATCGACCAGAACGGCCGGCAACTGCCCTATGTCGATGAGGTCACGCTGACGGTCGGAACGCATTCGCTGGTGCCGGCCAAGGCCGCCGCCGGCGATGCCGACCTGCAGGCGCGCTATATCCGCTTCGACAACTATACCTTCCTGAAGGATGCCTCGAAGCGGATGAACTTCGACGTCCGTTTATGGAAGCGGGCCGAGGGCGCCTGGTTCGCCCTGATGCCCAATCTCAACGCCATCGACCCGGTCTGGCGCGATCTCAACCGCGACGTCCGCTACCGCAGGGCGCTCTCGGCCGCGATCAACCGCAAGGACATCAACCAGGTCATCTTCTTCGGTCTTGCCAAGGAGAGCGGCAACACGGCGCTGCCGGAGAGCCCGCTCTACGACGCGGAATTCGCGAAGATGTGGATGAAGGAGGATCAGGGCCTCGCCAACCGGTTGCTCGACGAGATCGGGCTCTCGAAACGCGACGGCGAGGGCATCCGCCTGCTGCCCGACGGCCGCCGGCTCGAATTCACCGTCGAGACCGCCGGCGAAAGCACCGAGGAGACCGACATCCTCGACCTGATCAAGCAGGACCTGATCGGCGTCGGCATCAAGATCTATCCGCGCTCGACGCAGCGCGACGTCTTCCGCCGCCGCATCACCGCGGGCCAGACGATCATGGTCGCCTCGACGGGTATGGACAATGCGCTCGTCGCCTCGGAGATGGAGCCCGACGCCTTGGCGCCGACCACCACGGCGCAGTTCCAGTGGCCGCGCTGGGGCCAGTTCTACGAGACCGGCGGTCGCGAGGGGGAAGAGCCGGCGCTGCTCGAGGTGAAGGAGCTGGTCGAACTCCACCGGGCCTGGCGGCGCAGTGCGACCCATCAGGAGCGCAAGGACATCTGGCGCCGGATGCTGAAGATCAACGCCGAACAGCTCTTCACGATCGGCGTGGTCAACGCCACGCTGCAACCTGTCGTGGTCTCGCGCGCTCTGAAGAACGTACCCGAAAAGGGGCTCTATTCATTCGAACCCGGCGCGTTCTTCGGGCGCTACATGCCCGACACATTCTGGTTCGACCGGCCCGGGGCGAAGACCTGAACCATGCTGCTGCAATACATCCTCAAGCGCATCCTGGTGATGATCCCGACGCTGCTGGTCACCAGCGCGCTGATCTTCACCGTGATCAACCTGCCAGAGGGCGACTATTTCGAGACGCTCGCCGCCGAGATGGCGGCGCAGGGCGAGAAGGCCGACCTCTCGCGCATCGAATTCCTGAAAAAGGAGTACGGTTTCGACAAGCCGCCGCTGGAGCGGTATGTCTGGTGGGTCGCCGGCCTGCTCAAGGGCGATATGGGCTACTCCTTCGAGTATCAGCGCCCGGTCAACGAAATCGTCGGCGACAGGCTGCTGCTGACCATGGTGGTGTCGTTCTTCACCATCATCTTCACCTGGGTGGTCGCGTTCCCGATCGGCATCTATTCGGCGACGCACCAGTATAGCTGGGGCGATTACGGGCTGACCTTCCTCGGCCTGCTGGGCCTAGCCATCCCGCATTTCCTGCTGGCGCTGGTCTTCATGTACACGGCCAATGTCTGGTTCGGCACCTCGATCGGCGGGCTTGTCGATCCGCAATATCTCAACCAGCCGATGAGCTGGGACAAGGTCAAGTCCGTGCTGGAACATCTCTGGATCCCGGTGATCATCATCGGGGCCGGCGGCACGGCGGGCATGATCCGCGCGGTGCGCGCCAACCTGCTCGACGAGCTCCAGAAGCAGTATTACGTCACCGCCCGGGCCAAGGGCCTGCCGCCGGGCAAGGCGTTGCGCAAATATCCGCTGCGGATGTCGCTGAACTTCTTCATCTCCGACATCGGCGATATTCTTCCCTCGATCGTGTCGGGGGCGGAAATCGTCGCGATCGTGCTCTCGCTGCAGACCACCGGGCCGCTGCTGATCCGGGCGCTGCAATCGCAGGACATGTATCTTGCCGGCTCATTCCTGATGTTTTTGTCCTTCATGACGGTGATCGGCGTGCTGATCTCCGACATCGCGCTCGCGATTCTCGATCCGCGCATCCGGCTCCAGGGGGCGGCGACGAAGTGAGGAACGCGCTCCCCGCCGACGGCGCCCCGTTGCCGCACACCGCCTCGACCGCGCCCTTCGAGCCTCATGCGGCCGAGGCGATGACGCCGGCGCAGGAGCGGGTCTACCTCGCCTCGCAGTGGCAGCTGATGTGGTGGAAATTCCGCAAGCACCGGCTCGCGGTGATCTCGGGCGTGGTCATCCTCGTGATCTACGCCATGGCCGCGCTCGCCGAGTTCCTCGCGCCCTACCACTACACCACGCGCAACACCGATTTCATCCGCGCGCCCCGGCAGGAGCTGCACCTGTTCCATCAGGGCAGCTTCATGGGGCCGTTCGTCTACCCCTACAAGCAGCGCCTCAACATGGAGAATTTGAAGCGCGAATACGATGTCGACACCACCACGCCGCAACGCTTGCGTTTCTTCTGCCGGGGCGATTCCTATGATTTCTGGGGGCTTGTTCCTGGCAACCTGCATCTGTTTTGCGCGCCGGAAGGCGGTACGCTCTTCCTGCTCGGCTCGGACCGGCTCGGCCGGGACATGCTCTCGCGCATCCTCTATGGCGGTCGCATCTCGCTCTCCATCGGCCTGCTCGGCGTCGGCGTCTCCTTCGTGCTCGGCGTCATCATCGGCGGCATCGCCGGGTACTATGGCGGCAAGGTCGATCTCGTTGTACAGCGGGTCATCGAGATCGTGCAGTCGCTGCCGCATATTCCACTCTGGCTGGCGCTTGCCGCGATCATGCCGCCGTCCTGGAGCCCGCTGCTGGTCTATTTCGGCATCACGGTGATCCTCGGGCTGATGGACTGGACGGGGCTCGCGCGCGCCGTGCGCTCCAAGCTCCTGTCTTTGCGCGAGGAGGATTATGTCGTCGCGGCCCAGCTGATGGGGGCAAAGCCCGCCCGCATCATCGGCCTGCATCTGGTCCCAGGCTTCATGAGCCATCTCATCGCCTCGGCGACGATCACCATCCCCAAGACGATCCTGGGCGAGACGGCGCTGAGCTTCCTGGGACTCGGCCTGCGCCCGCCGATCACGAGCTGGGGCGTGATGCTCAACGAGGCCCAGAACATCAATGTGGTGGCGCTGTACCCTTGGCTGCTCTACCCTTGCGTCCCGGTGATCCTGATCATCCTGGCCTTCAATTTCCTCGGCGACGGCCTGCGCGACGCAGCCGACCCTTATCGTTGAGCGCGGCTCGCCTCGACCCGGCACACCCTCTTGCGCATCGCCTTCCACACGCCGCTGAACGCATTCGATGACGGCCGCATTTCAGGCGACCGGCGCATGGCGCGCCAGTTCATCGCGATCATGGAAGGCCTCGGGCACGCGGTCGAACCGATCCGGAAGGCGCGGACCTATATGCGCGAGCCGGACGCGGCGACGTTCGCCGCCCTTTGCGCGGCCGCGGAGACGCGGATCGAGACCCTGGTCGCGGGCTGGCGCGACCATGGCGGCGCGCCCGACCTCTGGTTCACCTATCACAGCTACTACAAGGCGCCGGATCTGCTCGGTCCAGCCGTCGCGGCGCGGCTGGACATCCCTTATGTCGTGGCCGAGGCGAGCGATTCCGAGCGCCGCGCGCAGGGCGGCTGGGCGGAGCAGGTCGCCTGCGCGCGTGCGAGCTTCGGCAGGGCGGCGGTGCATTTCTGCTTCACGGAGCGCGACCGGCAGGGCATCGAGCCGTGGCGCGGCCCGGCGACGCGTTTCATCGATCTGCCGCCCTTCATCGACGCGGCAGGCGGTCCGTTGCCCGGCGAGCGGCGAAACGACCCGCCCCATCTCGTCGCGATCGGGATGATGCGGCCCGGCAACAAGCATGAAAGCTATCTGGCGCTTGCGCAGGCGCTGGCCTTGCTCGGCGACCGGCCCTGGCGCCTGAGCCTGTTCGGCGATGGGGCCATGCGGGCCGATATCGAGGCCGCCTATACCGGGTTTTCGCCCGGCCGGGCGACCTTTCACGGCGCTGTCGATCGAGGCCACGTCGCAGCGGTGCTGGCGCAAGCCGATCTCTTCGTCTGGCCCGGCCTGCGCGAGGCCTACGGGCTGGTCTTCCTCGAGGCGCAGGCGGCCGGCCTGCCGGTCGTCGCCTTCGACAGCGGCGGCGTGCCCGCCACGCTGAAGCGCGAGGTCACCGGTCTGCTCGTTCCGGAGGGCGACGTCGCGGCCTTCGCGCAGACGCTGGCCGGATTGCTCGACGATCCCGCGCGGCGGCGCGCGATGAGCGTGGCAGCCGCCCGCTTCGTCGCGCAGGAGCGCGGTATGGACCGGGCGAGCGAGATCGTGGCGCACGGCCTCGCACTCGCCACCGGAGCCGCGCCGTGATGGGCCTTTCAGCTTGGCAGCCGCTCATGGCCGAACTCGATCTCTGGCGGGCGCTCGGGCTCAGCGCAGAATTCTGGCTGCGCGACGACGACGCCGTCGCGCCGACGCCTGCGCTGGAACGGCTGGAGCGGCTGTCCGAGCACTTCGACGCGCCGGTGCTGCTCGCCGTCATTCCCATGCTGGCGGAGCTGGAACTGGCGGCGTTCCAGCGTTCTGCGCCGTCACTGCTGCCCTGCCAGCATGGTGTCTGGCATCGAAGCCATAGCCCCGCCGGCCGGAAGAACGCCGAGTTCGGGGCTCGTCGCGAGATCGCGACCGCGCTTGCCGAAATCGCGCAGGGCAAGGCGCGGCTGGAGGCGCTGTTCGGCCCCGCCGCGCTGCCGGTTTTCGTGCCGCCCTGGAACCGGATCGACCCCGGAATCGCCGCAGGCCTGCCCGGCCTCGGCATTTCCGGCTTGTCCTGCTTTCGCGGATTCGGGCTTGCGGCCGCTGGCGGCCCTAGGCTGGCGAACACGCATCTCGACCTGATCGACTGGCATGGCGGGCGGATCGGCCGCGATGCCTTGGCGCTCGCGGCCGAGATGGCCGGGCATCTGGCGCGCCATCGCCAAGGAAATGACGGGGAGGGAGCCGTCTTCGGCCTGCTGCTGCATCACCGCGACCATGACGACACGGCCTGGAGCTGCCTGGAGACGCTGCTGCGGCTGGTCGCCGAGCATCCGGCTGCGCGCCTGATCGATCCGCGCCGGTTGTTTTCAGGCGAGAAGGCTGGCTAGAATAGAGCCAGGGCGCTTGGGGGAGCGTCGGCCATCTGGCGAACCGGACTTGGATCAGCGCGCCCGGCGCGCTATGGTCTGCGGCGTTTCCAGGTGCGTTCGCCCTCCCATGAGGTCGTCTGGCCTTATCCTGCTGAGGACGACGCGCCCATGCCGCATAACGTCATCGACCTTGTCGGCGCGGAGCGTTCGGCCCGCAGCCCGCATGCGCCGCGCGTGCTGATCTACAGCCACGACACCTTCGGACTTGGGCATATCAGGCGCTGCCGCGCCATCGCCAACTCGCTGGTCGCGACCTTTCCTCATATATCAGTGATCATCGTCTCGGGCTCGTCGGTGATCTCGAGCTTCCAGTTCGGCGACGGCGTCGATTATGTCCGCATCCCCGGCGTCGAGAAGCAGAGCGACGGCCGCTACGGCCCGCACCATCTCAATCTCGATCTGAACGACACGATCCGCCTGCGCACCGACATCATCAAGCAGGTGGTGCTGTCCTTCGATCCCGACGTCGTCATCGTCGACAAGGAGCCGGTCGGGCTGCGCGGCGAATTGCTGCCGGCGCTTGAGATCCTGCGCCGGCGCGGGGCGCGCATCGTGCTGGGCCTGCGCGACGTGCTCGACGAGCCGGGCAAGCTGCATGAGGAATGGCGCCAGAGCGGCGCGCTCGACGCGCTCTCGGTTTATGACGACATCCTCGTCTTCGGGCTGGAGAACGTCTACCAGCCGCTGGCCGGCCTGCCGAACCAGCCGTCCTTCGCCGACAAGGTGCGCTACACCGGCTATCTCAAGCGCGCCGTGCCGAGCCCGATGCCGCCGAGCCGGCACCCGCGCATCACCAAGGGTCCGTTCATCCTGGTGACGCCGGGCGGCGGCGGCGACGGCGCGGGCGTTATCGACTGGGTGATCTCGGCCTATGAGGCCGATGCGACGATCGAGCTGCCGGCGCTGATCGTGTTCGGGCCGTTCATGTCGCGCGAACGGCGCAAGGATTTCGCCGAGCGCATCTCGCGGCTGCCCAAGCTCGAAAGCCTCGGCTTCGAGCCCCGGCTCGAACTGCTGATGAACCGCGCCCACTGCGTCGTCGCCATGGGCGGGTACAACACCTTCTGCGAGATCCTCTCCTTCGACAAGCCCGCCTTGATCGTGCCGCGCGTCAAGCCGCGCCTCGAACAGGCGATCCGGGCCGAGCGCGCCGACCAACTCCGGCTGATCGACGTGCTGCACGATCCCGTTCAGAACGGGGAGGGCGCGCGCGACCCGCTGGTGATGGCCGCGGCCCTGCACCGCCTACCCAAGCGGCTGCCGCCTTCGCAGGCCTTCCTGCCCAGCCTCCTCGACGGCCTGCCCGCGATCAACCGGGCGCTCGCCGAGGACCTATCCATGCCGATCCGCGGCCGGGCGCTGGCGCAGAACGCGGCGGCGGTGAGTTGAGCCACGCAACCTCGGCGCGCATGGACAAGCTGGCACGAAGTTCGCAATATATCACGTGAACGAGACCGTCCGCGATCCAAGCGGACAGATGCGGGACGCTCACGATGACCATGCTCCACCTCAAGAACTTCGCTCTGCTCGAGCCGGATTTCGGCGAGTTGCGGCGGGGCTACGAGCTTCTGGTCGAGGGCGAGACCATCCGCGAGCTCTCGGACAAGCCGCTCAAGGCGGGGAAAGCCGATGTGATCGATTGCGACGGGCGCACGCTGATGCCTGGCCTGATCGATAGCCATGTTCATGTCTTCCTCTCCGAGGTCTACATCAGGGCGCTGGAGAGCATGCCGCTGACCCTGATGACGGCGCGCGCCGTGCGCCTGATGAAGGGCATGATCGACCGAGGCTTCACCTCGGTGCGCGACACGGGCGGAGCCGACTGGGGCATCAAGGAGGCGGTCGAGAAGGGTGATGTCGCGGGCCCGCGCCTGTTCATAGCAGGCCAGGCGATCGGCCCGACGGGGGGCCACAGCGACCCGCGCCGGCGCACCGATTTCGGCGCGCGCTGCCATTGCTGCAACGCCATGGCCTACACCATGAACGTCTCCGACGGCGTCTCCTCGGTGAAGAAGTCGGTGCGCGAGCAGATGCGGTTAGGGGCCGACCACATCAAGATCATGATGTCGGGCGGCGTCGCCTCGCCTTACGATCCGCTCGATTCGATGCAGTTCAGCGTCGACGAGGTGCGGGCGGCCGTCGAGGAAGCGAAGGCCTTCGGCCGCTATGTCTGCGCCCACGCCTATACGCCCGAGGCGATCACGCGCGCAGCCCAATGCGGCGTGCGCGCCATCGAGCACGGCAATCTGATCGACGAGGCCTCGGCCAAGCTGATGGCGGAGAACACCATGTTCCTGACCGCCAATCTCGTCGCCTATTATGCGATGAAGGAGCGCGCGGCGGAGTTCGGCATGACCGGCGATATGCTCGCCAAGAACGACCTCGTCATCGACGGCGGCCTGCGCTCTCTGGAAATCTGCAAGCGCGCCGGCGTGCCGGTCGCCTATGGCTCCGACCTGCTCGGCCAGCTCCAGGTCGAGCAGTCGCGCGAGTTCCTGCTGCGCCGCGAAGTCCTGTCGCCGATCGAGATCATCCGCTCGGCGACGACGGTCGGCGCGCAGCTCCTGCGCATGGAGGGCAAACTTGGCACGCTGCGTGCTGGAGCGTTCGCGGACATGATTCTGGTCGATGGCGACCCGCTGAAGGATCTCGGCCTGTTCCAGGACCAGGGCCGGCATCTGAGCCTGATCATGAAGGGCGGCGCGGTTTACAAGACGACGTTGCAGTGAGGGCTTCGGGTTCAAGATGAAAATGCGCCGTCATTCCGGACAAGCGGCACAGCCGCGCAGCTCCGGGATCCATCGTAAGGCTCGACGGCGCCCTATGATGGATCCCGGAAATCCGCTTTGCTGCATCCGGGATGACGGCGCGTGCTGGATTCAGGTTGAGCCTGCCGCTTCTCACGGAGCGGCCGCATGACCGCCGCAGCCCGCCCATCGCTCGGTCGCATCGCGCTCAACTTCGCGGCGGGCGTCGGGCTGCTCTATATCCTGTTGCCGCTGATCTTCGTGATCTGGCTCGCCTTCTTCCGTCAGGAAATCCCGTCCTTCCCGCCGGAAGGCTATTCGCTGAAATGGTTCGGCGCGGCCGCCAACAACAAGGCCTTCGTCAGCGGTTTTGTGCTCAGCCTGCAGGTCGGGGTCGCGGCTACGCTGATCGGGCTCCTGCTCGGCGTGCCGGCGGCACTGGCGCTGGTGCGGTACCGCATCGTGCTCGGCCCGGCCGTCAACACGCTGCTGCTGCTGCCGCTGGTCATGCCCGGCATCGTGCTGGGCACGGCGCTCTATGTCTTCCAGATCGAGACCGAGATCGCCACGGGCCTGCCCGTCCTGGGTTCGCTCGGCGGCCTCGTCGCCGCCCATACGCTGGTCGTCGTGCCCTGGGTGGTGCGGCTCGTCACGGCGAGCCTCGTCGGCTTCGACCGGACGATCGAGGAGGCGGCGCAGAATCTGGGCGCCGGCCCCTTCACCACCTTCTGGCGCGTGACGCTACCGAGCATCCGGCCGGGCCTCGTCGCGGGCGGCCTGTTCGGCTTCGTCACCTCCTTCGGCAATCTCGAGATGAGCCTGTTCCTGGTCGGACCGGGCCGCACAACCCTGCCGATCGCGATCCTGCAATATCTCGAATGGAAGATCGACCCGACAGTGGCCGCGGCCTCCGTCATCCAGATCGGCCTGATCGCGGTGGCGATGATCGTCACCGACCGTTACGTCAAACTGAGCCGGGTGGTCTGAAGAGCAATGGCGCGTCTGGCGATCGAGCATCTGCGCAAGAGCTATGGCGACGTCACCGTCGTCGATGACGTCACCATCGACATCGCAGAAGGCGAGTTCCTCGTGCTGCTCGGCCCGTCAGGCTGCGGCAAGACCACGACGCTGCGCATGGTCGCGGGCTTCGTTCCGCCGAGCGCCGGCAAAATCGCGATCGGCCCGCGCGACGTCACCGGTCTGCCGCCGTGGAAACGCAATTGCGGGCTCGTCTTCCAGAGCTATGCGCTGTTTCCGCATATGACGGTGGCCGAGAACGTCGCCTTCGGGCTGGAAATGCGCAAGACGCCGAAGGCCGATCGCGGCCCGCGCGTGGCCGAGGCGCTGCGTCTCGTGCAGCTTACAGGCTTCGACACGCGCTATCCGCGCCAGCTCTCGGGCGGCCAGCAGCAGCGCGTCGCGCTGGCCCGTGCGCTGGCGATGGAGCCAGACGTGCTCCTGCTCGACGAACCGCTCTCCAATCTCGACGCCAAGTTGAGGCAGGAGGTCCGCGTCGAAATCCGCGAACTCCAGCGCAAGCTCGGCCTGACTACGATCATGGTGACGCATGACCAGGAGGAGGCGCTGACCATGGCCGACCGTCTCGTCGTGATGGAAGGCGGCAAGGTCCGCCAGATCGGCACGCAGCGCGAGCTCTACGAGACGCCGGCCGATCGGTTCGTCGCCGGTTTCATCGGCCGCAGCGCCTTCGTCGACGGGCACATCGAGGGCGATGGCCGTTTCCGTAGCAAGGGCGGGCTCGATATCGCCTGCTCGGCCGCGACCGGGGCAGGTCCAGCGACGCTGGCCCTGCGGCCAGAGCGGATCGCGGTCGGCTCCGATGCCGAGGGTCTGGCCAATCGCTTTTCGGCGCGGGTCGAGCACGCGGCCTATCTCGGCGCGCTCCTCGACATCCATGTCAGCCTGTCGGAGCATGACAGGATGCTGCTGCAGATCCCGAACCGGCAGGGCTCTGTCGAGCCCCGACCGGGCGAGACCATCGCGATCGGCTGGGCTGGCGATGCGGGGCTGATCTACCCGCTGCAATCATAGGCGTTTGCTGCATAGGCGTTTTGGCGTTCAACAGGGGAGAACCATCATGACGATCATCAACAGGCGCGATGCGCTCAAGGGTCTGGCGCTCGGCGCAAGCGCGGCGGCTCTGGCTCCGGCCTTGTCGGGCGCGGCGCAGGCGCAATCGGGCGGCAAGGTCGTGGTCGGCACCTGGGGCGGCGACTATGCCCGCCTGCTGACCAAGAACATCGAGGACCCGATCCTCAAGGCCAAGGGCATCGAGGTCGTGCAGGACCAGGCCGGCGATGCGCCGCGCCGGGCCAAGATGGTCGCCGAGCGCCGGCTGCCGCGCGGCACGGTCGACATCCATGGCCTGTCCGCCGCCAACATGTTCGAGATGAACGAGGCCGGCGTGCTGGAGCAGATCGACTACGCCAAGCTGCCCAACGCCAAGAACCTGCTGCCGACGATGAAATATCCCTACGGCGTCGGGCACATCTATTCGGGCAATGTGGTGATCTACAATCCCAAGGTCATCCCGACCGCGCCGACCGGGTTCAAGGACTGGCTCGATCCCAAGCACGGCAACAAGATCGGCTTTATCGACATCCAGTATCAGGCGATCATGGTCGCCGCTTCGATGGCCGCGACCGGCGGCAAGGACATGAACGACCTCGACAAGGCCAAGCAGGTGCTGATGGCGGTCAAGGCGGCGGGCGCGCGCATCTACCCGACCAACGAGGCCTTCGCTGCGGCGATGAAGAACGAGGAGATCGGCATCAGCGCGATCTGGAAGGCGCGCGTGGTGCAGTGGCAGAACGCCGGCATTCCCTGCGAGGCGGTCTCGCCGGTCGAGGGCATCCCGGCCTATGTCTCGGGCTTCGTCATTCCCAAGAACGCGCCCAACAAGGAGAACGCCTACGCTTACATGGACGCGATGCTCGCCAAGGCCCCGCAGGAGGCCTTCGCGGTCGACATGGGCTATAACGGCACCGTCACCGGGCTGACCGTCGCCGCCGACCTGCAGAAGCGCATCGGCTTCACGGAGGCGGAAGAGAAGACCCTGAAGGACCTCGACTACGCCTTCCTCGCCAAGAACGATGCGGGCATGAAGGAGTGGTGGGACAAGGTGTTCAAGGCCTGACATGGCCCGCGCGTCCGACCATCGCGGCCGCCTGACGCGGCTTTCTGCGCTTCCGGTGCTCACGGATTTGAGTCCTCTGCGCTCCGGATCTCGAAAGCCGCGCCATGCGGCTCGCACTGGCGAACGGCCGAAGCATGCCAGGGCGGCGCGGCAGGGAGCTTTGTCATGAGCGCCGCCCCTCCCGAGGCCGTCGCAGGCGCGCGCACCGGGCTTGCCGGCGCGCTCGTCGTGCCGGCGACACTGTTCGTCGCGATCGGGCTGATCGGCCCGATCGCGATCCTGTTCCGCTATTCGCTCAACAAGTTCATCCCCGGCCAGTTCATGGTCGACGGGCTGGTGATCGAGAACTACGTCAAGTTCTTCACCGACGCCTATTACATCAACGTGCTGGTCCGCACGGTGCGCGTCGCCGTCATCTGCACACTGGTCTGCCTGATCCTCGGCTTCCCGCTCGCCTATGTGCTGGCGCGCATGCAGAGCCGCTTCAAGAACCTGCTGATCATGCTGGTGGTGCTGCCGCTTTTCGTCGGCAATGCGGTGCGAGCCGCCGGCTGGATGACCGCCTTCGGCAATCGCGGCGCGTTCAACGCCTCGCTGACGGGACTGGGGATCATCGACCGGCCGATCGAGATCATGTTCACCGAGAACGCCGTGCTGATCGGCATCATCGCGGTCAACCTGCCCTTTATGGTGCTGACCCTGCAGAGCGTGATCGAGGGTATTCCGCGCCATGTCGAGGAGGCCGCCTTCAGCCTGGGGGCCAATCCATCGGCGATGTTTACGCGCGTGCTCTGGCCGCTGGCATTGCCCGGCATCCTGGCCGGCACGATCTTGACCTTCATTCTGGCGATGAACGCCTACGCCACACCGGTGCTGCTCGGCGGCCCGAAATTCCAGATGATGGGGCCGCTGGTCTACGGCCAGTTCGCGCAGCAGAATAACTGGCCCTTCGGCGGCGCGATCTCATTCATCCTGATGACGGCGACGATCGTGCTCACCGTCGCGGCCCATCTCGTGGTGCAGCGGCGCTATCGTTGACGCGGCACGGCGCTGGCCAAGCGCGCCGCCGCGCCCTATGTGATACGCATGAGTTTCTCCGGTTCCCTCGTTCCCGTCGCGGTCGGCGCGGTTGCCGTCGTTCTTCTGCTCGGCCTCATCAACATGCTGCGCGGCGGCAGCGCGAGCACGTCGCAGAACCTGATGCGGCTGCGCGTCGTTCTGCAGTTCGTCGCCATCCTGGTGATCCTCGGCGTGATGTGGTGGCGCAGCGGTTGATCCGGCAACGGTTCCGCCAGGAACCGGTTGACTATGGGTAAGGCTTTGAAAATGCGTGGATGATCCCCCATGCCGCAGCGCGAGACAGATGCGTCTGCCGCAATCGCGCCATAATCTCGTCACGAGTCTGTGGCGTTTCCTAACGCCTGTTCCGCCAACAACAAGAAGACCAAGCCGCCCATGGTTCGCGTCGCGTTGCTGCTCCTGTCCGGATGCCTGATGGCCTCGCCTGTGCTGGCGCAGTCGCAGGGCGTCCCGGCGAGCGCCTCGAGCTACGCCCCGGCCAGCGAGACGCCATTCCCCTCCTGGGAGGCACGGCTCGGTCTCGGCGCCGCCAACCCCGGCGGACGCGAGAGCGGCCTGCTGAATTTCAGTGGCGAGGTCGTTACGCCGCGCGCGATCACTCTCAACGATCGTCTCGCCACGGCCTTCGTGCCCCGCTTCCACATCGGCTCCAGCGCCAATTTCAACGGCACACGCTATGCCTATGCCGGCGCGACCTGGACAGTCGATCTGTCGAAGACGGTTTTCGTCGAGGCGAGCTGGGGCGCAGCTATCAATGACGGCAAGACCGGTTCGATCGTCCCCGAGAACCGCCTCAACGTCGGCTGCAACGGCGGCTCGCGCGAGGCCGCCGCGCTCGGCGTCCGCCTCAGCGACCGCTGGAGCCTCGTCGCCACGCTGGAGCATTTTTCGGCGACCGGCTGCTCCGATAAGGACAGGCCGCGCGGGCCGGCCAATATCGGTGCGAGGCTGGGCTACACCTTCTGACCTTGCCGACCTTCCGTTGCCGAAACGCCGCGCTATAAGCGGGGCATGGTCAAGCTCAACAAGATCTACACCCGCACCGGCGACGACGGCACGACGGGCCTGGCGACAGGCCCGCGCCGGCAAAAATTCGACCTGCGCGTCGCGGCCTATGGCACGGTCGACGAGACCAATGCCTGCATCGGAATCGCGCGCCTGTATGTCGTGGCCGAGGATGCGGCTCTCGACGCCATGCTGTTTCGCATCAGCAACGACCTGTTCGATCTCGGGGCTGATCTTTCGACGCCCGAAACGTCCGAACCGCCAGCCTATGAGCCGCTGCGGATCGTCCAGGCGCAGGTCGACCGCATCGAGGCCGAGATCGACCAGATCAACGCATCGCTCGCGCCCCTGCGCTCCTTCGTCCTGCCGGGCGGCACCCCGGCGGCGACGCATCTGCATCTGGCTCGGACCGTCTGCCGACGGGCCGAGCGGCTGATGGTGGAACTCGCGCAGACGGACGGCGAGATCGTCAGCCGGCCGGCGCTGAAATACGTCAACCGCCTGTCGGATTTCCTCTTCGTTGCCTCACGCTTCCTCAACGCCAAAGCGCAGGGCGACGTGCTCTGGGTTCCGGGCCAGAACCGCTAGGATCGTCATGTTCGTGCCGCTGCATGACGGGGTTCCGCTGCGCTTCATGCGCGCGCCCTATGTCACCTACGGGCTGATCTGCGCCTGCATCGCGCTGTTCATGCTGACTGTGCCGCTTCGCAGTGACGCCGGCCAGATCGCGATCGCAGCCGGTTTCGGCATGATCCCGTCGGTGCTCTTCGGGCAGGCCGCCCTGCCGCCTGAGCTGGTTCAGGCCCCGGCCTGGGCGACGCTGTTCACCAATGTGCTGCTGCATGCGAGCTTCGCGCATCTTGTCGGCAACATGCTCTTCCTCTGGGTCTTCGGCGACAACGTCGAGGACGCGATGGGCCATTGGCGCTTCCTCGCCTTCTTCTTCCTGTGCGGGCTTGCCGGTTCGCTGGCGCATGCGCTGATGCATCCGGGCTCGGAGCAGCCGCTGATCGGGGCCTCTGGCGCGATTTCGGGGGTCATCGCGTCCTATCTGATGCTCTATCCGCAGGTCCGGATCTGGGGGCTGGCCTTCAAATGGATCCCGCTGCGCATCCCGGCGATGTATGCGCTGACCGCCTGGATCCTGTTCCAGATCCTGTCGGCCTTCCTCGATCCGACAGGCAATGTCGGCTGGTGGGCGCATCTGGGCGGACTTGCCGCGGGCGCTGCGCTGACGCCGATCCTGATCCATCGCGGCGTCACGCTGTTTGGGCGCGTCGCGCGCGGATAAGCCTGCGGCAGGACCGTGCGACCACGCCTCCGGCCTGTGACTTTGGCGGCGTTGACAAGCGCAAACGGGCGTCGCTACGGTCCCTCCGCATTCCAGCGATGAGCCGCGATGCCGTCGTCGCGCCGATCCGGGCGTCCCGGCCGCAAGCGCTCCTCTTCTGAACGGTGATTGGACGATGAAGATTCTGGTGCCCGTCAAGCGGGTGGTCGACTACAACGTAAAAATTCGCGTCAAGGCGGACGGCTCCGGCGTCGAACTCGCCAACGTCAAGATGTCGATGAATCCGTTCGACGAGATCGCGGTCGAGGAGGCGTTGCGCCTGCGTGAGGCCGGCAAGGCGACCGAGGTCGTGGTGGTCTCGATCGGCCCGCAACAGGCCGCCGAGACAATTCGCACCGGCCTAGCCATGGGCGCCGATCGCGGCATCCTGGTGAAGGTCGATGGCGTGGTCGAACCGCTGGCCGTCGCCAAGCTCCTGAAGAAACTGGTCGAGCAGGAAAACCCCGACCTCGTCATCCTCGGCAAGCAGGCGATCGACGACGACTGCAACCAGACCGGCCAGATGCTGGCCGCCCTGCTCGGCTGGCCGCAGGGCACCTTCGCCTCCAAGGTCGCGCTCGATTCGGGCAGCGTCGACGTCACCCGCGAGGTCGATGGCGGCCTCCAGACCGTCACGCTCAAGCTGCCGGCGATCGTCACCACCGATCTGCGCCTCAACGAGCCGCGCTACGCCTCGCTGCCCAACATTATGAAGGCCAAGAAGAAGCCGCTCGACGAGACCTCGGCCGAGGCGCTGGGCGTGGATGTGTCGCCGCGCCTGAAGGTGCTGAAGACGGCCGAACCCGCAGGCCGCTCTGCCGGCATCAAGGTCGGCTCGCCCGCCGAACTCGTCTCCAAGCTCAAGACCGCAGGGGTGATCTGACATGGCCACGCTGCTGATCGCCGAACATGACAACGCCTCCGTCAAGGACGCGACCAACAAGGCCCTGACCGCCGCCAAGGAACTGGGCGGCCCCGTCCACATCCTCGTCGCCGGTGAAGGCGCCAAGAGCGCTGCCGAGCACGCAGCGAAGCTCGACGGCGTCGAGAAGGTGCTGCTGGCGGATTCCGCCATCTACGGCCACAACCTGGCCGAGCCGCTGGCGGCGCTGGTCGCCAAGCTCGCGGAAGGCTACGACGCCGTCGTTGCGCCCTCGACCACGACCGGCAAGAACGTGCTGCCGCGCGTCGCCGCCCTGCTCGACGTGATGCAGATCTCGGACGTGATGAAGGTGGTTTCGCCCGATACGTTCGAGCGCCCGGTTTATGCCGGCAACGCCGTCCAGACCGTGCAGTCGGCCGAGGCGAAAAAGCTGATGACGATCCGCACCGCCTCCTTCCAGGCGACGGGCGAGGGCGGCTCGGCCAGCGTCGAAACCGTCTCCGCCGGCGAGGACCCCGGCCTTTCGAGCTTCAAGGGCGAGGAGGTCGCGAAGTCCGACCGGCCGGAGCTGGCATCGGCCAAGATCATCGTCTCGGGCGGCCGCGCGCTCGGCTCGGGCGAAAACTTCACCAAAGTGATCGAGCCCGTCGCCGACAAGCTCGGGGCGGCCATGGGCGCCTCGCGCGCGGCGGTCGATGCCGGCTACGCGCCCAATGACTGGCAGGTCGGCCAGACCGGCAAGGTCGTGGCGCCGGACCTCTATGTCGCGGTCGGCATCTCGGGCGCGATCCAGCATCTGGCCGGCATGAAGGATTCGAAGGTCATCGTGGCGATCAACAAGGACGAGGAAGCGCCGATCTTCCAGATCGCCGATTACGGCCTCGTCGGCGACCTGTTCACGATCATGCCGGAATTCGCCGCCGAACTGGCCAAGGTCGGCAAGTAAGGCGCCTGCGCCAGGACACAACAACCGGGCTGCCGCGCGAGGCGGCCCGCATCGCGTCAACCAGCGACGCGATGCCGCAAAAGACGGATCAGACCATGTCGGACCAGGCGATCAGGACGATCGGCATCATCGGCGCAGGCCAGATGGGCAACGGCATCGCCCATGTCGCGGCGGTGGCGGGGTTCGACATCCGGCTGCATGACCTCGTCGAGGAGCGCATCAACACCGCGCTCGCCACGATCGACGGCAACATGGCCAGGCAGGTCGCCAAGGGGGCGATCGCCGACGAGGTCCGCCGCGACGCCATGGCCAAGATCGTGGCCGCGCCGCATCTGTCCGCGCTGGGCGATTGCGACCTCATCATCGAGGCGGCGACCGAGAGCGAGGAGACCAAGCGCAAGATCTTCACCGCTGTCTGCCAGCACATCAAGCCCGAGACCATGCTGGCCTCGAACACCTCGTCGATCTCGATCACGCGGCTGGCCGCGGCGACCGACCGGCCCGAGCGCTTCATTGGCATCCACTTCATGAACCCCGTGCCGCTGATGCAGCTCGTCGAGCTGATCCGCGGCATCGCCACCGACGACCAGACCTTCGAGCTCGCCAAGGAGTTCGTCGGCAAGCTGCACAAGACCGTCTCGGTCTCCGAGGACTTCCCCGCCTTCATCGTCAACCGCATCCTGCTGCCGATGATCAACGAGGCGGTCTACACGCTCTATGAGGGCGTCGGCTCGGTCGAGGCGATCGACACCGCCATGAAGCTCGGCGCAAACCACCCGATGGGGCCGCTCCAGCTCGCGGATTTCATCGGCCTCGACACCTGCCTCTCGGTGATGCAGGTGCTGCATGACGGGCTTGCCGATTCCAAATATCGGCCCTGCCCGCTTCTGGTGAAATATGTCGAGGCCGGCTGGCTGGGGCGGAAGACCAAGCGCGGCTTCTACGATTATCGCGGCGAGAAGCCGGTTCCGACGCGCTGAGTCCGACGAACACGCGTCATTCATCGAAGTGCCGTCATCCCGGGCACGCGAAGCGCAGACCCGGGATTCATCATAAGGTATTGTCGATCCCTATGATGGATCCCTGATCTGCGTCGCTGCGCGGCTTGTCCGGGATGACGAGCGTTTACGAACGGCGTCCTTCGATCGTCATGCCGCCCTCGCACGCGCAAACGCCGCATCCCCTTCACATTCCTGTCGTCTCGCGCTTACATTGATTCAGTGGCGGGATGAGTCCCGCTCCGATCAGCGGAGGTGCGGCGGGTTTGACGGCGCATGTGATGCATCAGATGGCGTCGCCGGATGGGTGTCCGGCGCTCGTGCTCAATGCCGATTTCCGGCCGCTGAGCTATTACCCCCTTTCGCTCTGGAGCTGGCAGGACGCGATCAAGGCGGTCTTCATGGACCGCGTTAACATCGTCTCCGAATACGACACGGTGGTGCGCAGCCCAAGCTTCGACATGCGGCTGCCTTCGGTCGTCTCGCTGAAGACCTACATCAAGCCCTCGCGGACGCCGGCCTTCACGAGGTTCAACGTTTTCCTGCGCGACCGCTTCTCCTGCCAGTACTGCTCCTCGCGCGAGGAGCTGACCTTCGACCATGTCATCCCGCGCTCCAAGGGCGGCCTGACGACCTGGGAGAACGTCGTCGCCGCCTGCTCGCCCTGCAACCTGCGCAAGGGCGACAAGATGCCGGCCGTGGTCGACATGTTCCCGATGCAGAAGGCCTACGCGCCGACGGTGAACGACCTTCACCGCAACGGAAAACTGTTCCCTCCGAACTATCTGCACGAGAGCTGGCTCGATTATCTCTACTGGGATTCCGAGCTGGAGCCGTGAGGCGGGTTGACGCCCGCCCCCGAGAGGTTTTGTTTCGAAGGCTGAACGCGCCGAGCATCGCGGCGTGACGTCTCGGGACCGACCATGACCTCACTCGACCAATGGCTTGCCGCGAACCATGCGGAGCTCACCGCGATCCGGCGCGACATCCATGCCCATCCCGAGCTCGGGCTCGAGGAGCACCGCACGGCCGCGCTCGTCGCCGCCCGACTGAAGAAATGGGGCGTCGAGGTCACGGAAGGCGTCGGCGGGACCGGCGTTGTCGGCGTCATCCGGGGCAAGGGCGCAGGCCAGCGCGCCATAGGCCTGCGCGCCGACATGGACTGCCTAGCGCTGGAGGAGCAGACCGGCCTGGCCCATGCCTCGACGATCCCCGGAAAGATGCATGCCTGCGGCCATGACGGCCACACCACCATGCTGCTCGGCGCGGCCGGCTATCTCGCGCAGAACCGCGATTTCGGCGGCACCGTGACACTGATCTTCCAGCCGGCGGAGGAGGGGCGCGGCGGCGCGCTCGCCATGCTGGCCGACGGACTGTTCGAGCGCTTCCCCTGCGATGCGATCTACGGGCTGCACAATTCGCCGGGCATGCCGGAGGGCCAGTTCGGCACCTGCGTCGGTCCGATGCTGGCGGCCGCCGATAGCTGGAGCGTGGTCTTCAAGGGCGTCGGCGGACATGGCGGCTCGCAGCCGCATCTCTCCACCGACATCACCTATGCTCAGGCGCATTTCGTCCTCGGGCTGCAGGGCATCGTCGGGCGCAATGTCGCCCCGCTCGACACCGCCGTGATCAGCGTCGGCTATATCCATTCGGGTTCGACCGAGGCCGCCAATGTCGTGCCGTCGGAACTGTCGATCGGCGGCACGGCCCGCAGCTATGAGCCAGAGGTGCGCGACATGATCGAGCGCCGCATCGCCGAACTCGCGGCGGCGACCGCCCAGGCCTGGGGCTGCGCGGCCAAGGCCTCCTACCACCGCGGGCCGAGCGCCCTGCTCAACCAGCCTGACCAGGTCGCCGTCGCCGTGGCCGCCGCCGCGCGCGCGGTCGGTGCGGACCAGGTCAATGGCGCGATCAAGCCCGGCACGGGCGGCGAGGATTTCGCCGAGATGATGAAGGCGGTGCCCGGCGCCTTCATGCGGATCGGCAACGGCGTGCGGCCCGACGGCACGTTCGACGGTCTGCACACGCCGCGCTACGATTTCAACGACGCGATCATCCCCGACGGTGTGCGCTACTGGGTCGGCCTCGTCACCGAGGAACTTGGGCAGGGCTGGCAGGAGCGCGCAGCCGCCTGAGCCTTCAGGCGCGGCGGGTCTTCGACAGTCCCGCCAGCGCGAGCCCGAACAGTCCGAGCGAGGCGATCGCGTTCCAGCCCGCGAGCGAAAGCCCGAGGAAGCGCCAGGCGGCCTCGGTGCAGGCGACGACGCGCGTCGTCTGGAGCTGCTTCATGAAGTCCTGCATGCCGGCGGCCGCAGGCGCCGCCGCGCCGCCGCAATCATTGGGCCCGGCGAACCAGCCCCATTCGACGCCGGCGTGATAGACCCCGAGCCCCGTGCTCCATGCCATCAGGCCGGCAAGCCACAGCAACGCCAGCCATTGCAGCCGCGTCGAACGCGCCAGAACGAAGCCGGCGGCGCCGAGCCCGATCGCGGCATAATGCGGCAGGCGCTGTTCGAGGCAGAGCTTGCACGGCCGCAGACCCCAGACCAGTTCGAAGAACCAGGCCCCGGCGATCAGCGCAAGGCAGCCCAGGCCGACCAGCAGGATGACGCGCCGTGGTGTCAGCCTGGAGGCTGCGTCTGCGGTGGTGAAGGTGGAGGCTGTCACGGGCGTGCTCGACGATCTGAGTTCCGGACGACCTTGCGACCGGAGTTGCGGCGAAATGATAGCGCGACCGGCGCGCGAGGGCATACGCGCGATCCGCGCGCCGGCGTAGGCAAAGCCGTTCCCGCAGTCATTGACCCGCCCAGCGCCTTCGCTATAGTCCCGGCCGCCCGCAAGGGGCCCCTGTGGCGGAATTGGTAGACGCGCTCGACTCAAAATCGAGTTCCGCAAGGAGTGCTGGTTCGATTCCGGCCAGGGGCACCATTCTCAGCTCATCAGCGCCTGCGCGCCAGCCAGCCCCGAAACCGCGCCCATTGCTCCGCGCTCCAGACCGTGAAGCGCGCCACCGGGCGGCGCAGGAACGGGATGTCGGCGGCGAGCAGCAGCAGGCCGAGCGGGATCATCCAGACCCCGAGGCCGGGCAGGATGGCGAAGATGCCGCCGATCATCAGCAGGACGCCGACGGGAATCCTGACCAGCCGCGAGCGCGGGTGACGCAGCCAGCGAAGGCCCGATGCGAGCCAGGGCGGAATTTCCTGCTCGAAGCGGCGAAACGCCTGCCGCAATTCCTGTCGTCCGTCGCTCATCTCGGCTGTCCCCCGCTGAACATAACGCGCCAGAAGCCGTTCCGTTCGCGGGTGGCCACAAGATGCTTGCGCGCCGTCGCCGGCTTTGCCAACGCTGGCCAAGTCGGCGCGGACCATGCTTCGCATCGCCGGTGCTGCCCGGAACCACGCTAGAGGATCGGCCTCGAACCTTGCGCATCCTGCTGATCAATCCCAACACCATGCCGACGATGACCGATCTGGTCGTCGCGGTCGTCACGCCGCATCTGCCGCCCGAGGCAACACTCGTGCCCGTCACCGGCCGCTTCGGCGCGCAATACATCGCCAGCCGGACGGCGGCCGCGATCGCCGGCCATGCCGCGCTCGATGCCTTCGCCGAGCATGGCGAGGGTTGCGACGCCGTCTATCTCGCCTGTTTCGGCGATCCCGGCCTGTTTCCGCTCAAGGAACTGGCCGGCGTGCCGGTGATCGGCATGGCGGAGGCGAGTTGCAAGGCCGCAGCCGTCGAGGCCGGGCGCTTCTCGATCGTCACCGGCGGCGAGCGCTGGGGGCCGATGCTGCATGAATTCGTCGCGATGCTCGGGCTTGGCGACAGCCTCGCCGCCGTGGAGACCGTCGCGCCCAATGGCGCGGCCATTGCGGCCGACCCCGACGGCGCGATCGCGCTGCTCGCCGACGCCTGCCGCCGCACCGCGACACGCGACGGCGCGAGGGCCGTCATCCTCGGTGGGGCAGGGCTGGCGGGGCTGGCGGCGCGGGTCCAGCCTCATGTCGATATCCCGGTGATCTGTTCGGTCGAGGCCGGGGCGAAAGCCGTTCTGGCGGCCTTGCGCCAGCCGCCGTCCAAGCCGGCGGCTGGCGATCTTGCGCTGCCGCCGCCGGTCGGAAGCACCGGACTTTCGGCGCGGCTTGCCGCGCTTCTGGCGAAGAGCTGACGTTTCAGCCCTTCTTGTCGAGCGACACCCCGCTGCGCGAGGCGATAAAATCAGAGAGCATCGGCACGTAGTCCTCGCCCTTGCCGGCTGCGACCGCCGAGGCGAAGGAGTTCTTCACCGCATTGCCGATCGGGTTGGGCACGCCGGCCGCATTCGCGACGCTTTCGAGATAGCGCACGTCCTTCAGCGCGTTGACCAGCGTGAACTTGTGGGCGTCGCGGTCGCGCTGGAGCACATACTGGAAATAAGTCTGGTAGAAGCCGCAATCCATCCGGCTGCCGCGCAGCACGCTGTCGAAGGTCTGCGGCGTGATTCCGATCTTGTCGGCGAGCGTCAGCGCCTCGGCATAGATCGCGGCATAGCCCATCGAGACGAAGTTGTTCAGCAGCTTCATCTTGTGACCGTCGCCGACCGGGCCGAGATGCACGACCTTCTGGGCCCAGGCCTCGCAGGCCGGCTTGATCCGGGCGAAGACCTCAGGCGAAGCGCCGACCATGGCGGAAAGCTGGCCGAGCGCGGCCTGCGCCGGGGTGCCGCCCAGCGGCGCGTCGGCGAGGTGCAGGCCCTTGCCCTCCAGCTCGGCTGCGATCTTCACCGTCGAGCCGGGGTCGGAAGTCGAGCAGTCGACCACGACCGTGCCGGGCTTAGCTCCGGCAACGATGCCGTCGGGGCCGTTCACCACGGCCTCGACCTGCGCCGAGCCGGTCACGCAGAGGAAAATGATCGTGGCGTTCTGCGCCAACTCGCGCGGGGTCTTCGCCTCCTTCGCGCCAGCCGCGACGAGTTCCTCGACCGGCTTGCGGTTGCGGTGGCCCATCACGGTCAGAGCGAAGCCCTTGTTGAGCAGGCTCTGGGCCATGCCCTGGCCCATCAGCCCGACTCCGATGAAGCCGATCGTTTCTTTGCTAGCGCTCATCTTCTCTGTCTCCGCGTTCTGTGAGAATAAACGGTGAGGTGTGTGACGGATTGACCGGGCCGGAGCGGCTCAGATGGTCCTGTTTCCGCGTCAGGAAAAGCGACATGACCGGCAACGGCCAGCCTCCGGCAACCGGAAGCGAAATTGAATTGGAAAGCCTCTCTCCCGCCGGGTCGGTCGCGGGGGGAGGCGGGCGTGGCCGCGTCACGCTGCAGATCATCGCCGAGCATCTGGCGGTCTCGACCGCGACGGTCTCGCTGGCGCTGCGCGGCTCGCCGCTGGTGGCGGAAGCGACGCGCGCCCGCGTCCAGCAGATCGCCCGCGAGATGGGCTACAGCTACAACCGCTCGGCCGCCTCGCTGCGCACCGACCGCACCAACATCCTCGGCGTCGGCTTCCACGACATCACCAACCCGTACTTCGCCGAGCTTCTGGCGGCGATCGAGGAAACGGCCGCCGTGCATGGCCGCTCGATCCTGCTTGGCACCTATGCCGAGAATCTGGAGCGGCAGGACCGGGTGCTCAACACGCTGAAGGAATACCGGCCCGATGGCATGATCATTTGCGCGGCCGGCGGCAGCGAGGCGCAGACCTTCCAGCATCTGATCGCGGCCGGCGTGCCGATCGTGCAGCTCTCGCGCGAACTGCCTGGGCTCGATCTCGATTTCGTCGGCTCCGACGACAGGCATGGCACCCATCTCGCGATGGAGCATCTGATCTCGCTCGGCCACCGGCGCATCGCCTTTCTCGGCGAGAGCCAGGCGATCTCGACCGGGCGCAACCGCTACTCCGGTTATCGCGAGAGCCTTGCGAAGCACGGGCTTCCTCTCGATCCCGCCATCGTCCACTCGGCTTACGGCACGCGCGAGAACGGGCTGAAGGGCATCCAGAAGGTGCTGGACGCCGCCGATCCTCCGACAGCGGCCGTCTGCTTCAACGATTTGACCGCGTTCGGGGCGATGCTCGGCCTGCGCCATCGCGGCCGGGAGGCCGGCGTCGATTTTTCGATCGTCGGCTGCGACGACGTGCAGGAGGCGGCCCAGTGGTTTCCGGCGCTGACCACGATCAAGAATTTCCAGGAAGAGATGGGGCGTAAATCGGCCGAGTTCCTGATCCAGCGCATCGCCGATCCGAGCGCGGCGCCACGCCGCCTCACGCTGACGCCGGAGCTTGTCGTCAGAGGCACGACCGCGCCGCCTCGCTGAAACGCCTGGCGTCATCCTTCCCGTCATGCTCGGGCTTGTCGCGAGTATCCACGTGTTGGACGTAGCGCTCGCCGGCGGAAAACGTAGATGGTCCGCACAAGGCCGACCATGACGGATATGGCGAGCCTCAAGGATCATTGGCCGGCTTGGCGTTGAGCGCGCGATAGGCCCGCACGACCTGCGAATCGTCGCGCGCGCCATGGCCCAGCCCCGAGGTCGCCAGAAACATCTGGTGGGCGGCCGCCGCCAGCGGCAGGGCTGTCTTCGCCGCCCGGCCGGCGTCGAGCACGATGCCGAGGTCCTTGACGAAGATGTCGACCGCGCTGGTGACGGCTGGGTCCGCCTCGTGCATGCGCGGGCCGCGATCCCTCAGCATCCATGACGAGGCGGCCGAGTTCTCCATGATTTGGAACAGCACCCGCCCGTCGATGCCGGCCTTTTCGGCCAGCGAAAGCGCTTCTGCGGCGGCCGCGATATGGACGCCGCAGAGGAGCTGGTTGACGGTCTTCACCGTCGCGCCCTGACCGGGCTTGTCGCCGACATGGAAAACCTTGTCGCCCATGGCGTCGAGCACGGGCTTCGCCAGCGCGAACGCGTCCGAAGGCGCACCGACCATGATCGAGAGCGTGGCGGCCTTCGCGCCGACGACGCCGCCCGAAACGGGCGAATCGACGAAATGCCGGCCGCTCGCGGTGACCTGCTCCGCGATCGCCTCGACCTCGCCGGGCGGGCAGGTCGCCATCAGCATCACGACCGCGCCGGGATTCAGCGCATCGAGCGCGCCGGCCTCGAACAGCACCGAGCGCGCCTGCGCGGCGTTGACGACCATCAGCACCAGCGCGTCAGCCCCTGTGCAGGCGGCGGCTGCGCTGTCTGCGCCATGGCCGCCGGCGGCAGCGAGCGCATCGCGCGCGCTCTCCCGCATGTCGAAGCCGGTGACGCGGAACTGCCGCTTGACCAGGTTTTCGGCCATCGGCGCGCCCATGGCGCCGAGGCCGACGAAGGCGATGGAAGTGGGCATGTCAGGCTTCTCTCGGAGGAAGGTCGTCATTGCGAGCGTAGCGAAGCAATCCGTGAGGGCGTCGTGCGCGGGTTCTGGATTGCTTCGCTACGCTCGCAATGACGTAAGATGTCACTCCTTCACCGCCCCGGTCATCGCCGACACATAGTGCTCGACGAAGAAGGCGTAGAGGATGACCAGCGGAAGAGAGCCCGCCAGCGCGCCCGCCATCAGCGAGCCCCAGCGATAGATGTCGCCGTCGACGAATTCGTTGACGATCGCCACCGGCACCGTCTTGTGCTGCGTCGAGGACAGGAAGGTCAGCGCGTAGATGAATTCGTTCCAGCACAAGGTGAAGCAGAAGATGAAGGCCGAGATCAGGCCGGGGATCGCCAGCGGCAGGATGATCTTGGTCAGGATCTGCCAGCGGCTCGCCCCGTCGATCAGCGCGCATTCCTCCAGCTCGAAGGGGATGGTCTTGAAATAACCCATCAGAAGCCAGGTCGAGAACGGGATCAGGATCGTCGGATAGGTCAGGATCAGCGCCATTGGCGAATCGAACAGGCCATACTGGAACACGACCGTCGAGAGCGGGATGAACAGGATCGAGGGCGGCACCAGATAGGCCAGGAAGATCAGCCCGCCGATATACTGCGCGCCCTTGTATTTCAGCCGCACGATCGCATAGGCCGCCAGCACGCTGGAGATGATCGAGAGCGTCGTGGCGGCCGTGGCAACGAACATCGTGTTCCAGAGCCAGCGCGGATACTGCGTCTCGAAGAGCAGCTTGTAGAAATGCTTGAAGGTCGGGTTCCAGGTCCAGAGCGGGTTATATTTGTTGAGGTCGAGGAGCTGTTCGTCGGGTTTGATCGCGGTTAGCGCCATCCAGTAGAACGGGAACAGCAGCACGAAGCAGATGATGCCGAGCGGCAGATAGAGCGTCACGAGGCGGCGCGGCAGCGAGTCGAGATAGCTCATGCCCTCGCTGGCGTCGGATTTGCCGCCGATTTTCCCACCGGGATCGACGATACGGCCTGCGGTCTGGTCGGTCATGGCCTCACCCCTGCTGCCAGGTGCGGCGCTGCAGGCCGAACCATGAGATCATGATCGCGGCGAACAGGAAGGGGATCATCGCCGTCGAGATCGCCGCGCCCTCGCCGAGATTGCCGCCGAGAATGGCGCGCTGATAGGAGAGCGTCGCCATCAGATGGGTCGCGTTGACCGGCCCGCCGCGCGTCAGAACCCAGATCAACTGGAAATCGGTGAAGGTGAACAGAACCGAGAAGGTCATCACCACCGCGATGATCGGCGTCAGCAGCGGATAGGTGATGTAGCGGAAGCGCTGCCAGGAATTGGCGCCGTCGATCGTCGCCGCCTCGTAAAGCGAGGGCGAGACGGTCTGCAGGCCGGCCAAGAGCGTGATCGCGATGAAGGGAATGCCGCGCCAGACATTGGCGAAGATCACCGACCAGCGCGCATTCCAGACGTCGCCGAGGAAATTGATGTTGCCGTCGATCAGGCCCATCTCGCGCAGGCCCCAGGAGACGATCGAGAAATTGCTGTCGTAGATCCACCAGAAGGCGATGGCCGAGAGCACGGTCGGTACGATGAAGGGGATCAGCACGAGCGCGCGGATCATCGCCTTGAACGGCATGCGCTCGTTCAACAGCAGCGCCAGATAAAGCCCGATGGCGAATTTCGCGACGCTGGCGACGGTGGTGTAGAAGACCGTGTTGAAGACGACGAGCCAGAAGTTGCTGTCCTCCGACAGCCATTCATAGTTCTCCAGCCCGACGAAATTGCCGGTGCGGCCGATGCGGGCGTCGGTGAAGGACAGCCAGACGCCGAGAACCAGCGGATAGGCCAGGAACAGGATCAGGAAGGCCATGGCCGGGACCATGAACCAGAAGCCGAGCCAGTTGCGGTTGACCTTTAGCCGGTCCCAGGCGGTGGTTTCGCGCGGCGCGGCCTTGCGGCCGGGCGCGACGGCGATATCGGCCATGATGCGGTCCTCGCGCGGAAAAATGCGGACGGCGCGATGGCTCGCGCCGTCCGTGTTTCAGTCTCAGCGATAGATGCGCGTGAGCTGGCGCTCGGCGACGCGCATGGCGCTCTTGGCGTCGTCGCGGCCGGTGCAGAACGAGGCGAACATGTCGAGGATGACGAAGTCCGCGATCGCGGCGGCAGCCTTCTCGCCGACCGAGCCCTGGCCGCCCGCCGTCAGCGAGCGCTTGGCGACGTCGCGATAGACGGTGCGCTTCGGGTCGGCGGTCCAGACCGGGTTCGAGTCGTAGGCGTTGAGGCAGTGGGTGAGGTAGCCCCGCGCCGACTCGATCCAGGGATTGAAGTTCGCCGCCTCGAGCATGAACGCCATCAGCGCCTTGCACGCCATCGGGTACTTGGTGTGGTTCATCGCCAGCACCGGGTACATCAGGTGCAGTTCGGTCGGCTTGCCGACCGGCCCGACCGGCATGTAGGCGTGGTTCATGTCCTCGGCGATCTCCTTCTTCGTCGGGTCGTTATTGGCCGCGACGTAGATCGAGATGCCGTTATTGGTCCAGGAGATCTCGTTGGCGAGGAAGGCCTTGTTGTTGAACGAATCGTTCCAGGCCACGGTCCCGGGTACCATCTGATCATAGAGCGCCTTGGCGTAGTTCAACGCCTTCTCGGTCTCGGGGCTGTTGATCGTGACCTTGTCGTTCTTGTCGACATGGTTGCCGCCGAACGCCCACAGGCACCAGTAGATCCAGCCATTGCCGTCGCCGGAGGCGTGGCCGAGCGCGAAGCCGCCGGGCGAGCCGTTGGCCTTGGTCGCCTTGGCGTATTCGAGGAACTCGTCGGTGGTCTTGGGGAACTCCTTGAAGCCCGCCTTCTGCATCACCGAGACGCGGTAATTCATCAGATTGCCGGAGTAGCAGACCGGGATGCCGATCCACTTGCCGCCGCTCTGGCTGTACTGCACCGCGCTGTCGACCCAGCCGCCATATTTCTTGCCGAGATAGTCGGCGACGTCCGAGACATCGACGCATTTCTGCGGGAAGAGATGCGGCAGCGAATAGAGGCCCCAGAACATGTCCGGGCCGGCGCCGGTGTTGGCGGCGACGGAAGCCTTAGGCTGCACATCCTCATAGGATTCGCGGCTGATCTGGACCTTGACGCCGGTCGCGGCGGTAAAGGCCTCGATCATTTTGACGAAGGCGTCGTCCTCGGACTGGACGAAGTATTTCCAGCGCAGCATCGAGAGCTGCGCGCCGGCCTCGGGCTTCCACGGCGCGGTCTGCGCCCAGGCCTTGGCGAAATCGAGCAGGCCAGTCCCGGCGCCGAGGCCGAGAGCCGCACCGCCCTTGATCAGCGATCTGCGATCGAATTTCATGGATATCCTCCCTGGATATGGTTGTGCCGGCTCTTTTTGTGGCCGTTTGACCGGGTCATCCGGTTTTCCGTTTCAGCCCGGCCGAGCCCGCATTCGGGTCATGGCCGGCTTGCTGTTCTTCTGGTGTTTCTCCGATTCCGTCGTTGCGATGACAGGGCGAGCGAGGCCCGGCCGATTCTCAGATGATGCGCTTGCCGGTGGCGGCGTCGAACAGATGGGTGACGTTGGTGTCGGGTGTGATGCCGATATGCTCGCCGGGCTTGGCGTCGATGCGCTCGCGGAAGACGCAGGTCATCTCCTGTCCGCCGCAGCGGACCACGACCTGGGTCTCGGAGCCGGTGGGCTCGATCACTACCACCTCGGCCTTCAGGCCGTGGGGGTCGAGCCGGAAGTGCTCGGGCCGGATGCCGTAGACGGCCGCCTTGCCGTTGGAATCGGCCGGGTGCTTGCCGATCGGCCAGGTGACCCCGCCCTCGGTGGCGAAACCCTCGGGCATGATCGTGCCCTTGAGCAGGTTCATCGAGGGCGAGCCGATGAAGGCCGCGACGAAGAGGTTGGCGGGGTTGTCGTAGAGTTCGAGCGGCGC
>FWWL01001673.1_pt1 | contig 51081 bp, 35 predicted proteins | sample 2228331 | NCBI WGS metagenome assembly FWWL01 (sample SAMEA103939775, study PRJEB20133) | metagenome | reverse complement strand
GGAAGGGGCATTCCGCCCCGTTGACGGGGAGGGCCGGGGAGGGGCCATGAACATCAAATAACGTGCCCTGGTCTGTTGGCAAGCGATAAAAACCGACCTAAAGGATACGATTTGGGTTCCCACGATATTGTAACCTGAAAAGCGTCCCCCAGGCGGATCGGCATCGTAGGGGTGTGGTAGGGGTGTGGTAGGGGCGCAGCGACGCTGCGCCACCCACGCTGCGCCCCCACGCTGCATCCATCGGCTTGCAGAGCATCCAGTAAACCGGACCTTTAACCCTGTTCACGGGCTGTTTCTTATAGCCCAACCCTTAACGTCCAGGGGAATCGGGCAACACCATGGATGCTACCCAATCGAATGGGACCTGGGTGCGTCAGCTTGATGCCTATGGGGCCGTCCCCCCTTGAGAGGGGACCACAGGGGGCATGTCCCCCATTGAGGAGCACAGGGGGTCTAGATGTTGCAACGCAACGTCTCTACAGAGGCGATTTCAACCGCCATGAGTAAGCCGTTACAATTTGGAGCAAAAGGCTTTTGCTATCGTCCGACTCCGTGCATTAGCCTACCCGTTGCCCCCATGGAGGCACACAAAAAGAAGGCGCGATTTTTTATCGCGCCCTCTTGCAGAACACACAGTGAGGCTATGCTGGCGTCAGGCCCAGCGCGAACAGCTCGTTGAGGAGATGCGCCACGCCTTCCGCGGTGTTGGGGCCGGATTGGCGCCAGGCCAGGGCCTTGATTTCGGGCAGCGCGTTGGCCACCGCGACGGGGAAACCGACCTGCTGCATCACCTCAAGATCGTTGAGGCTGTCCCCGCTGTAGAAGATCTGCTCCGGTGCGACCCCGCGCCGTGCCGCAAAATCCAGCAAGGCCACGGCCTTGCGCGCCTGCGGATGGTTCACCTCAAGCCAGGATTCGCGCCCGGGTTGGGGCTGCAACACCACGTAAGCCTTTTCCCCAAACAATCCGGCCAACAGCGGATGGATGGCGCGCACGCGCTCCTCGGTATCGCACACCGAAAGCTGCACCGGTGGCACCGCGAACAAATCGTCCAGAGAGTCCACCGCCCAGTAAGGTTGATAGTGCCGCCTGGCAATGAGGGGGGAGACCATGGTCATGCCCTCCATGTGGGGCACATAGCGGGTGACGTCATCCGCACCGTACACCAGCGGGACGTAGCCGCGCGCCAGGAGCAGCTCCGCGGCTTCCCGCGCGACCACGGCATCCACCATGCGCCGCTCGGACGCATGGCCGTCTTCCCACACAAAGACCCCGTTCTGCAGGATGGCGCACACCCTGGGCCCCATCCGCTCCAGGAAACGTTTGGCAGGCCAGGGATTGAAGCCCGTCACCAGCACCACCGGCAGGCGTTCGCTCAGGACGGTCAACACGCGCCGGGTAAACTCCGGAATTTCGCCCTGGGCATCCGTCAGGGTACCGTCAATATCGCTGGCAATTAACCGAATCTGATCCATAGGCCTTTAAGGCTGATACAGTTTCAGCACATCCTCCAGCGTTTTCCGCCCCGCCTGCTCGATGAGCTGACGTTGCACCTGGCTATAGGCCGGGCGCGACACGTCGCGATAGAACAGGCCGGTGTATTGCACATCGGTCTGGAGCGCCAGGCGCATGGCGGCCAGCTTGTCGCCGGGATCGTGATCCGCCGGCAGGGGCTGCGCGATCGAGCGGTACAGGTCGTAGGTGTTGTTGAACGTCACGCAGGGACTGAGCACCTGGATAAAGGCAAAGCCCGGATGCTGCAAGGCCTGGACAAACAGGTCAATCATCTCCTTGAGCTGAACGGAAAAAGCGCGCGCCACAAACGTCGCGTCGTAAGCCAGCGCCATCAAAATCGGGTTGAGGGGCTCCTCGGTCGTGCCGTAAGGCGAGGCTTTGGTCTTCAGGTCCTCCGGCGAGGTGGGCGAAGGCTGGCCCTTCGTCATACCGTAGATGTTGTTGTCCATCACGATGTAGGTCAGGTCAATGTTGCGCCGCGCCGCGTGGGGCAAATGTCCCCCGCCGATGCTGAAGCCGTCCCCATCCCCGCCCACGGCGACCACCGTCAGTTCGGGATTGGCCAGCTTGATGCCCGTCGCCAGGGGCAAGGGGCGTCCATGGACGCCATGGATGCCGTAGGTCTTGACAAAGGCGGGGAAGCGACTGGAGCAGCCAATGCCAGACGCCACCACAGTGCGGGCCGGGTCGAGTTGGAGTTGGGCAAAAGCGCGCAGCAGCGCGTTCAGCACGGCGTAGTCACCGCAGCCGGGACACCAAATGGGTTTCACATCGCTTTTATAATCGTTAGCCGTCAATGCAGTCATCTTTCCCTCCCCTATCGTCCTTCGATCATCGCCAGGGCCGCGTCGTAGATCTCCTGAATCTTGAAGGGAACACCCTGGTCCTTCTTGAGCGGGTAGAGGGTGATCTGTCCTTCAATCAGTTCACGGGAGTAGCGGTGTCCGATCATGCGGCCAAACTGCCCGGAGTAGTTCAATTCCGGCACCAGAATGCGCTTCTTGTTGCGCAAGAAGTCGCGCATCGCCTCATCGGGCATGGGCAGCAGGGTATGCGGATAAATCGCCTCGACTTTGTGGCCTTCCGCGCGGAGCCGTTCCATGGCCTCGCGTACCGTGCCGCGCGTGCTCCCCCAGCCGATGATGCCAAACTCGGCGCTCTCATCCCCCCAGCGCCGTGAAGTCATCTTCCAGTCCTTGAGCATGGCCCGCGCGGTTTCCACTTTGCGCGCGCGCTTGGCCATCATCTGCTCGTGATTGAGGGGTTGCTGGTTGGGATGGCCGTATTCATCGTGCTCAAGGCTATCCGCCACATACATGCCCCCCGGCATGCCCGGACGGGCCATGGGCGAGATACCGCTCTCCGTCTGGCGGTAGCGGCGATAGTCACCGGCACTCAGCTCCTCCAGCGTGGGCTCGATGCGCTCGAGCGGCAACTCCCACAGCTCCGCCGGCGGCGGGACGCTTTCCACGCGCGCGGCCAGGGTCTGATCCGTGAGCACAATCACCGGCATCTGGAAGTACTCCGCCAGACTGAAGGCGTTGATGACCTGGTAATAACAATCCTTGACCGAATCCGGCGCCAGCACAAAGCGCGGCGCATCGCCGTGGCCGCCGTACAGCGCCAGGAACAGGTCACCCTGGGAGGTCTTGGTCGGCAGGCCGGTCGAGGGGCCGGCGCGCTGCACGTCAATAAGGACGAGCGGAATTTCCGCCATGCTGGATACGCCCAGGGATTCGATCATCAACGAAAGGCCGGGACCGGAGGTGGCGGTCATGGCGCGTTTGCCCGCAAAAGAGGCACCCAACACCATGTTGAGCGAGGCGATTTCATCCTCGGCCTGCACCAGGGTACCACCAAAGGCCGGCAGGAAGCGCGCCAGCACTTCCATGATGGGCGTGGCCGGGGTGATCGGATAGCCGGCGTAAAACTGGCAGCCCGCAGCCAGCGCGCCCAACGCCATCGCGTCCGCGCCGGAAAGGATGAGGCGCGGCTCCGCTTTTTCCGGCAAGGGCAGAGCATAAGGGAATTCACCTGGAAAGTGTTCCTGAGCGTAAGCGTACCCGCGGCGCAACGCTTCCAGGTTCTTCTCCAGGTCGCGCTTCATGCGGTGGCTGATGAGCTGTTCGGCACGCTCCAGCCCCAGGTTGAAGAACCAGATCAATGCCCCCAACAGGATGAAGTTCTTGCCCATCGGCCAGCCGATTTCTTTGGCGATAGCTTCCGCCGGGATGGCGTACTTTTCCGCGCTGGGTTTTTCCGCCAACGCCGTGAGGGACGCTTCGTAGACGAGGGCACTGCGACGGCAGAGATCACCGGCGCATTCCTGCCAGGCCTTCTCATTCATCGCCACGAGCACGTCCGCTTCATCCCCCTCAGAAAGCACGCGCTGGATCCCAAGGCGCACCTGATACATCACCTGGCCGCCTTTGATTTCCGCCGGGTAGGTGCGGAAGCTGTACACTTCCAGCCCCGCATGGGCAGCGATGCGGGTGAAAAGATCGCCCAGGGTGATGGTGCCTTCGCCGCCTTCGCCGCCTACGCGCACCACTACATCACGTCGTACAGTCATGCCTCCTCCTTAAAGAAAGAAACTGGTTGATTGACACAGTCTTGTTCACAAACAATAGCCCAACAAGGGTCGCGGGCGACCACAAAGGTCATGGGCGACCGCAAGGGTCGTGGGCGATCGCAAGGGTCGCGGGCGACCGCAAGGGGCGTGGGCGACCACAAGGGTCATGGGCGACCACAAGGGTCGCCCCTACGATGATACCCCCTGGGCACCCCGCCCTTGAGGGGGGGACTACAGGGGGTATGGGTAGATCGTTACGGGTTAACGTTCGATGCTGCGCTTGTGATAGCAGCCCGGCGCCAAATGACCGGCTCTACGCCTCCGGGGTGGACGTCCCGGCCTGGTGAATCACGGCGGTGATTTGGCCCGTGCCCCACGTCAGCACCTGATGATCTGGGCCAAGCGCCAGAGCGGTATCCGCGGGCAGGCCCAGGCCTAACAGATCGGGCTGGGAACGAGCAATGGCGCGCAGCGTCTCTGGCTGCGCGTCGTAGCCCGGTTGCACAACGATGTGCTCCAGCCACTGCAGGCCCTCTTCCATCTGCCGCCCCTGCCAGACCTGCGCCCCAAAACACGCCGCTGCCGCGCCATAACCCACCACGATCAGCCCCTGCTCAGAGGTGTACCCCTGGATGATAGCTTCCAACACCGGCGAGTAGCGCAAAGAGCGCACCAGACGCAACGGATTGCGAGTGAGCAAATAGACAACACCCGCATCGGCCAGGTCCTCCAGCAGGTCGGGAGGCGTGCCGCGTGCCGCAAGGGTGTAGCTCGCGGCAAAACTGGCGCCACAGCCGATGAGGTAATCCACGAAGTCTTCCAGCTCTTCAGCCGGATGGGAATCGCTCAGCACGAGCAGGGGACGATCGAGGTTGGCCAGGTTGAGGATGTGCGGGTCAATGGCATCGCTCGCTCCCGAACGCCAATCTTCTCCCCCTACCAGGACCAGCCAGCCTGTCCCGTCGCGCCACCGCAGCGGTCCACGTTGTCCCATTAACCCTCCGCGGGCATGAGCCGCTGCAGGCTTTCCACCATCATGGCCAGGCCGATGGTCAACGCGCGCTCGTCAATATCAAAGTGCGGGTTGTGATGCGAAGCGGCTGGCCGATCGGCAGGCGCCGCTCCCACAAAGAAATAGCAGCCGGGGACCTCACGCAGGAAGAAGGCCGCGTCCTCGCTGCCCATGGTGCGCTCCTCGGCGATGGCCCCGGCTCCCAGCAGCGCGGTGGCCACGTCACGCACGACGGCGGTAACCCGCGCATCGTTCACCACGGCGGGGGCAATGGCGTTCAGGGAAAGGGTAGCCGTCCCGCCCATGGCCTGCGCCGTACCCTCGATGAGGGTGCGCATGCGCTCCAGGACGACGGCGCGCGTCCGCTCGTCAAAGGTGCGGATGGTGCCGCCCAGTTCGACCTGGTCCGGGATGATGTTGAAGGCGGTGCCACCGTGAATCTGCCCCACGGAGACGACCGCGGTCTGCTGCGGGTCCACGTTGCGGCTAACGATGGTCTGCAAGGCGCACACGGTCTGCGCGGCGATGACGATGGGGTCCACGGTTTGATGCGGCGCCGCGGCATGGCCACCGCGGCCCTGGATGACGGCGCGCCACTGTTCCGCCGCAGCCATCACCGGCCCTTCGGCCACGCCCACAACGCCGGCGGGGAAATCGGCCCATACATGCAACACGAGCGCCGCACTGGGACGGGGGTTTTCCAGCGCGCCCTCTTTGACCATCACCTCGCCGCCGTTCAAGCCCTCCTCGCCGGGCTGGAAGATGAGCTTGAGCGTGCCGCGCCAGGTGTCGCGGTGTTGCGCCATCCAGGTCGCCACACCCAGCCCCACCGCGACATGCGCATCGTGGCCGCAGGCGTGCATCACGCCGGGTTGACAGGAGGCATACGGCACATCGTTCGCCTCCTGGACCGGCAGGGCGTCCATGTCAAAGCGGGCCATGACGACAGGCCCTTCGCCGTTCTCCAACACGCCCACAACACCGGTATGGGCGATGCCCTCCTGCACACGGTACCCAAGGGCACGGAGCACATCGGTGACAATGCCCGCCGTGCGCACCTCCTTGAAGCCCAGTTCCGGATGTTGATGAAAATCCCGCCGCCAGGCGATCAGTTGGGACGCCAGTGAATCGTACATATCCAGAGTAGCCATCATTCACTCCTGACAAAGCGTAACGTGAAGCGTTGGGGCTTCACGTTACGCAGGATGGTTTACAGGCGATAAATGTCCGTGTACTTGGCACGCAGGAAATTCAGCAAGGGCTGGGCTTCGATGCCGCCGCCCGTGATGCGCTGCATCAACTCCGCCGCCGTGAACTTCGCGCCGTGGACATGCACCTTCTCGCGCAGCCAGTTGAGCAGCAGGGAGAACTCGCCACGCGCGAAGCTCTCCTCAAGGTCGGGGATGTCCTGCTTCGCCTTTTCGTAAAGCTGGGCCGCCATCAAGTTGCCGAGGGCGTAGGTTGGGAAGTAGCCCAGCGTGCCATGCGACCAGTGCACGTCCTGCAGGCATCCCAGCGCGTCGTTGGGCGGGGTGATGCCCAGGTAGGCCTGATACTTGGCATTCCAGGCTTCGGGCACGTCCGCGACGTGCAGGTCGCCGGTGATGAGGGACTGCTCCAGCTCGAAGCGGACGAAGATGTGCATGTTGTAGGTCACTTCGTCGGCTTCCACGCGGATGAAGCTGGGCTCCACTTTGTTGATGGCGCGGTAGAACTGGTCCAGGCTGACGCCTTGCAACTGTTCGGGGAAGAAGGCGCGGAAGACAGGCAGGAAATAGCGCCAGAAGTAGCGGCTGCGCCCGACAATGTTCTCCCACAAGCGGGATTGGGACTCGTGCACGCCCAGCGTCGCCCCGCCCATCAAAGCCGTGCGCTCGTAAGCGGGGTTGACGCCCTGCTCGTAGAGGGCGTGTCCGCCTTCGTGGACGGCGCTGAAGAAAGAGGATTGCGGGCGTTTGCGCATGAAGCGGTTCGTCACCCGCACATCGTTGATGGAAAAGGTCGTGGTAAAGGGATGGGCGGTTTTGTCCTGGCGTCCGCGCGTAAAATCATAGCCGATCTCGCGCAGCACGGCCATGGAGACATCCCATTGCCGCTCTTCCGGGTAGTCCTGGTTGAAAAAGCCATCATCCACCGGTTCGCCCCGACTGACAATGTCCTGCAGCAAGGGTATCAGCCCGGCTTTCAGCTCGTTGAACAGGCGCGTCACCTCGGCGGTGGTCATGCCCGGCTCGAAGAAGTCCAGCAAGGTATCGTAGGGGTGATCTTTGTAGCCGAGTTTGTCCACTACCTTGTAACACCAATCCACCACGTTTTGCAGGTGCGGCTGGAAGATGGCAAAATTAGCCTCTTCGCGCGCCTGACGCCAGGCCACGAAAGCCTGCGAGGTGATGCGGGCCTGCTCCGCGACCAGCTCCGTGGGGATTTTGGTCATTTTGTCGTAATCACGGCGGATGACACGCACCAGGCTGGCTTCGTCGCTGTCGTAATCGAGGGAAGCGACTTCGGCTTCGGCGGCCTCGAGCAGGCGCCCCGTCTCGGCGGAGGTGAAAATCTCATGCGCCATGGCGGCCAGTGTGGCCATTTGCTCACCGCGGGCCTGAATGCCCTGCGGGGGCATATAGACCTCTTGATCCCAGGACAGCACGGCGTTGGCAGCCTGCAGGTCGTGATAGCGGTACAGATGTTGCTTCAGGCGTTCGACGTTTTCTCCCATAGCTCTCTCCTTTTGCGCTAAAAAGGTGGCCTGAATATAAACCCACCTTTCCCCATTATAGTCCCGCATAAGCAGATAGCAAGGGAAGAGTTTCCCTTTGTCGGCTGTCAGTGTTCACCTGCCACACCGGGTGATGAAGCGCTGTAGAGATGTTGCGCCATGCCAGGCTTTGTAGCGTCGTAACGCCCTGTTGTCCCATAAATTTTTGTTATGTAAAGTATTCTTGACTTTCCATCTCCCCTATGTTATGCTAGGGCTACTCAGGACTTAGATTTTACAGGAGATTTCAGAAAGAGCGGCGCTATGTTTTGGGAACGAATCTCGGATACGATTTACATGTTCACCAGCGACCGGTACGCGCTGGTGAACTGTGTGGCCATCAAGACCGAAGAGGGTCTGGTCATCGTGGATGCCCCCCCTTTTCCCGACGAGGCCAAACAAATCGCGCGCTTCTTGAGCCAGCGCGTGGATCATCACTACCGCGCCCTGGTTGCCACCCATCACCACATTGATCACATCTACGGGCTGGATGCTTTCCCCGCCGGCCTGCCGGTCATCGGGCATGAGTTGTGTCGGCAGATTTTGCTGGAAATCGGGGAACAATCCCTGGAGGAAGCCAGGCGCAACGATCCCGCCTTTGACGAGATCTCGCTGCGCATCCCCGACATCACGTTTGGCGCGGATGGGATGCTCTTTACCGCCGGGCAGGTGACGATGCGCTTCATCCCGCTGCCCGGTCATACCGTAGACAACACGGGCATCTACCTGGAAGCAGAGCAGTTGCTCATCGCGGGCGATGCGGTGATGGCCATCCCTATCATCGCACGCGGGGATTGGCAGCAGGCGATCCGCTCCTTGGAAACGGTCATTCAATTGAAGCCCGAAACCATCGTGCAGGGGCACGGCGAGGTGATTTTGCGCGGTGAGGTGGAGGAAGTGCTCACGCGCTATATTCGCTACATCGAGTGCGTGCACAAACACGCCGCGGAGGCCCTCAAGGCCGGACACGAACGCAAAGAACTGGCCAAAATATCGCTGGAAGCTTGCGGGCTAGAGCGCGTCCCGCTGGGCCTGGCAAGCCATCGCCTGCACACGGCCAATCTCTACAGCGTCTACGATCAGCTCAAAGCCGCGCAAGACGCAAACTAAAGGCATGACGCCAATCACGGGCGCAGGGTGCTGCGCCCGTTTTGCGTGCCATTTTCATCATCATCGAGGAGGGAAAAGTGAGACTCAACGTTTCAATGTGGCGCAAAGCCCTGACCGTCATTCCGGACGTCAGCAAGGAAGAGTGGGCGCAGCTCGATCTGGTGTCGCGCTGGCTCATCAGCACGCGCGCGGCGGTGCTCATCATGACGTTCCTTTCAGCAGCGTTAGCCGGCCTGATGGCCTGGCGTGATGGGTACCGCTTCCCCTTCTGGGCCTGGGGGCTGCTGGCCCTGGGCCTGGTGCTGGCGCATGCCAGCAATAATTTGTTCAACGATTACACGGATTACGTGCGCGGGGTTGACCGCGACAACTACTACCGCACGCAATACGGCCCCCAGCCCATGGCCAGCGGCTTGATGACGCGCCGCGAGCACCTGACTTACTTCGCGGTGACCGGGGCGCTGGCGCTGCTGGGCGGCCTGGTGCTCATCGCCTGGCGCGGCTGGGATCCCTTCATATGGCTCCTGCTCGGCCTGGGCGCGTTTTTCGTGCTCTTCTACACCTGGCCTTTAAAGTATCTGGCCTTGGGGGAAGTAGCGGTCTTTGTCGTGTGGGGCCCACTCATGATCGGTGGGGGCTATTACGTGCTCACCGGTACGTGGAGCTGGCCGGTTGTGTGGATGACGCTCCCCTATGTCCTGGGCGTGACGACAGTGCTCTTCGGCAAGCATATTGATAAGCTGGCGGTGGATCGCACTAAGCGCATCTACACCCTGCCCGTGCTCATCGGCGAGAAGGCCGCGCGCTATGCCATGCTGGGCATGATGGTGCTCTCCTACGTGTTGGTGGCGCTCTTCGTCATCAGGGGCGACTTTACGCCGGTGATGCTCATCGTCGTCCTGGCCCTGCCCACCCTGCGCAATCTCCTTCCCCTGCTGCTTAAGCCCAAACCGGAGACCTGCCCACCGGGTTTCCCACAGGGACAAGGGGGCTGGCCCCTGTACTTCGCGCCGATCGCGTTTGTCAACAATCGCGCCTTTGGCTCCTGGTTCCTGCTGGGACTGCTGGTAGACACCCTAATCAAAGTGCTGCGGTAAATTCCGGGCTGTTAAAACACATCGGGGGCGCAGGTCGCGCCCCCGATAGCTTTGGCCCCCTATCCCCTAGCCGCCGGCGATCATGTGGATGACGCGCACATCGTCACCATCCTGCAAAAGCCACTCGGCATAAGCATCGTGCGGCACAACCGTGCCGTTGACGGCGACGATGATGTGCGGGTAGGTGTACTTCATGACCTCCAGCAGTCGGACCACGGTCATGCCCTCTTCCCACGGTATCTGATCGCGTTTGTTGACGGTCAACATGGCTACAGGTGCTTCTTGACGACCTCAATGACCTCGGGGTAGTCAATACCCAGGGACTGGAGCTTCTCGATGGTCGGCACGCCGTTGCGCGTCCAGCCGCGGCGCTCGTACACCGCGTCCATGAGCATCTCGTAACGCTCGTAGCGGTACTTGCGATGCGCGGCCATCTTCTCCTGCAGCGTCATGGTGCTGGGATCGAGGCCCAACCATTCGCGCAGTTGCTTATCGTAGCGCTCCTGGCGCGAGAGGTATTCCTCTTCCGTGACCGGCCCCAAGGCGCGGTAAGGCGGCATATCGTGCTCGCGCAGGCCCTTGCCCAGGCGAATGTTGAAGACGCGCTGGAAATTGTAGACGCGCTCCGACATGCGGATGATGTCCTCTTTGGTGATTTCGCGCCCGGTCACCGCGGAGAAGATGTCCACATAGTTCTGGACGTGATGCGGGATCTTGTGGGGCTCATCGCTGAGCGCGTTCTTGGGATCCACCACATCATTCCAGGGCAGCTTGCAGAAGCCGCACAGGCCAAACCAGGTGCGGAAGATGGGGAAGTAGTGAAGCGCCTCGGCCTTATCCTCAAACGTGGGGATCTGGTTGTTGACCTGATCCATGAAGATGAGCCAGGCCTCATCATGTTGCGGGCCTTTGTTGGTCAGCGCGTAGCCACCCTGTTGCGCCAGCGACTCCTTGGCAATGTACATGGAGTACTCCATGCCCTTGTTCTCCATGCCAATATCGTTGACAAACTGCGCATCCGCCCCGTAATGCTCAATGAGATACGCCTTCAGCTTGCGCACGCCCATGCCGGCAATTTTGCCGAAAGGAGTCCCCGCGGCGATGCGGTGCAGCAGTTCCAGAGACGCCTCGGCGTTGCCAAAGCGGAGATCCAGCCCCTCCGTCTTGTCCTTGTCCAGGATTCCGGCCTCATAGCATTCCATGAGGAAGGCGACGGTCGCCCCAAAGGAGATGGTGTCAATGCCGTACGTGTCGCAGTAGAAGTTGAGTTCCAGGATGGCATCGCCGTCAAAAATGCCGCAGTTGGTACCGAGCCCCGCCGCGGTTTCGTATTCCGGCCCATCCACGATGACCTTCTGCCCCTTGTACGGCCCGGTCTTGAGCTCGAAACCGTCCACCGCATGCGCGCAGGCCACCGTGCAGCCGTACCAGCAGCCATCGGGGATGTCCTGCGTGAAGCGGCTTTCCCAATAAGCCCCGTTGATGTCGTGCGCCTTAGGATGGCCGCCGAATTTGTGGTTATTGACCGGCAGCAAGTCGTAATCGCTCATGATGCCCACCAGGTAAGGCGTGCCGCGGTTGCGCATGCGGTTCTGAACCGGGTCCCACTTAGCGACCTCGCGGTTCATATCCGCGCCGACCCGCGCCAGGCGCTCCGGATCCGCCGGGTGATTGGCATCCCCGCGGAAGGGATGGGAGCGCACGGCCAGGGCGAGGAGGCGCTTGTGACGGAAGACCGTGCCCGGACCACCACGCGCCGCCTGCTTGTAGCGAATATCGTTGCGCTTGCGGTCGAACAGGCTGAAGTTCAGGCAACCGATCAGGCTGTGCTCAGAGCCCCGTCCGGCGGTGACGGTGGAAATGTAGTAGCGATCCTCCGGCGTCTCGGCCAGGACCTCAGTCAGCCAGGCCCCCAGCAGATGGGTATCCTTCGGGGCTTCGGGCATCTCCTCGATGGTGACCTTGCCGCGGATGGCATCCACGACCACGATGACATCCCGGTCAGCGATGCCCTGGATCTCGATCGCATCCCAGCCGGCAAACTTGAGCAACGGGCCGTAATGGCCGCCCGCGTTGCAGTCGGTGACAATATCTGTGGTGGGGGAAATCGTGGTCACAAGCGACTTGCCGGAACCGGGGTACTGGGTGATGCCGCCACACGGGCCGCTGGAGATGACGATCTCGTTTTCGGGATCATGCCAGCGCGTCGTATCCTTGACCGCGTGCCAGAGCAACCACAGATCGAAGCCTTTACCGCCGGTGAACTTTTCCTTCATCTCCTCGGTGACGGGCTTCGCTTTAATCTCTCCCGTCCCCACGTTGACATACAACGTCTGATTGGCGTAGCCGCGTTCGACGCGCGGAACTGTGTAATCAAACTCGGCCAAAACGTTACGGGTCACTTCTTTCATGGATAGACCTCCTCTGGGGGTTTAAAAACCGATTTTGCCTTCCCACAGCTCCGTCGAGACCGCATCCACCTCGACCAGCTTGAGGGCGCCCGACGGGCAGGCCTTGACGCATTGCCCGCAGGAAATGCACTTGAAGGCCAGGGCCTGGTGCGGCTCGTAGTACATCACGCCATAGGGGCAGAAGCCGACACAGGACATGCAGCCAACGCACAGGTCCTTCTTGACGCGCACGATGCCCTGTTTATCGTAGGCCAGGGCATTGGTCGGGCAAACCTTGATGCATTCCCCGCACTGGATGCAGAACTCGGCACGGAACCGGCCATCCTGCTCAAAGATGCGGATGCTGGAATGCTCCCGATCTGGCGTCTTAAACCAGGTCTGAGCGCAGATCTTTTCGCATTCGCGTGCTCCGGTACACAGGTCTGGGTTGAAGCTTAAGACTTTCATTTCACTCCTCTCTGATAACAGAATTGAGGCCCATCAAGTCCACATAGTAGTGTATAGAAAAGTGCAGGTCTTCACAAGTGACGTTTATCACCTCCCCGCAAGCGGCTTGTATCAGCCAAACGAGGTGCGCCACCGCCGGACACGTCGCAGATGCGTGCCATGCCGTCGCAGAGACGTGGCGATGTAACGTTTCTACAGAGGCGATTTCAACGGCTATGGGGAATTGTCATTGCAGAGAAACAAAAAAGGCCCGGTTGATCCGGGCCGCTTTGTGGGGCGAGTGGGAATCGAACCCACACACTCTTTCGAGTAGAGGATTTTAAGTCCCCGGCGTCTGCCTGTTCCGCCATCGCCCCCTACAAAAAACGGGCATCTAAGAGGATGCCCATTGTAAGGCGACGGTCGGAATCGAACCGACGCATAGGGGTTTTGCAGACCCCCGCCTTACCACTTGGCTACGTCGCCATAAAAAAAGAGCGGGCAACGGGACTCGAACCCGTGGCCTTCTCCTTGGCAAGGAGACGTTCTACCAACTGAACCATGCCCGCTTGACGGTTGAGATTATAGCATAAAGCCGAAATTTGACAAGTGCACAAGGGCATAATTTGCCTGTCCCCCCTGCGCACCCGGGCACAGACAACGGCCCATCCTCACCCGACAGACCAAAAAGCCCGGCGGGTGTTTACCGCCGGGCCCTCTACCTTGTAGCAAGACACCTAATCGCGCAGGAAATCGCGCAAACGACGGGCATGCGCGGGATGGCGTAAACGGCTGAGCGCCTGCGCTTCGATCTGGCGTACCCGTTCGCGCGTCACCCCCAGCTTTTTGCCCACTTCTTCAAGGGTGTACGTCTGCCCATCCAGCAGGCCGTAGCGCATCTGCAAAATCTTCACCTCGCGCGGCGGCAGCTCGCTGAGGATATCCATCAGCACCTCGCGCAACATTTCCGAATTCACCTCATCCGGCGGCGCGGGGCTATCGGTATCCTCCACAAAGTCGCCCAGCGTGCTGTCTTCCTCATCGTCGGTGGGCATCTCCAGCGAAAGGGGACGCCGCGCCACATCCAGCATTTGCTCGACCTTGCGCAGGGGCAAATCCAGCTCGGCGGCCAACTCTTCCGGCGTGGGATCCCGGCCCAGGCGCTGCGTGAGCTGATGCGAAACGCGCAGCAGCTTGTTGATCTGATCCCCCATGTGCACCGGCACGCGGATCGTGCGGCTCTGGTCGGCAATGGCGCGCGTCACGGCCTGACGAATCCACCACGTCGCATACGTCGAGAACTTATGCCCGCGGCGATAATCGAACTTGTTGGCCGCGCGAATCAGGCCGATGTTGCCCTCCTGAATCAAATCCAGAAAAGGAACCCCGCGCCCGATGTACTTCTTGGCCACACTAATGACCAGGCGCGAATTGGCGCGGATGAGATGCTCGCGAGCAGCCAGGCCATCTTCGATGATGGCTTCCACCTGACGGCGCTGCTCCTCGCTGCGGAAGCGGGCGTTCTTGTACTTAAGCTGCATCTTGCGCCCCTCTTCCATGCGCATGGCCAACTGCACTTCCTCCTCGGCGGTGAGCAACGGCACCTTGCCGATTTCCTTGAGGTAGAGGCCGATCGTGTCATCCACCTCGATGGCGCGGTAGATGTCCTCTTCCGTCTCCTCATCCTCAAACTCTTCCAGATCGCGCATCGCCAGGGCTGCCGGGCGTTTTTCCCCATGTCCGCCCACCGTAATGCCCGACTCCATCAACAGCGCCACAATCTCATCCAGGCGATCGAGATCGTCCTCAGCCTCAGGAAAGACGCGCAAAATATCATCATAGGTTACGTACCCCTGCTCGTAACCTAAGGCCAACAAATAATCCTCGCCGCTGCCCTCTTCGCTCACCGCCGGGGCAATCACGGCCAGGGGTTCGACTTCCGCCGCTGCGGCTGCCTCAGCCTCGACCTTGGCCAGCTCCAGCTCGTCGAGCTCTTCGATATCCTTTTCAGTTTCCGTCAGGAACTCTTCGTCGTCCAAGTCCCACTCACTCCTCATTAGCTAACCTGGCAAAAAAGAGCACGGCCCGCTAACACCGGCCCGTGCTCCACGTAAAGCGAACATATACACTATAGCACAACTATGGGTGACTTGTCAATACCCGAATCCTCTTTTTGCGCGATTTGTCAAAATTCCCAAGCGCTTTGTTAACCTTGCGTTCGCGGGAACACGTGCCACGTGTCTCAGGCCCCTCAATCGCGGTCGCAATAGCTGGGCCAACCGGGCGGCGCGTCAAAGTCGCACACGTCCACCGGATAGCGATCCAGCGCGTGCGCGTATTCAAGCGAACCGGCAATCTCGTTCAACACCTCGCGGTAAGGTTCCGGGGCCAGGGCCGTCTGCTCACGCAGCCATTTCGCCGCCTGCAGTTTCAGCTCGGAAGGCAGCTTGACCACCGCCAGCTCGCCCCGTTCAATCGCACCCAGCAGCTCCTGCGGGTCACCATACCCAAACAACTGCGTAATCTGTTCCAGACGTCCCATCTATCACCTCCTCAATTTTTCTGATTTTGGGGAAGGGGCGGTGCATTCGGCACCGCCCACACGTTTAAGCACCGACCTTTCCCCCTGCCGCCTGGAGAGCGCGCCACACCTTCTCCGGCAGGAGGGGTGTATCCGGGATCAGCACACCGGTCGCATCGTACACCGCGTTAATCACCGCCGGGGCGGAGCCATTGACCACAATCTCCGAAACCGACTTCACGCCCATCGGATGGCTCGGCTCAAAGGTCTCCACGAAAATGGTCTCCATCGGGGGCGCCTCGTTCGCGCGGAAGACGCGATAGTCATCAAACGCGGCATTGAGCAAGCGCCCCTGTTCGTCGAAGTGCATCTCCTCCGTCAAGCCGTAGCCCAGGGCTTGCAACATACCGCCTTCCGCCTGACCGCTGGCGGTAAGCGGATTGACGATTTTGCCCGAATCCAACACGATGAGCAGGCGATCGGTCGTGACCTGGCCGGTTTCGATGTCCACCGTCACCTCGGCGAACTGCGCCGCAAAGGGCGGCGGGCTGACCGGGCTGCGGAAGGACTCCACGGCGGCGATCTGGAACTGGTCGCTGATGTGCAGGGTGTGCAGCGCCACCTCGCGCAGGGTCACGCTGCGCCCGTCGCGCGTCCAGACAGCGCGGTCGTGCAGGGTGAGGCTGTCCGGATCCTCGCCCAACATGTCGCCGGCCACCTGCCGAATCTGCGCGGCCACCTTCTCCGCCGCGCGCGCCGCCGCGCCCCCGCTGATGTACGTCGTGCTCGAAGCGTAAGCGCCCTTGTCAAACGGCGTGAAATCCGTGTCGCCCGTGCGGATGATGATGTCATCCAGTGAACAGCCCAGCACCTCGGCCACGATCTGCGCCAGCACCGTATCCGCGCCGGTGCCCAGGTCCGCAGCGCCGGCGTGAACATTGAAGGAGCCGTCGTCGTTCATCTTGATGCTGCAGGACGCCATATCCAGGTTGGGAATGCCCGACCCCTGCATGAGGAAGGCCACGCCGATGCCGCGGCGCAGGTGCGGTTGACCGGGGATGCGATGCCAGGCCTCGTTGCCGTATTTCTCCTTCCAGCCGATGGCGCGCATCCCAATCTCCGCCGCCTCGCGCAGAGCGTTGGTGGTGATGATCTCCCCGTGCGCCTCGCGTCCCTCACTCCAGGTCCGGCTCATGATGTGCTCCGCGCCCGGCTCGATGATGTTCTTGAGGCGGAACTCGATGGGATCCATGCCCAGCTCGCGCGCCACTTTGGTGAGCAGCGTCTCCGTGGCGATGACGCCCTGCGTCACGCCGTAGCCGCGGTACGCGCCGGCCCGCGGGCGGTTGGTGTAGACGGTATCCCCCCAGAAGCGCACCGCCGGCGTTTTGTACAGGGGAAGTGTCTTGTGGCCTACATTGCCCAGCACCGTCAGGCCGTGGCCGCCGTAGGCCCCCGTGTCGCTGAGCACCCGCAAATCTTGCGCGACCATCTGGCCATCTTTCGTCACCCCCACGCGATAGGTCACCTTCATGGAGTGGCGCGTCGTCGTGTAGTAGAACTGCTCTGCGCGCGTCAGCTCAAAGAACACGGGCCGTCCGGTCGCGATGGTCAGATGCGCGGCGATGTCCTCGTAAATTTCCTGCTTGTTGCCAAACGCCCCACCGACGCGCGGCTTGATGACGCGAATCCGCTTCTCCTCCAGCCCCAACACCGGCGCCAGAATGCGCCGCACGTGGAAGGGTACCTGGGTGGAGGTCATGATCACCAGGCGATCTTCCTCATCCCAATACGTCAGGCACACCCACGGCTCCAGCGGGATGTGCTTCATGCGCTGGGTGTTGGCTTCGATTTCAAACACGTAATCGGCCTGCGCCATAGCCGCATCCACATCCCCTACCTCGATGCGCACCTCGGCGACCTTGTTGCGCTTCGGATCGCTGGCCCCAAATTTGACATAGTCCGGCTCGTCGTGAATGATCGGCGCGTCCTCGCGCAGCGCGTCCTCGATGGAGAGCACCGCGGGCAGCACTTCGTACTCCACCTCGATTAAGCTCAGCGCTTCCTCGGCGATTTCCGGCGTCTCAGCAGCGACCGCGGCCACGCGATCCCCGACGTAACGCACCTTGTTATCAAAGCTCACGTAATCCAGCGGGCCGGGGATGGGGTAGGATTGCCCGGCGGTGGAGTAAACGACACGCGGCACGTTCTGATAGGTGAGCACGGCGTGCACGCCGGGCAGGGCCTCGGCGCGGCGCGTGTCAATGCGCTTGATGCGCGCGTGCGCGTAGGGGCTATGCAGCACTTTGGCGTACAGCATGCCGGGGCGCTCGAAATCGGCCACAAAAGCGGGCTTACCCTGGGCCAGGCGCGGCGCGTCCACTTTGGGGAGCGGCTTGCCGACCATCTTGAAATCCTGCGTCTCAGGGGATACGACCATCTTGGGCATGGTTTTGGTCAGGGTTGCCGGGCCGCCGCGCCCCATATCCGTATCCGCCAAAGGCTCAGGGGCTGCGGGAGGCGGGAGCAGATCTTCGGGCATGGGATAGCCTTCCTCGCTGCCAGGGATGGGAGGCGGCGTCTCCCCGCGCAGGTAAGCCGCCGCGCGGAGGATGGCCTGCACTGGCTTGACATACCCCGTCTCGCGCGAGACAATGCCACTGATGGCGTCGCGTACCTCTTCCACGGTAGGATTGGGGTTGCGATCCAACAGGGCTTTGCCGGCCAGGATGAGGGCGGGCGTGTCGTAGCCGCTCTGAATGGCCCCCGTCTCGATGAAAGCGCGCTGCAGGGGATGCAGCTCCGCGCTTCCCTTCCAACCGCGACGTTGCGGGCCGCCCAGGCCCTCGACGGTGAGCACCTCCGCGCCGTCCACCTGTGCCGCCAGGGTCGTCACCGCGCTGCGGATGGTCCCGTTCACCAACACCGTGCTGTAACCGTCGGTCCCGTCTTCGCTGCCGAATTTGACGCTATAGCAGCCATGGCGGCGCAGCAGATGGTAAAGCGTCTCGTTCGGCTCAATCTCGAAAGAGCGTTGTTCACCGTTCAAACGTAGCGTGATTTTCATACCAGAAAGTTTCCTCCCATGTCCGATAGAATGCACTGCGCAGCCTGGGCGCAGAAAGGGTCGCTTTGTGACCGTCGGCACCTATAAGTATAGTGCAAGCCAGGAGAAGGTCAAAATGGCTGTTGCAAAGTGTCCCCTGCCTCAGGATCAGGAAACTGTATTTTCGGACACCCCGATGTCAGGGGGTAATGCGCATGGGACAGAGTTATCTCCAGGGTTTTGTGGGACGGGACGTCCGCGCTCCCAGGCGTCCGTGCTACCATGCGGACGGGACGTCCGCGTTCAGGCGTCCGCGCTACCATGCGGACGGGACGTCCGCGGTCCCAGGCGCCCGCGCTCCCAGGATGATGGGCAGTTGGCTCCAGGCCAGGATGCGCCAGCTTGATGCCCATGGGGTAATGCGGGCTGGAATCGGGTATGGCCCCCTGGAAAAGCTGCCCTCAGGCCAACGCGCTCAGAATCAGGCTAAGGGGTTTCGCCTGTCGGCGTGGCGGTGGGCGCCGGCGTGTCCGTGGGCACCGGCGTCGGCGATGGCGCGGGCGTATCCGTCGCGGTCGGGGAAGGCTCCGGCGTATGCGTGGGCGATGGCACGGGCGTGACGGTGGCCGTCGGCGTAGCGGTACTGGTCGGCAGGGGCGCGGGCGTGAAGGTAGCCGTGGGCCGCGGGGTGGCCGTGGGCCGTGGCGTGACCGTCATCACCGGATAAGGGGGGAGGTAGAGCGCCTGACCGGCGTACAGGGTGTTGCCGCTCAAGCAATTGGCTGTGCGGATGGCCTCCAGGGTGACGCCGTAGCGCAAGGCCAGGCGGAACATGGTCTCGCCCGGCTGGACGTAGTAGATGCGCCAGGTCGGCGGGGGGCCACAGGTGTAAGGGGCCGGCGTGGGGGTGGCAACGGGACGCGGCGGCAGGTAAATGATCTGCCCGAGACGCACAAAAGGCACGGGTAAGCAGTTGGCGTGCACCAGAAAAGCGACACTCAGCCCCTCGCGCCAGGCCAGGCTCCAGAGCGAATCCTGGGCCTGGACGCGATACGGCACCCACAAGGCCGGTATCTGACAAGCCCGCAGTAGCGGGGAGGGAAGCGGCTCCGTGGGGACAGGCGTGGGCGATGGGGATGGCGGGAGCGTCGGCTGGACGGGTGTGGGGGTAAAGGTGGGCATGACGAGCGGCGGCATGGTCGGCTGCTGGCGCATGAGCGCCGGATCCAGGCGTGCCAGGTTGATGCTGCCCAAAATCAGGGCCAGCACGGCTACGGCGACTCCAAGGGTACCCACAATCCGCAAAAGGCTCCGTCCCATACGCCATCCCTGGTTTTTTTGTGCGCCTGACCTATAATGGGAATCAGGCCGTTAGCTTTTGTACCACTTACCGTGGGTTATCGGTTAGCGGTTAAAACCGCCCCTGCTGTAGGGGCTGGGCTTGTCCCTGCCTGGGCGACCGTACCCTTCGCTGCGCTTCAGGTATCCATGCCCTACGCGGTCGCTGCAATGGCGTCCCCGTAAGGGGACGCCAGGCTATAAGCCCATCAGAGGCGATTTCAATCGCTATTAGCTTTTTACATTATCGCATCAGGTTGCAAGTTTGTCCAGTCCAGAGGGGCGCTATGAGGCAGTGGGAGTGGTATCGAGCGCTGGAACGTGATGTGCGGGTGCTGTGGCACGTTTTTCCCTGGCGTGCGGCGGGCCTGCTGGGGGCATTTGTGCTGGTCGCGGCCCTGGGCATTCAGCATGCTTACGCCGGGGAAAAGGATGAAGGGCTCAGCCTGGTGCAGGCCATCTACGCGGTGGGGATGATGTTGCAATTCCAGTACGATTTGCCAGCGCCTCCGCGCCTCGATCCGTACCTCGTGCTGGTGCCGGCGATCGGGCTGCCGTTGATGCTCATCTTCGGGTTGAATTTGTTTCAGGTGTTGCGGATTTTCTTCGTGCGTGAGGAGCGCGGCCAGCTCTGGCAGAGCGCGCTCGTCGCGACCCTGCCCGCGCCCATCGTGGTGTGCGGTGTGGGACGGGTGGGCTACCGCGTGGCGCGTCAGCTCCATGCCTTCCATCTGCGCTATCCTCATCTGCAGCCTCCTGTGGTGGGTATTGATCTCGCTCCGTCGCCGCTGATTGAGCGCCTGGTGAGCGCAGGGGTGCCCGTGTTGTACGGCGACATTCGCTCGGAGGAGGTGCTGCGTCAGGCAGGCGTCCCCCGCGCGCCGACGGTGATTGTGTGCACGAATCAGGATGTGGTGAATATTGATGCGACGCTGCGCATCCGCGAGCTCAATCCGCACGCGCGGGTGGTGCTGCGTCTGTTCGATGATACGCTGGCGCCGGTGGCGGAGAGCGCTTTTGGGGTGGCGCGGGTGATCAGCCGCTCGGCGCGCGCGGCAGAGGGGTTTGTGGCCTCGGTGTTGGGGCACAGTTTGCTGGAGGAGTTCGCGCTGGCCGGGGAGACGTGGCAGGTGCAGCGGCTTTCGATGGCGGCGGGGATGTCCTGGGTGGGGCTCACGCCCGCCGAGGTGGAGGCGCAGGCGCCGGGGGTCAGGGTGCTGGTACACGCACGCCCCGGCGTACGGGTGGAGGCGCTGTCCGTCCCTGCCCCCATTGGCGTGGGCGATGATCTGTATCTGCTGGCCCCGGCAGCGGCAGTGTCCCTTTTCCCCTTAAAAAATAGCCATGCCAGCAAGGGCGCGCCTTATGTGGTTTGTGGATTGGGGCACACGGGCTACCGGGTGGCGCTGGCGTTGCGCGCGCGCGGCTTGCCCGTGGTGGCGGTGGATGAGCGCGAACTGACGTTTGCGCCACGCCTGCAGGAGGCGGGGGCGCGGGTGTTGCGCGGGGATTTCCGCGAGCCGACGGTGCTGGAACGCGCGGGGGTGCGGGAAGCGGCGGCGTTGATCCTCTGCGCGGAGCGGGATATGGTGAATCTGGAGGCGGCGCTGCGCGCGCGGGAGTTGAATCCCGCGCTGCGCGTGGTGATGCGCCTGTTCGATGAGGAGCTGGGCGAACGGTTGAGCCGCATTTTCGCGTTCAATGATGTGCACAGTACGTCGGCGATCGCTGCGCCGGAGTTTGTGGCGGCGGCTTTGCCCACTTTGCCACGTTTCCACCCGGTGATCGGCTTGAGCGGGTGGTATCTGATGCGCGTGAGTGTCGGACCGACAAGCGCCGGGGTACGCCTGGAGGCGTATGCTGCCCGGCATCATCAGCGGGTGCTGGTGCATGTGCGCGGGACGGAGGGAATCTCGGCGTGGCCTGAGGCCGGGGTGCAGCTCCAGGCGGGGGATACGTTGCTGGTGCTGGTGGATGAGGAGCATTTGTTGGAGGCCCTGGGAGAGGTCAAAGGGGATTGACAGGCGTCAGGCTTGTGTTAGGATAGTCTGAAACACTGATGCTTTAGGGATTGGATTTTATGGAAAAATTGCATTTGATACCCATTGGCGGCCTGGGGGAAGTGGGCAAGAATATGCTCGCGATCGAGTATGGCCGCAATATTTTGTTGATTGACGCGGGGCTGATGTTCCCGGAAAGCGATATGCTGGGCATTGATTACATTATCCCGGATTACCGCTTTCTGCGGGATAAGGCGGAGCGCGTGCGCGGGATTCTGATCACGCACGGGCATGAGGACCATATCGGCGCCCTGCCCCATGTGCTGCGGGAGTTTCCGGCCCCGGTGTATGCGACGCAGTTGACGCGCGGTCTTATTGAGGTGAAGTTGCGCGAGGCGCATTTGCTTAAGGAGACGACGCTGCACACGATTATCCCCGGTGATGTGTTGCGCATCGGACCGTTTACGGTCGAGCCGTACCATGTTTGCCACAGTATCCCGGATGCGGTGGGGTTTGGCATCACGACGCCGGTGGGGTTGATTGTGCATAGCGGCGATTTCAAGCTGGATCACACGCCGGTGGATGGGCGCCCCACGGATTTCGCGAAGCTGGCGGAGTTCAGCGGGCGTGGGGTGCTGGCGCTGCTTTCGGATAGCACGAACGCGGATCAGCCCGGCACGACGCCCTCGGAGCGCACCCTGACGGCGGCTTTGAGCACGATTTTCGCGCAGTCGCCGGGGCGGATTATTATCGCAACGTTCGCCTCGCTGATCTCGCGCGTGCAGCAGATTTTCGATGTGGCGCAGCGTTATCAGCGACGGGTGGCGCTCGGCGGCACGACGATGATTGATAACGTGAAGATGGCGCGCAAGCTTGGGTATATCCATTTCCCAGACGCGGCGCTCATCACGCTGGAGGAGGCTAATTCCCTGCCGCCGGAGCAGGTCTGTATTGTGATCACGGGTGCGCAGGGGGAGCCGAACTCGATTTTGGGCCGGCTGGCGTATGGACGCCATGCGACGTTGAGTATTCAGCCCGGCGATACGGTGGTGCTCTCTTCACACACGATCCCCGGCAACGAGGAGATGGTGCACCGGGTCATCAACCGTCTGTTCCAGAAAGGCGCGAATGTGATTTATCACCCGAACGCGCCGATTCACGTTTCGGGACACGCCAGCCAGGAAGAGCAGAAGATGCTCATCAATATTGTGCGTCCGCGCTTCTTTATTCCCGTGCACGGCGAGCTGCGCCATCTCAAACACCACGCGCACCTGGCGCAGGAGGTGGGGATCCCACCGGAGCGGATTGCAGTGGTGGAAAATGGGTACCGCATCTCATTGACGCCGGACAGCATGACGATCGGCGAGCGAATGCCAGGGGGGTATGTGTTTGTGGACGGGTCCTGGATTGGCGATGTCATCGGCCCGTCGGTGATTCGCGACCGCGATATGCTGGCTACCGCCGGGGTGTGCGTGGTGCTGATCCGGTATCGGGTGCCCTTCCGCGAGGTGCTGGAGACGCGCATCGAGATGCGCGGGGTCACGTCCCAGGAGGCGGCGGAACGGCTGCGCACGGAGGCAACGCGCATCGTGACGCGCCTGGTGCGCGAAACGGGGCCGGTCCAGCCCACTCATCTGGAGAATGTACTGCGCCGGGCGCTGGAAGATTACTTCTATCAACAGACCAAAAACCGCCCGCTGACGCTGGTGATGGCAGTTCAGGAGGGGTAAGACGGCACGGCTGCTCGTCGTCTATAAGCAGTGTCCTGGCCCAGGGGTCGGGCATGCGGGTGGACAGGCGGTGTATCGCCTGATGCAGGTCTTGCATCAGCGCGGGCATCACGTGAGCCTGGTGGCGCGGCTACGCACTGATGAAGAAACGCAGCTCAGCGCCCTGATGCATCTGTGTGACCACATTTACACGGTTCCCCATCACAAGGATTTGCCCGATGCGCGGCCCCTGGCGTTGTGGCGCAGTTATTGGGCGTTACGCCAGAAGACCCGACTGGCCCTGCGCGAGGTGCAACCGGATGCGCTGCTGGTGGAAATGATGCCAACGGCGATCGCCATCCTGGGACTGGAAGGGAAGCATGCGACGTTGCGCGTCCACGATGTGGATTGGTTCCTCTTCGAGCAACGCGCGGCGGAGACGCGCGGCTGGCGCCGCGTCGGCGCGCGCCTGGTAGCCTGGGCGTTGCGCCAGGTCGAGCCGTGGGTGATGCGTCGTTACGCGCTGGTCAGCACTGTGTCCTACGGGGATGCGCGCTTGCTGGCGCCGCTCAAGCTTCCCCTCATCACGCTGCCGCTTGAACCCGGGGCGAAGCCGGAGCAGGGCCGCGACACGTCCCAGCCGTCCACGCCCGCCGTGTTGTTTGTCGGCGCGATGGACCGCGCCTACAATCAGGAGGGGGTGTTGTGGTTCATGGCGCGTGTCTGGCCGCGTGTGCGCTCGGCGGTGCCTGAGGCCACCTTCTACGTGGTCGGCAACGCGCCCCCGCCTGAGCTGATGGCCCTCAATGGACAGGATGGGGTGCGGGTCACCGGCTTTGTGCACGATTTAGCCGCCTGGTACGCACGCGCGACGGTGTTTGTGGCGCCGATGCGCGTGGCCGGCGGGATGCTGCAAAAGGTGTTGGATGCGCTCGCGCTGGGCGTTCCCACCGTCGCCACCAGCGTGAGCAATCACGGGATCCAGGCGACGCCGGGTGAGCATCTGTTGCTGGCGGATGACGCTGCGGCTTTCGCCGAGGCGGTGATTACGCTGTTGCGGGATCCGCAGCGCGCCCAGGCCTTGGGGGAAGCGGCCCGCCATTTTGTCGCCCAGCGCTTCAACCTGGAGCAGGCCGTCGCCGCGTGGGAGTCGCGCATGGGGGGTATGTCATGAATCACACCAAGAGACCAGGGCACGAAGATTAAAGATTCATGAATCACACAAAGACACCAGGGCACAAAGATTAAAGTTATGAATCGCACAAAGGCCCCAAGGCACGAAGATTTAAAAGGCCAACACATGGCGTAGGGGCGAGGCTTGCCCTCGCCCCAGGCTTGCCCTCGCCCAAAGGGCTTCTCACAAAGCCACGAAAACACAAAGATTCTTTCTTCTCACATCAGAAATCTCCTCCATGGTATAATGACCAGCGTGGCCCGGATGGGTCACGCCACGGGGAGCCAGTCCCGCAAGGGGCTGGCCGGGTAGTGGAGAAAAAGCTTCCGCTCCCATCCTGAAAGCTGGTAAGTTTGTGAAGTGAGGAGAAGCGATGAGTAAAACCATAAATACGACGAGCATCATCATTGCCCTGGTGCTGCTGGGCACGTTGTGCGTCAGTGCAACGGCCTTTAAGGTCGTGCGCGATTGGGTGGCGAATGGGGAGCTGCCCTCTTTTTTCGTCAACAGCAGTGACAGCGCGAACGTCAAGTACCGACGCGGGCAGGTCCTGCCGGAGTGGACGGGGAAGGAGCGCGTCAATATCCTGGTGATGGGCATTGATGAGCGCGGCTTTGAAAAAGGCCCGTGGCGCACGGACACGATGATGATCGCTACGGTGGACCCGGTGACGCTGCAGGCGGGGGTGCTGTCCATCCCGCGCGACTTGTGGGTGAGCATCCCGGAGTTCAAGGAGGCGCGCATCAATACGGCGCACTTCTACGGGGATGCTTACAAATACCCCGGCGGCGGCCCGGCCCTGGCCATGAAAACGGTGGAGGTCAATCTGGGGATTAAGCCCCAGTACTATGTGCGCATCAACTTCGATGGCTTCGTCCGCCTGATTGACCTGATCGGCGGGGTAGATATCGAGGTCGAAAAACCCATTAATGACCCAACCTACCCGGCCTACGACAACTATGGGTACGATCCGCTCTACATTCCGGCGGGACTGCAGCATTTCGATGGGGAGCTGGCGCTCAAATACGTGCGCACGCGGCATGGCAGCAGCGACTTTTCGCGCGCCCGCCGTCAGCAACAGCTCATCCGCGCGGTGCTGAAGAAGCTCAAGGATCCGGTGGTGCTGGCCAAACTGTTGCCCAAGGCCTCGGAGATTTTCGACATCATGGGCAACACGGTGCAGACCGACCTGACGCGCGACGAAATCCTGGCGCTGGCCAACCTGGCGCTCAAGATCGAACCGGACACGATCCGTTTTGGGGTGATTGACGAGAAGTGCACGTCCCCCTTTGTGACGGCGGACGGGCAGCAGGTGCTCCTGCCCAACATGGAGAAGATCCGCGAGGTGCGCAATTACGTTTTCGCCGTTGGGGAAGTGGGCACACCCGCCGCATCCAGCACGACTCCCCAGCGCGAGGAAAACGTCACCATCAAGGTGATGAACGGCACGCTCGGGAATCGCCTGGCTACCGGTGCCAGCGAGTACCTGAAAAAAGCGGGGCTGAATGTGGCGGAAATCGGCTCCGCGGATCGCGGTGACTATGCGAGCTCGCGCATCATCATGAACCGGCCCCGTCCGGCCACCGCGCAACGCATCGCCCAGCTCCTGGGGCTGCCCGAAACGGCCATCACGTCCGCTGACCGTCCGAACGCTCCTTACGACATCGAGGTAATCCTGGGCGTGGACTACACGCCGCCCAAACCGTAACCCTCAAGCCATACGGACGCGCCGCAGAGACTCTGCGGCGCGTCTTTTTTGGGCTCTCCATCATTGGCCCGACGTTTCACGGGCCAGGGTAGGCGCTGCGGTGCCTCGGCGATCTTCACACAGTGCGGCCACAAAGAGCAGTGACGACAGGCGATTGACAAAAGCCAGGTTGGGCGCACCAATCCCCTCCTCCAGCTCCGTGAACGCCACCAGGCGCCGTTCCGCACGGCGCACCGCCGTCCGCGCCACATGGCAGGCCGCCCCGGTGGGCGAATCGCCCGGCACCACAAAATCGCGCAAGGGCGGCAGGTTGGCCTCCAGCTCCGCGATGAAGGCCTCAATCTGCGTCACGTCCTCCGGCTGCAGGCCTGGATAGCGCTCACGCGCAGCGGGAGTGGCAGAAAGATGACTCATCAAACGGTACAGGGCGCGCTGGACGGTGACCATCATCTCCTTGAGCCGCGGCGTTTGCATCAAGGCACGCGCCATGCCGATGGCGCTGGTCGCCTCATCGAGAGAGCCGATCGTCTCCAGCAGGGGATCGCTCTTCAGCACTCGCTCGGCGCTGCCCAGCCGACCGGTATTGCCGCGGTCACCTTTGCCGGTATAAAAAAGCGTCTTATCGCCCATGGTGTTTCCCCTCCTCAGGGTGATGTGATAGGGGTATTGTATCCGCGCCGGCCAACTTGACAAGATCCGCAAATTGCGTACAATAGCCTTTGTTGATCCTCGGTAGCTCAACAGGCAGAGCGGCCGGCTGTTAACCGGTTGGTTGTAGGTTCGAGTCCTACCCGAGGAGCCAAACAAAAAACCGCCCTCCAGAAGGGCGGTTTTTTGTTGTGCGCTTTTAGCGCAGCCAGCTCACGATTTCTTCGCGCGTCGGGATGCGCCCGGATGACATCACTACCTCGCCCATCACCAGGACTGGCGTGCTGGTGTAGGAGGCCTGACTGCCCAAGCCCGCTTGAAGTAGTGGGCACACCTATTCGATGGTCATGCGATGCTCATGCAGGGGAATAAGTTAAGGGACAAAACAGCGACGTGAAGTGAGCTCAAGGGATTTCTCATCCCTCATCGGACGTGCAACAATGGTCCATAGCGCCTTGACAGGCGCAAGCCGGCGCGTGAACGCACTCCAAAAGCCAGGCCCCTTCACCCCCTACAAGCGAAGGGATAGGTAGACGCAGGCGTTCCCACCCGCGCCTGCACAGAGCTGGCTGGCGAATCCCCCCACCTGGTCCAGCTTCAAGCTCATTTTGGAAATGCCCTGCAGCGCTTCGGGAAGCGTTTCCACAAAGGCGCGGATCTCATCCCGCACGCGGCGATAGTGCGTCAGCGCCTCCTCCTCGCTTTGGGCGTTAGCCGCCAGGCGCGGGGGATCGTCAAAGCCGCGATGCACGACCACCGCGCGCCCAGGAAAGGCCGGGCAATGCTCGTAAGCGTGATCGCACACCGTGACGACATAGTCAAAGGGGATGTGTAGCACGTCGCGCACGTGCTTGCTGGTGTGATGCGAAATATCCACGCCCGCCTCGGCCATCACCTTGACCGCGTAAGGGTTCAGGCCGTGGGTCTCGATCCCCGCGGAGTAGGCCTCAATCACGTCGCCTTTAAGGGCGCGCGCCCATCCCTCGGCCATCTGACTGCGGCACGAATTGCCCGTGCATAAAAAGAGGATTCTCAGTTTCGTCATCGCTCCCTCCAACAATCCATCCAGAAGCCCGTCCCGCTCTCGTCGGGCAGGGCAGCCACGTCCAGCAGCTCCTGCTCTGCGCCAGACAATACAACGGTATCACAAAACACGGGGCTATTTTAACCCATTTTCCAGCGCCAGTAAAGCCTCTTGCAGGGCCAAAAGGCTCTCTGGCGTCAACGTCACGCGCACCGGAATATCCGTGACCAGATGATAGGTGGTCTGGACCGGCAACTCGGCCTGAATGGGCAGCTTCAAGGTCACCTGCAAAGGCAACTGCCCCTCAATAGAAACCGGCACCTTTTGCGGCCCCAGAATGGGAAGATTGAGCGTCGTGTAAACGGTGGTGGAAAGCGGCATCGTTGTGTTAACGGGCACATCAAACGTGGCCTTGAGCGGTACCTTACCCTCGACCGGAATATCCTGCTTCACGTGGACCACCGTGGTGATCGCCGTCTCTCCCAGCGTCGCCACCGCCTGACGCAGCTCCGCCAGTCCCGCGAGCGTGTTATCACGGTAGCGCACCAGTGCCGCCAGGGTGAAAATGTTCAAGCCCAGCGAAAACACCAGCAACACGACCAGCAAAACAACCAAAGGCGAATCCTTCATCATGCGCCTCCCCAGCAATCCATGTCACCCTTTGCTGTCCAACAAGGGCCAGCGTCCCTACTCCACGAGCTGAAAAACCATCTCCGGCGTCGCCAGCTCCACCAGTCCCGCCGCCATAAGCTCCTGCGCCAGGGCCAGCTCCTGACCCGCGGGGACGCGCACGCGCCACACACCGGGCGCCAGGCGCTCTTCCCCATACAGGCCATAGGCCGCCAGCGGCACCCCCTGAAACGTGCGTCCCTCCGTCAGGCGCAGGAGCAGCGTCCCCGGAACATACGCCCCCGCCGGCAGCGGCTCCGACACCTGCGCCAGGGCCGGCGGCGCATCGAAGACTGTGCTCTTACATTGGGGTGCGCTGCTCTGCGTCGCGGTGATGACCGCCGCCGCGGCGTTGATGCGGCCACACCCCGCCGCCGTGTCCACGCCCGGCGCGCCGATGTCCTGCGCCGTGTCGAGCAGGGCCGCAGCGACCCGTTCAAGCGGCCAGGTGGGATTGCGGCTCCAGATCAGCGCGGCCAGCGCCGCCACGTGCGGCGTCGCCATGGAGGTGCCATCCCAGGCAGCATAGCTGCCGCCCCGCACCGTGCTCAGGATGTTGACGCCCGGCGCGCTCACGTCCACCGACTGGCCGCGGTTGGAGAAACTCGCCACCTGATCGCTGCTGTTTGTTGCCGCTACGCCGATCACGTATGGGCAGTTCACCGGCACCACCGCATCCACGTTACCGCCCGCATTGCCCGCCGCCGCTACCACCAGCACCCCATGCGCGTGAGCGTACTGCAGCGCGTCGCGCAGGAAGGTGTACTCCGGCGCGCTGCAGCGCAGATTTTGCGTCGGGTCACTGCCCAGGCTAAGATTGATGATGCGCGCCCCGTGATCCGTGGCGTAGTAGATCGCCTGCGTCAGGTCACCCAGTGTGCCCGTCGTCTGGCCGCTCTCATTCGGGCGCATCACCTTGAGCGCGAGCACCTGCGCATCCCAGCCCAGGCCGGCTACGCCGGTTTTGTTGTTCGTCAGCGCGGCAATGATACCCGCCACATGCGTCCCGTGGTCATGATCATCGCTGGCGTCCTCATCTTTGTTAACAAAATCGTAGTCTATATCCAGACGACACTTGCCCAGCAGATCGGGGTGCGTGTAATCCACGCCGGTATCCAGCACCGCCACCAGGATGCCAGTGCCGCGCGCCGCGCTCCAGGCCAGCGGCGCCTGGATCCGCGTCAAAGCCCACTGCTGAGCGTACAGCGCATCGTTGGGGATGACAGGCTGGAAGAGCGGCGGGTACTGTCTGAGCACCAGGGGCAAGTACAGGCTGGAAGGGGGGTACGTCGGGCTAATGTCAAGCCGCAGCGCCACCGTCTGCACGCGCCGAGAGGCCGTGACCGGCGCCGTAACGGTGACCGTCAGCGCGCCGCTATAGCGTCCCACCGTCGGCGTGACGGGCAGGCGCGGCGTGATGACAAGCTGCGCGGGCGTCGTGCCGCTCAAGGGGGCAACCGTGAACCAATCGCCCTGCGTCGCCACCTCCCAGGTGAGCACATCCGCGGTGCTGCTGTTCGTCAAAGTCAGCGTTGCCGTCGCGGGGATAAAGCTGGCGCGGTCCAGCGCGTACGCGAAGGACACCTGCGCGGGCAGCGGATCCAGCGCCGGGCGCACAAGCGTAATCGTGTCACTCGTGACGGTGGTGCTGCTCCCATTCCGCAGCTCGGCCCAGACGGTGTGGAGACCGGGCACGTCTGGCAAGGTCCAGTCCTCTTCAGCCTGAAAAGCCTGCCATGCCCCCCAGGTGTCATTATCCGTGCGCAAGCGCATTTGGGTGAACGTGGTCCCGCCGTAGAGATAGAGCCGCACCTGCGGCGTCAGGGTCGTGCTGGCGTCACGGTTGATGAGCAGCGGGTAGCGTGCGTCTAAGCGGCCAAAATCCAACACCCAGTAGTGCTGATAATGAGCGGTGGGACTGAACACGTAGCCGATGCCCACCTCGCGCACGGCCGGATCGAGCAGGTTGGCGCGATGGCCGGAATGCGCAAGCCAGGCGTTGAGGACGGCGGCGGGCGTGGTGTAGCCCGCCGCGATGCTTTCCGTCAGGCGGTTGTAAACCCCGTAACTGCGGCTGATGCGCGTGCTCCAGCCACAGACGAACGTGAGCTGGCCGTCAATCCAGTCGTAGGTGTCGTATTGAAAGTAATCATCCTCGGCCATGTCCAGGGCGTGAAAACGCGCGGACTGCAACAGCCCGGCATGCCGTTTGAGGGGCGGCAGGGCGTTTTCCGCGCGCACCTGGTTGAGCAGGGCCAGCAGCTCTTCCTCAAAAGCCGGGTTGGCGGCGGGAAGGGGGGTATCCGTGCCACAGCCGGTCGCACAGGGAGCGATGGGCGCGCGGGTCGCGCTCACAGGGGGGAGCAGCGCCTCCGTGTCGTCCTGGGCCACGCCCACAGTCGTGACCCCGGCCAGCAGCGCGAGCGTCACCAGAGCACAGCCCAGGATCAACCCGTAAAAACGATGCCCCGCGCGCGGTCTCATCGCCACAGTCCCCCGCCCCTCACGCTTTGCCGCGCTTTTTCTGCGTCTGGCCCTTTTTCTTTTCGTGCCCCCGGAAGAGCATGCGCACCGGCGTGCCCGGGAAGGGGTACAGCTCACGGATGCGGTTCTCCAGGAAGCGCTCGTAAGAGAAGTGCATCAGGGCCGGATCGTTGACAAAGAACACAAACGTTGGCGGCGCCACGCCCACCTGCGTGACGTAATAGATCTTGAGATGGCGCCCGCGCACGTTGGCCGGCGGCACTTCCGCGGTGACGCGATGCACCAGGTCGTTGAGCTGCCCGGTGCTCAAGCGCTGGTAACGCGCCTCGACCACCTCGATGGCGGTGGGAATCACGCGCTCCGTGTTCTTGCCGGTCAGGGCGGAAATGAAGAGCACCGGCACATAGGGCATGAACTTCAACTCGTAGCGCACTTTCTCCTCGAAGGCCTGCGGGTCGCGGCGCACTTCGGGCGGGACCGCGTCCCACTTGTTCACCAGCACAACGGCACTGACGCCGGACTCCATGATGAGGCCGGCCACGTGCGCATCCTGAGCGGTAACGCCCTCCGTAGCATCCAGCACCAGCAGCGCCACATCCGCGCGTTGCAGGGCGCGCGCGGCGCGCAACACGCTGAACTTCTCCACTCCTGGCTCGATATGACCGCGGCGACGAATGCCCGCCGTGTCAATCAGTACCAGCTTCTGGCCTTCCCACTCCAGCGGAGTATCGAGCGCGTCGCGCGTCGTGCCGGGGATATCGCTCACGATGGCGCGCGGCTGTCCCAACAGGCGGTTGAGCAGGGAGGACTTGCCCACATTCGGGCGCCCCAGGATGGCAATGGCGATCTGATCCCCCGGCCCTTCTTGCGGCTTTTCCTCCTCCGGCTCCTCCGGCGGGAACGAAGCCACCACATCATCCATCAGGTCGGCCAGATCTACGCCACCCTGCAGGGCCGAAATGGTGTAGAGGTTTTCAAAGCCCAGCTCGTAGAACTCCAGGGCCTGCTGACGGCGCAGCTCGCTCTCCGCCTTGTTCGCGACCACGAACACGGGCTTGGGCGTACGGCGCAACAGGTCCGCGACCTCCCGATCGGCGCCCGTGATGCCGACCTGCGCATCCACCAGGAAGAGAATCACATCCGCTTCTGCAATCGCCTGCTCGGCCTGGGCGCGGATGAGCGGGATGAACTGCGCCGAATCCTCGCTGAGCACCTGCTCCGGGCCGGGACGGCGTCCCGCCACGACGGTGGGCGGGAGCACCTCGATGCCGCCGGTATCCACCAGGGTGAAGTGGCGGTCGTTCCACTCCGCATCGGCGATGATGCGGTCGCGCGTGGTGCCGGGAATATCGCTCACCACCGCCCGCCGCTCGCCAATGATGCGGTTAAACAGGGTTGATTTGCCCACGTTGGGGCGTCCTACAATAGCTACAATCGGTTTTGGCATAGCTCGCCTCACTTTACGTTTTCATGATGAGTGTGTAAGCCCGCACAGGCGCCGGGTTGCTTAAGCCCTGCGCGCGTCCTGCGCAGCTTTAGAAAGGTTATCATCGAATCAGCGCCGGCAGGATGAAGCTGAAGGTGCTGCCCTGGCCGGGCGCACTTTCCACCCAGATGCGCCCGCGATGCTTCTCGATGATGGATTTGACAATCGCCAATCCCAGTCCAACGCCGGGAATGCCCTGCGTTTCGGGTGTGCGCACCCGATAGAAGCGCTCGAAGAGGCGGGATTGCGCCTCACGGGGAATGCCGATGCCCGTATCATGCACAGATACCAGCACATGCGCCTCCTCACGGCGGGCCGTGACCTCAATCCAGCCGCCGGGCGGGGTGTACTTGATGGCATTGCTGAGCAAGTTCTCCATGACCTGCCGCAAACGGCGCGGATTGCCCTGCACCCACAGGGTTTGGGACGGGCGTTGCCAGCGCAACTGCAATCCTGAGCGCTGGATTTGTGGCCATAAAGCCTCACACACTTCCTGGATGAGGTCGTCCAGACGACACGGCGCCAGCTCGACATCGTAACCCGCCTCGATGCGCCCAATCTCCAGCAGGTCCCCGATCAGCGCCGTGATATACGTCAGACTTTCCTGAGCTTTGGCCAGGAATTCCTGTTGTTGAGGCGTCAGGCTGCCGGCGCGGGGCAGCAGATCAATATAGCCCTGCACGGCGGTCAGGGGGGTGCGCAGGTCATGCGAAACGGTGAACACAAACTCCGACTTGAGCCGGTCAAGCTCCTTGAAGTGGGTCACATCCTGCATAATGACCAGTTTGCCGATGCCCTCAAGCTCGGTGACCTGCGCGTTGAAGGTGCGTCCGTCCGCCAGCTTAAACTCGAAGGGACGCCCGCCGTTTTCCGCGGACTCAGGTCCCGGTCGCAGGAGCGTCTGCAGGTCGGGATGACGCAGGACGCTCAGTGCATCCCGCCCCTGGGCATCGGGAGGGATGAGGAACGCTTCTGCCGCCGTCTCGCTCCACAGGGTGAGGGTATTATCGGGAGCGATCAACAAGATCAGCTCCTGCGCATGGCGTAACAGCGAGCGCAAGCGTTGCTGCTCCTCGGCGACGGCACTGTACAGCCGCGCATTTTCGATCGCAATGCTGGCCAGATCGGCCAGAGTACTGAGAATGTCCCGATGCGCGTAATCAAATTCCTGGGGCTTCTCGCGATTGACCACGCCCAGCACGCCGTAGCGCGGATGCCGTTGATGGCGCAGCGGGACATACAACAAGGCGCGCACGAGGTAGCCCGTCGCTACCGCGGTTTCCTGCTCCAGGGTGACGGGCCGATCCGTGGTCAAGACCTGCCAGGCGACGCGGTCATTGACGGGCATGGAGACGCGCCGCACGCCACTGGGGTCATAAATGGCGCGCAGGACAAGCTGTTCCCCTTCACGCAGCAGGATGAAGCCCTCTTCAGCATGGGTAAGCTGCACGGCTGCGGTGACAATGCTCTGCAACACCTCTGTCAAGTCCAGAGAGCCGGTAATCTGCTTACTCAAGGCGTAGAGAACCTGCAGCTCGGCCAGGCGCGCGTTCAGCTCTGTCACGGTCTGATCAAGCTGGACGCGCAAGGCCTGCGCATCCCGCAAGACCTGAGCGCGGTCCAGACACTGCTGCAGCAAGGCACCGGCGCCCTGTTCACATGGATAAGGCAAGATCCCCAGCGGGTTCAGTTGCACCATCCAGGGCACCAGGATCCCCGCCGTGACGTGTTGCGGCACCAACAGGACAACCGGGACGCGCTGCGCCCAGGCCCGCACCTCGTCCAACAGCTCGCGCGCATTCAGATACAGGGCATCCACCAGCAACAAGGCGCCAGCCTCCTGCTGTAACAGAGCCTTCAGCGCCGTCAGCGTCGTTACGTGACGCACGTCATACGTGCCAGGCGCGCAGCTCTGCACCTCCTCAGCCCGTTTAGCGTCTCGACTCAGCACGACCAGCAAGGGTTTCATGCGTTCGTTCTCCATTATGTCCCGTACCCGCAGTGCCGCGCGCTCACGATGCTTCAGCCCGCGCCGCCATATCACCGGGCATGACCGTCACAACACCGGCTTCGCCCAGCAAGAGCTGCAATTGCTCGCGCAGCGATGGCCCGTACTGCGTGGTTTGATTCGGGAACTGCAGTACCTTGCGCTTCTGCGGCGCGCCATTTTCCAGCACGATCACAAACTGATCTGCGCCCGGCACGCGCGTGAGCAGCTCATGAACCGCTTTCAGCAGTTGATAATCGCGGTCCTTATCCCCGCTGCGGCGGATGTGCACCTGAACTTTAACGGGACGTGTGCTTTCCTCCGGCGGCGGGGGAGGCGGCTCCGGCAGCGGTACCCCGCCGAACTCCTCCCAATCATCCGGCGGTGGGGGGACCCACGCTGTGTCGAATGTGTCCCAGGCATCCGAAGGTGGCGGAGCGTAGAGGTACGCCTCCTGTCGCTCGCGCACGCGCCCATTTGTCGGCGGCAACGCGCCGGGGGCCAATTGCAGCGCGCTTTCCGCGTCACGCATCCAGTCCACAATGAGCGTCGCGGTGGTCGCGGACTCATCACGTCCGACGCGCAAATCCAGTTTCCCGCCGGCCAGCACATGCTGCCCCTCGATGAGCAGGGACTTGTGCGTCTCAAAGGTGCGCGGAAAAACCACCAGGTCAAGGCTGCCGTCGGATCCTTCCAGGGTCACAAACGCCATGGTTTCGCCCTTCTTCGTCTGCACACGGCGCACGCGACTCACTTCCCCAACCACGCGCGCGCCCTGCCCCGCACTCATCTGTGCCACTTCGTTCAACGTCCCGCTGATCAGCTCGGCGGCACGCAGGCGATTTTCCAGGTCAATCAGGGGGTGATAGGAGATGTAGCCACCCAGCAGCTCCTTCTCCCAATCCAGGGCCTGATTGGGCGGGCTGGGCGGAAGGCGCGCCGGCACCTCCAGCCTGACGGCGGCAGCCCCATCCGCGCCCAACATATCAAACAGCGACATCTGCCCCACATCGCGCACCGCATGGCGCTGAGCGCTCACCGCCAGCATCTGGTCAAGCATGACCAGCAAGGCCTGGCGTCCACCCGGCACCTCGAACACGTCCAGCGCCCCGCTTTGGATCAGGCATTCCAGCACGCGCCGGTTGAGCTTGCGCAGGTCCACGCGGTCCACAAAGTCCTCCAGCGAGCTGAAGGGGCGATCCCCGCGTGCGTCCAGGATGAGGCGCACGGCCTCATCGCCGACGTTCTTGATGGCCCCCAACCCATAACGAATCTGCGCGCTGCCGTCAGGCAGGTCTTCGATCACAAACTCAAGCTGAGAGCGGTTGACGCACGGCCCCACGACCTTGAGGCCGGCACGCCGCGCATCCCCCACCAGAAAACCGAGCTTTTCGATGTTACCGCGTTCCGTCGTCATCAAAGCGGCCATGAATTCCAGCGGGTAGTGCGCCTTCAGGTAAGCCGTTTGCGCGGTAATGACCGCGTAGTCGGTGGCGTGCGCGCGGTTGAAGCCGTAGCGCGCGAAGAACTCAATGTCGGCCCATACCCGCTCCGAAATTTCCGGGGCAATGCCGCGTTCGAGCGCGCCTTCTACAAACATTTTGTGATGTTTGTCCATCAGGTCGCGCTTCTTTTTCGCCACCGCCTTGCGGATGCCATCGGCTTCGCCCGGTTCGTATCCAGCCATGGCTACGGCGATCTGCATGATCTGCTCCTGATACACGCAAATCCCGTACGTGTCGCCTAGAATATCCTCCAGCAACGGGTGGTGGTAGCTCACCTCCTCCTCGCCATGCATGCGGCGGATGTAGGTGGGAATGTTTTCCATGGGGCCGGGACGGTAGAGCGCCAGCACGGCCACGATGTGCTGGAACTGGGAAGGGCGCATGTCCTGCAGCACGCGCCGCATGCCCGCCCCTTCCACCTGGAAGACGCCCGTCGTGTTCCCCGAGGACAACAGCTCGTAGAGTTTGGCAACGTCGCGGTCGCGCTCCGGGTCCTCCGGCACGCGCTCATAGGGGATGGTAGCCAGCGTGAGCCTGCGCCCGTGACGTTTCTCGATCCACTCACAGGTTTTGCGCATGTGGGTCAGGGTGCGCAGCCCCAGGAAATCCACCTTGAGCATGCCCAGCACGTCAAGGTTCTCCATCTCCCACTGCGTCACCACGCCGATACTGGGGTTTTCGTTGTTTTCGCCGCGCGTGGGGCGGTGTAACGGCAGGTAATTGACCAGGGGAATATCGGAAATGACCACGCCGGCGGCGTGGGTGCTGGCGTGACGTGCCACGCCTTCCATCTGTGCCGCCGTATCCAGCAGCTTGCGCACCGTGGGATTGGCGTCGTACAGCTCCTTCAGCTCCGGCACCTGCTCCAGCGCTTCCGGGATGCTGACCGGCTTACCCGGCACATTGGGGATGAAGCGTGCAACCTGATCCACCTCGCTCAGGGGGATGTCCAGCGCACGCCCCACGTCGCGCACCGCCGCGCGCGCGCCCAACGTCCCAAACGTGATGATCTGCGCCACATTGTCCTTGCCGTAACGCTCCACCGTGTAGGCAATCAGCTCCTCGCGGCGGTCATCCGGGAAATCCAGGTCAATATCCGGCATGGAAATGCGCCCCGGATTGAGGAAGCGCTCAAACAGCAGGCGATTGCGGATGGGGTCCACCGACGTGATGCCCAGCGTGTAGGCCACCACACTCCCCGCGCCCGATCCGCGCACGTTCCACCAGATGTCGCGCTCCTGTGCCGCACGCACCAGGTCCCACACGATGAGGAAGTAATCATCGAACCCCATGTTGTGGATAATATCCAGCTCATAATTGAGACGCTCGCGAATAACCGAATCGTCAGCGCGTGCACCGTAGCGCGTGCGCAACCCCTCTTCGCACAAGGCGCGGAGATAAGCCTGGGACGAGCCGCAACCTTCAGGGACGGGGAAATGCGGCAAGTGATAGGGCGGCGCAAAATCAATCTTTACCTCGCAGCTCTCGGCGATGCGCAGCGTGTTGGCGACCGCGTCCGGAATGTCGCTAAACAGCTCCGCCATCTCTTCCGCCGAGCGCATGTAGTACGAAGGATCGCTCATGCGCATGCGGTCCTGATCGTGAATGCGTTTGCCGGTCTGGATGCACAACAGCACATCGTGCACATCGGCCTGCTCGCGCTTCGCGTAATGGATATCGTTCGTCGCCACCAGCGGCACATCCATCTCACGCGCCAGCGCCACCAGGCGCCGATAGGCATCCTCCAGGTCGGGCAAGTCGTGGCGCTGGACCTCCAGGTAGTAGCGACCTGGGAAACGCTCGCGGTACCAGTTCACCGCGGCGCGCGCGGCTTCCTCGTTCCCATCCTTGAGATGGCGCAAAATCTCGCCCGCCCCACAGGCGGAAAGGACGATCAAGCCATCGCTATGCTGCTCCAGCACCTCTTTGTCAATGCGGGGCTTGTAGTAATACCCCTCCAGTTGGGCAATGCTGGCCAACTTGAGCAGGTTCAAATAGCCGGTGCGATTTTGCGCCAGCAAGACAAGATGATAAGGCGATCCATCCTCCTTGCTCCGGCTCCAGCGTGAGGTGCGCGCCACGTACGTCTCCAGGCCGATGATCGGCTTAATCCCCGCGCTCTCACACGCGCGGTAGAAATCAATGATACCGTACATCGCCCCGTGGTCAGTGAGCGCCAGAGCCGGCATCCCCAACGCCGCCGCCTGCTGCGCCAGCGCTTTAGGGCTGCTCAGCCCGTCCAGCAGCGAAAAATGGCTATGGGTATGGAGATGCACAAATGACACAGGTCCCTCGCTTCCCATCGTGCTGCCGACGCGAGAACGTCACAGCTCTTCCCCGGTGATATGGCGGTAAATCGTTTGCAGCTCTTCGTCGGAATAGAAATAGATCACCAGACGGCCACCCTTGGGTCCGGCATGCAGGCGCACGCGCGTTCCCAGGCGTTTCTGGAAACTCTCCTCCAACGCGCGCACATCCGGCTGGGCCTGCCTGGGCTTGGCCACAACATGGGGATCGCGCAAAGCTTTCTGGACGAGGGCTTCGGTCTGGCGCACATTCAAAGCGCGCTCCAGCACCAGGGCGAGCAGCGCCTCCTGCTGCGCCGCATCGGCACAGCCGAGCAGGGCGCGCGCGTGCCCTTCGCTGATGCGCCCTTCCATCAGCGCCTGGCGCACAACCGGCGCCGCTTGCAGCAGGCGCAGCGTATTCGCCACGGCCACGCGACTTTTGCCCACGCGCTGCGCCACCTCCGCCTGGGAAAGCCCGAACTCATCCATCAACTGCTTATAAGCCAGCGCCTCTTCCAGGGGATTGAGATCCGCGCGCTGGATATTTTCCACCAGGGCCAGCTCCAGCATCTGTTGCGGGGCCACATCTTTGATGAGCACCGGCACCCGTTCCAGGCCGGCCAGGCGAGCCGCGCGCCAGCGCCGCTCCCCGGCGATGAGCACGTAGGCGCCATCCACATCGCGTTTGACCACCAGCGGCTGCAAAATACCGTGCTCGCGGATCGAGGCCACCAGCTCCGTCAGCGTCGCCTCATCAATAGGCGCGCGCGGCTGATGCGGATTGGGCTTAATCTCCTCCCACCGCACTTCTTGAATACCATGCTCTTCGCCTTCCTCGCCGGGAATCAACGCTTCCAACCCGCGGCCCAGTCCTCGTTGCGCGCTCATAACCCCCTCAAGTCACGTCAGGTTCCTCGATTCAGTTATACCCTAAAATGGCATTTTTGCACCTTCTCTTATAGAGAAAGAGGGCCGTGCCTTGCCCACGCCACACGTCACCATCGGCGCCGCGCCACCAGGGACGAGCCGGAACGCCCCCTACCAACAAAAAGCGGTGCGCTGCTATCAACGCACCGCTTTTTCCATCCCCTGAAAAGCCTACATCCAGTGCGGCTTCTCTTTCTTTTGCACCGGTTCCTTGCGCCCGTAGGTCTCCGCCAGCTCGCGCAGGTGCGCGATGTGCTTTTCCGTCAGGTCGCCTTCTTTGAAGCGCCAGCTCCAGTTGCCACTGGCACGGCCCGGCAGGTTCATGCGTGCCTCGCTCCCCAGCTCCAGGACGTCTTGCAAGGGGACCAGGGCCAGGTCGGCGATGGATTGATAGGCCAGGCGCATCAGGGCCCAGGCGATGGATTCGCCAGTCGGGCCAAGGTAGCGCAGCGCTGCGGTGCGCTCGTCCTCGCCGGCTTTCTCGAACCAGCCCAGGGTGGTGTCGTTGTCGTGCGTGCCGGTGTAGACCACGCAGTTGGGGGTGGGATAGTTGTGGGGCAGGTATTCGTTGCTGGCGTCGGTGGCGAAGGCGAATTGCAGGATTTTCATACCCGGTAGCTCGAAGCTGTCGCGCAGTTCCTGCACGCCCGGGGTGATGAAGCCCAGGTCTTCCGCGATGAGCGGCAGTTCGCCCAGTTCGTTCTCCAGGGCGGTGAAGAAGTCCGCGCCCGGTCCCGGTACCCAGCGCCCGTTGACCGCAGTCGCTTCGCCCGCGGGGATCTCCCAGTAGGCCTCGAAGCCGCGGAAGTGGTCCAGGCGGATGATGTCCACGGTCTTGAGGGTTTGCTGGACGCGCGCCAGCCACCAGTCGTAGCCGTTTTCGGCCAGCCGGTCCCAGCGGTAGAGGGGGTTGCCCCAGAGCTGGCCGGTGGCGCTGAAGTAGTCCGGGGGAACGCCGGCGACGACGGTGGAGCGGTATTCGTTATCCAGGGCGAAGTATTCGGGGTGGGCCCAGACGTCGGCGCTGTCGAAGGCGACGAAGATGGGGATGTCGCCGATGATGCGGATGCCTTTTTCGTTGGCGTAGCGCTTGAGGGCTTCCCACTGGCGGAAGAACTGGTACTGGAAGTAGCGGTGGGCGAAGAGGGTGTCCGCCAGGCGGTCACGCCAGGCTTGCAGTTCCAGAGGGTCACGCGCTACCAGGTCGCGTTCCCAGGAGTTCCAGACGGCCCCGCCGTGCGCTTCTTTGAGGGCCATGAAGAGAACAAAGTCCTCTAACCAGGTGCTGTTGCTGACGCAGAAGTCCTCGAAGTCGCGCCAGCGTTCGCGCGAGGCTTCGGCGCGGAAACGTTTCGCCGCGCGGTGGAGGAGGTCCATTTTGAAGTTGATGACGGGGCCGAAGTCCACGTAATCGGCAGGGAAGGCGGGGGTTTGGGCCAGGTCTTCCGCCGTCAGATCGCCCGCTTCGGCCAGCAGGTCCAGGTCAATGAGCAGGGGGTTGCCCGCAAAGGCGGAAAAGCCGGCGTAGGGTGAATCGCCATAGCCCGTCGGCCCCAGGGGCAGGACCTGCCACAGGGTCTGGCCGCTCGCTTCAAGGAAGTCCACGAAGTCGTAGGCTGCCTTGCCAATGCTACCGATGCCATATCGTCCCGGCAGGGAGGTCGGGTGTAACAAGATGCCTGCAGCTCTTGGAAAACGCATGTTTTTTCTCCTTTCCTTCCCATCAGGTTTGGATGGGGGTAGTATAGACAAAAATAGCTAAATTGCAATTCAGCCGGCCAGGGCGATGATGGGGCATTGGGCCTTGGGCCAGGAGAGCGTGAACGAGATCACCCTGGAGCCCCCCCATCATTTTACTTTTTGCATTTCTGTGCTACATTGAAATAAGCCTTGTTGGGCCACGACAAGCCTGAGCTAAAGGAGCTACAAGGAGGCCGCATGAGCACAGCAGATATTATACGTTTTTTGATCCTGGGCCTTTATGTTGTCGGCACAGTGCTGATTAGCCAGCGCCTTTCCCGCCTGACCTTTGCGCTGCGCAAGCGTTTTCCGGAGCCGGAGGAGCGCGGCCTGATCGTCGTGAGGAAGATCAGTGGGGTCTTGCTCTGGCCGCTGCTCTGGCTCTTGTGGTTTGGCTGGTGGGCCCCGGAAGGACTCTGGGGCCTGGGTTTCATCATGCTGCTCGTCTTCTTCATCAGCCTGACGGTATTGAGCTTCCTGCCCTGGTTGCATTGGACGGGCATCGTCTCGACAGGCGTCGCGCTTTTGATAGGGATCCCGGCTCTGGTGCTTCTTGTGACGGACCTGGTCGTTGCGGTCTCAACGCACATTACCTTCCTGCACATCCTGGCACCGGCGCTGTTTGCGCTGGCCCCCAGCCTGATGGTGCAATTCGTCTTGCTGGATTTGGGGCCGGAGCTGATTCCCCTCATTCCCGAAGAGCGGGGCAAGCGACGCAAGGAGATCGCCTCTTTGTACACCGCCCTGATTCTGGGCTTTTTCAAGCCGATCTGGGCGGTTGAGAATGGCGAAATTGTCACCCGTCTGGCGGGAAACCAGTTCAACGGCAGCGGCCCCAGCCTGGTGATGCCAGAACCGCACACCGCCGTCGTGACGACCACCGGTTCCATGATCACCGGCGTTCAGGGCCCGGAACCCTTCTTCATCAACGGGGAGGCGCCGTTGGCCGTGCTCGATTTGCGCGAACAAATCCGCGGCGAGCGGGTGCGCGCGTTGACGCGCAACGGCATCGAGCTGGAGGTACCCATCTCCACCATCTTCCGCATCCAGGGGTCGGAGGGCGTGCGTCTGGGAGAACCCTGGCCCTATCGTCGCGGCGCGGCCTACACCGCCCTCTTTGCCGCGGAAGTGGACCCCTCGGAGCAATCGCCCCTTGAGGGACGCAAGACGCGCACCTGGGACCAGTTGCCCCTGGACCTGGCCAAGACGCACGTCCAGCGCCGCATCGCGGATTACCACCTGGACGACATTTTCCCCGTACGCAGCGGGGTGGACCTGGACAAAGCTCCGTTGCCGCGCCTGGCCATCTCCGGCGAGGTGAGAGCCGAGGTGGCCCAGACCATCGAGCGGGTGACGCCAGGCGTCACCACAGAAATGCTCCAGGCGTTGGGCGATGAGATGGCGGCGAAAGGGGTGGCGATTGTCGGCGGCTCGATCGGTAACCGCATTGTGCCGGTCAATCCGGAGATCGTGAAGCAGCGCGTCGAAGCGTGGAAGGCCAGGTGGATGCGGCGCGCTACGGAACGCCAGGCCGAAGCCGAGGCCAACCGCTACACGTTGCTGGAACGCGCCCGCCACACGGTTCTGCGCCACGTCATTCAGGAGCTGAGCAAGGCTCAGGATGAAGTGGCCAAACTCGATCCGCGCCGGCGGTCCAACCTGGTAGCGCTCCGCCTGCTGGACATTCTGGACCATATCGCCAACTCGGAAGAGGCCGAGTCCCTAACACCCGAAGCGCCACGCACCGCCATTCGCCTCATCCGCCAGCGTTTCGCCGCACAGACAGAAATCTTAGAACGTGAAACGGGAGGCCGCGCATGAACATTCCCGATCGTACATGGCTTCTTATCAAGTACACGCTTATCGCCATCGCAGGCGGGGTGCTGTTGGCCGCTCTGCTTTATGGCGCAGCTATGCTTGCCCCGGTTTCCAGGGACATGACACCCATTACCCCCTTGCTCATCGCCCTGGCCTTTATCCTGGCGCTTGGACATCCGGCCCAGGTTTTTATGGCCATTGCCCCCAATCTGACGCGCCAGCTTCACGGCCTGACCGAGGAGCCGGAGGGCGTGGAAACCCAGTTCATCGAGCATCTTTTCAACGGCTACCCCACCCGCCCGCCTTTCCCTTACACGATGCGCGTGGAAGGGGGCCGCATGATCCCCGACACGCACGTTGTCTTGCGCAAAGTGGGTGGGCCGGGCTTCATCAGCATCGCCCACGATTCGGCTGTCGTAACCGCGCAGGCGGGGCGCATGGGGCGGGTCCTGGGGCCGGGCTTCTACAAACTCAAGCCCTTTGAGCGCGTCTGGGACGTGGTAGACCTGCGCCCGCAGAAGCGCACCGTGCGCGTGGAAGCCACTACCCGCGAGGGCGTGCCGGTCTACTGCGATGCGCAGATCCGCTTCCACATTGACGGTGGCGACCAGACTCCCTCCGTGGAACGGCCCTACCCCTTCCTAGAAGATGCCGTCTTCCGGGCGGCAACGCGCCAGCGCCGCCGGGCGGGCAAAGTCATCCAGCGCTGGGAGTCGCGCGTCGCGGATGGCATCCTGGATGGTGAGGTGCGCGATCGTCTGGAGCGCCTGTGGCTGGATGAGATCGTGCTGCCCGACGACCAGCAGAAAAGCTCCATGCTCAGGGCGCTGGAAGCGAGTATTGAAGAGGCCGTGCGTGAAGCAGCACGCGGCCTGGGCGTTGTTGTGGATAGTGTCCAGCTCAGCCCCATCATGCCGCTGGAAGCGGAGGTCTTCAAGCAGTGGCTTGACTCCTGGCGCGCCATCTGGCAGCAAGAGACCAGCCGCGAACTAGCGCAGGGTGAAGCCCAGGCCCTGTTCACCGTCGAGCGCGCGCGCCTGCTGGCCCAAACCGATTTCCTGGTCAAGATGGGCGAAGCGCTCAAACCCTACCGCGATGTGGAGGTCCCGCCGGAACTCGTCACCCTCAAGTTCCTGGAGGTCATACGCTCCCTTTCGGAGAGCGATCCCAGCGTGCGCAGCCTGATGTTCAACGAAGTCGAAAGCCTGCGCCGCCTGGTGAAGAGCCTGCAACCCGAACTCGAAGACCGGACACCGCCTCAAAGCACGGCGGCGGCCCTGACTCAAGACTAGGAAACGATGCGCATTGTATTCATCCCTCCGGAGCTAGACCTGCCCGATCTGCTGGCCATCGAAACCCTGCCAGAGGACGTGCAAGGCTTGCTCCAAGAGCTGCGCGCTGCCGACAAGGCCCTGGGCACGGAGATGATGCTGGCACGCATCGAAAAGCTCCTGTTGCAGGTCAGTGCGGAGAAACCCGAAACCAGCGGCACCGTCCATCTGTTCTACGCCACAGCGCTATGGCACGCCGGGCGCTGGCTGGACGCCCTGGACACCCTGCAACAGGTGCACGTCAACCTGCACTTTGCCATCACGCAGGAAGCGCGCTATCATGAGGCCCTCGCGTTGTACCTGGAGGGCCTGATCGCCTACACGCTCCACGCCGACGCGCGGGCCGGGCGCCACTTCCGCGCCGCCCAGAGCGGCCTGCTCGAAGCCGCGCGCTACTGGGGCCAGGGGATCCATCAGCGCCGTATGCAGGCCTGCCACGACCTGGACCGCTGGATCAGCGATCTACTCAGCGTGATGCAGACCAGCACTCGGCCTGAGCTGCACTACATCCTCCCGCTGTTCGAGGAGGTGGATGGCATTTTCCAGCGGATGGGCGTCTTTTGGTTCCCATCCCCTTACCTTACCTTACCCCAGGGCACATTCCTGCGCGTCTACGAAGCAGGGGAATTTGACGTGATCCCGCTGGAGGCGTGGCGCGTGCCGTTACTTGCGCCGGTGCCGGGCGCCTACTACTGTGTGCAGCGCCTCCTGGCGGATGGCGATAGGGTACCCACAAGCCGCAAAGGGGACTTGCTGCTCCTGGAACGCAGCGAAGTGCTCCCGGAGGGCGAACACGGCATCTTCATCCGACGCTATCACGATGGGCGCATCCTGTTCCGCACGCAAAGTGAGGGCCGGGGCTTCACCGGCGTCGCCAAAGCCCTGTTACGCGAGAGGGAGGGGATATGAACGAACGGGAATACAAGGTCGTCGTCATCGGCGCTGCGGGTCTGGATCTACACGTCTGGCCCCGCACCATGGCCGTGGAGCCGGGCAAATCCAACCCCGGCCACATCCGCTGGAGCTGGGGCGGGGTGGGACGCAACATCGCCGAAAACCTGGCGCATCTGGGAGCCGAGGTCTTTTTCATTTCTGCCGTTGGGGATGACGAGCCCGGCCACAACCTGCTGCGCCACCTGCAGGAAGTCGGCATCAACACCGATGGGGTCTACGTGGCTCCCGATCAACACACCGGCGCCTACGTCGCCCAATACCACTTTGACCGGCGCCTGGCCGTAGCCTTCGACGACATGCTCATTATGCGCAGCATCACCCCCGCCTACCTGCAGCGCTACCGCTCGCTCATTCGCCGCGCGGACATGGTCTGCATAGACGCCAATCTCACCGCCGAAGCCCTGGAGGGCGCTGTCCGCATCACTAGCAAGCACGGCGTCCCCGTATGCGCGGATCCGACGGCAGAACTGCTGGCGCCGCGGCTCCATCCCTTCCTGCCCGAGCTAACCGCCGTCACCCCCAACCGCCGCGAGGCGGAAATGCTGGTCGGGGAGCCGCTCCCGGACGACGAAGCGCTCATCCGTGGCGCGCGCCGGCTGGTCCACCTGGGGGTAGAGCTGGCTGTCATCACCCTGGGCGAGGGCGGGCTGTGCTACGCCACACCGGAAGAGAGCGGACGCCTGCCCGCGCTCAAGATCGAGGTGGTGGACGCGGTCGGCGCAGGCGATGCCCTCACCGCCGCCATCGCCTATGCCCTGCTGGAAGAAATCCCACCCTCAGAAGCGGTACGCCTCGGTCAGGCCGCGGCAGCGCGCACCATCGCCTGCAAAGAAACCATCTGCTCCACTTTGAGCTGGGAAAGCCTCTACGAAAGCCTGACGGGATAGCGTTCAGGACAAACAAAAAGCGCCGACGCTTTCACGTCGGCGCTTGTGCTGCACTGGGGGCGGAGGATTCGAACCCCCACGTACGGATCCAGAGTCCGCTGTCCTACCGTTAGACGAGCCCCCAAAGCTGGGCAGCGGGGATTATACCACCAACCCCGATTTTGACAACTCACCTTGACCGGCAACCTGGGCCGGGGCAAGCCCTGCTACGGCGCTCAAAATAAAAGATTAGTAACTCCCTACTGCTTTAGTATTGTTGAGCTGGAAAAGCTCCTGACCCGGCCCAAACAATAACCCATGCCAATATCCAAACGGGGCGGTGATGTAACCACCGCCCCGTTTGGTGTCCCCAACAGCCCGTGCGCGGGGAGGCAATGTCCCCCGATGCGATTCAAGACCCGCTGGCTAATCCGGTTCTTCTGCGGGCAGCCAGCGCAGGGCTTCCGGCGCGAGGCTCAGCTCAAGCCGCGCGCCGAGGCAGGGAGGCTGCGGCCCGGCGCTGAGCGCCTCCAGCGTCGCCGCGCCGATGCGCAAAGTCAGGCGCGTCTGCGCGCCCTGGTAACGTCGCGCCGCGCACACCCCGCTGAGGTGATTGGCACCATCCCGGCCCAGGCGCACGCCCCAGGCGTGCACCAGGAGCGTGCCCCGCGTTCCAACCGGCGGCAGGGGGGAGGTCATCGCCAGCTCACCGAGCGCGCAGCGCACCCGCGCGGGCGTCTGGTTTACCACTTCCGCGGCGTACAGGTTGCTGAGGCCCAGGAAACGCGCGATCCACGGCGTAGCCGGCTGGTCATAGAGCTGTTCGGGCGCGCCGTGCTGCTGGATCTGCCCGGCCTGGAGCACAAAAATGTGATCCGCCAGGGCAAAAGCTTCCTCCTGGTCGTGGGTAACCGTGATGGCTGTGACCTGGACCCGGCGCAGGATGATGCGCAGCTCGTCCAGCAAGCGCTCACGCAAGGCCCGGTCGAGCGCGCCCAGCGGCTCATCGAGCAGCAGCAGGCGCGGACGGGGCGCCAGACTGCGCGCCAGTGCGACGCGCTGACGTTCACCGCCGGAGAGCGAGGCCACGTCGCGTGGTCCAAAGCCACTCAGGCCCACCAACTCCAGCAACTCCTCCACGCGCGCCTGTAAGGCAGCGCCGCGCAGGCCCTGCAAGGCCAGGCCATAGGCCACATTCTGGGCCACATTCTTGTGCGGGAAGAGAGCGTAATCCTGGAACATCATGCCGATACCACGCCGATGGGGGGGAAGGGACGTGATGTCCTCACCGCCCAGGCGGATGCGCCCGGCTTCGGGCAGCTCCAGGCCCGCCAGGATGCGCAGCAGTGTCGTTTTGCCGCTGCCGGACGGGCCCAACAAACAGGCCAGCTCACCAGCCTCCAGGGAGAGAGAGACGCCTTCCAACAACGGAGCGCCTGCGTAATGCTTGTAAAGCCCTTCAACCTCTAGAAAAGCCATGTTTGACTCCACGCTAAGATTGTATGGAACGACTCAGCCGTAGCTTGCCCCTGATAGTTCCCCTCAAAGGGAGATGTGCGCCATGTGCATCAAGTTAAAAAATTCACACGAAGCCGCCAAAGCACCGAGATTTTTTAAAAATTTATTCCACGCACACCGTAGGGGTGCAGCGCTGCTGCGCCCCTACGGTACCGATCCGCCTATGCTCTGCACGTAGGGAACGCATTTCGAGTTTACAATATCATGGAGATACCCAAAGCGTACCCTTCAGACCAGTTTTTATCGTCAGCCGATAAACCGGGGGCTTAATTTGATGCGCATGGGGACGTGCCCCCTGTGGTCCCCCCTCAAGGGTGCCCCCAGAGCACGCCCCATCCCTGACGCCAAGCGCGGCTTTGAGCGCCAGCCGATGGCCGCAACATGAGATAGCAGCCTGACGCCCCTCAAGCCCCCGCTGCTGCGGTGAAATAGCCGCACGGGTCCCGCTCACCAGCCGCTCGATTCGCCCGGCGGGCGCAACCATTCCGCCAGAAAAAAGGCCAGCGCGCACACGCCCATGAGCAGGGTCGCCATCGCCATGGCCTGGCCGTAATTGGCGGCGCCGGGCAACCCCAGGAAGCGGTAGATGGCTACCGGAATGGTGGGAAAGTCAGGGCGAGTGAGCAGAGCGGTGGCGCTGAACTCGCCCAAAGAAATGGTGAAAGCGAACATGGCCCCAACCAGCAGCGCGCGCCAGCTCATGGGCAGGTCCACATCCCACAAAATGCGCCGTGGCGCCGCCCCCAACGTGGCCGCAGCTTCCCGCAAGTGGGGATGGATGGCGTTGAAGGCGGGCAGCAGGGCGCGCACGACAAAGGGCAGGGCCACCAGGGTGTGCGCCATCCACAGGAGCAACGGCGAACCGCGCAGATCCAACGGCGGCTGATTCCAGGCCAGCAGGTAGCCCAGGCCCAGGGTGACCGCCGAGGTGCCCAGGGGCAGCATGAGCAGGGCATCCAACAGCCAGCCGCGCTGACGGCGGCGCAGGGCCAGCGCGGCCAACAGGCCCAGGAGCAGGGCCAGGGCCGTAGTGGCCGCCCCAATCAACAAGGAGTTGCGCAAGGCCAGAAACGGCGGCACGTAAAACAGCGAGCGGCGCGGATTCTCAAAAAGCGCCGCGTAAAAGCGCCCCCCTTCGCCCAGGGAACGCGCCACCAGGGTGAGGAGCGGTAATCCCAGCAACACAGCCGCCAGGCCCAGATAGGCGTACAAGGCCAGCGCCTCCACGCCGCGCGGGCGACGCCGCACACTCCCCTCGACCCGCAGGTCAAGCGGACGGCTCAGATGGGCTTGCAGGTGCGTGTAGGCCAGGGTCATGCCCAGGGTAAAGGCCAGTTGCAGCAAAGCCAGCGCCGCCGCTGCCGGCAGGTTCAGGTATTGCACGGTCAGGCGGTAGATGTCCACCTCCAGGGTGGCAAAGCGTGGTCCACCCAGGATAAGGATGACGCCGAAACTCGTGAAGCAGAAGATGAAGGTGAGCAAGGCCGCCGCGCCCAGGGCCGGCATGAGCAGCGGCAGGGTCACGTCGGCCCAGGCACGCCACCGCGAGGCGCCCGCCATGCGCGCCGCTTCTTCCAGGCGTGGGTCGAGATTGGCCCAGAAGGTGCCCACCAACCTCACCACCAGGGTCAGGTTGTAGAAGACGTGCGCCAGCAGGATGGCGGTCAGGCTGTAACGTAGATCGGGCAGCGGCAGCCCCAGCGCGCGCACGGGCGAGCGCGGGCCGAGCACGGCGTTGAAAGCCGCCGCGACCACCACGGTCGGCAAGACAAAGGGCACGCCGATGAGCACATTCATCAGGGCGCGACCGGGGAACTGGTAGCGCGCAAAGGCCGCGGCCAGGGGCAGCCCCAGGAGCAGCGTGAGCAGGGTCGAGAGCAGCGCCTGGCCAAGCGTGAAGCTCATCACCCGCTGCCAGCCGGGGGGCAGGCGCAGCGCCCCCCACGTCAGGCTGACCTGCAGGATGCGCACGAGCGGGTAGACGTAGGCCACCAGCAGGAAGGCCAGCGGCAGTAACGCCAGCCAGCCGGGCGACGAAACGGCAAGGCGGCGCGTCTTCACGGCAGGGCAACGCTGCGCCAGTCCGCCAGCCAGCGCTCGCGGTTACGTTCGATGGCGCCCGGATCGAGCTGGGCCGGCGCATCGGCGACCAGGGCGTGATCCACAAAGACTTGCGGCAGGCGCGCGTAAGGATGCGCCGGGAAGACCCACATCTGCAGCGGAATGTCCTCCTGGAAGCTCAGGCTGAGCATGGCGTTGACAAAGGCCTCGGCCAGATCACGGTTCTGCCCGTGCTTGAGGATGCCGATAAATTCGATCTGGCGGAAGCAGGTGCCCGGCGCGACGATGGCTCCGGTCGGCGGGGTGGTCAGTTTACCCTCGCTGAAGTACACTTCCGCCGCCGGACTGGTGGCGTAACTCACCACAAGCGGACGTTCCCCCTCGCTGTAAGCCCCGCCGCTGAATTCGGTGTAGTAGGCGGTGTCCCAATCGTTGACGATGAGGACATCGTTGGCGCGCAGGGCACGCCAGAAGTCCAGGTAGCCCTCTTCCCCAAAAGTAGCGATGGTGGTGAGCAGAAAGGCCAGGCCCGGCGAGGAGGTGGAGGGGTCTTCGACCACCAGCAAGCCCTTGTACTCAGGGCGGGCCAGGTCGCTCAGGCTTTGGGGCACGGCCAGGGCGTGCGCCTCGAAGTAGGCCTTGTCGTAGTTCAGGCAGACATCGCCAAAGTCCACGGGCAGGGCGCGGTTTTGTGGATCGAGCTTGAAGCTGTCGGGAATGTCCTTGAGCGCCGGGGCGACATAGGGCGCGAGCAGGTCGGCGGCAAGCGCCCGGCTGAGGAAGGTGTTGTCAATGCCGTACACCACGTCCGCGGGCGGGTTGTCCTTGCTCAGGATGAGCTGGTTGAGCATGGTGCCCGTATCCCCCCCCTTGATGAACTGGACGGTGACGTTGTGGGTCTGCTCAAAGGCGCGCACGACATCCTCGCTGAGGCTGAAGCTGCTGTGGGTGATGACGCGCAGAACGCGCGGCCCCGCGGGCGTCGGGCTGCGTTGTGCACAGCCGCTGATGAGCAAAGTAACGATCAAGATCAACCACAAGATACGTTTCATCGGTCACCTCCTTGAGAGAATGTAAAAAATCAGCCAATCGAGAAAATCTGCAAATCAAAAAAGTCTGCAAGTCGAAAAAGTCCGCACAACGAGAAAGTCTGCAAATCGAGAACGTAAGTAACTGCTCACCGAGCTTATTAGCTAGCGGTTAAAAGCGCACCTGCAGGGCGCTATGCGCCGAGCGACCGTACCCCTCACTGCGCTTCGGGTATCCGCTCATCTTAGCGGGCCACCGTCCCCCCTTTTTTAGCTTACTATTACCCATATCTTTCTTGGTTCATAATGAGCCAGGTGGTGGAGATATCGTGGAGGCGCTGCCAGCCGCGCCA
>FWWL01001454.1_pt1 | contig 51189 bp, 38 predicted proteins | sample 2228331 | NCBI WGS metagenome assembly FWWL01 (sample SAMEA103939775, study PRJEB20133) | metagenome | reverse complement strand
CCGCGCCGGTCCCGGGCCGGAGGCGCCGGCCGCCAGGGTACCCTCACAGATTACCCCCGCGCCCTCCCGGAGGGCAACTGCGGCGGCTTGCCCCGCCGGAGGAGGGTCTGTATAATCCTGCTGGCGGCGCGCGGGGGCGGGAGGAGAGCCCCGCGCTGGCCGCCACTCACGGCAGACGCCCATGACCGCCAGACAGACCCCCATGCAGAGACAGTACTCCGCCATCAAGGAGCAGTACCCGGACGTGCTGGTCATGTTCCGGATGGGGGATTTTTACGAGATGTTCGACGAGGACGCCGAGAAGGCCGCGCCCGTCCTGGAGATCGTCCTCACCCGCCGGGATGGCCGTCCGATGTGCGGCGTCCCCTACCACGCTCTGGACCGCTACCTGGCCCGGCTGCTGGCCGCCGGGATGCGGGTCGCCGTCTGCGACCAGGTGGAGGACCCGAAGAAGGCCCGGGGGCTCGTGCGGCGCGAGGTCACCCGCGTGGTGTCCGCGGGCACCGTGCTGGAGGACAGCTTCCTGCCCGCCTCCGCCAACAACTTCCTTGCGGCGCTTGCGCCGGGTCCTTCAGCCTGCGGGGTGGCCGTGGCGGACATCTCCACCGGGGAGTTCCTGGTCACCCAGTTCGCGGGAGAGAAGAGCCTGGGAGACGCCCTCGCCGAGATCGAGCGCCTGAGACCCGCCGAATGCGTCATCTCCGAGCGCGACGAAGACCTCGCCGAGCCCCTGCGGGCGGCGGGCTGCCGCCTGGTGACGCCGGTCTCCCGCAACGGCGCCTTCGCCACAGGAGCCCGCCAGACCCTGCTGGAGCATTTCGGGGTGGTCAGTCTGCTGGGGTTCGGCTGCGAGGACCTGGAGCAGGCTCAGGAGGCGGCCGCGCTGGTCCTGACCTATCTGAAGACGTCCAACCCGGGCGCGCTCGCGCATCTGAGGAGCCTTTCGACTTATTCCGCCGAGCGCTACATGCAGCTGGACGCGGCCACGCGGCGCAACCTGGAGCTCACCGTCTCCCAGAGCGAGGATGCGGGGGCCACCCTGTTGCGGGTGGTGGACTGCACCCGGACCCCGATGGGAGCGCGGATGCTGCGCCGCTGGCTGGAGCAGCCGCTGCTGGACCTGGATGCCATCCGGGAGCGGCAGGGCGGGGTGAAGGCGCTGGTGGAGGACGTCCTGCTCAGGGGAGACCTCCGCGAGATGCTCTCGGGGGTGCAGGATATCGAACGCATCGTCGCGCGCGCGTCCTCGGGAGTGGCCGGGCCGCGGGACCTGCTGGCGCTGGCGAAGTCGCTGGAGAAGGCGGCGGGACTGGCCGGTGCGGCGTCCCGGGCCGGATGCCCGGTCATCCGCGACCTCACGGACCGCTGCCGTCCGCCGGAGGGGCTGGCCGAAGAGATTCTGGCCGCCATCGACGAGTCCGCCCCTCTTCATCTCCGGGACGGCGGGGTCATCCGCGCCGGCTACTCCGCGGAACTGGACGCGCTGAGGGATGTGGCGCACGGGGGGCGGGAGTGGATCGCCCGCATCGAGGCTGACGAAAGGGAGCGGACGGGCATCAAGAGCCTGAAGGTGGGCTACAACTCCGTCTTCGGCTACTACATCGAAGTCTCGAAGGCCAACACCTCCCTCGTGCCGGACCACTACATCCGCAAGCAGACCACCACGAACGCCGAGCGCTACATCACTCCCGAGCTCAAGGAGCACGAAGCCACCGTGCTGGGAGCGCAGGAGCGGGCGGTGGCGCTGGAGCAGGAAATCTTCGCGCAGGTGCGGGCGAGGGTGGCGGAGCGCGCCCCGGAGCTGTTGGCGCTCGCGCGGGCTGTGGCGGAACTGGACGCGCTGGCCAGTCTGGCGGAGACCGCCCACACCAACCGCTGGGTGTGTCCCGAAGTGGACGACTCCGACGAGATCCTGGTGCAGGCCGGCCGGCACCCGGTGGTGGAGAAAAGCCTGGGGATGGGCGCGTTCGTCCCGAACGACGTCCGGGTGGACACGCGGGACGACTGCCTGCTCATCATCACCGGGCCGAACATGGCCGGGAAGAGCACCTACCTGCGGCAGACCGCGCTCATCGTCCTTCTGGCGCAGGCGGGGAGCTTCGTGCCGGCGGACCGGGCGAAGATCGGGGTGGTGGACCGCATCTTCACGCGCATCGGGGCGCGCGACGAGCTGGCCAGCGCGCGCAGCACGTTCATGGTGGAGATGACGGAGACCGCCAGCATCCTGAACAACGCCACCTCGCGCAGCCTCGTCCTTCTGGACGAGATCGGGCGGGGGACCAGCACGTTCGACGGGCTGTCCATCGCGTGGGCGGTGGCGGAGTTCCTCGTGAAGGCGCGCATCAAGACGCTGTTCGCCACGCACTACCATCATCTGAACCAGCTTGCCTCGCAGCTTCCCGGGGTCCGGAACTACCGCGTGGCGGTCAGGGAGGAGGCGGACCGCATCATCTGGCTGCATCGCATCATGCCCGGCGGCACCGACCGGAGCTACGGCATCCAGGTGGCGAAGCTGGCCGGGCTGCCGGAGGAGGTCATCGCCCGCGCTCAGGAGGTCCTGAGAGACCTGGAGGAGGACGAGGGCGGAGGCGGCGTCTCTCCCCGCAGGCCGCCGCGCCCGGCGCAGGTGCGGCAGCTCACGCTTTTCGAGGCGGCGCCGTCACCCGTCCTTGAGAAGCTGAAGAAGCTGGATGTCTCCACCATGACGCCGGTGGAGGCGCTGACGGTCCTGTGGCAGCTGCAGAAGGAAGCGGGACAGGAGCCGTGACCGGCCCGGACGGCAGGGAGCCGGCTGTGGAAGGCGCTCCGCCGGAGCAGGGCGTTCCCCGCCGCTCCATCTCTGTCCTTCCCCCGGAGATCGCCAGCCGCATTGCCGCCGGGGAAGTCATCGAGCGTCCCGCGTCCGTGGTGAAGGAGCTGGCGGAGAACTCGCTGGACGCCGGAGCCCGCCGCGTCGGGGTGGTCCTCGAGGATGGCGGAAGGGACCTGGTGGAGGTCGCCGACGATGGCGCGGGGATGTCGCGGGAAGAGGCGCTTCTGGCGGTGGAGAGGCACGCGACGTCCAAGATCTCGTCTGCGGAGGACCTCTTCCGCATCACCACCTACGGGTTCCGCGGAGAGGCGCTGCCCAGCATCGCCTCCGTCTCGGAGTTCGAACTGGTCACGCGTCCGCGGGAGTCCGACGAGGGGACGCGCCTGCTCATCCGCGCGGGGAGCCGGGTGCTCTGCGAGCCGGCGGGAGCCGCTCCGGGCACCACGGTCCGGGTGTCGCGCCTGTTCGAGAGCGTTCCCGCGCGGCGCAAGTTCCTGAAGAGCGCCCAGACCGAGCTCGCGCGCAGCGTGGACTTCGTGCAGCGGCTGGCGCTGGCGCGGCCGGAGGTGTCCTTCTCGGTGCGCCACGGGGAGCAGGAGGTCTTCTCCCACCCGGGCGGGGACGTCATCGCCGCGCTCGTGAGCGTCTTCGGGCGGCAGGTGGCCCGGGAGCTCATCCCGGCGCAGGTGGACGCCTCCATCTCGCTCCGGGCCTATCTCGCGCCGCCCACGCGCACCCGTCCCAACCGTTCGCAGCAGTTTCTGTTCGTGAACGGCCGGCCCATCTCCAGCCGGCTGCTTTCGCATGCTGTCGATGAGGCGTACGCGGGCCTGCTGCCGCACGTAAGGTTCCCCATCGTGGTCGTGCTGCTGGAGGTGCCACCGGACCTGGTGGACGTCAACGTCCATCCCCGGAAGGCCGAGGTCAAGTTCGTCCGGGAGCGCGAGGCGCACTCGCTGGTCTTCCACGCGCTCAGGGACGCGCTGGTGGGCAAGGGGCTGGTCCCCCGGGTGGCGCCTGCGCCGGCCGGACCGGGCATCGCTCCCCGCGGTCCGGGCTTCGTCTTCGAGCCCGCCCCGCAGGCTGTGGGCGGGGGATGGCCGGAGCGCCAGACCGTCCCGCCGTCGGCCCACACGGTCTATGCCCCTCCGGGCGGTGAGGGGCAGGCATCCGCTGCAGGAAGCGCGCCGCCGGTCCATCCCGAATCGTCCCACATCGCCGATCAGCGCCTGGACCCGTCGCGCATCCGCATCCTGGGGCAGGTGGCGGGGACATACATCGTCGTCGAGACCCCGAACGGACTGGCCATCATCGACCAGCACGTCGCGCATGAGAGGGTCCTCTACGAGCGCTTCCGGTCGCGCTCGGCGGAGAACCCCGTCCAGATGCTGGCCGTCCCGGTCACGCTGGAGCTGTCACGCCGTGAGGCGGGCATCGTGATGGAGCGCCTGAAGGAGTTCGCCGAGCTGGGATTCCTGCTGGAGCGGTTCGGACCCGACTCCGTGCTGTTGAGGGGGGTGCCGGCCGGACTGAAGCTCTCGGATGTGGAGCAGACCGTGCGGGATATGCTGAGCGAGGTGGTGGAGATGACGGTGGAGCGCCGCGTCCTGGCTCCGCGCGAGGCCGTGGTCACCAGCGCCGCCTGCAAGGCGGCGGTCAAGGCGGGAGATTGGATGTCCGAGCCGGAGATGCGCGCTCTCATCGAGCAGCTTCTCCGCTGCGACAATCCCTATGTCTGTCCGCACGGACGCCCCATCATGGTCCGGCTGGACCGCGAGAGCCTGGAGAGGATCTTCCAGCGCTAGCGCGAAGCGTCAGGGACGGGAGGAAGGTCCGATGGAACAGGAATGCGCTGAGGAGTATGCGGTCCCCTGCATCGGGGTGGTGAGGTCGCCCTTTACCCGCCTCGAGCAGATGCCCATCCAGCCGGCGGGGGCGCAGGACGTGGAAGGCGAGCTTGTGGTGCGCGAGTGCTATGCGCCCGGGCTGAAGGACCTCGAGCTGTTCAGCCACATCTACCTGCTGTATCTGTTTCACAGGGCGCCGCGGACCGAATTGCTGGTTGTGCCGTATATGGACACGGTCGAGCGGGGCGTCTTTGCCTCCCGGTCTCCGCTGCGCCCGTCGCGCATCGGGCTGTCCATCGTGCGCCTTGTCTCTGTGGAGGGCAGCCGCGTGCGGGTCAGGGGCGTGGACATCCTGGACGGGACGCCGCTCGTGGACATCAAGCCCTACATCCCGCAGTTCGACCATCAGGCGGACGCGTCCGCCGGCTGGATGGAGGCATCCCGCGAGGAGGTCGCCCGGAAGCGCTCTGACAGCCGGTTCACCTGAGACTCGGGGCGGCCTTTCACCGCCTCCGCTCCCTGCACACCGGACCGGACCCCGGCGGATGACGCCGGCTCAGGACGAGCCTGAGGATTGATAGATGCGGGACATCGCCTGGACGTGGTCCGTCATCCACCGGACGAACTCGGGCGGTTCCAGAACCCTGGCGCTCCCGCCGAAGGTGAGCACCCACCGGCCGATCTCCTCCAGACCCGCGACCTCCGCCGTGAAGATGACGTCCCCGTTGCTGCAGTCCTGAAGCGTCTGAGAGGGATGTCTCTGCGTCTCTTTGATCCGCCGCGCGACCGAGGAGTCGAACCGTATCTTCACCTTCACCGGGTCGCCGGTCATGATGTCCCAGCTGTTCCTGTAGAACTGCTCGACGGAGAAGTCTTTCGGGCGGCTGAACGTCTGCCCGGTCGGCCTCACGGAGACGACCCGGTCCAGCCGGAGCTGCAGCACCTGGTTGCGCCTGTGACAGTATCCCAGCAGATACCAGTGTCTGCTGCGGAACACCAGAGCGTAGGGGTCGTACTGGCGGTCCGACGGCTCGGGCGCCGTGGCGGACCAGTAGCGCAGCAGAAGGGTCTGCTCCTTCAGAAGGGCGCTCTCGATCTCCGGCATGAGGCTCTCTTTGAGCCGGGTGGGGGTCGGGGTGGGGGGCGCGATGAAGACCTTGCCCGCCGCCTGGCGGCTGTGCTGGCGCGCGCTGTCCGACATCGTGGCCTCCACCTTCCGGAGGGCGCTTGCCGCGCTCCGTGACAGAGGTTCGGTCTTGCGCAGCGGAGCGGCTTCCAGCGCCATCTTGATGGCCATCACCTCTTCCGGCGTGAAGTTGATGGGACGGAGCCGGACGTCGCTGCTCAGGCGGTAGCCGTTGTTGAACTCCACCGGCACGTCCAGTTCGGACGCCAGCTCCTGGATGTAGCGGTAGACCGTCCGCTCCGAGCGTCCCAGCTCCGCGGCTATCTCCGCCGCGGTCATTCCGGGTTTCTGCTGCAGCAGCTCCAGCAGACGGAGCAACAGGACGGATTTGCTCATCTCAGAACCTCCCGCTTCACAGCCGCACCGTCGTCCCGCCGCATCGGACGCGGCCGCTGCCTTCCCATTATGACACCCTCCCGCGGTCCGGGAAAGCCCCCGTGCAGGGCCTTCCGCGGGCAGCTCCGGGTATGGCGTGACCCCGGCAGGAGGCTGCCCTGAGCCGCTTCCGGGCGGAGGAACTTTTCTTCTCAGAGAAGACCTCCGGGACGGAACAAGTCATTCGGTGAGGGCGCGTCGAGGGAAGGGACCGCCTGCTGCCGGCGGGCCCGCCTGCGCGGACAGGGGGGATATCCAGACTCATCACAAGCCAAGGCTGGCTCCCTGACGCCGCCTCGAGATGGCGCAAAAGCGCTTGGGATTGCTTTTGCGACTGTGGAAACATCTTGATAGCGGCGAACAGGGAAAGGAGACACCGGATGTCGACTGTCGGAATTCCTGGGGCTCAGGAAGAGCGGACCATCAAGCTGACCCCGCGAGAGATAGAGGTGCTGTCCCTGGTGGTAGAGGGAAGGACCAGCAAAGACATCGCGGACGCCCTGTACGTTAGCAAGAGGACTGTGGACTTTCATCTGGCCAACATATACGAGAAGTTGCACGTCTCCAACCGGGTGCAGGCGTTCCGGCGGGCCACCCGTCTGGGACTCATCCCGATGGACTCGCTTCTGGCCGGTTCCTGAAATCCGCAAGGTCGCAGCGCTCCGGCCATGACGCCGGATGGCTGAGACGTTCCGATTGCTCCAGACAGAGACCGGGGCGCCCGGGCCGAACGGCCCGGGCGTTCTGCTGTACGGCGGAGCGGACGCCGCTTCCGCGCCCGCCTGCGAAGGTCCGGCGGAGTGTGGTATACTGTCGGGGTTGTGGTCCGGTGCGGCAGCGGCCTAAAGGTCCCGTCAGGGTGCGGCGGATTCTTCAAGGACCGGGGATGCTTCAAGGAAAAGGATTTCTGCTGGCGGCGCTCATAGTGCTGAGCCTGTCCGCAAGGGGCCTGTCGGCCCAGGCGGCCTTGCCTCAGGCGCGCGACGACAGGGACCGCTACACCATCACCCTCCCGGCGCCCCCGGAGAAGTCTGCAGCCCCGGCGCTTCCGGGCGCTGCGGAATCCGGGCAGACCGTCCCGTCTCCGGCGCCTTTTCCTCCCTATCCCGCCACGCAGACGCCCGGGCAGCCGTCTGTCCCGACGGCGGGGGTGCCCGTTCCCGCGGTCCCGGGCGTTGCAGGGCCTCCCGGAGCGGCGCCTTTCGAGGCGTTCCCGCCTCCCGAGCCCCCCGTCCGCCTTTTCGGCCACGACTTCTTCGACCGGGTGACGGAGGGGTTCCAGCCCGTCCCCAACCTTCCTCCTCCCGCGGAGTATCCGCTGGGGCCGGGAGATGTGGTGCAGGTGGTCTTGAGCAGCCCGGCGGGTCAGGAGACGGTGCTTACCGAGACGGTGGACTCGGAAGGACGGCTGCGGGTCCCGAACGTCGGCTTCGTGCGGGTGAACGGACTGACGATCGGCGCGGCGGAGAGGGTCATCGAGCGCGAGACGCGCGCGAAGTTCCCGTCCCTGTCCGCCCAGGCGCGCATCCTTTCCATCCGCCCCATCCAGGTCTTCGTCATCGGGGAGGTGAAGAAGCCGGGAGCATACATCCTGCCGGGTCTCTCCACGCTCCTCAATGCCCTGTATGTAGCCGGAGGGCCCACGGACGCGGGGTCGCTCCGGCGTATCACGGTCCAGCGAGGCCGGAAGACGGTCGCCACGACGGACCTGTACCGGCTGCTGCTGGACGGCGACCGGAGCGGCGATATCACGCTGCAGAGCGGGGATTCCGTGTTCGTCCCCGCCATCGGGCCCACCGTGACGGTGAAGGGAGAGGTCCGGCGGCAGGCCATCTTCGAGCTTCTGGAGGAGACGAGCGTCCGGAGCGTGCTGCGGATGGCGGGCGGTCCGGGCGGTCAGGCCTCTCTCAGCAGTGTGCGCGTGGAGCGGGTGGTGGGCGGCTCCCGCAAGTTCCTGGTGGACCTGACGCTTTCGTCCCCGGACTCTCCCGACTGGGAGTTCCCATTGCAGCACGGCGACCTGCTGCTCGTCCAGACCGTGCTTCCCGATGCTGCCAACCGGGTGGAGATCAGCGGGCAGGTCCGCCGTCCCGGTGAATATGAGCTTTCGGAGGGGATGCGGCTGTCAGATTTGGTCCGCAGGGCGGAAGGTTTCACCGACGCGGAGATTTACCTGGAGCGCGCCACCATCCTGCGGGCGCGCGAGGACGGCTCTTCGGAGATGCTGAGCGTGCATCTGGGCAGAGCCATGAACGGGGAGGCAACGGACGACCTGGAGCTGCGTCCGAAGGACCGGGTGGTCATCTATTCCGTTCAGGAGGCGGCGGCGCTCGACCGCACGGTCACCATCTCCGGTCAGGTGAGCCGTCCCGGAGTCTACGACCGCGTGGAGGGGATGCGGCTGCGCGACCTCGTCATTGCGGCCGGTGGCGCGCGGCCTGAAGCTCACCGGGTGGTGGAGGTGGCGCGCCAGACGGAAGCGGGACGGCAGACGCAGATCCTCAATGTGAACCTGGACCGGGCGATGGAGGGGGAGGAATCGGACAACATCCTGCTTGCGGATGGCGACCAGGTGTCGGTGAAGGAGGTCTCCGACGCGCGCCGCACACCCCGGACCGTGACCATCACCGGACGTGTGCGCTATCCCGGCACGTACGCTTTGCTCGAGGACGGCGAGAGGGTCTCCAGCCTCATCGCGCGGGCGGGAGGATTGACGGAGGAGGCTTTCCCGGAAGGGGCGGTTTTCGTGCGGAAGACGCCCGCCCTGCTTTCCGAGCGCCAGCTGGAGGTGGCGGCCGAGATTCAGCAGGCTCAGAAGGACCTTGCCGAGCAGCTTCGTGAGCTGGAGATGGCCAAATACGGCATCGCCCCGAAGCGCCAGACCGCGGCTGCGACACCGTCCATCCCGTCTGCCGTGGACGCAAGGGCCGCCGAAGCGGGCGCGGCGGCCGCCGGCCTTTCGCGCATCGCGGCAGAGGCTGCCAGGATGGGTCTCGAGCCGGCGGGCGAAATCTCTCTGGAAGAGGCGAGGACGGTAGAGAGCGTCGTGGCCAGCATGCGGCTTCCGGTGGACCTTCCGAAGGGACTGCAGAATCCCGGTTCGGCGGATGACCTGCCGCTCGAGGACGGCGACACGCTCTACATCCCGCGCAGGCCGCTCGTGGTGTCTGTTGCGGGAGCGGTGGTCAGCCCGTCTGTCGTGGTATACCGTGAGGGCCTGACCGCTGAGGACTACATCCGCCAGGTGGGCGGCTACGCGCGCGACGCCGACCGGCGCAACGCGGTCATCGTGCGGGCCGGAGGGGAAGTGCGCCGGGTGAAAGATGCCGGTCCTGTGCAGCTTGGCGACATCATCATCGTGCCGCCCAGAGCGATGAGCGCGCCTCGCAACCCGTGGGAGACGATATCGGACTTTACGAGGATTCTGGGGAATCTTGCGCTGACCTTGCTGGTGATTGCAGAATAGAGTCCGTTCAGGGGGGCTCTGGAGCCGTCTATGCATGCGGCGCTTGCGCGGCACTGCGGTTGACAGGGCGCGTTGCCTATAACTAGAATGCCTCAGCCTGAGGCAGAAGTCCGGGGGTGGCGGTCTCTGCTTTCCGGCCTGCGTCCGAGCCGGAGAAGCATTGAGAACTTACGAGATGGAGCGGGAACGGGAGTCGCGAATGGACCTGATTCAGAGCATTTCGGGGCGGCAGATCAGGATAACGGTGGTGGGGCTCGGGTATGTTGGGCTGCCTCTTGCGGTGGAGTTCGCCCGGAACGGCGTGCAGGTCGCGGGCTACGAGGTGGACCGGGCCAAGCTCGACCGTCTGCGCGCGGGAGAAAGCTACATCCGGGACGTGCAGTCCGAGGATATCCGCAGTCTTGTCCTGGACGGTCTGCTGCTTCCCACATCGGACGACCGTCACATCACGCTTTCGGACGTCGTCATCATCTGCGTCCCCACCCCGTGCGGGCGGGACAATGAGCCCGACCTGTCCTTCATCCGAGCGGCGGCCCGGACGGTCGCCAGCCGGTTGAAACGCGGCCATCTGGTCATCCTCGAAAGCACGTCCTTCCCCGGGACCACCGAGGAGATCCTGCAGCCCGCCCTGGAGGAGTCCGGGCTCCGGGCCGGACGGGACTTCCATCTGGCTTTCTCCCCGGAGCGCATCGATCCCGGCAACCCGGTCTTCAACGTCCGCAATACGGCCAAGCTGGTGGCGGGCACCACGGAGGAGGCCACGTTCCTCGCGGAGGCCGTCTACTCCCTGGTAGCCGAGCGGGTGGTGCGCGTGAGCAGCCCCCGCGTGGCGGAGATGGCGAAACTCTTCGAGAACACCTTCCGGCACGTCAACATCGCCCTTGCCAACGAGATGGCCCAGGTCTGCGAGCGGATGGGCATCGATGTCTGGGAGGTCATCAGCGCCGCCGCCACCAAGCCCTTCGGGTTCATGCCGTTCTATCCCGGACCCGGGGTGGGGGGGCATTGCATCCCCGTCGACCCGCAGTATCTGCTCTACAAAGCCCGCCAGTACGGATGCACCCTGCGCTTCGTCGAACTGGCGAACGAGATCAACGACGGGATGCCGGGACACGTGGTGGAACGCGTGCGGGCGTCTCTGGAGGAGCTCGGCAGGGACCTGCCCGGCTCCCGCCTTCTGGTGCTCGGGGTGGCCTACAAGAAGGACATCGATGATGTCCGGGAGTCCCCGGCGCTGAAGGTGCTGGAGCTTCTCGCCGGGAGCGGGGCATCGGTCCAGTACCACGACCCGATGGTCCCCGAGTTCGAGAGCGACGGTCTGGCGCTGAAGTCCGTCGAACTGACGCCGGAGACGCTCAGCGCCGCGGACTGCGTCATCATCTGCACGGACCATTCCTCGCTTCCGTACGACCGGGTGCTGGAGCACGCGCGGTCCATCATCGACACGCGGAACGCCCTCCGGCGGATGGAAGACGTGGCGGCTGCGCCTCCTTCCGGAGCCGGGGGCAAGGGGGTTCTGGCCGGTCGCTGACCCCGCCGCGCGGCCCGCTTTCTCCGCGCCTGCAGCGCTTTCCTCGCGCGCAGACCCTCCGTCCTCGCGTCCGCGCGCGGAAGGGGTTGACATTTTTGCCGATGTATGTGAAACTCCTCACAAAGTCCGCCCGGGGCTGGAAGCGGCCTGGGCGGGCAATCTGCGATTGTTGCGCAAATGGTACAACATAGACCCTTGAGCGGTGCGCCTGCGCGGCGCCCGGCCCGGACGGCCGCCGTCGCCAGCCGGCCGCTCTCCAACAGGGCCACCGCAAACAAGAAAGGAACTGCCTGATGATCCGACACCCGGAGGCAAGACAGTGGATCGATGATATGGTCGCCCTCTGCAAGCCGGACAACGTCGTCTGGATAGACGGTTCGGAAGAGGAGCGGAGGCGGCTGGAGGAAGAGGCTTTCCGCACGGGCGAGCTTCATCAGCTGGACCAGCAGAAGCTGCCGGGATGCGTGCTGCACCGCACCGCCCACAACGACGTCGCCCGCACCGAGCATCTCACGTTCATCTGCACCCGCAGGCAGGAGGATGCCGGCCCGACCAACAACTGGATGGACCCTCAGGAGGCCTACAGCAAGGTCGGCGCCATGTTCGACGGCTCCATGAAGGGCCGCACCATGTACGTCATCCCGTTCATCATGGGGGTGCCCGGGTCGCCGTTCAACAAGATCGGCATCGAGCTCACGGACAGCATCTACGTGGTGCTCAATATGCGCATCATGACCCGGATGGGCAAGGTTGCGGCGGACGAGCTGGGCACGTCGCGCGAGTTCACGCGCGGGCTTCACTGCAGGGGCGAACTCGACATCGACCGCAGGTACATCCTCCACTTCCCGGAAGACAACACCATCTGGAGCTACGGTTCCGGATACGGGGGCAACGTGCTGCTCGGGAAGAAGTGCCTGGCGCTGCGCATCGCCAGCTATCTCGGATGGAAGGAGGGCTGGCTCGCGGAGCATATGCTCATCGTCGGGGTGCAGGGGCCCGATGGCGACACCACCTATATCGCCGGAGCCTTTCCCAGCGCTTGCGGCAAGACGAACCTGGCCATGCTGGTCCCGCCGGACAGCATGCCCGGCTACAAAGTCTTCACAGTGGGTGACGACATCGCCTGGCTGCGCATCGGTCCCGACGGGCGGCTCTGGGCGGTCAATCCGGAGGCCGGGTTCTTCGGGGTGCTGCCGGGGACCAGCTACCGGACCAACCCGAACGCCATGGAGACGATGAAGCGCGATACCATCTTCACCAATGTCGTGCTGACTCCGGAGAACACGGTCTGGTGGGAGGGGATGGGTGTGGACCCGCCGGCGCGGGGCATCGACTGGAAGGGCAACGAGTGGACGCCGGACTCGCCGGAGCCGGGCGCCCATCCCAATGCCCGCTTCACGGCTCCCGCGCGCAACTGCCCGATGATGGACCCGCGATGGGAGGATGCGGCGGGGGTGCCCATCTCGGCCATCCTGTTCGGCGGGAGACGGGCCCGGCTGGCCCCGCTGGTCTACGAGTCGATGGACTGGGAGCACGGCACGTTCGTGGGCGCCACGATGGCCAGCGAGACCACCGCGGCGGCGACGGCAGCCGCCGGGGTGCTGAGGCGGGACCCGATGGCCATGCTGCCCTTCTGCGGCTACAACATGGCCCGCTATTTCCGCCACTGGCTGGATATGGGCGCCCGAATCCCTTCTCCTCCCCGCATCTTCCACGTGAACTGGTTCAAGAGGGATGCGCGAGGCGAGTTCCTGTGGCCCGGTTTCGGAGACAACCTGCGCGCGCTGGAGTGGGTCATCAAGCGCTGCAAGGGAGACGTGTCCGGAGTGGAGACGCCGATCGGCGTCGTCCCCGCGGCCGATGAACTGAACCTTCAGGGGCTGGACCTCGAGCCCGAGGCGGTCCGCGAGCTGCTGGCAGTGGACAAGGATGCCTGGCGCGAGGAGGCGGACAGCATCGAGGAGTTCTTCGGCAAGTTCGGAGAGGAGTTCCCTCATGAGCTGAACGCGCAGCTCGCCGCGCTTCGCGGGCGTCTCGGCTGAGAAGCCGCAGCGCTCCGCTGAGGGAGATTCCCGGCGGGGGAGGCGCTTCCTGCGCCTCCCCCGCTCTTTGTTTGACAGACGCCGCTTGCGTGGAGTAGAGGGTAAGGCATGATTGACGCTCCCGCCACTCTGACGCCATCGATCTACCGCCTCCCCGCCGCCCTTCCCGGCCCGGAGAATCCGCTCCCCCGGTTCCGTCACCGGAAAGGCGGCAGGGTGGGCCGGGCCGGACTCCCGCCGGAGGACGGGGAGCGCATCGGCTGGGAGACATCGTTCCGCGTCCTTCCGTATCGCATGCAGGACGACCTGTCGCGAGACCTGCGCCCGGTCTCCTTCGACTCGCTGGTGCTGGAGAACGGGCTGCTGCGGGCGGAGTTCCTCCCGGCGATGGGAGGGCGGCTGGTGTCCCTGCGCGACGCCGTGGAGGGACGGGAACTGGTCTTCCGCAACCCGGTCCTGCAGCCTGCCAACCTTGCTCTGCGCGCGGCCTGGTTCGCGGGAGGTGTCGAATGGAACGCCTCCCACCCCGGACATCACTACCTGACCTGTTCGCCCGTGTTCGCAGCCCGGGTGGAAGCGCCGGACGGGGGACCGGCGCTGCGCCTCTACGAGTGGGACCGGGTCAAATGCCTGACCTGGCAGATCGACTTCTGGCTCCCGGCGGGCTCGCGCTGGCTGTTCGCGCACGTGACCCTTCACAACCCGCACGAGCACGAGTCGCCCGTCTACTGGTGGACCAACATCGCGCTGCCCGAGACCCCGGACGGGCGCGTCATCTGCCCGGCGGACTCCGCCATCCTGGGAGGAGGAGGGTCGCTCAGGGTGGTGGATGTCCCTCGCGCCGAGGGGGTGGACCTGAGCCGTCCGGCGGCCGTCCCGTATTCGCGCGAGGTGTTCTTCCGCGTCCCCGGCTCCTTACGGCCGTGGATCGCGCAGGCGGACGGCTCGGGCCGCTGCTTCGTCCAGGTCTCCACGCGGCGTCTCAGAGGAAGGAAGCTGTTCGTGTGGGGCCGCTCGCCGGGCGGCCGGAGATGGCAGGAGTATCTCTGCGGACCGGGAAGCGCCTACCTGGAACTGCAGGCCGGACTGGCCCGCACTCAGATGCAGTGCGTCCCGATGCCCGCAAAGCAGAGCTGGGGGTGGACGGAAGCGTTCGGGGAGGTCCGGGTGGACCCTGCCCGTGCTCTGTCGGAGGACTGGACCTCAGCGGTGCGGGAGGTCCGGATGCGCCTCGAGGAGTCCCTGCCGGAGGATGCGCTCGAACCCGTACACCGCGCTCTCGAGGAGACGGCGCGGCTTCCGTGCCGGGAGCTGCTTGCAAAGGGTTCCGGCTGGGCCGCACTGGAGCGCGAGCGGTGCGCAGCGGCCGGGACGCCATGCGGCCTGCCGGAGTCCCTTCTGTTCCCGGAGGAGTCGCTCGGACCGGATCAGGAGCCCTGGCGGCGCCTGCTGTGCGACGGAGTCCTGCCGGAGCGCCATCCCCGGGACGACCCGGGCCACTATATGGTCCAGCGGGAGTGGCGGGAGATGCTGGAGCGCTCGGTCCGGAGCAGGCGAGGGCGTCACTGGCTCTCGCTTCTGCACCTGGGGGTGGCCAGGATGGAGGGCGGCGACCCCCGGGGGGCGCGCCGCGCGTGGCGGAGGTCGCTGGAAGAGGCGCAGAGCGCATGGGCGCTTCGGAACCTGGCCATCATGGAGCTGCGGGCAGGGCGGCCGGAGGAGGCCGTCAGCCTCATGCGCTCGGCGTGGGAATGCGGCCCTCGCATCCCGGCGCTGGCGGTCGAACTGGGACGCATGCTTCAGCGGGCCGGCCGCAGCGAGGAGCTGCGCGCGTTCTGCCGCTCTCTTCCCGCGGAGGTGGCCGCCAGCGAGCGTCTGCAGCTTCTGGCGGCGTGGGCGGCGCTGGATACAGGCCACGAGGATGAACTGGAGGGCTTCTTCGACCGCGAGTTCGCGACCATCCGGGAGGGGGAGGTCCTGCTGACGGACCTCTGGTTCGAATGGCAGGCCCGGAAGATTGCGCGGGCGGAGGGACGGGCGCCGGACGCGGACGTCCTGTCCCGCGTGCGCAGCACCCTGCAGCCCCCTGCGCATCTGGACTTCCGTCTCTCGCCTGAGGGCGGGGAGAAGTAGGGCCGGCGTCGAGGGCGGCCTAGCCGCCCGGCGCGGCAACCCGCCGCGTGCACACCTCGAAGGAAGACGCCGCGTCCTCCGGAAGCACGCGCACCCGCAGGGTCCCGTGCCGTCCGTCCCGGACCTGAAGTCTCGCTACGGGCAGGGGCTCCCTGCCGGCCTGGACCAGCACGGCGAACACGGTCCATGCGGCCTGCCGGCGGACGATGAGCATCGGCCAGGACACTCCGCTGAGGTCGTCCCGCGCCGGGAAGCGGCAGATGATGGCCTGCGTTCCGAGCTCGCCGGCCACCGTCAGGCGCATCCGCACGTCTCCCTGAGCGGCCTCCACGCTCCAGTCCCGGTCTTCGTGCCAGCGCCTGCCGTCCCGCAGCCACTTCCACGGACCCTCCTGCGGGAACGCGAACGCTTCCGCGTGCGCCGGGCCTGAGAATGCGCCCGTGTCCGATGCGCAGTGGAACAGATAGTCCACCTGCCGTGGGGTCTCCGCGGCCACCTGAAAGACGTCCAGCGCGAACCGCTCCGTCAGCGCCACCGTGCGCATCAGGCGCACTCCGGGATACACCCGTCCCTCGAGGTCGGCCACGGTCGCCAGCTTGACGCTCCGCCCGTCCACGAACTCCAGAAGCTCCAGCCGCTCGGCCACGCCGGAGTGGTCGCGTCCATCCACCATCACGGTGTTGTGGCAGAGCGTGGAACGGTTCAGCTCCCCCTGTATCCGCGCGGAGAACGCGTGCTGCTCGGAGGCCAGGGCCTCCGGGTCCACCGCAAGGTGCCTGCCCCGCCCGAAGAGCATCAGCGACAGCTTGTCGCGGTGGGAGTGGATGCCGTCCAGGTCGAAGCTCAGGAATGCCGAAAACCCTTCACCCCGCCAGTATTCCTCGCCCTCCTGAGTCCTGAGCGCCGCGTAGCCGTGCTCCGGCCACAGCCTCGTGACGGACCGTGGAGGGGAGGCCGAAGAGGGTCCGGGAAGCCTCTCCAGAAGCAGGCAAACGGGAGGCAGGACCTCGCGGTCCTTCAGCAGCCAGGCGATCCGGGGCTCCCCCAGAGCGTCGTATGCCGGATAGTACAGGTCCAGCGCGGCGGGCGCCAGCCTGCGTCCGTAGCAGTCGCCCAGAGTGGGCAGCGTCCCGTCCGGCCAGAGCGTCCCCAGAGGGCCGGTGACGAGATCCGCCAGCGTGCGGCCGTTCGCCAGCTCATCCGTCCAGAGGTCCGCAGGGTATCCCGCGTTCCTGAGCAGACACGCCATCTCCACCAGAGGGATGAGCGCGGTGAAATGGTAGTTCAGACTGCTCTCCAGCCAGAGCCCGTCATCGCGGCTGCCCTGTTCGATGAGTTCGAACACCCCCTGGTCGCTCTCCAGGGCGTACTGCACCAGCTCCGGGCGGCGATACACCAGGCCGTATGCTCCGAGGAACAGCTTGTGCCACGCGAAGTGGTTGTTGTAGAGTCCGCCCGGGTTGTTCTCCAGCCACCAGCGGTCGTTCTGCATCACCGCCGCGCAGGCGGCCGCAAAGAAGGCGTCCACCCGCTTGCAGTCCTCTTCGCTCAGCGCGTGCCCGCAGAGGTCCATGGCCATCAGAAGGCGCATCAGCCAGATGGACCAGTTCATCCCGACGTCCGGGTGCCGCGCGAAGAACTCGTAGGAGGCGTAGTGCCGCAGCACGCGCACCGCCTGCTCCAGCGCCTCCGCGTCGCCCGTCGCGAGGTGCAGCATGGCGCAGTCGGCGGCCCGCACGGGCGGCTCCACCACGGCGAACATCGTGTGCCGGTTGATCTCCGGGTAGATGTCCTGCCAGCGTTTCTGCCGCGCCTCCTCCCACCAATCCTTCTCGAAGACGGGCATCTCCGAGGCGGACAGGGCGTCGCGCTGCTTCCGCAGGCGCTCCAGAACGGGGGCGAAGCGTTCCTCTCCCGCGCGCCGCCGCGCCAGCGCCGCCCGTGTCCGGGTGGCGAAGACGCGCGGCCCGCTCGCCTCCAAGTTCACCGTCCGCTCTTCCACGGCAGCGCCGAGGCGCACCTCTGCGGCGCGGGCAGCTCCGCGTCCTCCGGCCAGGGGATGGCATACTCCACCCCCGGCAGAAGGTCAAAGAGGTCATCCGGCACGGGCGACTCGCCGTCCTGGTCCAGACAGACCCCCCACACGAACACGTCGCTCGAGAAGACCGCCTCACCGCCTCTGCGCTTCACGCTCACGGAGGGCTCCGCGAACTCCAGGTCCTTGAAGCGCTCGATGAACAGCCTGTTCTGCGCCACCGTGCGGCCGTCTCTCATCAGAAGCCCGAACGCGCCGGACCTGCTCCTGCCCTGCGATTCCCACTCTTCCAGCGGCCGCTCCGCGATGAGCGTGGAGGAGTTCGCGGCCAGCGTCACATCCTGCGTCGCGTCCACCGGCAGGCCGCCCGCCAGCAGGAAGAACCCGGTGCGCGCCTGTCCCTTCCACTCTTCGGGCGTGTCGTTCACGCCGAACCAGCGCACCCGGCCATCCTCCACCACCGGGATGATGTGCACCGGGGCGAACGCCCGCCGCACCGGATGGTAGGCCAGCTTGCGGCGGAGGTAGTAGTCCACGATGGTCCACCCGTGCGACGCCGGCCAGCTGTCGTTGTACATCCAGAAGATGGCGCTGGAGGTGCTGAACATCCTGCGGCGGAAGTTGTCGATGTATTCCTGCAGCCCCTCGGACTGCAGCACCGCGGAATAGAAGACGTAATCCTCGAACGGGACCTCTTCCTCGCCCTTTCCCAGCCAGAGTCTGAAGATGCGGTAGCAGATGCCCCCGTCGCCCCAGTAGTTGCACGCGTTGTCGTGGAACTCCCAGACCGGCGAGAAGAGGCGCCGCTGGTCCTCCGGCAGGAACTGACGCAGCGTGGCGGGAGAGGTCGCTCCCAGCACTCCGCCCTCGTTCGGGAAGCGGCTCACATCGCCGCGATAGGCCCAGAAGTCCGGCCCGCTGCCCTGCAGCGTCACGTGCCACGGGTGCTGGTCGCCTGTGGTGGGGTCGTTCGGATGTCTCAGCCCGGTGGAATACGGCGAACTGGGCCAGTATGGCCGGGAGGGGTCCTCCCTCCGGACGATGCGCGGAATCTCCAGATGGTACAGCGCGTAGTCGGGCCAGGCCCTCACACGGTCGTACCCCCACTCCCACGCGCCCCACTCCAGTTCGTTGTTGCCGCACCAGACCAGCAGGCTCGGATGGGCGGAGAGCTCGCGGACATTCCACGCCACCTCTCTGCGCACCGACTCCAGGAACTCCGGGTCGCCGCCCGGATACTTGGAGCAGGCGAAGATGAAGTCATGCCACACCAGCACCCCGGCCTCGTCGCAGGCGTCCAGCAGCCGGTGGTCGGCGTAGAGGCCTCCTCCCCAGATGCGCAGCGCGTTGAAATTGGCCTCCACGGCCAGCTCCACCAGCCTGCGGTAGCGCTGCTCGTCGGGCAGGCAGTAGATGCTGTCCGGAGGCACCCAGTTGCCACCTTTGGCGAAGATGGGCCGTCCGTTGACCTCCAGGATGAAATGCTCGCCCTCCACCGGGTGCGGGTCCTGGTTGATGCGGATGCTGCGGATGCCGGTCCTGCGCTTCACGGCGTCCACCGGGCGGCCGTCGCTCAGCAGTTCGATCTCCACCGTGTAAAGCGGCTGAGGGCCGTGCGGACGGGGCCACCAGAGACGGGGAGAGTCTATCTCGACCACCGCCTCCACCCGCGACTCATCCTCCGTCAGAGCGGCCTCCACCTCGGTCCGGACCCCGGCCTCCAGCACGCGGACCCGCAGGGTCGCCTGCCTCTCGCCTTCTGCAACCCTGTCCACGAACGCGACGACGTGCAGCTTTGCGCGGGAATGGTCGGGGGCGAGCTCGGGGTAGATGGTGACCGAGTCGATGCGCGGGCTGCCGGTCCATTCCAGACGGACGCCTCCGTGGATCCCCACGTTCACCAGCCGGGGAGCCCAGTCCCAGGAGAAGCTGTACTGCGGCTTGCGAAGCCAGCTGCGCTTGTGCAGGGGGTGGTCGAGGGCAAGCGAGTAATCCCGTCCCGGCTTCTCGGATACGGAATACAATCCGCTCTCCACCAGCACGCACAGCACGTTCTCCCCCTCCCGCAGTCTGCCCGTGACGTCCACGCGGCAGGGCAGGAAGCGGTTCGCGTGCGAGCCCACTTCCTCGCCGTTCAGGAAGATGCGGGCGCACAGGTCGAGCGCGTCGAAGACCAGCCACACGCGGCTTCCCGCCGGGATGTCCGGAGCGTCGAACGTGCGGCGGTAGAGCCAGTACTGCTCCTCCACCCACCGCTGCTCCTGAGCGTTCAGGCCGATGTTGTAGTCGCCCACCAGTCCCGCCCGCTGCAGGTCCAGATGGATATCTCCCGGCACTCTCGCCGGGATGAAGGTCCGCAGGTCCGCCCGCTCTCCCAGGAAGCTCTCCGGGCCGCCGTGCTGCCCGTCGAATCCGCGGGCCATCCATTCGCCGTTCAGGTCAAGCCGATCCAGCATCTCAACTCCTCGCGGGCGGACAGGCTGACGTCTCCGCCCGCGGGATGGTAGCACCGCCCGGGCGGTCCGGCAAGGCCGGCGGCCCCGCTGTGGAAGAACGGCTTCAGATGCGCGCGGAGTGGACCAGGCCGCAGTAGCGCCGGACGCGCGACACGGGGGTGCCGGGGGTCACCGGGCTGCCCAGGCTCGCGATGAAGCGGCCCTGCTTGGCCCTGCCGGCGGCCAGCTGGCGGCGCACCTCCCGCTCCAGGTCTTCGTCCGTCCCGTCCTGCAGGATGCCGATGGAGTCGATGTTGCCCAGCACGCACGTCCTCCCGCCCACGCGCTCGACCACCTGCTCGATGGGTATCTCGAAGCCCTTCTTCCCCTCCTCCAGCGCCAGAGCGTCCGCGCCCGTATCCAGCAGGCAGTCCCAGTGGCGGCCGGGATTGCCGCAGAAGTAGAGGATGCTGAACATCCCCGCCTCGCGGATGGCGTCCGTCAGGCGCCGGATGAAGGGCAGGTTGAAAGTGCGGTAGTCGTCCGGACTGATCATGTCCAGCATGCACTCCTCTATCCAGATGCCCCGGGCCCCCAGAGCCTTCGCCACCTGGACCCCCACCAGCTGATGCGCCAGGTTCCGCTCGCAGGCGCGCAGCACCAGCTCGGGGGAGTCGATGAGCATCATCATCATCCCCTCGAACCCCCATCGGTCGTAGCAGGTCCAGAGGGGAGAGTCCGTGTGGGAGAACGGGAAAAGCTCCGCCCCGAAGTCTGCAAGGCAGCGGCGGGCCAGCTCGTCCCGTCCCTCCCTGACGATGCGCGCGGGGGTGTCAGGGTCCGGCGGCCGGATGCTGGCGTCCACCTCTTCCGGCGTTGACGGGAGCCGCTCCGGCTGGACGGAGAGCGACTGGCTGGAGTCGGGAATGCCGCTCACGCGCGGCTCCTCCAGTCTGCGCTCCTCTCCCGACCGGCGGTCCACCCGGTAGACTCCGTCCGGCCTCTCTTCTATCGTGAGCGCCTCCCGGTCCTCGCGGCTCAGGGACGGGCTTACGGTGAACCAGTCCTGCCCGAGCGCCGCGGCCGCGTCGCGTCTCCAGCCCAGCTGCTGCTCGATGTCCGGCGATTGCAGATGCCACCAGGGACGCGGGCTGAGTTCGTACCAGCGGTCGCGGAAGTAGAGGCCCTCGTACGGGATGACGGCTGCAAAGTCGGACGTGCCCTCGGCGGAGAGGGCTGCCAGGATCCTTTCGCGGGGGGTCAAGTCGTTCGGTTCCTTTCCTTCGGTCTCATCCGGACAATCTTCGCCCCGTGCTTGCCTTCTTTCCTGCCTCCTGCAGTCGGGCGATACTGACTCCCCTTCTCCCCTCGGGGGAGAAGGCCGGGAGGAGGGGGCTTGCTGCGGAGCCTGCCGGGCCCTTCATCTGTCCGGGCGACTCAGCCGGCGGAGCATAGTCTGTCACCCTCACCCCGACCCTCTCCCTGACAGGGAGAGGGAGCGCCGTCTTGAACGGCGCCTCCGGCTGACGGGAGGGGGAGGGTCTGTCCGGTCTGAGCAAGCCTTCCGTCTTCCGGCAGAGGCCTGCGGCCTTTCACCTTCTCCCCCTTGGGGGAGAAGGCCGGGATGAGGGGGTCCCCTGCGATGCCCGCCGTTCCTCAGGCTGACCTGGGGAGTCGACCGGCGCGATAACCTCTCACCCTCACCCCGACCCTCTCCCTGAGAGGGAGAGGGGGCGTCAGTTCGATCGGACCTCCAGCATTTCGCGGAGCTGGTGCAACCAGGTCCCCTTCTCCCCCTTGGGGGAGAAGGCTGGGATGAGGGGGAACGCTTAGAGGTCGAAGGGCATCCGGAAGTCCAGCCGGGCTTCCGCGGTCGTCTTGTCCGGGATGGACGGGTTCGAGTTGTTCCAGCGGGTGGCCTCTCCGGTGAACGTGAGGAAGCGGTCGTGGCTGATCTGCTGGTCCAGCCGCAGCCGCAGCGAATGCCCCTTCACCTCCCCGGAAGGAGTGCGGGCCTCGTCGCGGCCGTAATAGACGTCCACCACCATCCCCTTCTGCGCCTGCCGCTGAAGCCCGATGCTGTTCTTCAGCGTGGAGGTCTTCGCCTTGTCGTTGTCGTCCAGCCGGTGGTCCAGCACCAGGTTCAGACTCCCGGCCACGCGCGTCGTCAGCTTCAGCGACTGCGACGTCACCAGCTCGATGACCCCGTTCGGCAGCTCCTTGTTCTGGTTCAGGGTGTAGGCCAGTTGAGACGCCGGACCCAGCCGCACATCGAAGGCGATGTTGCGCACGGGCTTCACGGAGCCCCAGCCCAGGTCCTTGTCCTTGACGTAGAAGTCCAGATGCCAGGGCTTCTCCTTGTCCTGGTCCGTCTTGAACCGGTACCCGCGCCCCAGATGCCTCTTGCCGTTGGCCAGCAGCATATGGGAGTACTCGACGCCCAGCACGTTCTTCCCCCACAGGGCGTCGATGTTCAGACCCCGGACGAAGGTGACCACATTGCCGTTCAGCCGGGTGGAGCCGTATTCGCCGGTCAGGTTCAGCTTCGAGAGCGGACCCAGCGTCTCCGCCACCTGCCCGCCCAGCGCCAGCCGGTACCCGAACCCGTCTCCCGCGTAGTTCGTGTTCTTGGTGAACGACTCGGCCGTGAAATTCAGCGACCGCGCCGCCGCCCAGTCCACCGCCAGCCGGGTCACCTCCTCCGAAGGGTCACGGCCACGGTCCACCACGGTCTGCCCGCCCTTCACCGTCACCCGCTCGCCCGCACGGGTCTGAGCGTTCCAGGCGGTCACATACTCGAAAGCGCCCGTCATCGAATCGGTGCGCCGCTCGCTCCAGCTCAGCCACGCCGGCCGGGAACGGTCCGTCTCGGCCTGATACGCCCGCACCACCGACCCCGCCAGCGCCCCGCCCGCGGCGCGCGTCAGATTGGAGTCCCGCGACACGCTCACGAACCAGTTGTTCCGGAAGCGCTGCTCCATCGCGAAGATATCCCGCATCGCCCCGGACACCACCTCTCCCGCCGAGCCGTTCAACGAGAGGCTGTGCTGCAGCGTCACCTTGGACCTGTCGGAGGGCGCATACATCAGGTTCAGCACCTCGGACCTGCGGAACAGCTCCTCCGCCTCGTTGTCTCCTCGGCGGTAGGCCGTGTCCAGCTTCAGCGCGGGCGACAGCTGTCCGCCCAGTGCCACGTCGAACACGCGGAACCCCCGGTCGTTCGCCATCTGCTGCTTGCGCGCGTCGGCCAGGTCCCCGATGCGTCCGAAGCTCGCGTCGATGTGCTGGTAGCCCGCCTTGAAGTTGAGATACTTGCCCGCAAGGCCCAGCCCCATCCTGCGCACATCCCCCACGTCCGAGCGCAGCAGCGAATAGTCGCTGTTCAGAGAAAGCCGCCCGGCCACGCGGGCGTTCAGGCCGCCCTCTATCCTGTGCGTCCCGTACTCGTTCCCGAAGCGCGCCTGCTCCGCCGGCGCAAGAGACCCCAGCCGGGTGAAGGTGCTGGAGATGGTCTGGCTGGCTATCCACCCCTGCCAGTCCGCCCCGGACATCGAGAAGGTCTGCCGGGCGATGTCGCCCCGCCCGTCGGTCAGGTTCACGAACGAAAGCGTCCCGGTCAGCTTCGGATTCAGCTTCACATACGTGTTCAGCAGGTGCCGCGAGATGCCTGTCTCCTGCAGCACCGCCTTGCGGTCGGCATCCGTCACCTGACCCACTGTCGCGTTGGGGTCGAACTGAAGCTTGGCCGCCAGCGCCAGCTGCGAAAGCTCATCCTGGCTCAGGCTGGCAAGACGCCGGAACGACGGGTCCACCGAGCGATAGGCTGCCAGGAAACCGATCTTCGGCTCGTTGTAGACCAGCTGGATGGAATCCAGAGCGCCCGAGCTGTCGTACATCCTCATCCAGCTGAGGCGGTTCCACGGGCTGCCTTCGGGCATCAGAGAGTTGGGCCGCAGCTCCAGCGCCGCCGACAGGCGCCTCACCCCCTTCTCGCGCTCCAGCTGGTTCACGACATCCTTCGGGAGCGCTCCCTGCTCCCGCAGGGTGGCGAACCCGGTGAAGTTGGCGCCCACATCCTGGTAGCCGAAGCTCACGCGAGCGTCGCCCAGGTCCACGCGGGCCTTCTGCGAGACGATCTGGTCGCTCTCCAGCGAGCGGGGGGCCTTGCCGGTGTCCCTGTCGAACAGTCCCTTCGCGCCGGGCTTGCGAGGGTCGGACATATAGAGCATGCTCTCCAGCCCCAGGCTGCCCAGGTCGAAGTCCATCTTCATCCCGAACGTCAGGACATCGAACGGCAGCCCGCCCTTCGGGTCCGCGCCCCGGTACGCGTGAAGGAAGCTGGCATTGGAGGAGCCGCCGAAGAAGCCCGGCAGCAGAGGCAGGCCCACCAGGCTCCGCGCGACCGCCTTCCCCTCGTTGTAGCGGTAGGTGGCGCGGATGCTCTGCAGGGAGGACACCGGCTCGGTGAAGCTGAGCGCTCCGCTGACCGGGTCCACGAAGTAGTCGCGGTTGCGCACCAGCCGGCGGCCGTCCACGGACACGCTCAGGGTGTCCAGCACGATGTTGCCGTGAGTCAGGACGTATCCCGCGGGAGACCCGTTGCCGCGAAGCACATCGAACCCGTTGCCCAGCGCCTTGCCGGGCTTGCCCGCCGCGTCGGCTTCCGAAGGTTCGGCCTCCATCAGCCCGCCCACCCCCAGGCGCCCGACGTTCCCCCAGAGCAGGCGCGGCGAATCGTCCGCGGCTGCCACCGTCCCCGCAAGGACGATAGCGCCTGCCACGGCCAACAAGCCTGAGAGTATCGACCTGACCTTTCTTTTCGGCATTCGCTCGAGATTATGCCCGGATACGCGACCCGTGAACCGCGCCCGGGCCTCCATTATGCGCCCGGACTCAAAAATCCGCCGCTATCAGCCTCAAAGACTGCCTTGAACCGCGCAGGATATCCACTGTGGCCCCTGCGGCTGCCTTCTGCCGGCGCTGTTCCAGCACTTCCTTCATCCGGGTGTTCAAAGGGTCGTCCGCTGTGTGCCGCGCCAGGACCTCCTCGGGAGAGGCGATGGCCACCGTCACGGGCCGGACCCCCGGCTGCTCCGCAAGCTCTGCGGCGTCCGTGTCCCCCTGAGCGCTCTGCTCCTCGCTGCTTCCGGCCACCAGCACGATGACCTCTTCCACCTTCGGCGCCGCTACCGGGACGCTGCGCTCTGCCGCCGCCGCTGCGCCGGACGCCGGCGATGCGCTCCCGGTACTCCCGGCACGCGCGCTCCGGGTATGACCCGGACGGCGGGGAGCGCTCGCGGCCGAGGAAGCCGGCTGCGCGGACTCCTCCGCCACCGCTGCAGCCGGAGACCCGGCGTCAGCCACGGAGGGCGCCTCCGCCGTGACGGCCGGCGGAGCGGCCTCGCGGCCCATTGCATCCTGAGCGGCGGGAGGCTCGAGCGGGGACTGTCTCGCGATGAACAGGACGGCCAGGGCAGCGAGCACCGCCGTCCCCGCGGCGGCATACCGGTAGGAAGGCGCAAGGGCGCGGAGCAGGGCAGCCATCGGCGCCGGACGGGCGAAGGTCCGCGCCGCGATGCGCTCCCGCAGGTCAGCCGGAGCGCTCTCCTCCGCCAGCGGCGCGGCCGAGAGGATGGCGGACAGTGCCTCCATCTCCCGCGCGCACCATCTGCAGTCCTGCAGGTGAGCCTCAAGTCCTTCGGACGCCTCTGCGGGCAAGTCCGCCGCCAGCGCCAGCTGCTCCTCGAAGCGCTCGCAATCCTTCCGTCTGCGGACGTGCTCCATCACGCAGGCTCGCAGGTCCGCCGGTGGATCGTCCTGCAGGCCCCGGCAGACCTCCGTGAGCTCCCTGGTGTGCTCCAGCAGCCCCCTGCACCTCTCGCAGCGCTCCAGGTGGCGCTCCACCAAATCCGCCGACTCGATGTCGAGCATCCCGTCGGCGTAGCAGGAGATCAATTCTTCCATCAGTTGGCAGTTCATCTTCTTGCCGCCTTCCCGCTCTCCGGAGCGTCCCTTCATCGCGCCCTGCGCGCCCCGGAGCGGGCCTCCATCTTTACAGACACCGCCGGAGCGGACAAGTGACAGCTTTTTTCGCGGGGCTCCGTTGCAAGAGAGACCCCCTCCGGGCTCAGGACCCGGAGGGGGCGAGGCAGGAGATGAAGAGCCGGGCGGTCTGTTCAGCGCTTCTGGAGCGCGTCCCAGACGCCTTCCCGCTGAAAGATGCTTCGGATGACGTCCGGCGAGGCGGTGTCACGGATGAGGAGCCTGCCGTCCGCGCCCCGGAACCACAGGAATCCGCCCGCGTTCCCCAGCACGTCCAGCGCCTCCGCGAACGGCACCTGAGACTGCTCGATGCTGATGGAGCGCATGGAGCCGGCGGGCAGGCGCTTCGGCGGCTTCAGGAAGCGCTCGGCGTCCCGCTGAAGCTCGCGAAGCCTGTTGGCCTGCTCGGCAGGAGGGGCCTGCTGGATCTGCTGCAGCTCCTGCGCGTAGCGGCGGGCCTGCTCTTCCAGTTCGGAGGCCGGGTCCTGGTCCAGCTTCAGTTCCGCCTTCTTCCCGAACGCCTCGAGAAGCTGCAGAAGCACCTCCAGCGGGTCCGCGTCGCGCAGCTTCCAGGTCACGCGGTCTCCGGAGCGGACGATGGAGATGCTGGACGCTCTCCGGTCGCTGCGCGAGAAGAGATATCTGTTCCCGCGCACCTCGAACCTCAGCCCGGCGGCCCGGCAGAACGCGTCCAGCGCCGCCTCGAACGGGACGTTCTCGAGAGACAGTGTGACGCGCGTCTCTTCCGGAACGTCCGGCGCCACCTCGTACGAACTGCCCTGAGGCGCCCCGGACGACCAGAGCACCTTGATGGCCAGCCGCACGGGCACGTCGGTGACCGAGCAGCTCACCGTGGCTCCCTGCGCCAGCGCCGGCTCAGATGACGCCAGGCAGAAGGAGAGGCCAAGCGCGACCGTCACCGCTGTCAAAAGACCTGTCGCTCTTTTCGTCATTGCTCTCTGCAGCTTTCGCGGCCGCCGGGAAGTGCAGCACGACCCGTGCGCTGCGCACCGTCCCGTCCGGCGCATATGTCGAGTTCACCGAGACTTCCGCAATCCCCTCGCCGGAGACCGGGTCCGTGAAATGGGCGCAATAGTTGGCGGGCGGCTGGTAGGCCACCACCACGATCCTGGGCTCCCGTGCCGCCGGAGCCTCCGGGGCAGCCTGCGCCGGCATCTTCACCGGGACCGGGGCCGTCCGGGACAGGTCGGCCTTCGGCAGACTGGCGGTCACAGGCGATGCAGGCCGCACCGGACGGGCGGTCTGTGCCGCAGGGACCGGAGCGGGACGGGGAGCCGCGGCCTCCGGAGTCCGGGCCTGCAGGACGGCAGCCTGCTCCCGGACGGCAGGCTGCTGCGGAGCGGCAGCCGGGGCCGGCACGGTCACCGCCGGAAGGCTGGCAGGCGGAGCCGGCGGCAAGACCGCCACGCCGGACGGGACCTGCTCCGCGGGACGCATCAGCAGGAACGCCGCCATCAGCCCTGCGGCCGCCAGCGCGGGCGCGGGCAGCCACCTCCACCGGAGCGCCCTGCGGCGCTGCTCCTCCTGCCGGATGCGCGCCCGGACGCTGGCCAGCACCGGGCGTCCCGGTACCGGGACCGACAGCGCGCACAGCGCCTCATGCGCCCGCCGGAACCCCTCGAATTCCCGCGCGCACGATGCGCATCCGGCCAGGTGCCGGTCCAGCTCGTCGCGCGCCTCGGCGGTCAGCCGGCCGTCGATGTATTCGGAAAACCGTCCTGTGAAGCGTCTGCACCGGTCCATCGTAATGGTTGTTCCCTATCCCTCCTCCGGCCAACGGTTCTGAAACGCTCTCCGGGCGCGATGCAGCATCATCTTGACCCGGCCCGGGGTGCTGCCCATCGCTTCCGCTATCTCTTCGTAGGACAGCCCGCCGTAGTAGCGCAGCACCAGAGCGGACCTGTAGTGGGCGGGAAGCTCTTCCAGAGTGGCGCGCACCAGCCCGGCCAGGGCGCGGTCCTCCGCGCCGTCGCCCACAGAGGGCTCGTTGACGATATCCTCCAGGCTGGCCGATTTCCTGCGGCGGCGGGAGATGTCCAGACACTCGCGGACCGCGATGCGGTACAGCCACGTGGAGACCTTGGAGTCGCCCCGGAACTTCCTCAGGGCGCGGTAGGCTGCCAGGAAGGTCTCCTGCACGGCGTCGTCCGCGTCGTCCGTGCTGTTCAGGATGCCCAGGCAGATGTTGTAGACGAACTCCTCGTGCCGTCCGACCAGCGTGTCGAACGCCGACTCGTCGCCGCGCTGAAAGCGCTCGACCAGCAGCCGGTCGTCATCGCCTGCCGGTCTCTCACTCACTCTTGCCAGAACCGTCGCGTGAGCCATAGCAGTTGACGCGGGCCCTCCCGGACGGCCCGCCCTCCGTCAACTCCTATGACTAGAACCCTGCGGGGAAAGTTTTGCGCCCCGCGCATCCCTCACCGCCTGTTCCGGTTCATTCGCCGGGCACCAGCATCCGGGCGCAGGAGTCGCAGATGACCACGGATTCGCCCCTGCTGATGGCCTTCATCTCATGGTCGGACACGCGGACCTTGCAGACCCCGCAGCAGCCGTCCCGCACCGGCGCGACGGCCACCCCTCCCAGCTTGCCCCGCAGGCTCTCGTAGCGCCGGTAAAGCTCCTCCGACGACCCCCTCAGCCGGGCGGCCGCCTCCTCGCGAAGTGACCGCGCCTCCGCCAGCTGTTCTTCCAGTTCCTTCCGCCGGGCCGAGCTCTCCGCCACGATGTCGTCGTATTCCTTCTGCTTCCGCTGAAACAGGATGCGGGCTTTCGCGGCGGTCTCCTTCGCAGCCTCCTGCTCGTCCAGCAGCTCCAGTTCTCGGGTCTCCAGCCGGTCCTGGTTGCGCTTCAGCATCTCCACCTCCTGGCTCAGGGATTCCAGCTCCTTCGGGTTGGTCACCTTGCCCGAGTACATCCGCCCCTCTATCTCGCGGATCTTGGACTCGGTGCTCTTGATGGAGAGCTCCGTGTCCGCCAGCTCGGACTCGATGCGGCGGAGCTCGGCGCTGGCCGAATCCAGGCGGGCGCGGGCTGCGTCGCGGACGCGTCCGGCGTGGGCCCCCGTATCCAGGCCCGCAAGCTCGCGCTCCAGCGCGGCGATCCCGGAATCGGCCTGCTGCAGTCCCCACAGTTCCTTAAAGGCTGTCGTCATCTCCCGAGGCTCCCCAGGCGCGTCCGGCCGGGCGGAAGGTCCGCCCGGCCGGCGTCGTTCCGGGAGGAGAGTTCCCCGGAGTCCCCGCCCGCTCCTGCCGGAAGGGATGTCAGGGGAGCGGCAGAAGCTTCAGGTCCTCCGGGTCCCGCAGCAGCAGCCGCGGTCGCAGGGCTCCCTCCGCATCGCGCATCACGGACACGATGCCGGCGGCTTCCAGAAAAGCTCCTTGAGACGGAAGAGAGAACGCAGGGTGGGCGCTCCCCGAGCCCGAGGGGTCCTGCGGCGCCCGGCACTCCACAGTCCTCCCGCTTCCGTCGTCCAGCGTGAAGGTCCCGGAAGCGGCATCCACGGACGTCACGCGCCCGTGCAGGCGCACCGGCAATCCCACGTTGTTCAGCCCCTGTCCGTCCTTCACACCTTCCTGACCGGCCCCCGTGGAGGCGTCGTGATGGAACGCTCCCCCTCCCGCCTGGCTGGCGCGCAGGGCCAGCGGGGCCGGCACGGCCGTCTCGCCCAGGTCGAGCGACGACGTGGCCCGCAGGATCCGTTCGCCGTCCACCGTGTCCATCACGCCGGTCAGCGACAGCACCCGCCCGCGTCCCGCAACCCTTCCCGTCACCCGGATGCCCGACGAGCGTTCCGGGGAGACGATGTAGCAGAACGGCCCCGTCTCGAAGGTGCCCGCCGAGACCACCGCCGGCCGCAGGTCCACGCGCGCTCCGTCGGGGAGAAGCTTCGCACTGCCGATGCCGACCTCGGGCCGGGCGTGCGAGACGCGCGCGAACGCGTCGATCTCCCCCTCCATCGCAAAACCGTCCTCGTCGAGACGGTCGGCCGTCACCCGCACGAACCGGGCCCATTTCCTGCCCGTCAGGGGGTCCACCGGAAGGGGAAGCTCCGCCAGGTCGAAGGCGGTGCCTCCCGCGGAGTCGCGGTACAGGTCGATGGCCTCGGCCACCGTCCGGGCGCCGAAATCCGCCGGTGAGAGGGACGGCGGCACCGGACGGGTGAAGTCCAGTCCCGGCCCCCACCGCCTGGCCACGAAATCCCACGCGAAGGCCTGCGTCGGAGCGAAGTCGTCCGCGAACGGTCCGTCGCTGAAGGTATACCAGGTCACACCGTCCTGGCTGACGCTGACGGTCATCGGCTCCCGATGGAGCTGCCCGCCCCCCGGGATGGAAAGCTGATTCATGTCGCTGTCGGGCTGCACGAAGCCCGAAGCCACGAAGAAGGCGTTGCCGAACACGAGGAACTCACGGCCGTGCCAGTTCGCGGGGTCGTCCACCAGCGGCGGGACGAACTCGGCCACGAGCGACGCCCCGTCCCGGAGCGTCACGAGCAGCTTCTCTCCCGCCGGCCCCACTCCCCACGGCGGGCTGACAAGGGAGACCGCGAACGTCCCGGCCGGCACCCAGGGAGGGAAGCCGGGATCGTAGACCAGTGTCGAGGGCCGCCCGAGCGCGGCAAGAGGGTCATCGTACGGGGGAAATCCCGGGTTGCCCGAGTATGTCACGTTGACCGGCAGGGCTGAGGAACCCGCCGCGCCGCACGCCAGGGCAGCCGCCGCAGCAAGCAGGATTCCCGTGCGCATCACGGACCGGAGCATCGAGAGCCCCCTTTCGAGACGTTCATTCGAGGTCGTAGGCCGAGTCATCCTCGGAAAGGGTCCCGCACATCGGAGCCAGGTCCGGCCGGTGGCGGTAGATGGTCCGCGTGGAGACGACGCTCCCGTCGGCGCGCGCCACGTTCGCGGCCCCTCCGTGCCGGAAGTGGACCGTGCCGCTCCGGAAGGTGCCGCTGGTCCGGTCTGAGGGGGCGCGCAGGTAGTTGTGCGCGCTGACCGGGTTGCCGAAGCCGGCGTCAGCAAACACAGCCGTTCCCGCCGGGTCGGCAATCTCCGAGAGACGCGCCGGACGCCGGATGAAGATGGAGCCGTCTCCCGACCGGACCGCGTCCCCTCCGATATACGAAGCGTTGTAGGCGTAGCCCGTGAACGGCCTGTCCCAGGCCTGTCCGGTGAACGAAGGGCAGCGATGTATCTCCCCGCTTCGCAGGTAGGGTCCCAGCAGGCCCGGCCCCCATCCTCCCGGCCAGGTGGTGAAATCCCAGCTGAACATCCGGCCCTCGGCGAAGTAGTAGGACGGACAGGCGCGGCCTTTGTTGTCGTCGGCGTACATCTGCCACGCGGTCACGATCTGCTTGAGGTTCGAGAGGCACTGCGTCTGCGCTGCCCTTCTTTTCCCCGCGGCGAACACCGGGAACAGGATGGACGCCAGCACCGCCACGATGGCGATGACCACCAGAAGCTCGATGAGCGTGAAGCCCCTTCGCCGGGCCCCCAGGGCGGCTCCGGACCTGCCCGGGACAGCTGCAGGGAACTTCACGCTCATCGCTATGTCATCCGCTCCCGGGCGGCGGTCAGGCCCGGCGACGGGCCGAGGCCAGCCATCCGGCGCACAGGGCGCCGAGCACGGTCAGGGACGCGGGCTCCGGGATGAGCGGCACATCTGGGACCGGAGCGGGGGCGGTGAAGCTCGGAACGAAGCTCCAGCCGTCCCACGACCCGTCCGCCAGCACACGTCCACCCGCGCCCACGGGGGCGAAGCTCCAGTCGGAGCCGTTGTCGCTCAGCCAGTAGGACCACCAGGTGGTGCCGCCACCCGTGGCCGGATAGGGACCGTAGGCGAAGGTGTTCACGAAGATGCTCCCTCCGCCGTAGTCCGTGTAGGTGAACTGCAGCCCGGGGACCGCCGCGGACAGGTCCTGCAGCATGTCGAACCCGGTCTTCGCGCCGTCGTAGTAGTAGACGAACGCATACGAATCCGGGCCGAAGTCCACCACCAGATAGGATGTGCTGCTGCCCGCTCCGGCGGAACCGGAGACGATCAGGTCGCTCAGGCTGATGGCCTGAGCCGCCGGAAGGGCGGAGAGGACGAGCGCTGCGGCGATGGCCGCACAGAGTCTCAGACGTCGCATCGTGTCTGTCTTTTCTTCCTTTCTGTCAGAGTCTGCCGGGTCTTCGGCCCCCGGTCGAGGGAGGCCCGAGCGGCGTGCAGTCGTCCCGGCAACGCGTCTGCCGCCGGTCCAGGCCCCGGCCACAGGCCGGGGTCAACCCTCCGTCCCGGTCCCCGGAAGCGGCTGGACAGCGGCATCCGTGCCTTCCGGAGCAGCCGGGGCGGGAAGCGACTGCGCCGCGTGCTCGCCGATACCGGCCACCACCTGCAGCAGCTCCGCCAGAGCGCTCGAGACCGGCGCGCTGAGGCGCGCGTCCGGCAACAAAAAAACCCGCATTCCGGAGATATGCGGGCCGGCCTGAGACACTTCCGTGTCTCTCAGGTTCCTCGCCATCTTTGCCTCCGAAGATGTGACAGAGAGCGGCGGTCAGGCAGGTCTTCTGGCTCCCGGATCATCCTCCGCCGGCGCCTTCCCACAGCGTCCTCTGAGTGTTGCGACGCTGCAGTGGCGGCAAGTGCCGGCATCGTCCCCGATCACAGCGGCGGGCCCGCGACGGATTCTCACCGTCTTCCCTTTTCAGGTCCCCTGCAAGAGCTGCCCCTTGCGGGACCACCCGACCACACTGCAATATGAAGTTGTGACGCCTCGACCTTACCACAAGCGAGCCCGTCCGGTCAAGGGGGTGGGCAGGAAAAAATCGGGGAGCGTCAGGGCGGGAGCGGCGGATGGACCGGTCTGAGGGAAGCGCAGGGGTTCCGGGGATGCGGCGGCTGCCTCCGTGGGAGCGTTCGGAACTGGACAGGCGCGCCGCGGAACTCGAGGCGGCCTTCCGGGAAGCCGGCGCGTCTCTGGCATACGTGTTCGGCTCCATGGCTCGCGGAAGGGAGGCGGACCGCAAGGCCATCAGCGACCTGGACATCGCGGTGGTGTTCCCTCCCGGGACGCCCCGCAGCGCGATGCGCGAGGCCTGGTATTCGCTGCGGGCCGCGCTGGAGCGGGTCTTCGGCCGGGAGGATTTCGACCTGGTCATCGCGAACGACGCCTCCGCCGCCCTGCGCTACCGCATCATCAGGGACCGCGACCTGATATTCGCCGCGGGGGAGGAGCAGCTTGCGCGCTTCGAAAGCGAGGCGCGGCGCGACTGGCTGGACCTTGGCTATTTCCGGAGCATCCAGCGGAAAGCCCTGGAGCGGCGCTACGGCGGCGAGGAGCGGTGATGGACGACGAACTCCTGACCACCCACCTTTCGGAACTGGACCGGCGGCTGGCTCTGCTGGAGCCCTACCGGTCGCTGGGGCCGGAGGAGCTGGACGAGGCGGACGAGCGCACGGCGGCCATCGAGCGCCACACCCAGATTGCCATCCAGTCCGCGCTGGACGCCGCCGGGGTCATCATCACGGGCCTGCGGCTGCGCGAGCCGCGCACCTATGCCGAGAGCTTCGAAGTGCTCTCTGAAGCCGCCGTACTGGAGCGCGAGCACGCAGGGAGGCTGTCCGACCTGGCGCGATTCCGCAACATCCTCGTGCACGGGTACCTGGCCATCGACCCGCAGGAGACGGCCCGGTTCCTGCGGCAGGGCATCGAAGACCTGCGCGCCTTCATCACCGCAGCGCTCCTCGCGTCGAGACGGTCCGGACAGGGGGGCAGGCGCCGGTGAGGGCCGTCCTGGCAGCGGCGCTCCTGGCGCTGGCCGTTCTTGCGGGCGGCTGCCTGCCCGAGCCTTCAGGCGTCCGCCCGTTCACCGGGGTGCTCTGGGAGTGGGAGAGCTTCGCGCTCCGCGACTACCGCGCGCGCCAGTGGCGCGAGGGCGGAGTGAGCCAGGTGTTCGTCCGCTGCGCTTCGGTGACCTTCTCGGAAGGGCGCGTCCTCTCGGACGCTGCGGAATACGACTGGCAGAGGCCCGGGAGCGGCCTGCCCATCACTCTGGTGGTCGAGGTGGGAGGGGACGGGCTGGCCGATGCTCTGGCTTCCGCGTGGAGGGATGCGGCGCGGGATGTGGCGCGCGAGGTGCAGACAGCCATCGAGCACGCCCGGAAAGCGGGAGTCGTCCCCAGGGGGGTGATGCTCGACCTGCTGGAGACGGGCGCGGCGGGAGGGCGCTATGCGGACCTCGTGAAGGCGGTCGCCCGTCAGCTGCGCAGCGGCCTGGAGTTCTCGGCCGCCTGCGCGCCGTCCTTCCTGGACTCTCTGGCGGCCGGGCAGCTGGCCCGCTCTACGGATTATCTGGTCATCCGGTGGCGATGGCCGGAAGACCTGGAGACCCCGGAACAGGCTGCCGCGGCGCCCTTCTCCCCCTCGGACCTGCAGCGCTGGGTGGCGAAGGCCGAGATGCTGAACCGCCCGTTTGCCGTCGTCCTGGACCCGCAGCCCACCTATTTCGAGGCCGCGGGCGACCCTCCGCGCCTCACCGGAGTGACGCTGCGCCACATCGAGCGCCAGCGCTCCGGACTGGTCCCCGCCAGGCCGGTGTCCCCTCCGGAGGGCATCCGGCCGGGCAGGACGATGGACTTCATGCTTTATCGCAGCCGGGAGGGATTCCCATCGCGCAAGCTTCTTGCGGCGGCGCCCCATTCGCCGGGACTCCGCCGGCTCCTGAAGGCCCTCCCGCACCCCAGACGCTCCGGCTTCCTTGGAGCCATCATCACCGCCCCCCGCGAGCTCCCGGACGAGTTGGCGTGCTCCAACGAGGAGATCGTCCGGGTCCTGCGCGGAGAGGAGTGCCGCCCGGAGCCGCAGATCTCCCTGCGCCCGTTCGAGGGGGAGCGGGACCGCGTGGTGGTCCGGGTGGACAACGTGGGATGCGGCCGTCCTGCGCTCGAGCCGGGCTCGGTGCGTCTGCGTCTCAGCTACCCGGCGGGGGTGGTGACGCATGCGGAGCGCTCGCAGTTCGAGACTTTGCAGATGCTGCGCACTGAAGAAGGACTGCAGGCGCCGGTGCAGGATGTCCGGCTGAGCGACACGCTGGAGCTGGGGGCTCCCGAGATGCGGCAGGGCGCTCTGGAGACGGGCCCCCTGCATCTGAACGTCCGGCCGGGGGCCCGGCTGCAGGTGACGGCGGTCTTTCGCTCGCCGGGCGGAGAGCCGGGCGCGGCGGCGTCCGTGGAGGTGGATCTCCGGTGACGGGAGGAGCATCCCTGCAGGCAGGAAGGGGGGCGCGCTCCGGCGAAACCGCCGTTCGGAGGGGGCGCCCGGCGGCCGGGCCGGCAGCGAGGAGGGCATCGCAATGACCGAAAGCGGGAGTCCACAGCGGCGCAAGGTCCACATCCTGGAGAGGGAGCAGTTCATTCCCCTGCCGCTGGACCGCACGTTCGACTTCTTCTCGCGGGCGGAGAATCTGGAGGCCATCACGCCGCCCTGGCTGAAGTTCCGCCTCATCACGAAGACCCCCATCGAGATGAAGCGCGGCGCCATCATCGAATACAACCTGCGCATCAACGGGTTTCCTGTGTACTGGCGCACGCTCATCGCAGAATACGACCCGCCGCACAGGTTCGTGGACGTCCAGCAGAAGGGGCCCTACCGGCTCTGGCGTCACGAGCACACCTTCCAGGAGGTGGAGGGGGGCACGCTCATGCGCGACCGCGTGGAGTATCAGATCGGCTACGGGCTCCTGGGAGAGATCGCACGAAGGATGTTCGTGGCGCGCCAGTTGCGCCAGATCTGGGACTACCGCGAGAAGCGGCTGGCCGAGATCCTTGGCCGGGAAGCGGCGCAGGCCTGAGCCGGGCCGGGTCGCCGGGACCTTTCCCGAGCCGGGTTTGGGGTAGAATGCTGCCTGGCGAGCCCGCGTGATGCAGCGCGTCTGCCCTTCGGCCGGGACGCCAGGGAGCCGATATGAAAAGACCTGCTTTCTTCTGCCGTCTTGTTCTGCTCGTTTCCATCGCGGCGCTCTGCGCCGGAAGCCTGCCCGCCGCCCCGGACGGGGTCGAGGACTTCACGTTCATCCACGCCACGGACATCCACGCGCCGATGCCTCAGAGCCGCCAGGTGCTGGGACTGCTGGCCGGGCAGGGGGAGGTGGACCTGGCCGCCTTCGGGATGAAGGCCCCGGCTCCGTCCTTCGCCATCGCCACGGGCGACCTGACGGAGTTCGGCGGCGGGAACGGATGGTGGGAGGAGTATCTGGACTACTGGAAGCCGTCCGGGCTCAAGGTCTATCACGCGCTGGGCAACCACGACAACACCTGGTATTCCCTGCTCAAGCAGCAGCGCTCCACCGGACAGGGCCCTTACTACTCCTTCGACGCCCACGGCTGCCATTTCATCTGCCTGATGTCGGCCACCATCCAGGACCCGCGCCCGTCGTTCGGTGAGGAGCAGATCGTCTGGCTGCGCAAGGACCTGGAGAAGGTCGCACCGGAGACTCCCGTTTTTGTGTTCTTCCACCATCCCATCGGGGGGCCGGAGTTCTGCAGCCCCTACGACTGGCACCGCGTGCTGGACGAGTTGCGGGGCCATAACGTGGTCCTGGTGATGACGGGGCATTCCCACGGCACGGTGGCTCGCGTGTCCGCCGGTCTGGACGAGGTCATCGGGGGGACCACGTTCGGGGCGAACGCCGGGCTGACATATGTATCTGTCGTGGACGGCGTGCTGCGGGTCGCTTACCGGCGGGCGGACCAGCCGTCGCCGATGGAGGCGCGTCTGGAGAAGCCTCTGCCCCCGCGCTCGAGCTATCCCCGGATAAGCCTGGACGTGCGCACGGAGAAGTTCCGGGATGAGGAAGGAGCGGAGCAGGAGGTCATCGTCGTGGACTCCGGCATCAGCGGCGCGGACGAGGTGGACCAGGCGTCGCTCACCATCGACGACCGCGTCACCGTCCCCTTGGCGCTGGCCCGGGACGGCGGCGTCTATCGGGCGACCGCGCGGCAGGACACCCGCGAGCTTCTGCCCGGCGAGCACTACCTGAGGATCTCCTTCCGTTCCGGGGAGCGGGAGTATACCCGCAGCGCTTCGGTGACGGTGGAATCGCCGCGCAACGCCGCCGGCGGGCGGATGCTGTGGAGCCTGTACCTGGGGGCAGCCGGCAAGGCCGCGCCTGCCGTGGCGGCCGGACGGGTGTATGCGGGCGACAACTCGGGGACGCTTCGATGCGTGGACGCCGCTGCGGGGACCGAGGTCTGGGCGGTGGAGACGGGCGCCGAGATCCTGACCGAGCCGCTCGTCGCCGGCGGCCGGGTCATCGCCGGGAACGGGGAGGGGCTGGTGGCCGCCTTCTCCGCGCAGGACGGCAGGCGTCTGTGGAGCTTCCGCGCGGCCTCTTCGGTGTATTCCTCGCCTGTGCTCGCCGGGAGCGCGGCCGTCTTCGGAGACCTCACGGGCACACTCTACGCGGTGGACATCGCGACGGGACGGCTGCTGTGGACCAACCGGGACGCGGAATACAGCATCGAGTCGAAGCCGGTCACGGACGGGGAGAGGGTCTGGTACGGGGCGTGGGACCAGTATGTCAGGTGCGTTGACGCCCGCACCGGCCGTCTCATCTGGAAGGAGTTGTGCGAAGGAAGCCGCACGGCGACCGCCGCGAAGCGCTACTACAGCGCGGGTGACGCCACCCCGCACCTGGCGGCCGGAAAGCTTTTCATAGCGGACAGGAAATACATGCTCACCGTCTATGACGCCCTGACCGGAAAGGTGCTCCGCTCGATGGAGGGAGTCGCGGCCACGGGAGTCTCCGAGGACGGCACGGCCGTCTACCTCCGCAAGGTCTCGGGCGAGCTCGTGAAGATGGACACCGGCGGAAACGAACTGTGGTCCGTGGACGCGGGGCTGAACGCCGTGCCGGCGGCTCCTGTCGAAAAGAACGGCGTCGTCTATGCTTGCTCGGCCGGCGGGACGGTGAGCGCCGTCTCGGCCCGCTTCGGGAGGATCCTCTGGCGCTATCAGGCGTCGCCGGGGCTGTTCGTGATGGCTCCCGTGGCCTCGGACGGCTCTGCGGCGTTCGTGAGCACGTTCGGCGGCCGTCTGACGGCGATAGGCCGGAAGTGAGAGGGGAGGACGGCGGCGCCGGGGCGGTGGCGCCGGAGGCGGGGTTGGCGCCCGGAGACTGCTCCCTGCCCGCTGCCGGGGAAGAGGAGGCCAGGCAGGCCGCCTGGTCGGTCTCGCTGGCGCTGCTTGTCTTCTCGGTGGGGATGTCCGTCGTCCCGCCCTCCCTCGTGAAGATCAAGCCGGAGCTGGGCATCTCCACGGCTCAGGCGGGTCAACTGAGCGCCTGCATCTTCGTGCCGTTCCTCGCGGTGGTCGCCGCTTCGGGACGCCTGTGCCGCATCTTCCCGCGGGGATGGCTGGTGATGGCCGGATGCTGGGGGCTGGCTGCCGGGTGCGCCCTGGGGGCCGCATCTGTCAGCTTCCCGGCGCTGGCGGCTGCGGCGGTGCTCCTGGGCGTCGGCGGGGCTCTCGTGGAGATGACATCCTCCGCCCTCCTCGGAGAACTGTTCCAGGGGAAGGCCCGGACGGCGGTGCTCAACCTGGCGCACGTGGCCTTCGCGGCCGGAGCCATCGGGACTCCGCTGGGTGTGGCGGCGCTCATCCGCTCCGGGACCGGCTGGAGATACGGGTTCGTCGCGGCGGCGGTTCTCTGCGCGGCCGCGGCCGTGCAGGCGCTGAGGAGCGGGATGCACCGGATGGGCGCCCCGTCGCTCCTGCGCTCCCAGCCGGCCTTCGTCCCGGACGGGTTCTGCCTCGCCATGTCGGCGGCCATGTGCCTGTACGTGGCGGCGGAGGTGGGCATCTGCTACTGGCTCCCGACATACTTCCTGACGGTGCTGAATGCGTCCGGTCCGCTTGCGGCCGCGTCGAACGGGGTATTCTGGACAGGAGTCATCCTCGGACGGATGAGCGCGGGCCTGGCGGGCCGCGTGCTGGGGGACAGGGGCATCCTGAAGCTATCATCGGTCGCAGGGGTCGCCGCCCTGGGCGCATTCCTCGCCCTGGACTCCCCGACGGCGGCGCTCGGCGCCGCAGGAGCGGCGGGGTTGACATTCGCCGCCGTGTGGCCGACCATAGTCTCCTATGCGGGAGAGGTCTACGGGTCGCGGCAGGCGCTGGCGTACCCCTGGATCATCGGGGCGGGAGCGCTGGGAGCGGCCGCGGGTCCCGGGCTGCTGGGGCTGACTGCGGCGGCCGCCGGTCAGAAGCAGTCGTTCCTGCTTTTGCCGGCCCTGTTCGCCGCAATGGGCGCGGCCCTGGCGGCCGCGTTCACGCTGGAGCGGGCCGTCGCCGGAGCCCGCGAAGGAGCGGAATATGTCTGACGAGATCTTCTACAGGATAAAGAAGCGGCTGGAAGCGCGGGGCAACCCGCGTCTGTGGCCGCCGTTCGACCGCGACGAGGAGGTGGCCAGGGAGCTGCTCCAGATCAATCCTCAGGACCTGACGCGGGACGAGATACGGCATCCGGAGTTCGCGGGAGCCGCCGTCGCGGGTCTGCTTCTCTGGGCGGACTGCCTGCCCGAGTCGCACCGCCTGAGCCAGGAGATTCCCAACACGACGGGCAGCTTCTGGCATGGCATCATGCACCGCCGGGAGCCGGATTACCCGAACGCGCGTTACTGGTTCGGGCGCGTGGGGAACCATCCCTTGTTCCCCGACATCTACTCCGGGGCTCTGGAGAGCCTGGCCGCTCTGGACGCTCCGGAGGCCGCGGCGCTGCGGGAGGAGATGGAGACCTGGTCCGCGTGGAACCCGATGGCCTTCATCGCGCTCATCGAGCGGGCCAGGGAGAAGGGCGACGCGGGGCAGGAGAAGGCGCTCGAGGCCGTGCAGGCCGTCGAGATACGGCTTCTGCTGGACTGGACCTACCGGCAGGCCATCTCCTGAAGGCGCCGGGGCGGACGATTTTCGAGGAGACGATGCAGCAGGACAAGGAGAACCTTTTCGACATTCTGAAGACCGATGACGCCGGGCTGGTGTGCGCCGTGGTGCAGGACGCCGGCAGCGGCGAGGTGCTGATGGTCGGCTATATGGACCGGGAGGCGCTCCGGCGCACCCTTTCCGAGGGCAAGGTCTGCTTCTTCAGCCGCAGCCGTCAGAAATACTGGGTCAAGGGCGAGACGAGCGGGCACTTCCAGTTCGTGAAGGATGTGCGGGTCGACTGCGACCAGGACGCCATCCTGGTCTGCGTGGAGCAGGTCGGCGCGGCGTGCCACGAGGGGTTCCGCTCCTGCTTCTTCCGCAGAGTGGAGCCGGACGGGCGGCTCACCGTCGCGGAGGAGCGTCTGAAGACCCCGGAAGACATCTACGGGAAGAAGTAAGGGGAGGCCGGGATGCCGAAGGACCGCACCACCGTCTACATCAATGCCCACGTCCACACCTTCGATGCGGAGGCGCGGGTGGCGCAGGCGTTCGCCGTCTCGGGCGAGGATATCGTCGCCGTGGGGCCGGAGCGCTACGTCCGGAACATGGCGGGCGACTTCCCTGAGGTGGTGGACCTCGAGGGAGCCCACGTCACCCCGGGGCTGGTGGATGCGCACGTGCATCTCATCGACTACGGCCTGACCCTTCAGCGAATGGCCGACCTCTCCGGGTGCCGCTCGCTTGCGGAGCTTCAGGAGAGGCTCAGGACGCACATGCGGGCGCTGGAGCAGTCCGGCAGCCCCCTGCAGTGGGTCCTCGGTCACGGCTTCGACCACGAACTGCTGGAGATGCGCTCCTTCCCCACCCGTCACGACCTCGACGAAGTGTCGAGGGAGCGGCCCGTGGTCATCCGGCGGATGTGCGGGCACGCGGCGGTGGGCAATACGCGGGCTCTCGAACTGTGCACGGCGGGACTGCCCGCGGAGGCCCGGCAGACGGGACTGGTCACGGAGGACGACGTCGGACTGCTGATGGCGGGCATCCCGCCGGCCACGGAAGGGGAGATAGACCGCGCCATCCTCCAGTCGGGCGATATGGCGGCGTCGCTGGGCATCACGGGCGTGCACTGCCTCATCACGGACGTGCGCCAGATAGACCGGCTGTTCGCCCTGCACGGCCGGGGACTCCTGCCCATCCGGTTCTACGTGATGTTCAGCTACGGCCTGCTGGAAGAGATGGTGGACCGGGGGTTCCAGACGGGCTCGGGCGACCCCTGGGTGACCATCGGGGCGGCCAAGATCTTCGCGGACGGCGCGCTGGGCGCCCGGACGGCCGCCCTGTGGGACGACTACGCCGACGAGCCCGGCAACCGCGGCATGATGCTCATCGAGCAGGACGAGCTCACCGACATGATCAAGCACGCCCAGTCCCACGGGTTCCAGACCGCCACCCACGCCATCGGGGACCGGGGCGTGGACATCACGGTCCGGGCCATCGAATCCGCCTGCGCCCATCAGAACAACCGTCTGAGGCACCGCATCGAGCATGCATCCCAGATGACCCAGAAGGCGCTGGTGAAGATGGCGCACTATACCATCCCGGTGGCGGTGCAGCCGCAGTTCGTCATCACGGATTTCTGGACGCGGGAGCGGGTGGGACCGGAGCGCTACCGCTGGTCATACCCGTTCAAGACCATGCTGCGCGCCGGGGTGCCCCTGGCCATGTCCAGCGACTGCTACGTGGAGCGCCTGGACCCGTACGAGCTGATCTACCGGGCCTGGGTCCGGGACGAGCACTCGCGGGAGGAGGCTCTGACCCCCTTCGAGACCATGCGGGCCTACACGCTGGGCAGCGCCTTTGCCGGTCATCAGGAGAACGACCGCGGCTCCATCGAGGAGGGCAAGAAGGCCGACCTGGTGGTCTATCCGGAGAACCCGTTCGACCTCTCGCAGGAGGACATCCTTCAGCTGCGCCCGGAGTTCACCATGGTCGGCGGCCGCCGGCATGAGCCCTCCCTTCCCCGTCTCTGAATCTCCTCCAGTCCGCCCCCTGACTCCGCCAATAATCTGAGCCGGTGGCCCGCCGGGGGAGCGGGCGGCGTCTCCGGCCTGGCGCGCCGGTACCGTCCGGGAGCGGACTTTGCGGCTTACCCGTCAGAAATACCGGTTCTTCGCCAGCCGGTGAAGACCGGCGCGCGCGACCCCCATAATAAGATTGAGGAGAGTCCTGACACGATGCTCTTCAAGCACTCATCGGACAGTATCAGCGGAGCGGTCCCGGACGGCGGCGCCTGCGGGCAGGAGCCGCAGGACGCTTTCCGGGTCCTGATCAGGAACATGAGCGGGGTGCCGGTCCTGGAGGTGTTCGGCGAGATCAATAGGACCACGGTCCGGCTGATCGAGCGGACGGCTTCGGAACTGGCGAAGGCGGGGCACTATCATATGGTGCTGAACATCGAGAACGCCGTCCTCGCGAATGCGCGGGCGCTTGCTCCGCTTTCTCGACTGTTGCGCGAGGTAAAGAGACACTACGGAGGAGTGATTCTCGTGACACGCCTGGAGCAGGTCGGGCAGAGGGTCTCACGGGAGCTTCAGGGGCTGCTGCAGCTGTGCGCCTCCGAGGCGGAAGCGCTGCTGAAGATCAAGCGGCTGCCTGTCGTCGCCTGCTGGGACACGCGCTCCACCACCGCCAGGCTGGCGGATTAGACAATGAACAGGGATGTTGACAGTCTCAAGGTGGTGAAGATCCAGAACGCCATCTACTGCGTTCGGTGCAACTTCGCCTACGTCGCGGACGTGCTTCTCACGGACGGGAATCGCAAGAAGATGTTCTATTGCGCGCGCCGCGACTGCGACAACTGGGTATGCGAGCAGAAGCCTTCTCCGGCGTTGTCGGATAACGTTCCGCTCCGGGAAGAGCCCGGCAGCGACACGGATATCCCCTTCGGCGGCGGCTGGGAGGTCGATTGAGTATACCGGCCCGGCGCTCGAGCGCGGGACGGATTCCGGACTGATACGCTTCGTGCATCAAAGGATCAGGGGCCGCGCTTCCCCTGCGGGAAGCGCGGCCCCTTTATGCCGCCTGCCGGCCGGCGCTCCCTGAGCCCGGAAGGCCGGCCCGGTCCAACAGAGGGAGTGGACCGGGCCGGACCTTACTCGGGAGCGTCCGTCGTGTCAAAACGCGGTCCGCAACCGTTGTTCACCCTCTGCGGGCGCGCATCAAGACGCCGCTGAAAGCGATGAGGCCGCTGCCGAGAGCGATGAGAGAACCGGGCTCGGGGATGACGTAGCTGCTTCCGCCGCCCGCGGCGAGCGCGATTGCCGGAACGAGCAGCAGTCCGAGCGGGTTCAGGGAGCCTCCGGCGGCCGCTGCCGGGATGCTCTGCACCGCGGGCGTCACCACCGCCTCGGTCACCGTCGGCACCACAGTCTCGGTGATGAGCACCTCGGTGGGCGGCACGATGATCTCGGCCGGCTGGGCCAGCACCTGGGTGATGACCGGCTCGGGCTGCACAGGCAGAGCCTCCGTCAGCACCACCTCGGCCGCCTCCTCTCCCGCGGCCTGAGCCGTCACGCGGGCCTCGGGCACGCTGGTGGTCTGTGGAGCGGGCTGCTGCGCGACGGCCTGAGGCAGGTCCTGCCTGAGCGGGTTGCCGCAGCGGCCGTCCAGCACCGGCTGACCGGTCTTCGTGAAGAACATCGGCGTGCCGGCCTTGAAGGTCCGCATCTCGGAGAGGATGCGGTTGCCCTTGCCCACGAACCACACGCGCGTCCGCAGGTCGTTCTGGAGATGACGATACTCCAGAGCCGCAAAGCGGCGGGCTACTTCGTCGGCCTTCAGACCGTAGAAGCTGGCATAGCGCTGACCCACATAGCTCACGTTTCTCACCTGAGCGGAGAGCGCCTGCGCCGAATCCACGCGGTCCCTGAGGAACGAACCGGGCGGCGTGCGCTCCGCGAGGGCGGGCACCGAAGCCAGCAGGACGGCCAGCCCTGCCATTATCGCCGCTGTCGCTGTCGCCTGTCGTTTCATGTCTGGATACCACTCCTGAGTCAACGCGCGACCGGAAGGCGGGGACCTTCCGGCGGCGCGGAGTTCTGCTGTCTGTCAGAGCGGCGAAGCAAGGGGGGGCGCTTCCACCCCCGGCGCAAGCCCGCCGCGTCAAACCTCTACAGGAGCCGGAATGCCGCTTCGTCTTCAGGAATGCCCCGGGCGCTGTGGCCCGCCAAGCGGATGAGCCTTCCCGAAGGCCGGCCGGGAATCCGGCGCTTCGTCTGCTGAGGAAGGGTGCAAGACGCGTGCCAGTCGCGGGGCGTTTCGAAAAACCCCGTAATTCGCACAGTCGCACGCCTGCGCCGGCTCCGCGGCCCGGGCGGGAGGTCAGGCTCCGCGGAACGACAGGTCGGGGCGCGTCAGCACGTATTCGCGAAGGGCGCGGAAGGCGCGCTCGCACGCTGCGGCGCGGCGTTCCGGCTTCTTCATCCGCCCCGTGCGCTCCAGTGGGGGAAGGATGCCGAAGTTCGCATTCATCGGGGCAAAATCCGGAGACTCCCAGGAGCTGACGTAGCGCAGCAGGGCTCCCAGCATGGTCTCCGGGGGAGGCACGAAGTCGTCTTCGGCTCCCCGCACCGTCAGCCAGGCGTTCACTCCGGCCACCAGCCCGGCGGCGGCCGACTCCAGATAGCCCTCCACTCCCACCAGCTGCCCGGCGAACAGCAGCGCCGGCCGGGTGCGAAGTCTCAACGAGGGCTCCAGAAGCTCCGGAGAGCGCAGATAGGTGTTCCGGTGCACCACCCCCAGGCGGAGGAACTCCGCGTTCTCCAGCCCGGGGATCATCCGGAAAATGCGACGCTGCTCCGGCCAGGTCATGCGCGACTGGCACGCCACCATGCTGTAGCAGGTCGCCTCCCGGTTCTCCTGCCGTAGCTGCACCACCGAGTAGGGCCGGCGTCCGGTGCGCGGGTCCCGCAGCCCCACCGGCTTCCACGGCCCGTGCGCCAGAGTGTCCCGCCCCCGGCGGGCCACCTCCTCCAGAGGCAGGCATCCTTCGAAGAAGCGGGCATCCTCGAAGTCGTGAAGCGGCACCGTCTCCGCCTCGCAGATGGCCTGCCATACGCGCTCGTACTCCTCTTCGGTGAGGGGGCAGTTGAGATAGGAGCCCGCGTCCCGGCCGTACCGAGACGCGCGGAAGCAGCGCTCCGGGTCGATGCTCTCGGCGTCCACGATCGGCGCCACGGCATCGTAGAAGAAAAGCCGGTCCGAGCCCGTCACGCGGGCGATGTCCGCCGCCAGGGCGTCGGATGTCAGGGGGCCGGTGGCCACGATGGCCACGCCGTCCTCCGGCACACGCTCGACCTCCCGCCGCTCGATGCGTATCCGCCCGGTCTCCTCCAGACGCCGGCCCACCTCCCGGGCGAACTGCTCACGGTCCACGGCAAGCGCCTCCCCGGCGGGAAGACAGGATGCATCAGCCGCATCCAGGATGACCGAGCCGAGATGCCGCATCTCGCGCTTGAGCTCGCCGCTCGCGGTATGGGGGAGATTGCTCTTGAATGAGTTGCTGCAGACAAGTTCGGCCAGGTCGCCGGTGCGGTGCGCTCCCGTCGGCCGCTCCGGACGCATCTCCAGCAGCAGAACGTCCACGCCGCGCACAGCGAGCTGCCAGGCCGCCTCGCAGCCTGCAAGCCCTCCGCCGACGACCGTCACCCCGGGGCGGCCGGTAGCCATCGGCTTCTCCCCGGTCAGGACGCGAGCGCCGTCACTTCAGGAGCACCGCCGCCCGCGTCCTCGTCCGCCGGGCGGCTGTATCCGCACTCCCGGCTGGAGCACCGGACCTCGTGGCCGCGCGTCCTGGTCACCTTCTCCACCAGCTGGCTCCCGCACTGCGGACAGCTCTCGCCCACGGGACGGTCCCAGAGCACGAACTCGCACGACGGGTAGCGGTCGCAGCCGTAGAACACCTTTCCGCGCTTGCTCTTCTTTTCGAGCAGATGTCCCTCCCCGCATGCGGGACAGGCCACCCCGGTCTCCTTGCGCTCCTTGATGATGGTCTTGCACTCGGGATAGCGGCTGCAGGCGAGGAACTTGCCGAACTTTCCGTCGCGGACGACCACGTCGCCGCCGCAGTTGGGGCACTTCAGGTCCGTCTTCTCCGGCTCCAGCTTCACGCGCTGCATCTCGGCGTCCGCCTTCTTCAGCGCCTCCTCGAACGGCCCGTAGAAGTCCGACACCAGACGGGTCCATTCGGTCTCGCCCCGCTCGATGCCGTCCAGACCGGCCTCCACCCCCGCGGTGAACTTCACGTCCATGATGCCCGGGAAATGTTCCACCAGCCTGTCGGACACCGCGAATCCCAGGGCCGTCGGATGGAAGCGCTTCTTCTCCAGCCGGACGTATTCCTTCTCCTTGAGGGTGGAGATGATGCCCGCGTACGTGCTGGGACGGCCGATGCCGTGCTCCTCCAGCGCCCGCACCAGGGTGGCCTCCGTGTAGCGCGGAGGCGGTTCCGTGAAATGCTGCTCGGGAAGCAGCTTCAGCAGGTCCAGGATGTCGCCGGCGGCCATCGCCGGCAGAGGCGGACGATCCTCGTCCGCCGGCTCGGCCGGAGTCTCGTCCAGTCCTTCGAAGTAGACCCTGCGGAAGCCGTCGAACTTCTCCGTCGAGCCGGTCGCGCGGAACATGAACCGTCCCGCCGAGATGTCGGCCGTCTGGACGTCGTAGATGGCGGGGTTCATCTGACTGGCGACGAACCGCTGCCAGATGAGACGGTAAAGCCGGTAATGGTCGTCCGGCAGATGCGCCTTCAGGGAGTCCGGCTCCCGGAATACCTTCGTGGGCCGGATGGCCTCGTGCGCGTCCTGGGCGGCCTTCGACTTCCGGTGCGCCCGCGGTGCGGCGGGCAGATACCTCGGCCCGTAGGTCTCCCGGATATACGCGCGGGCTTCCTCCACCGCCTCCGGAGCCACGCGGGTCGAATCGGTGCGCAGATAGGTGATGAGCCCCACGGAGCCCTCTCCCGGCAGCTCCACCCCTTCGTAGAGGTCCTGGGCGACCCGCATCGTGCGGCTCGCCGTGAACCCCAGCTTCCGCGCCGCCTCCTGCTGGAGAGTGCTGGTGATGAACGGGGCGGGAGCGTTGCGCATCCGCTCCTTCGTCTCCACGCGCTCCACGCGATACTGCGCGCCGTCCAGCTCCCGGACGATCGCCGCAGCCTGCTCTCCGTCGCGGACCTCGGCCTTCTTCCCGTCGATCTGCGCCAGCCGCGCGTCGAACGGATGCTCCTCGTCCTGCGGGGTCAGCCTGGCGGTGATGGTCCAGTACTCCACCGGCACGAACGACTGGATCTCCCGCTCGCGGTCGCAGATGAGGCGCAGCGCCACGCTCTGCACCCGTCCGGCGCTCAGAGTCCGTTTCCCCAGCTTCTTCCAGAGCAGCGGGCTCAGCTTGTAGCCCACCAGCCGGTCCAGCACCCGGCGCGCCTGCTGCGCGTTCACGCGGTCCCGGTCGATGGAGCGCGGATGCCTGAACGCCTCCAGCACCGCGTCCCGGGTGATGGCGTTGAACTCGATGCGCCGCGCGTCGGGCACCCCCAGCAGCTCCGCCACGTGCCAGGCGATGGCCTCTCCCTCGCGGTCCGGGTCGGAGGCCAGATACACCTCGCTGGCCTTCCCGGCAGCCTCCCGCAGGGCCTTGACCACCTTGGCGCGGTCGCGGGGCACCACGTAGCGCGGCTGGAAGCCGTGCTCGATATCGATGCCCATCTCGCTCTTGGGGAGGTCGCGAACGTGGCCCATCGACGCCTGGATGTCAAACTCTCCGCCCAGAAAGTTCTTCAGCGTCTTCGTCTTCGCAGGCGACTCGACTATGATCAGCGGTCTTGACTTTGCCATACTTTCCTGAATCTGCTCTTCCCGGGACCCTCGCCCTTCGCCGCCGCCAGCGGCGGGAGACTCTGCGCCCATCTGTTCCGCAAAGGGGGATAACGGTCTTGCGCGTTGGACGGTTTCCGGCGACATCGGGGACTGGTCCCGTCCGGGGGCTCGCCCTGACACAGCCCGGACCGGATTATCGGACGGCCGCCCGTCCGGCTTCAGGCAGCGCGCCCGGCCGCCCTCTGCAGCCGAATCTTACCCCCGCCGCCGGGGGGTGTCAAACCTCCCCGGTCCGCGGCCCTATCCGACCACGCGCACGTACGACGGCCCGGCCAGCCGTCTGACCAGCTGCTTCATCTCCAGGAAGGTGAGCAGTCCCGCCACCTCGCTCGGCGGCAGCGCGGTCTTTTCGATGATGACGTCCAGAGGGACGGGCTCCAGGTCCAGAAGCTCCAGGATGCGCATCTCATCCGGCGTCACCTGAGTCCTGGGGCGCTCCGCCGGGGCCTTCTTCTCCCGCGACGCCTCGATGCCCAGCTCCTCCAGCACGTCCTCCGCGCTCTCCACCAGCCTGGCGCCCTCTTTCAGAAGCCTGTGCGCCCCACGGTTGTGGCCGGTGTCCACGTTTCCCGGCACCGCGAACACCTCCCGCGACTGCTCCGCGGCGCAGGTGGCCGTGATGAGCGAGCCGGAGTCCTCCGGAGCGTCGCAGACGATGACCCCCCGGGACAGCCCGCTGATGATGCGGTTCCTGCGGGGGAACCGCCAGCTCTCCGGAGGCGTCCCGGGCGGGAACTCGCTGACGATGGCCCCCCGGGCGGCGATGCGGTTGAACAGCTCACGGTGCTCGGCCGGGTAGGCCACATCGATGCCGCATCCCATCACGGCGATGGTGCGTCCTCCGGCCCGCATGGCGGCGTCATGCGCGGCGCCGTCGATGCCCCGGGCTCCCCCGCTCACGATGGTCAGACCGGCCGTTGCGAGGTCGGCCGCCAGACGCCGCGCCATGTGCACTCCGTAGGGCCGTGGCGAACGGCTGCCCACGATGGCGACGGCAAAACGGTCCTGCTCCGTCAGCTCCCCCCGGACGAACAGCAGGCCCGGCGGGTCGGGGATCTGCCTGAGAAGGGGAGGGTAGGCAGGGTCCGGCAGAGGGATGGCGCACGCGCCCATCTCCGTCAGACGGTCCAGCATCTCCGGCATCGCGGCGAGCTTCTGCCGCGCCGTCTCCACGCGGGCGCGAGCCTGTGCGGAGAATCCTCTGAGGCCCGCAAGCGCCAGGGGCTCCGCCTCGAGGATGGCGCGAGAGCTTCCGAACTTCTCCCGCAGCACCAGCCACGCCCGCGCGGACAGCTCCGCGCACGCCAGGGCCAGGCTGGCGAGCAGCTCTTCCCGGTCCGTCTCAGACATCCCGCCGGGGCTGCTCAGAAGGGAGGAGGTCCCTCATCCGGTCCCATCGGTCCCACGGGCGGGCCCCCTGGCGCGGGAGGGCCTTCCATCCCCGGACTCCCCGGAGCCATGGGCGGAGGCGGAGGAGGCGGCGGCATCGGTCCCATCTCTTCGGGCTCAGGCTGCCGGAACTCTTCGCCTCTGCCCCGGCCGCGTCCCCAGCCGCGGCGCTCTTCCTGAGCGCCTTCAGGCGCCTCCTGGACGCCGGGACGCCCGATCGTCCGCGTGGGCGCGGGATCCGCCGGGCGCGGAGCGCGCACCCGGGGCTTGGGCAGGGAGTTGTCCACCACGAACGACCAGGTGAAGTTCAGCGCGTTGCCCTTCCAGTCCAGAGCCTGCACCGTCACCTCGTGACGTCCGTCCTGCAGAGGCGTCTGCATGGCCCCCAGCGGAGTGCTGTAGCTCACGGTGCCCGAGTCCGGGTCGAACTTGTGCTCCACCGGCTGCCCGTCCAGCAGCATCACCACCGAATCCGGCACGATGCCGGAGCCGAAGTCCTCCACCGCGGCCGACATCCTCAGCGGCGGGCTGCCCGAGACCTGCATCCCGGGAGAGGGGGTCAGGAAGAAAATCTCTGGCGCGTCGGTGTCGGGCGCCTCCGGCCGGAAGCAGTAGAGCGCGCCGTCATCGGCCACCACATACAGCGCGCCGTTCGACCAGACCGGCGGAGCCTCCACATTGTTGAAGCGCCTGCGCGTCCCCTCCACGATGGGAGGCAGAACGTAGCGCCAGACCAGTTCGGCGGTCTCGATGTTATAGGCGGATATGACTCCCCGCTCCGCTGCGGTGACCACGATATCGCCCGCCACCAGCGGGGAGCAGCGCACGGGGAACACCGTCTCCACCGGCCTCTCCCACGCCAGTCTGCCGTTGGTCAGCACGGTGTACATCTTCCCGTTGCGCAGCGGCACATACAGCACCCCGTCCGCCAGTGCCGGAGGGGCGGCGATTTCCGCAGGAAACGTGAGCTGCCAGCGCTTCACGCCGCCTCTGGCGCTGAACGAGAACAGCTGGCTGCCGGCGGCAAGGAAGACTGAATCCCCTCCCACCACCGGGTTGATGTTGAGCACCGGCACCGGGATGCGGTACATCCAGAACAGACGGCCCGTCTGCGCCCCCGCGGCGTACAGGAACGTGTCCCGCGAGACGAAATACACCAGCCCGCCGGAGACCGCCGGGATGGTGGGCACGTCGTCGCGCGTCCGGAAGCCTCCCAGCCAGAACGGCTCGCCAGAGAGCGGGTCGATGGAGTGGAGGGCGTTGTCGTCCGAACCGATGAAAAGCCGCCCGTCGTCGATGATGGGCGATGAGCGCACCGGGCCGCCGGTGTGGTACACCCCGATGAGCCGCCCGTCAGCCAGAGACAGCTGGTACAGGTCGCCGTCGCTGGCCCCGAAGTAGACACGGTTGGAGTGGATGGCGATGCTGCTGCGGATGACGGCGCCCAGAGCCTGGTCGGACGGATAGACCCACTTGCGCGCGCCGGTCAGCGCGTCCAGCGCGTACACGCGCCTCCCCGCCGCGAAGACCACCGTGTTGCCGACTACAGCCGGCTGGGAGCGGTTGCCCGGGTCCGGAGTCCCCGTCCCGAACCTCCACGCAAGCGCAAGCGGAGCGCGCATCGGCTCCAGGGTGGAGTTCGTCAACTGGGGATTGCTGCGCGGGAGGACCCAGTCTTCGGCCTGCGCCCCCGCAGGACTCAGACAGACCAGACCCGCCGCGGCAGCGATGACTGCGAAAAACGCTCGAGATCTCATGCGGTCCCCTTCAAACCTTAGACGCGCCGAGACCCCCTCTTGTTCACGCCGGACGGGCTGCGGGCGCGCCGGTCCATTATAGCGGAAGGGCCGCCGCCGGGCAACGGGCGCGCGAGGAGCCGGGAGGGGAAGACAGAAGCGAACGGGCGCCGCGGGAGGAGGATGGCGAGCACGGCGCCCGTCATGTGCGGGAGCCCGGGGCCCCCGCACAAACCCGATACAGTTCGACGCTGCCGGAACCTGATGCCGCCCCGGTGAAGCCGGGTGGTTGCGCTCCGCAGTCTCCTCCA